>Ga0208565_1000008_pt1 | contig 374225 bp, 348 predicted proteins | sample Sb_taG_7_FD_187706 | JGI IMG/M metagenome (GOLD analysis project Ga0208565, IMG submission 187706) | Peat soil microbial communities from Weissenstadt, Germany - Sb_50d_2_FS metaG (SPAdes) (version 2) | ecosystem: Environmental > Terrestrial > Soil > Wetlands > Peat | place: Germany... | reverse complement strand
CTGGAATCGTCGGATGAATCGCGCCCGCACCAAGATCAACTGGACGTTCGACCGCAAAGCTGCCCGTCGGAAGTTCGGCTACAAAAGGAACTCTTTCATACGGTCACAGACCTAGCTCCGAGCAACTTATCTCGCGCGCTTTCGTCACGCCGCGCTGCTTACAAAACGCGGCACACTGAGACCGCTTTGCTCCTGCTGGGAGACCATCTCCCGCCAGTACTCTCGTCGCGGGAGACTCTTCTCATTATTGGTTGCCTTCATCCACACCACTATCCACGCTTTCGCTCAGCCAAGCCAGTGGTGTTTAACCGGGTGCTTACGAGTAACAGCTGCGGCGACGACGATTCCAGCGATGGTACCGAGTGAGATAAGTTGCTCGGAACTAGCCAGTTACCGGTGGGTGCCGGAGCGACCGAAACGGCAAAATTGTGCAGAATTGCGCCCAATTTTGAGGGGGTGTCCCGGGGTGTCCCTACAAAAGTCCCTACAGTCCAAGACTATTTTTTGAACAGCTTTTTGAACAGACCCTTCGGTTGATGACCGAAAGTGCAGAGTCGTGGCGATCTTGAGGGGGGGGGGAGGCGCAGCGGTTCGTTCGGGTCGAATCGGAAAACCTCCCGTTTCGCTTTCACGTCATATTTACGGGTTTTGAGTGCCGCAATCTTCTCATGGACTTCGCTTGCTAAGGACCTGTGCGCGCGAGCAGGTGCAACCACTTTCACGGCACCCCCTTTCGATTGTTTCTCGTTAATAGGCAGCCGGTCACGCGTGCGTCGGCGAGCATCTTCGAAGACGATGTTTTGGAGCATCGACATGTTCAGGGCCAGGACTATCGGGCTGGAAGTGATAATGATCTTTCTGGCTACGGTCGATAAGAAGAATGGTTGTGTATGGATACCTCCGAACGCGCGGTGCTAGCCCTCAAAAATCTTCCGCCCTTTCCGCCCGTTGCCGCAAAAGCGATCCACCTGCTTGCTAAAGAGTCGGTCTCGCTCCAGGAAATAGCAGAGTTACTGAAAACGGACGCCGCGCTCTCAGCTGAGGTACTCCGACTAGCCAACTCGGCGCTGGTAAGCGCACGATATGCCGTGACTACCATTCCCCAAGCGCTTCCAATGCTCGGCACTTCGAGACTGACAGGCCTTTTGTTGACGTTAAGTTTCTCAAAATTCCTGAAACAAACCGGGCCGAGAGATTCAATCCGGCGATCGTGGCATCACAATCTGGCTTGCGCTCTTGCGGCTAAGGATTTTGCGCAGTTGTTTAATCGGGATCCGGACGAGGCGTACAACGCCGGGTTATTCCACGACATCGGGAGACTCGCATTACTGGTGACGCAACCGATTCTCTACGACCAGATCATAGCAAGTGGCGGCGATTTGCAGGAACTGGAGCGTACCCAATTTGGGTTGGACCATTGCATGGCCGGCGCCTGGGTCATCGAACACTGGAACCTTCCCAAGACGTTTATCGACGTCGCCCTCCATCATCACGCTCCGGATCCCAAAAACGGTGAGTTGACAATGCTTGTTCATGCAGCCTGTGTTGTTGCGGACCGCCTCGGCTTCTCTGTAAGAGCGATGAAAAGCAACGAAATCGACGTGGACCCCAACGACCAGCTCGCTCTCTCAATCACCAAGACTATTCATTCTTTGGAACGGGAGTACGGCATCTAATCTTCATCAACGGTGCGGCCTTCCCGCTCGCCTAAAGCAACGCGTCTAATCTTCCGATAAGAGATAGTGATGCACGACGAACACATTCTGATCGTCGATGATGACGCGATGAGCGTCAAGCTGATCCGCGCGTTGCTCACTGCAGAGGGGTATTCGCTCCGCTCAGCAAAATCGGCAGAAGAAGCCTTAGATGTGCTAAAAGCTTTCTCTCCACAGCTGGTTTTGATCGATATTCAGTTACCAGACATGGATGGATTGGAGCTGGCCAGACAGCTCCGCAAGGATCCAGCTCTACGCCAGACCTCCATTGTGATTCTCACTGCCTATGCAATGAAAGGAGACTCTCAGAAAGCGCGGAGTGCAGGCTGCGACGGATATATCACCAAACCGATCGATGTTCGAACACTACCGTCCTTAGTGGGTAAGTTTATGAAAGAACAGACCAGGGAGGAGGAGCCTGCGGCGAACGGTGACAGTGAGGACCTGCTAGCTGAACTTCGGAACAACCTTTTGGCAGAAGGGCTAGATGAGATCCCCAAGCTCCTGACAAGCCTGGAAACAGAGTTCAGCACCGACAAGGCGCGGCGGTTCTTCCACCGTTGGGGTGGTATAGCCGGTACCTTGGGTTTCCCCGAAATCACGCGGCCGGCACGAAATCTGGAAGAGCTTTTGACTCATCCAGTAGTAGAGACAAAAGAAACCCTCCGCACGGGTATGAAAGAGCTGATGGCCTGCTTCTCGGAAATTGCCTTCACCAAGAAACCTGAACGAACCTGGCCTCCCAAAATCGTTAGTTGCCTTTCCGGCAAACGCTTGGCCTTAATCGGGTTCTCGGCAACAGAAAACCAGAGGATCACGCGGCCTTTGGAGCAGGTGCAGGCGTCGACGAGAACGTTTACGAAAGTGTCACCCGGCGCTGAAATTGTATCGCTGTTTGACATGCTGATCGTGAAGCTGTCCACAACTGAACTCGATCCCTGGGCTAATGCGGAACAACTCGGGAACAATACCAAGCCACTTCTGCTCATCGGTCCTTGCGAAGCGCTGGTGGGAGCCAGCGCCACCCGGCAACCTCCGGACTTCCTGACGCCGCCGTGGGATGCCGAGGAAGTCGTCCTACGGGCCTATGGCTTGCTTTCCAAGTCCCCCCAAGGGCGCACGTCAGGCCGCCGGCGGCCTGGAGTTTCCATGCCGGCTGTGGTGATCGCAGACGACGATTTGGACATAACTCGGCTCGTCAGTGCAAGCTTAGAGAAATTTCATGTAGATTGCCACGTTGCCTGCGACGGCGCGGAAGCTTTGCAGATGGTCAAAGACCTACGGCCGAGTGCGTTAGTGTTGGACATCAATATGCCAGGAATGGACGGGTTCGACGTCCTGCTAAAAATGAAGAGGGACGTGTACACCCGTAGCATCCCTGTCCTCTTGCTTACCGCGCGACAGCAGGAAGAAGACGTCATTCGCGGCTTTGGGCACGGCGCTGCCGACTACGTCATCAAGCCGTTCAATCCCGCCGAGCTTGCGGCCAGAGTGTTGCGTCTTATCGATTGAACCCTGGCGGATGATGCTGGCCGTCTTTGATTCCCATCTTCCCTTCAGCGCCATGTATTCTTTGTGTCCGTATCCGTTCTGGTCTGCTTGACACATTCAGGTCTCAATTTGACGCCGAGCAGCACGCCTCAGGATAAGGCCCCTTTCATCATCGACAGAATACGGCCGGCCTCCGCGAATAGTTTGTTGACTCGGATGGGCTTCATCACATATCCGTCCATGCCCGATTCTATGCACCGTTTCCGGTCCTCCTCCATGGCAGAGGCAATCATGGCGATGATCGCAATGTATTGGATAATCGAATCATCAGCATCGCGAACCGGCGTGATGCTCATTTCCTCGGTATAGAGTGTGCCGTCTTTTCGCCGGTTGACGAGTTCGCCGCGCCAGACCCTCCCAGCGCGGATGGTGTCCCACAAATTCTTGTAATATGCGGGATCCTGACTTCAGGATTCGCGGATACTGTCCGATGGCTTCCTCGGCGCTGTAACCGGTCATTTTGGTAAAAGCAGGATTGACGTACTGAATAGCGCCTTCAGTATCCGTGATGACAACGATTTCCGAAGCCTGCTGGATGGCTGCAAACAGGCTGGCAGGCTCTATCTCGGCTCGGTGCTCTCTGGGAGCTATCGAGATGGACCGGGGCCAGAAAAAAGCAAGTGCTGGGCGCTGCACAGGCAGCTGCGGGAGCGCTAGCGATCCCTCCGGGTTGACTATCGGCAGTTTGCGCAGAACCCATTAGGGCTTCCATTTCGATGGTCGATGTGGATTCGGCCTCGCGGCCCCATCGGTCGGTCTCTTGCTGGGAACCCCCTCCGCGCGCGGTGAGTTCGTCATGGTGGATCCCTAAATCCGCGTGAAGGTTAACTCTGATTTTGTCGATAGCGAAGTAGGCGAATGGCTATGCCAAACAACGGACACGCGATAACCATGCCCCAGGGGATTCGGCGTCGGACCAGCCGAAGTCTGGCAGGGGTGAAAGTGAGACCAGCTTGAGACGCGGCTCTCCCCAAAAAAGTGACGCAACCAGGGTTCCCCTGCGAGTACTCTTCTTCGAGGATCAATCCGCGGACGTGGAGCTGCTGTCGTGGACCCTCCAATCCGCGGGGTTCGACGTTGCGTCGGATGTGGCGATCACATTGGACGAAGTCCTCAAGCGGGTCGCCGGAACAGAGTACGACGTCATTCTGTCGGGTTATCGCATGCCGGGCGCCACCGGCATGGAAGTTTTCAGGGCGCTCCAGGCGAAGGGAGCGAGCGTCCCATTCATCCTTGTGACCGGCTCACTAGGCGACGAAAAAGCCGTCGAGTGCCTGAAAGAAGGCGTGGCGGATTACGTATTGAAAGACCGGCCGGCCCGCCTTCCCGCGGCCGTCCGGCAGGCACTCGAAGAGAGGCGTCTGCGCGAGGAGCGCGCGGAAGCGGTAGAGGCCTTGCGGCGCTCCGAAGCCAGCTACCGGTCTCTGATTGAGAGCGCCCCCTGCGGAATTCTGCGGGTGAACGCAGAGAATGGCCGCTTCCTGGATGTGAATGCGGCCATGGCGGAAATGCTCGGATATGATTCAGCCGCGGATCTGCTCGCGAGCGAGTCGGCCCATCGGATCGCCCTGGATGTCGAAACGTGCCACTGCTTGGCCAGAGAATATGAACAGCAGGGGCGAATGCGGGAGACCGACGTCGAGTGGAAACGCAAGGAAGGCGGCCTGATCACCATCCGCCTCAGCGGCCGTATTCTACGGGACAACAACGGCGTGGCGACATGCTTCGAAATGATCGCCGAAAACATAACCGCGCGCAGGCGAGCGGACGAGCGGATCCGGCAACTGAATCGGCTGTATTCGGTATCCACCGAAGTGAGCCAGGCCACCGTGCACATCCGGGAACGCGACGAGCTGTTCCGCCGGATCTGCCAGATCGCAATCGAGCAGGGCCGGTTCCTCATGGCCTGGGTGGGGGTGGTCGACCCGGCAACATCGCTGGTCAAACCTGTGGCGCATGCCGGGCTGGAGGACGGATACCTGAAGGATGTCCGGATTTCCGTGGCGGACGAGCCGTCCGGGCAGGGCCCTGTCGGAACCGCTCTCCGCGATGGGCGTCAATTCGTCTGCGATGACACCGAGACCGATCCGCGCTTCGCCCCCTGGCGGGAGGAGGCGTTGCGCCGCGGGTACCGGTCGGTGGGCAGCTTTCCATTATCGGTGCACGGCCGGCCTATCGCGGCGCTGAACCTCTATGCTTCCGAGCCCGGATTGTTTGCCGACGAGAACCTGGCGCTGCTGGATAAATTGGCCGCCGATGTCTCATTTGCGTTGGAGAGCATGGAGATGGCTGAATCACGCCGGCTCGCCGTGGACGAACGGAATCAGTTCTTCGCGCTATCTCTCGACATGCTTTGCATCGCGGGCATAGAGGGCCAGATCCGTGTGCTCAACCCGGCCTGGGAGAGGACACTCGGATTCACCGGGCTCGAACTGCGCTCCAGGCCGATGTTGGATTTTGTTCATCGAGACGACTGTTCGCGGGCGCTGGCCGCTGTTCAAATGTTACGGTCGGGTGCGGAACTCGATGCCGTGGAGATTCGTGTTTGCGCGAAAGACGGTTCCTATAAATGGCTCACGTTCAATGCCGCATCGGTTCCCCGACAGGGTTTGATCTTTGTGGCCGCGCATGATGTGACGGATCGCAAGCGCCTGGAGGAGCAACTGCGGGAGCAGAACCTGGCGCTGGGGGAAACCAACCGGCGAGTGGAGGCGGCCAATCGCATGAAGAGCGAATTCCTGGCCAACATGTCGCACGAGTTGCGATCGCCGCTCAACGGCATCATCGGCTTCAGCGAACTCCTGCATGACGGCAGGCTGGGGCCGGTATCGGACCGGCAGCAGGAGATTCTAGGCCGTGTCCTCACTAGCGCCAAGCACCTGCTGCAACTCATCAATGACGTCCTGGATCTCAGCAAGGTCGAAGCCGGGCGTTTGGAGTTTCACCCCGAATCAATATCAAGCTCGAAGGTCATCCTCGAGGTCACGGGAATCCTGGGTGGCCTGGCCACGGCCAAACGCATCCAGATCGAGACCCAGATCGAGCCTGAGGTGGCGACCTTAGTCACCGATCCCGGGCGGCTTAAACAGGTCCTGTACAATTACGTCTCGAATGCGCTCAAGTTCACTGGCGAAGGTGGACGGGTGTGCGTGAATCTGAGGGCAGAGGGGGCGAGCGAGTTCCGCCTGGAAGTATCCGACACAGGCGTGGGAATTCCCCAGCAAGACCTCGGAAAGTTATTCATAGAGTTCCAGCAACTCGACTCGGGCAAGGCAAAACGGTTCCAGGGCACTGGCTTGGGACTAGCTCTGACGAAGCGCATTGTGGAGGCCCAGGGCGGCCGGGTTGGCGTGGAGAGTACCCCAGGTGTAGGCAGCAGTTTCTTCGCCGTGCTGCCGCGCGCGGGCGGCAGCCGGGTGGCGACCCAGTCACCGCAACTTCTCATCATTGAGGACGAAAGGATCGAGCGGACTCTGCTCACACGCATGTTGCAGAAAGAGGGCTTTGCGGTCGAGACGGCCGGAACATGTGCTGAGGCAGTGGCGAAATGCCATGATCGGTCATTTGATGCGATCACCTTGGATATGCTTCTTCCGGACGGCTGTGGCAAAAACTTGCTGGAGCAGATCCGAGCGATCGAACAAAATCGCACCACGCCGGTGATCGTAATTTCCATGGTCGAGGAGATGGATGGGGCGGCACTTCCTGACATACAGGAGGTCCTAAAGAAACCGGTTAGCCGGGAGGACCTGGTTGCTGCGCTGGAGCGTGCCGGAATGCAGGGAACAGTGAAGGTGGTAAATGGGGAATGAAGCGGTTTTGGTTGTAGACGATAGTCCTGACAACCTGGTGCTGACGCAGTTTCTGCTGGAGTCTGACGGTTTCGAGGTGCGCACCGCCGAGGACGCCGGGCTGGCGCTAGAGGTTCTCAGAACCTATCGTCCGCAATTGATTCTGATGGACGTCCAACTTCCGGGAACGGATGGGCTGGAGTTGACGCGCCAATTGAGGGCGGACCCCAAGTGGAGCGATGTCGTCATCGTAGCGCTGACGGCCTATGCCATGAAAGGAGATGAGGAGAACTGCTTAGCCGCCGGTTGCGACGGCTACATCACCAAACCGGTGGATACCCACACATTTGCCTGCATCGTTCGAGACCAAAATGCGGGCGCGTCGCATGAGTCGAGTGTAGCCGGTCGCGCGGCCATTTAAGAAGCGCGGCGCCGCGGCGAGCGGACACGAAACTTTGTCATCTCTCCCAAAGAGCTGCCGATAAGCTGAGTAGGACCGGTAATCCGTATGGACGGGTGCATCCCAAAAGTGCCAATCCTGGTAGTTGACGACGATTTAGACTATCGAATCCTGGCCCGCCATCAGCTCGAAGCAGCCGGGTACCAGGTCCTCGATTCCGCGGGTGGTAACAGCGCCGTTGCCATACTGGAAGAACAATGCTTTCGGTTGGTGATTCTAGACATTGTCATGCCCGATATCGAAGGCCTCGAGATCATCCGGCGACTGCAACGTCAGGGTTGCCGCTCGAAGATACTGGCAGTTTCAGGAGCGGGCCTGGCGGATACGTATTTGCGGCTGGCGGTTCAGCTGGGAGCTGACGCCAAATTTGACAAGATCCGGCCTGTGGGTGATTTATTGGTGGCAGTGGAGGGGCTCATCGGGCACTCGAGCCCGCCGTGCAATGAGACACCGCCACAGTCAGACTAAAGTTGAAAACGCGGGCAGTCGATAGAGACGAGTGACATGCCCAATTTTAAGCGTATCCTGATTATCGAAGACGACGAGGATTACCAGCGGCTTGTTGGCGCAGTCTTGACTCGCTCTGAAGAGGCGTTCGATGTACAAACCTGCCGGACCCTGGCCGGGGGGATTGCAGCCGTAGAACGGTTTCGCCCCGAAATCATTCTGGTGGACTTGAATCTCCCCGACAGCACGGGCTATGAAACGTTCCTGCGCGTGCAAGAGCAAGCCGGCGGTGTCCCGATCGTTGTGCTCACCGGCCTGGATGACGACAAGACGGCGCTACAGGCCGTAAAAGACGGGGCACAGGACTACCTGGTGAAGAGCCTCATTCAGCCCAAGCTCATCGCGCGGTCCATGAATATGGCATTGCACCGCTTATACCGTCGAGTTGCACAGGACCGAGAGGCGGCGGCGAAACCCGGGATCGTGATGGGCTTTATTGGGAGTAAGGGAGGCGTTGGAACATCGACGACGGCGGTAAATATCGCTGCCGTGCTGGTGCAAAACGGCTCGGATGCTGTGGTGATTGAGCTTCAGCCTGGTCCGGGAACCTTATCGCTTTACGCGCAGAGTGAGCCGGCACGTGGCATCGTTGGACTATTAGAGAAACCTGCGAATACGATTACCGCATCGGACGTGGAGCACCACCTGGTGGAAGCCGTCCGGGGGCTCCGCCTGCTGTGTCCCACCAGTTCTCCAGGCATTCGGCCTTCCATCGGTGCTGACTACGTGCATGCCATTATCTCAGCGGCGCGGAAGGTGGCTCCTTATGTCGTCTTGGATCTGCCTGCGCGCATAGATGAAGGGGTCGTCGCGGCCCTGAAGCTTTGTGACTGCCTGGCATTGATTGTCGATCGGGAACCGGCGTCGGTCCGCTGCGGTGCAGCCATGCTGCATCAGATCGAGTCAGTCATCTCAAGCGCCGTGGGTGTTCGACGCATTGTGGTTGACCGTACGGTTTTGGATGAGCCCTTACCGATGGTGGACATCCAGCATCTGCTCAAAGCACAGCCAGCCGTGGTGGTGCCGCAGGCAGCCTCCGCCATCGCTCGTTCGCATTGGGCCAAGACGCCGTTGATGTTTCTGCATCCGGACGAACTCTTCAGGCTGGCGCACCTGGACCTGACCCAGTACCTTCTGGCCACATGTGGGCGGTCCGGTGGTTTGGTCATGGAGCGTGAGACACCGCCCAATGGCAGAGCATACCGGAGCGCAATTCCAGAAACTACCTACGGCTGAGGCGGCGCATCACCGGTGGCAGCCGCCAACCCGACCCGCACTGGCGCGAGGGAGGGCGCATCGCGCTGCGTCCTATTCGCCGGCAATCTCGACGCTGCTTAGGTATTCTTCCAGCTCGGACACACAGCGCCGGAGCGCGTCGCTGTTTTGATCCGTTGCGGCCAGCTCCATCGCCGCACCGATTTCCGTTAGTCTGGAAAAGCCATACGGTGCCCCGGTTCCCTTCATGCGATGGCCTAGAACACGCACCTGGTCATGCTGGTTTTGATCGATGGCCGCTTCGAGAAGCAGCAGACCGCTGCGACTGCGCTCCAGATATTCCATGACCAGTTTTCGAGGAACGCCCTGCGGAACACCGATCGAAATCTTTGTTAACTTTGGGTCCAAGAGATTATCCTTCCGTATCATCGGCCGTTTTCGCCCGAGAAGTTAGCCGGACATGGGTTGGTCAGCCTCTGGGCTAACGCGGTCATGCTTCCCGCGGCGAGGCTTTCGGGGTCAAATGCAACCACAGGAGTGTGCCCATTCTGAGCGGCGCGGCAGACTTCAGGCGCCGCCGGAATCAGTCTCGGCGCTTTTCCAAAAAACCAGAGAGTACCTACCTAGTCCGCCAAAATGCACGGACTCTACACTCTTATTCGGCTTTATGGGCGAAGAGCATTAACCCGAACACACGTAATGGATCGTGCCCTCGCCGCCACCGGATGTGGCAAGAAGTTTTCATCCGCGTCTTCCTGGTCCGCTGAGGATGCAGCCCGACAGGTTTTTCTTGCGGCTTCTCATTGGCCCAGCTCTCACCGAATCTGACCCAGGTTGGCCAGCCTTGCTGCTAGCGCGGTTATACTACCGGTACGCCGCCGACCGATTCTACCCGGCCGAGGTGCCGTTCGGCTTTTCGCGCGGGTAGCGCCCTGGCCTGGGTTCTTGAGCCCGCGGGTGGTAACGGCACCCGCACTATATCAGGCGAGCGCTGGTCCGGTTAGTAGCGTTAGGTAAAGTCGAAAATGCCGTCAGCCGATAAGAGGACTGACATGCACGATGCTAGGCGTATTCTGATTATAGAAGACGACGAGGATTACCGACGGCTTGTCGGCGCGGTCTTTGCTTGCTCTGACGAGGCGTTCGAGGTGGAGACCGCTGCAACCCTGGCCGAGGGGCTTGGCTCCGTAGAGCGGTTTCACCCCGAGATCATTCTGGTGGACTTGAATCTCCCCGACAGCACGGGCTATGAAACGTTTCTGCGCGTGCAAGCGCAGTCCGACGGCGTCCCTATCGTAGTAGTCACTGCCCTGGATGACGAGCACACGGCTGTCCAGGCCGTGAAAGATGGAGCACAGGACTATATAGTAAAGAGCCTCATTCAGCCAAAGCTCGTCTTACGATCGATAAATATGGCCTTGCAGCTTCATCGATGCGGGTTGGCAGGATCCAAACGCTACGTCAGGGGACACACCCTTCGCGCTGCTGAGATACGTCCGCCGATGTCTCCAACAGCGCATCAATGACGCGTGACGGCTCACTCTTCCCCATACTTCACGATCAGTTCCCGCGGACTGCTCGGTTGAACACCGATCAAGATCTTTGCTGGCGTTGGCAATCATCACGGGTTCTGTATCATCGACTATCCTCGTGTTTTAGGACTGGACGTTTTCATGCGCATCCTGCCAGTACGCTGCCGTCCGGCTTCCTCGCAGCACCGTCTCCGTTGCCACTCGCGCCCAATGTGAAGAAAAAAGTAGCGCCATGCCCCACTGCGCTCTGGGCCCATACGCGCCCGCCGTGCCGGTCGACAATGCGTTGCACCGTAGCCAATCCGATCCCCGTGCCTGGGAAGGCGGCCTCACTGTGCAATCTCTGGAAAGGGGCAAACAACTTGTCCGCATGGGCGGGATCGAAACCGGCGCCGTTGTCCCGCACAAAATAGACCAGCCCGTTATTCTGCCGCAGTGTGCCCATCTCAATTCTTGGAGCGGGTACATGACAGGTGAATTTCCAGGCGTTCCCCAAGAGGTTCTCGAGTACGGAGCGCATGAGCGCATGGTCGGCGTCGGCCCGCACATCCTCTTCGATAATGAACTCCACGCTGCGCTTCACGTCCGGCTGCGCCAGTTCCCCCGCAATGCTACGTGCGAGCCGCGAGAGGTCGATGCTTCGGCGCGTCAGTACCGCGCGGTCGACCCGGGCCAGTTGCAGCAGTGCTTCTATCAGCTCTCCCATGCGCCGGGCCGCCATCACCACCATGCCCAGATAATGCTGAGCTTTGGGAGTCAATTGGTCGCCGCATTCTTCCGTCAAAATCTTGCTGAATCCCTCGATGCTTCGCAGAGGAGCGCGCAGGTCATGGGAGACGGAGTACGTGAATGCTTCCAGCTCCCGGTTCTTCCCTTCCAGTTCATCGACCATAGCTGCCCGCGCTTCCGCGATCATCCGCGCTGCCTTGGCTTCGGCGGCCTCTACTTGTTTTTGCACCAGCTCTTTGTGGATGGAGCGGTATTCATCTTCGATCTGCTTTCTGCGAAGCTGGGCGCGCACGCGCGCCCTCAGCACTTCGAAATCGGTCGACTTGGGAATGTAGTCATCCGCCCCGGCGTTCATCCCTTCCACCGTGGCCTGCAAGTCTTCTACAGAGGTCAAAATCAACAGCGGGATGTTCCGCCATTCCGGTCTCTTCTTGATAATCTGGCAAGTTTCCTGGCCGGAGAGATCGGGCATGCGGAGGTCCATCAGGATACAATCCACCGCCTCCACTTCAAGAAGCTGCAAAGCCTCCCGGCCGGAACTGGCCGCGATCACTTCGTAGCTCTCGCTGCGCAACTCTTCCGCCAGTACATTCAGGTAGGTTGGGCTATCGTCCACAGCCAAGACCTTTTTGGGAGCTACCAGGCTCCGGTTGCCAGGGTCTACAACGGATCCTGACGCACCGGAGCGCAAGAGCGCGTCGATCCGGGCGAGGATTATATGAACATCCTCGTCTTGGCGCAGATACGCATCCGCTCCCGCATCGAGCGTCCGTGACTGGTCGCCGGGAGCATCCGCGGCGGTCAGCAGCAGGCAGGGTGCGTTGCGGAAGGCGATGTCCTGTTTCAAGCGCTGGATCACCGTGGCCCCGTCAATGCCGGGCAAGACCCGGTCAACGATGATCAACTGGGGACGAACAGCGACGGCCGCGGACAACCCGTCCTCTCCACTCCCGGCAGTGCGAACGCTGTAGCCGGCGGACTCGAGATATCGGCGAGGAAAAAACCAAGGTGGCGAAGGCTGAGGGAGCCCCTGCGGAAGCAAACATCAATTCTGCAGTCCATTCTCAACAGCATGGCCGAAGGTGTGATCGTTGCTGAGGAGAACGGGAACTTTCTGCTTTTCAACTCGGCGGCGGAGGAGATTCTCGGAATCGGCCCGACTGATACGGCGCCACTCGAGTGGACCGAACGATACAACCTTTTCATGCCGGATCAGTCTACGCCCTATCCGCCGGACCAGTTTCCTCTCACCCGAGCGATCCGGGGAGAAACAGTACGCGACGTTGAGCTCTTCGTGCGGCACCCGAAGGCGGGTAACATTACCATCAGCGCTACCGGGACTCCGCTCAAGGACGAAGAACGCGTGCAACGAGGAGGAGTCGCGGTTTTCCGTGACATCACCCAGCGCAAGCTAGCTGAAGAAGAGATCCGAAAGCTGAATGAAGACCTCGAGTTGCGGGTGGAGCAACGCACGGTGGCGCTGGAAGCCAGTAATAAAGAACTGGAAGCCTTCACGTATTCTGTTGCGCATGACCTCCGTGCTCCTCTTCGCCAGATTGATGGATTCTCCAGAATCCTCTTAGAGGACCTGGCCGGCAAACTGGACCCCGAGGCGCAGCGTTACTTGGGTCTCGTCCGCGAGGGAGCGGGGAAGATGGACCGGTTGGTGAACGACCTATTAGGTCTGGCGCGGGTGGGACGCCAGGAGTTGCGTCGCCAGCCCATCGGGCTGAACTCACTGGTGGAGCAGGTTGTGGCCGACCTGGCGCCGGACGTAGCCGAGCGTCAGATTGAGTGGCGGATCGCGTCTCTGCCGGTTGTGGAGTGCGATCCGGGCCTCATGAAACAGGTTTTCGTGAACCTGCTTTCCAATGCCGTCAAGTTCACCAGTACGCGCGTACAGGCCGTTATTGAGGTCGGAGTCCAAGAAGAAAATGAAGAACGCGTCATTTTCGTCCGTGATAACGGCGTGGGCTTCGACATGAAATACGCGGGCAAGCTGTTTGGGGTGTTCCGTTTTCGGTGACGCCCGGGGCGTCTGCTCTGATCTAGCAGGTACCCGCGGCCCCCATACCCGTGGTGCGATTTAAAGCAGAGTGTGGAGCCTCGGTGAATATCTTCCCATCAGTTGGCTCAGCCCGTGCCGTGAGGAGACGGGCATTTGCGAGCGAATTACAACACAATTCAGCACTTTGCGTCAGCGACGGCGGGCGGCGCAAGATTTCCAGGAACCCAAACTGGGACGCTGAACATCAACTACCTGATACATCTCAAACAGGGGGATTTGATGAAGGCAGCTTTACCTGCCAGGTGTTGGACCGTAGTCACTGTTTGTGCAGTCGCGTCCATTCTGTTAGCGGCCAGTGGCTGCGCCAACGGTACCTCCGCTGCGAATACTCCACCTCCGCCGGGCGTTGAAGTGGTACAGGTCCAGCAGAAGGATGTACCCATCTACGGCGAATGGATCGGCACGTTGGACGGATTGGTGAACGCGGATATCAAAGCACAGGTGTCCGGTTATCTCCTCAAGCAGGGCTATACCGAAGGTTCATTCGTACAGAAGGGGCAACTGCTGTTCGAGATTGATCCGCGTCCCTTCCAAGCCGCGGTGGATCAGGCGCAAGGCCAGTTGGCGCAGGCAACCGGGGGGCTGGCGCAAGCTAAGGCGCAACTGGCGCAAGCGGAAGCGCAGGTAACGGTTGCCGAGGCCAACCAACACCGCGCGCAACTCGACGAGGATCGCTATATCCCGCTCGCAAAACAAGAAGCCATCACGCAGCAGGACCTCGACAATGCTACACAGAACAATCTGGCGGCAAAGGCGCAGGTGCAGGCTGCGAAGGCAGGGGTGGAAACCGCACGAGCGCAAATTGCGGCAGCCAATGCGAGCGTGGAAGCCGCCAGAGCCGCGGTGTCGACCGCTCAGCTCAACCTGGGCTTTACCAGATTGATTTCGCCCATCGACGGGATCGCGGGCATGGCGCAGCAACAAGTCGGCGCTCTAGTCAGCCCAGCCGGAGGACCGGTCACCACCGTTTCGACCCTCGATCCCATCAAGGTCTACTTCACGGTCAGCGAGCAGGAGTATCTGGACTTCAATCGCAGATTTCCGACGCAAGCCAGCCGCGACGCCGAGACCGGGCGATTGCCGCTTCAGTTGATTCTCGCGGATGGCACCGTCTACGCGCACACAGGGAAATTTTTCTTCGCGGACCGCCAGGTGGATCAGACCACCGGCGCCATTCGCCTCGCGGGACTTTTTCCCAATACCGGAAACATTCTGAGGCCCGGGCAATATGGCCGCGTCCGCGCTTCGACTCGAACGCACGCTGGCGCGCTGTTGGTTCCGCAACGCGCTGTGACCGAATTGCAGGGTACCTACCAGGTTGCCGTCGTCGACGCCGCGAACAAGGTCGACATCCGCACCGTCAAGCCGGGGGATCGTGTAGACACACTGTGGATCATTGACGACGGTCTGAAAGCCGGAGAGCGCGTCGTGGCGGAAGGAGTGCAGAAGGTCGGCCCCGGCATGGCTGTAAATCCCCTGCCATTCGCCGAAGGCAAAGGCCGGTAAACCATGTCTAAATTCTTCATCAACCGGCCCATCGTGGCCATGGTGATCTCGATTCTTCTGGTCATCGTCGGAGCGGTCACCATCGCCGGCCTGCCTGTTGCGCAATTCCCCGCGATTGCGCCCCCGGAAGTACAAATCCAGGCCAACTATGTAGGCGCTGATGCCCAAACCGTCGAGCAGTCCGTTGCCACACCGATCGAACAGCAGATGAGCGGTGTGGACAATCTGAATTACATGTACTCGCTCAACGCCGCTAACGGGCAGATGACGATGATCGTCGATTTCGACGTAAAGACGGATCCGAACACCGATCAGATTCTCGCCCAGATGCGCGAGACGCAGGCCGCTTCCCAGCTTCCGGCGGACGTCACGAACTTCGGCGTTACCGTGCAGAAGTCGGTCACCGCCCCGCTCATGATCATCGGCCTCTATTCGCCCCACGGCACCTACAATGCGCAATTTCTGGCGAACTACTCGTACATCAACCTCAACGACCAGTTCACTCGCGTGCCCGGTATCGGGAGCGTGCAGGTTTTTGGAGCGGGCCAGTACGCCATGCGCCTGTGGGTGAAACCCGATCAGTTGGCAAAGCTCAAAATCACGGTACCCGAAATCGTAAACGCGATTCAAGCACAGAATACCGTGAATCCAGCCGGACAAGTGGGAGGCGCGCCGGTGCCGAAAGGGCAGGAATATACGTATTCCGTGCGCGCGCAAGGCCGCCTCACATCGCCCGAGGAGTTCGGCGAGATAGTGGTCCGCGAAACGCCGGACGGCGGAATCGTGCGCGTGAAGGACGTAGCGCGCGCCGAGCTGGGGGCACAGGACTACACCATCATCGGCCGCTTGAACGGCAAGCCGAGCGCGATCATTGCCGTCTACCAGCTTCCAGGCAGCAACGCGGTACAAGCCGCCGCCGGCGTGAAGAAACTGATGGCGGAAGTGAAAAAGCGGTTCCCGCAGGACATCGACTACGTCATTTCACTGGATACGACGCGCGCCGTCACAGAAGGCATGAAGGAGATCGTGCTGACTCTCGGGATTGCCATCATCCTGGTGATTCTCGTGGTTTACGTTTTCCTGCAAGGGTGGCGCGCGACCATGATTCCACTCTTGGCGGTGCCCGTTTCCTTGATCGGGACATTTGTTTTCTTTCCGGCCTTCGGATTTTCGATCAACACGCTGTCTCTATTTGGTCTGGTCCTGGCTATCGGACTGGTTGTGGATGACGCAATCGTCGTGGTAGAGGCCGTGGAAAGGCACATCGAGAACGGTCTGGCGCCGAAGGAGGCTGCCTTCAAGGCGATGGAGGAAATCTCGGGTCCGGTCATCGGCATTGCGCTGGTTCTGTCAGCCGTATTTGTGCCCACCGCCTTCATCCCAGGTATCACGGGGCGCCTCTACCAGCAATTCGCCGTGACGATTGCGATCTCTGTCATTCTTTCGGCGTTCAATGCGTTGACGCTCAGTCCCGCGCTCGCTGCATTGATGCTCAAGCCGAAGGAAGAAAGCCATGGGCTCCTGCGCCGGTTTTTCGATTGGTTCAATCGAGTTTTCGGGCATGCGACGGAAGCATATGTTCGTATCTCCGGTGCGCTCATTCGCAAAAGCGCGGTTGCTCTGGTCTTGCTGGCCGGGTTCGGTGTCGCCGCGGCTTTCTTCGCCAATCGCGTCCCCTCGAGCTTTCTGCCCGACGAAGATCAGGGCTACCTGTTCATGCATCTTCAGCTCCCGAACGCGGCTTCGCTCGAGCGCACCGACATGGCGTGCCGAAAGATAGAGGATATTCTGGCCAAGATGCCCGGGGTGAAGTACACAACCACCGTTGCCGGTTTCAGCCTGTTGAGCTTCGTTCGCACCAGCTACAACGGACTCTTTTTCATCACCCTGAAGGAATGGGGCGATCGCAAAAGCCGCGAGGAGCAGTATCACGAAATTCTGCAGCGCCTGAATTACGAGCTGAGTAAGCTTCCGGAGGGTTTTGCGTTCAGCTTTTCACCACCGGCCATTCCGGGCGTCGGCACGTCTGGCGGATTCACTTTCGTTCTCGAAGATCGCGCCGGCAAGGATGTGCAGTTCCTGGCAAATAACTTGGGCACGTTCATGGCGGCGGCCAGAAAACGCCCCGAAATCGGCGGGTTGGTGACGACCTTCCTTCCCTCGGTGCCCCAGCAGTTCGTCAACGTTGACCGCGATAAAGTCATCAAGCAGGGTGTGCCCCTGAATGACGTCTACCGCACTATCCAGGCATTCATGGGCGGACTATTTGTCAACTACTTCAACCGTTTCGGCCGCCAATGGCAGGTGTACGTCGAGGCCGAAGGCGACTACCGGACCAAGGCCGAAAACGTGGGCCAGTTTTACGTTCGCAATAGCGGCGGTGAAATGGTTCCGTTGTCCGCCGTCACGAAGTTTGAGTCGCGCCCCGGACCCGAGTTCACCATGCGCTACAACCTCTACCGCTCGGCGCAGATTATCGGCGGCGCGGCGCCCGGCTACAGCTCGGAGCAGGCCACGAAGGCGCTCGAAGAGGTGTTCGCACAAACCATGCCGCGCGAGATGGGCTTCGACTACCTGGGCATGTCCTTTCAGGAAAAGAAGGCACAGGAAGGCGTGTCATCCACGGTGATTTCCGGATTCTCGCTGCTGTTCGTATTTCTCATCCTGGCGGCCCTCTACGAAAGTTGGACGCTGCCATTCAGCGTGCTGCTCAGCACGCCGGTCGCGGTATTCGGCGCATTTGGCGTGCTATGGTTGCGCCGCGTGGTGCTCGGCTGGTTTTTGCCGCCCTACATGGTGCAGATCGAGAGCGACGTTTTCTCGCAAATCGGTCTGGTCATGCTCATCGGCTTAGCCGCCAAGAACGCGATTCTGATCGTCGAGTTCGCCAAAGACGAGTACGAGAAGGGTAAGCCGCTTGTCGACGCCGCGCTCGAAGGAGCCCGGCTTCGCTTGCGTCCGATCCTGATGACATCCTTCGCGTTCATCCTGGGTTGCGTGCCGTTGTGGACGGCAACCGGAGCTGGTTCGGTAGCCCGCCAGATTATGGGCACCACGGTGATTGGGGGCATGTTGGCTGCAACCGTCATCGGCATCTTTTTCGTGCCAGCAATTTTCTATGTTGTGGAGAGGCTCTCAGGCGCACGCTCGGAGGGCTCGCCATCCGTTGTCCCGCGAAACCCGGCCCCGGCGGAGGGAGACTAACGTGAAGACGCGCTTCCTTGTTTGTCTCGCGGCCGCGGGTGTGTTGGCCGGATGCGCGGTGGGTCCAAACTACAACCGGCCTGCCGTCCAGACACCCCAAACATATCGCTCGCCCTCGCCTCAACTCACGCCCGAAACTGCGTCCCTGGCCGATCTCAAGTGGTGGGAGGTGTTTAAGGACGAAAGGCTGCAGGATCTTGTGCGCATCGCGCTGGTGGAGAACTACGATCTCCGCGATGCCGTGACGCGCGTGGAAGCGGCACGTGCCAACCTGGGCATCACTCGCTCCCAGCAGTTCCCAAATTTCGATGCCAGCGGCGTTCTGACCACTACGCGCCTTTCGCGGGACGGCTCGCTGCCGTTGCCCGCGTCGTTTGTGCCATCACAAAATCGCACGTTTGGTCAGGCGACGCTCGATCTGCTCTCGTTTGAGATCGATATCTGGGGACGCTTACGACGTGCAACGGAAGCCGCCCGGGCAAATCTCTTGAGCGCCGAAGAAAACCGCAAGGCCGTGGTCACCACGCTTGTGAGCGATGTCGCGACCTCTTATTTCAGCCTGCGTGAGTTCGATTACGAGCTTGAAATCTCGAAACAAACGCTGGAGACACGCCAGGCGTCGCTGCGGTTGATCCAGAACCGGCAGGGCGGTGGTGTGGCCACACTCCTCGACCGGCGCCAGGGTGAGCAATTGGTCGACACCGCCGCCGAGACAATCCCTGAACTCCAGCAAAGGATCGAACAAACCGAGAATCAGATCAGCCTATTGTTAGGAAAGAACCCCGGCGAAATCACGCGTGGCCGCGCGTTGACGGAGCAGGAACTCCCGCCTGAGGTTCCCACCGGTTTGCCATCCTCGTTGTTGGAGCGCCGGCCTGACATCCGTGCGGCGGAAGCGAATCTGATCGCCGCCAACGCGGAAATCGGCGTTGCTAAAGCGGCTTATTTTCCGCAAATCAGCCTGACTGGTTTCCTGGGCGGGCAAAGCACGCAACTATCGAATCTCTTCAGCTCGCCGAGCCGTGTTTGGACTCTCGTGCCGCAGGTTTCACAGCCGATCTTTACCGCCGGACGGCTTCGCTCCAACGTCAAACTCGCGGAAGTGCAGCACAAGAGCGCGCTGATCCAGTATCAAAAGGCGATCCAGACCGCGTTCACGGAAGTATCGAATTCACTGATCGCTCATCAACGGGTGCGGGAGAGCCGGGTACAACAGGGATTGCTGGTCACTGCCTTGGAAGACCGAAAACGATTGGCGTACGTTCGTTATCGCGGCGGAGTGGACACGCTGCTCAATGCGCTGGATGCGGATCGGGATCTGTTCCAGGCTCAACTGACGCTGTCGCAAGTCCGGCTGAGCGAAGTGCTCACTGTGGTCGAACTCTACAAAGCCCTGGGCGGCGGTTGGCAGTAAGTTAGAAGCCAGCCACTTTCGCCCAAAGGATGTAGCCGGCCACCACGGTCGCTACACCCCAGAGCACGACCAGAGCCCATACTCTGACTTCCGTATGATGATCGGTTTTCCCGGCAATGAGCGCCATATCGATCCTTTAACCTATGCTTTTGCACGTAGCGCGCCAGCGATGTGGCGCCTGTCGGTCTTACGCAGGACCGAGTGTAAAACCCGTCATTGCTGTTAGGTACAGCGATTGTTGGCGGAAATCATTGAGATCATTACCTCAAATTACGAGAAAGTGGGGAATTTAACCCGCGCAGTGTGGGTTGGCGGGCGGTAAACGGCGTTCGCGTCAACTGGTGGCGAGCAGCATTTCAGATCACGGCCAGCCAATCCAACGCTTACAGGCGGTCCGATGGGAATTCTGTGCGCGGGATGATGATCTCACGCCGACCGAATACACGCGCATCCACGGAGAACGCTCCCGGCCCGAGTCCGATGATCGCGAAGAGCATCACCAATCCGAAAATCACAGCGGTTTGAGAATCCCACACGTTCGGTGTGGGTACCGGAATCAGGGAAACAGCCAACCCTATGGCGCCCAACCCCACCAGTGCTCCGGCGATGGGCGTCAGAAAGCCAACTAAAAGCAGGGCGCCGGTTGTGAGAGCCAACAAACCAGCCGCCCACGTTGCGGTGGCCGGGTTGGGCTGTTCAAGGTAGAATCGGCCCTCAATGAGTACGGTTACACCGAACACTCCTCGCAGCAGGAGTAAACATGTCCCCGCCCGCCCACCAGGAAAAGTGGAGAATAGGCGCTGCAGCAAAACCTCCCGTGTTGACGCGGCCCTCTTCGGCGCTTGAACGCAGGGTAGTAAATCCCATCCTCAGGCGAATCCCCGAGTTTTGGGATGTTTTCGTACCACTTTCGTGGTATGGCGTGTGTCAGAGTTGAATGATTCCACGCCGTACAGCGATGGCGATTGCTTGCGTTCGGTCACTGGCCCCGAGCTTGTCCATGATGTGTTTCAGATGAACTTTGACCGTCTCCTCGGAAATGCTCAACAGGTCCGCGATGTCCCGGTTTCGGTTTCCGCCAGAGACCTGCTTCAGAACTTCCACCTCGCGCGCGGTTAGGCTCTCGTCGCTCATGTGTTCGGCAAGCTGGGCTGCCAGCTCGGGAGGGACGCGTTTCTTGCCGGCATGCACCTGACGGATCGTTTCCACGAGCGTGCTCGGAGGCATATTCTTCAAAAGGTACCCTCTGGCGCCGGCTCGCAGTGCTCGCTGGATCTCGACATCGCCTTCGAATGTGGTGAGCATAATGACGCGGGCTTCCGGAAACTCGGCTCGAATCGCGATCAACACGTCTATACCGCTCAAATCGGGCAACCTGAGGTCCATCAGCGTCACATCGGGCCGGTGCTGGCGATATTGCAGAATGGCTTCATTCCCGCTGGATGCCTGGGAGACCAGCTCCATGTCCGATTGGTTGTTGATGACGGTCGCAATCCCCTCCCGAAGTAACGGGTGATCATCGACACTCAGTACGCGAATGCGGGTCGTGCCGCTCATGGGCGCTACTCTTTCCCACCCGTTGCTGGTGGCAGAAACCGCTTGCGGAACCACGAGGGTTTGGAGTGGTTTTGGAAGGCGACATGGCCGGGAACCAAGAGCTCCACCTCGGTACCGGCGGTGGTACTGCTCATAACATGGAGCTGGGCGCCTATACTGTCCGCTCTTTCGCGCATCCCGGAAAGCCCCCAATGCCCCTCCCGGCCCGAGCGCAAAATTCCGGGGTCAATCCCACGACCATCGTCCCTCACTGACACGCAAAACCGCTTCGACGAATATTTGAGTTCCATCTCGATGGTCTTGGCGTGCGCGTGGCGAAACGCATTCACGAGCGCTTCCCGGCCAATTCGATATACTTCGTCCCGAAGCACTGGATTCAACGGCTTTTGCTCACCCTCAACAATTACACGAAAGTCGATTTCCTCGCCAGTATGGTCCGCGGTAACAAGCTCCTGCTGGATTCGAGAGAAGGCGTGTTCGAGATCCAGGGATGCACTTTGAGACGACCGCAGACCTCGGACGGCGTTCCTTCCTTCCTCGACCACTTGCCGCATCAGCTCCAAGGCTCGGGTTAACGTCGGTTTTACCCTGGAATCGTCGGGCAGACTGTCAGCCACAACATGCACTTGCATGGAAGCACTGAGAAAACCCTGCAGCAGAGTGTCGTGCAGTTCCTGCGCGATGCGAGTTCGTTCGGCGAGGCGTTCCTGAAACCGCATATTGATCCGGCTTGTTACCTGGCGCACGCGCATTCGATAGAGAAGCAGCATGCAAGCCACGCAGGCCGCAACCAAGCTCAATTGGAACCACCAGGTCTGCCAAGTAAGGGGGTCGACCTGAAATGCGAGCGCAGCTTCATCTGAACTCCAGACTCCATCCGGGTTGGTTGCCATAACCCGGAAGCGGTAGCGGCCAGGGGGAACGTTGGTGTAGTCGGCTTCCCGAGCCGTCACCGGCTCCCGCCAGGCATGATCGTATCGCTCGAGTTGGTATCGGTAAAAAACGCGATCCGGACGGGAAAGACTCAGACCGACATAACTGAACGTGATTCTCTGATGGCCTCCAGGTACGTGAACCGTGCCCAATATGCCGATTGGTTGGCCATCCGCCGAGACGGCTTGGACGTGCGCGATGGCCGGCGCCGCGTTTCTTGTCAGGCGGGAGGGATCAACCACCGAGATACCCCGATTTAGCGAAAACCAGATTCGCCCCGCCGGGTCCGTGATCACGGACCTTTGCCTCTTCACGCCTTCCAAACCGCGCAAGCCATCGGCAAGTGCGTACTCGCGCACGTCTCCATCTTCCAAGGCTCCCCGCAAGAGCCTTTCACGATTCACGCGCAACACGTGGCCGGACGTTGCAAGCCATAGCGATCCGTATTTGTCTTCGGCAATCCCCAATATTTCTTCACGGAGTGCTGTGGCCGTGCTGGCAGGAACTCGAAACTGGTCGCGGCTCCGGAAAGCGATGCCAGAGACCGTTCCCACCCAGAGCACACCAGTTGAGTCCGTAAGCATGCAGTTCGCGTTGTCGGAGGGCAAACCATCAGTGGTCGTGTATGTGTGCCAGTGTTGATGCGAAAGGGCACTCAATCCGCTGGGGGTCGCGAACCACATCGTCCCGTCGGATCCTTCGAGAATAGAGCTGACGGTGTTGGAAGCCAGGCCATCCGCAATCGTATAGTTAGTGAACTTTCCGTTCCGGAGCATGCTTACGCCGGCGCTCAAAGTCCCCGCCCACACTGAACCGTCACGCGCCAGATAAACAGCGTAAACGCTATTCTGGGCAAGCCCGTCTGCCTGCGTATAACTTTTGGCCGTGAACGAACCGTTCTCATCACGAATCCGCGTCAGCCCGCCGCTCTGGCGGCCAACCCACAGCTCCCCCACTGTGCCGTCTATCGAGTACACGACGTCTCGGTCCAGTCCATCGTTGGAGATGTGCCCGTGCCGTTCGCCTTTGACCCACCACAGCCCCCCCCGCGACAGGCGGAAACCACATCCGGTTTTCGTTGTCCACGAACACCGGATTGTTCCCGTCGGTGGGCAGGCCCTCGGGACTCGAATACGTCACGAAGGGGCTGTCGCGAAGCCGCTCGATACCACCCGACCCGCCGACCCACAGGTCTCCTTCCCGGTCTTCAAACACAGCAGTGACCGCATTGTGCGGTACGCCGCCGCTTTCCGGCAGCGAGACCACGCCCTGAGAATTGAACCGCAGCAGGCCCTGGGAGTCCGTTCCTACCCAAAGATTGCCGTCGCGATCTTTAACCATGGCCAACGCCTGAAAGTGGTTGAGAGAAGCTGGAATGCCGGCGGCCGTGAGTTCGTCGCCATTCCAGCGCACGACGCCGGTATCGGTACCCACCCACAGGTTTTGGTCGCCATCGGCTGCCAGGCAGTTTACCTTCAGATCAGGCAAGCCTTTTCGGACTGCCAGGATTTTGTTACCGGTGAGGCGGAACAGTCCAGCGTCCCGCGTGCCCATCCAGACATCGCCGTTGCGTGTTTGAGCCAGGGAAATGATCGGAGACCGGGGTAATGCGTCACCGGCAGCGAGGCGTTGAAACTGGGCCCCGTGCAGGTCAAAGGTGCCTCCCTCCATTTTCGAGACCAGGAGTTCTCCGCGACTTGACCGGCTGATCGCCGAGACAGTTCCCGGCGATACTTCGTCGAAACGTGGGCGTTCGAATACACCGTTTTTGTAATGCAGAAGTATCTGGTATTCGGACAGAATCCACAGGCTGCCGTCTTGGTCAGGCGTGAGACCGTAAACTCCGGTGATTGAATAAGCCCCCGATGGGTCCTGCACTTGGCTGAAACTCCATCCGTCGAAGCGAAACAGGCCGGACTGGGTACCGATCCAGAGGTAACCGTCGGCGGTCTGCGTGATTGCATACAACGGTCCCTTGGGAAATCCCTGCTCAACTCCCCAATGATCACGAACATACTGGGTCATGGCCCTGTTTGGATCCACGGCGTAAACAGGGTGAGCCAGGCAAAGACCTGTAAGACCTGCGAAAAGCCTGAGTAGGCCCCCGTGATACGGGAAATCACGGACGGAATTCAAACTTTTCAATAATCATCTCAGACTCGTGCCGCAGGGGATTCCGCTTGTTGTCATAGACGTAGAGGTTCACGTGGATCCTCTCGTTCCCGGGAGAGGGTATTCCCGACGTGAAAACATGTTCCGCCACATCGCTCCTCATGTTCGGCGAAGAGCCATGGGCCGTCCTGAACGAGGCCCGTCCGGTCTCCCACACCATCCAGTGCGTGAGGGTACCGCCAGGCGCATCGAATCGTTTTGTGTTCGCGGCCACAAAGTATGGCTGGATTACATACTGCGCATTCTTGCCTTCCGGCTCGCCCCATCGGCTGATTTCAATGTCCATTTCCCGAATAGGCCCGCCATCATCCCATGTAAAAAACGAGAGCACCGCCGCGGGCTCGAGACGCGACACGTCGCGCACGACAAGTCTGTACGATCCATATCCCAAGCTACGAGACAGCTGGACTTCGCCGCTGGCCCAATGCCCCGGGCTCCCGGAAATGCGGAGATGGAGCAACCCTGCCTGGTCGGTCCAGGCGTTTGCCGCATCGAAGGAATTGATCGTTCCGGCGCGGTTGCTGACGGAGGTGCGAATCTCCCACTGATATCCGCTGAAGGTGAGTGTCTTCGGAGTAGCAGCAGCTTTACCACCTTCCACCGTTGCAACGGCCAGCACCGCGTCGCCTTTATTGGGTAGCGTCGAAGCCGTTGACGGAGGGTGAAATCGCGAATCCACAAGCAGTGCCGCATACGCGGATCCAGGATGCGTCAAACTCTTCCATTTGGAATCTGGCTGAATGGTTGTGAAAGGCTGGTTGGCAAAAGGCTGCACCCACCACATTCCGCTACGCGCAAACAACACAATCCGCTGGCCCGGCTGCGCACCCGAGACGCGGCCTTCGATCGCCTCAAGCTTGTCGGGGCTGCCTGCGCCAGAGACGGGAACGCGGGTGAACTCGATGGCAGGGACGCCCTGGTTTCGAGATGGGCGGCAACCGCTCAGGCCCAGACAAACCGGAACCGCTATTATGATGTGCAAGGCGGGTTGCGATAGACGTCCGAATCTTCGCATCGTCTCCGGTTCCAGGAATGATTTGGGCGTAAGCCGTCAAGGGCCGCTCGAATTATACTAATGCTGCACCGATGGTGGCGCGCTCGTTGGATTCCGTGCCATTACTCACAGATGCCGATTGCATCCCCAAGATTCGGAGTTTATTGATAGCTCGATAGTGGTAGAAAATCCTCGGCGGCGGTTGAACTCACACTATGATGTGCTGCTTTCTGGAACGAAACAAAATAGGCCCAGCCTGCTCGTATGCGTCCTGGTTTGCACGGACGTGACGCCACAGGAACACTGTGACACGACGTAGAGCCCATGGCCTCGCCAGGCGATCCGGCTACCCAAGATGGGGTATCTCTTGCGCAACCCTTCGTGGTAGTAAAGGAACACTCCATCTGGTGACGTATTCCTTTCCGCGATGCCGCACACTTGCTAGCGGGAGATTGGCTACGTCCGGTTAATCACACAGCGAAACGGACGTAATACAAAACACTGAGGAATCAGTGGACCAGGACGTTCGACGATACGGTTTTGTTTGAACACACGTTACTCAGGAGAAACCTTTCATGCCCACTATCACGACCAAAGACGGTATAGAGATTTACTACAAGGACTGGGGTAAGGGACAGCCCGTAGTTTTCAGCCATGGTTGGCCGCTCAGCGCGGACGACTGGGATAACCAGATGTTGTTCTTCCTGCATCACGGCTATCGGGTGATCGCCCATGATCGCCGCGGGCACGGCCGCTCGAGTCAGACCGCCGACGGCCACGATATGGACCATTATGCCGATGACCTGGCGGCTCTTACGGCGCATCTCGACCTGAGAAATGCCATCCATGTTGGCCATTCCACCGGGGGCGGCGAGGTGACGCACTATCTGGCACGCCATGGCGAAAGCCGGGTCAGCAAGGCGGCGCTGATCAGCGCGGTGCCCCCTCTCATGTTGAAGACGGCTGCCAATCCGCTCGGCCTTCCCAAGGAAGTGTTCGATGGTTTGCAGGCGCAGCTTGCGGCGAATCGTTCGGAATTCTATCGCGATTTGGCGGCGGGGCCTTTCTACGGCTACAACCGGCCGGGCGCGAAGGCTTCAGAAGCTGTCATTCAAAATTGGTGGCGCCAGGGCATGATGGGCGGAGCCAAGGCGCATTACGACGGTATCGTGGCCTTTTCCCAAACGGATTTTACGGAAGATCTCAAGAAGATCAACGTTCCGGTCTTGGTCATGCATAGTGAGGACGATCAGATCGTGCCTTATTTCGCCGCCGGTCCGCGATCCGCTAAGTTGCTGAAGAACGGAATTTTTATAAGCTACATGGGCTTCCCCCACGGTATGCCCACCACGGAGCCGGACACGATTAACGCCGACCTGCTGGCCTTCTTCACAGCCGCTGCGACGCTCGCGGCTTGAACATTTCTCGGCCCTCATTGCTGCGAAGGCCGGGATCACTCACTTCTAACGATCGCGTGCGGAGGCCGTCCACGGCGAGCACGAGAAGCGCACTGGGCAGCGCGAGGAGAACTGGCCCGAGTGGTATGCCGCGTACATGGTGGCGGCGCAGCCCGCCAAAGAGCTGCCGTAATGAAACGAGTAGAACGTGAGGATTCACGCCATAAGTAACGTCAGTGAGCATAGGTTCAGCAAAGGAGATTAGTCATGAAACGCAAAAGTGTAGGGGTAATCGTATTCGTTGGAGTGTTTCTCTCTGTCCTGGCGGCGCTGGCCATGGCTGCCCAGGATAAGTACACCGTGAAAGTGCCGAATGGGCTCTCGTTCTCTGAGTTCAGAGGATACGAGGCCTGGCAGGTTGTCTCCATCAGTCAGGATGGAAGCCTTATTGCCGCGATCCTCGCTAATCCTGTGATGATCAAGGCCTACTTGGCCGGCGTTCCCGGCAACGGCCAGCCTTTTCCCGACGGCTCCAAGCTGGCGAAGATCCATTGGAATCCGAAAAAGATGGAGACGTTCCCCGCAGCGACGGTGCCAGGTACCCAGCATGACATGGACTTCATGGTGAAGGACAGCAAGAGGTTCACGGACAGCGGCGGATGGGGATACGCCGTGTTCGACTATGACGCTGGATCCGATACGTTCACGCCCGGCACCTTGGCCGGCAAGCCGCCGCAGGGGAACGACGCCAAGTGCGGGTTCGCGTGCCACACGAGCGTGAAGACGAGAGATTACGTCTTCACGGATTACGGGCACAGGTGAAGCGGTATGAGCGGCACACAGATGAGCAATGAACAAGCAACTCGACTCCCGAGCGCTGGGATGGTCGATATGAAACTCGATGTCGTCGCCCATCCGGTGTTCGACATCGATCGTGCCAAGCGCTTCTACCTAAACCTGGATTGGCTGAAATCATAAAAGACACGAATGAGGTTGCCATCAAGATCGGCGGCCAAAAATTCGCGCAGCTTCCAAGGTTTGTCCTCGGGCTCGGAAACGATCTTCGCTTGGGCGGCCTTCCACTGTGCGAAAAGATCGTCCACCTCAGCCTTGCTGTTGAGATTGAGCCAGAAAAGGATAGGGCCTACGTTGCCGTAGGACTCTCGGAAGGAGCGATTGGTGATAAACAGTCTGCAATTCCCTCTTGAGATGCCTGCAATGCCGCCTTGGTCGTCTCCCCAATCGAAGGTGAAGCCCAGCGTGTTGACATAGTAGGCCGCAGCTTGGTCGACGTTGGCTGCGGGGATTTCCGGGACGGGAGTCGGGAACGTCATGGGTTGTGGGCATCATCGTAGCACGAGCACGCGGCTTAGGCAGGCCCAGGAATAAGAGCAGTTGAGCCCAGGCATTAATTTGTCGTTGATCGCTCGTGATTAACGCTGTAGCGTTTACGAATCCATGTTGACGGTTTGTCGGCTATGCGTAGATTGTCTTGGCTGTTGGTTTTGGTGCGGGATCAAAACGGGAAGCTTGGCACCTCGTCAGGATCGCGTACTATGCCTGGCAGCGCGAGACTGCAGCCGTAACGCCAGCGTGATGGCATCAAGTCACTCAGTGGAGCTGGTGGGTTAAGTCGGTGGAATTTACGGGGAGTGTGCGCGGCTGGCGGGGTTAGCACCCGGTCACTGGCTTACCCGCTGGTTGTGATTGCGCAGCGTGTGGCCGGCGGGTGTGAAAAAATCGGGTCGGGCGTGCCCGACCCCTACACGTAGGCCCCGCGCTACAGAAAGCTATTCGATGGAAATCGAACTGACTTCGAGGACGTCGCCGTCCATGGTGCCGTCAACCTTGGCTTTCAGGTCGTTTTCTTTGCTGGTGGCCTTTAGCGCAGCGAGGGCTTTGGCGTTCCCCTTCTCATCGAACTTGAGGAACTTACCGTCGCTGGTTACCAGGGCATAGCCGCCCTTGGCGCAACCGATGGCGCACTTCTTGGTGTGGCTCGCAAGATCTTTGCCTTTGCACTGGACATCGACAACCGTACCACTGAACGATTCGGCGAAAGCTGCCGCGGAAAATAACGCGGCCGCAGCCGTAAGCATAGCGATTCTCTTCATTCCTTCACTTCCTCCTCAATTTTGAATCTACGTATTCATCCACGTTACTGGATGAGGGAGGCGGGGGCAAGTTAGCGCGCTGATACAGGTGTTAATTATTGGAGCCAGGGCTAGGACTTGCGCAGGAACTCCTCGACGCTGAGCGGCTTTGATCGCCACGCAGGGGGGAACAAGGCAGTGGCTTCGCATGGGTGAGTGGATTACACACCTGAAGCGAAAGGCCGCAGGTACCCGCAAAAGGGCGCATGTCCCTGCGCTACAGGCTGCGCAGGAGTTCCCAGGCTACGGCGGCGAGTGCACCGATCCAGCAGACGGCGCTCAATGCGCGCATGATCTGCATCTCCAGGCCCCCCGAGTACGTGAGGTGCACTTCGCAGTTGTGGTCACACTGCGATTCGATCACTAGCAGACCGAGCTGGTCGGCACGCGTCGGGCGGCGAGTACCAGCAACACGCGCCTCCCAGTTGGGATCGTAGGCGATCTGCACGCTGAGCAATTCGCCGGGTTTCATGGGAGCCATGATGCGCACTTCGTGATTCGAGAGCCATTGCATGGCGGCTTCGGGACGGTCGGGATCTTCGATCGCTTTGAGGTAGGGAGCGAGCGGCGCGATATCGAGGCCATTGGCGGGCGGCGTCAACACCAGTTCGCCGGGCCGCACGATGTGCGCGAGCGAACGCGAGCGCTGGGGCACGCGATAGATGATGTCGTCCATGCCGTCGCGCCAGAGCTCTTCGAGTTTGCCCTCGAACTTCCAGGGGTGGGCCATGGCGTGATAGGGCTCGGTGCTGCGCGGTCCGGCGACGGCGACCTGTTGGACACCGTAGGCTTGGAGCCATGCCAGGCTGATTTCGGCGGCACGGGAGCCGGCATGATCGTCGGTGTGGAAGACATATTGGGCGACGCGGGCCTGGTATGGCTCGACGCTCTGGTCGCAGCAACCGGCGAGCTCCGGCGCGTCGCTCCAGACATTCAGCCAGAAACTCATGGCCCCTGGGACCATGACTCTTCCGCCACCGGCGTGGGCGTCCAACCATCGGGCGACGGCGTATTCGCTGGTTTGGCGGACATCGAGAGAGCGAATGAGACGCTTTTCGTAGCGATAGACGTTGACGGACTGAACGGCGCAGAATGCGGCGAGGGCTGCAAGCGCGGGAATTCGCAAGGACGGACGCGCCGCGACGGCGCGCTCGGCGGCGAACACAGCTAGGAGGACGATGGCCATTTCCATCGGCAAGTGGAAGCGGTTAGGTTGCGCGAGCAGGACGGCATCGAGGCGATAGTACGCGAAGACTATGGCGGCGGGTGGGATCAGGAAGAGGGCAGCGAACTGAAGGTGTCTGGGGGCGCGGAGGCGGGCGAGAGCGAAGTGAACGGCAGCTAGAGAGAGGGCGAGGCCGAGCACGTATGCGAGATGGACGGCGGAGAAGCGATAGCGCGGTTCGAGGCCTTCGACGTTATGGACAAAGCGAACGATCATCGAGGGCGGCATCCAGCGGCATGCGATTCCGTACGCGAGAGCGGCGATGGCGGCGCAACGCAGGAGCCAAATGGGCGGGCGGGCGGTGCGGTAGGCGATCAGGTAGGCGAGGACGGCGAAGGACAGATCGATGGTGCCGGGCCAGTTGATCAAGGGGACGGCGGCGAGTGCGCAGGCGGCTAAGACGTATCGCCAGGCCTTGCCGCGATCGAGGGCTTCGTGGAGGGCCAGGAGGCCCAGGGGCACGAAGGTTAACGATGTCACGTGCGGTCCATCGCCGTAGACCACCATAGTGTGCATGCGCTGCGCGAAGAAAGCTCCGCCCAGATCGGCGCGGATTTCCGGTATGAGCCAGGCTGAAGGTGAGGTCAGGGAATAGAGCAGGCCGGCGGCGAGGCCCGCGATGGTCGAGTTGCTGAGCTTGCGGGCGAGCCAATACACGGCCACGGGTCCCAGAGCGTAGGCAACGGCTTCGACGATGTGGAAGGAACGCGCGGGGCTCAGGCCGGTGAGCGCGGAGACGGCGGCGGTAGTATACGGCAGGGCGGGCTGATAGGTGTTGCGGAACGGCATGCCGCAGAACCAGTAGGGCCACCAATCGGTGTCGGAGAAATGGTCGCGCACGTAGCGCGCGAGCGCCATGAAAACGCCTTCAATGGACTTCATCTGGTCGAGGTATTCGGTTTTGAATAATCGCCAGACTAGGGCCGCATTGAGGAGGAACAGGAAGGCGGAGTGGAGCCAGGGGGAGACGAACACTGGACGGTCAGGAATGCCCGTCCTACCTGGGCTCACGGGCGGTTGGCGGCGGCGTCGACCAGCTTGCCGACGGCGGGCACGATCATGAGGAGCAGCTCGGCGCGGGGTTTGGCGGCGCCTTCGAGCAAGGTATGCTGGCGCGACAGCCAGGCGGCGTCGGGCTTGCTGCCGCCGGCGAGGTAGTCGAGAGCTTCCAGACCGGTACCGCTGACAGCGGCCAGGTCCTTCGAAAGGGGAACGGCTTCCTGCAATAGGAACGAATCCTCGAGGATGGGTTCGACGGCGGCATCGTTAGCGCGCCAGTGAGTGAGCCAGTGCCGGAGCTGATCGCGGCTGGCCTGGGCATCGGGGCCGCCGGAGAGCACGCGGTCCACCTGATTGCTGAACTCGCGCGCCGCGTTGCTTTCGGGCCAAGTGGCGTCAATCAGACGGTTCAAAGGAGTGAAGCTTGTGTAGACGCGCCCTGATTCTTCACGCGAGTAGTTCTTCACGGGTTCGAGGACATCGGACAGGGTACCCAAGGGGCCGATGGGATGATTGCCAGCGAGCCGTTCGAGCAAGAGATGGTGCTGGCGCTCGTGCGGCGTGCCAAGCAGGTCGAGTTCGCGGCCCACGACGGCGAGGCGGCGATACATGGAGCTGAGGTCTTTGACCTCCTGCGGCGACCAGAGACGCTCGGAGATGGCGGCGTTACGCGGCCAGATTTTCATATCGATGCTCGCGGGCGTAGCGTACTCGACCCACATGCAGGACTCGCCGCCCAGGATGCGGGCCTTCTGCTCATCGGTGAGATTAGCCGATTCCTTTTCGAGCGGATCGCCTGCATAGTGGTCCGCGGCGGAGTGCATCAGATCCAGATAGTATGGAGCCGAGAGAATGCCCGCGAAGCCGAGACGTGTGGCTTCAGCCAGCGATTTCTGGCCGCGCCAGGATTGCACCACAGTGCCGGCTGGCAGGTCGGGAGACAGGATTTCATCCCAGCCGATCACTTTCTTGCCGTACTTGGTGACGATGGGGACGACGCGGCGGCTGAAGTAGGACTGGAGCTCTTCGGTGTTCTTCAGGTTGTGCGTACTCATGAAGTCCCGGATGCGCGGGCTGGCTTTCCACTGTTTGCCGTTCACTTCGTCGCCGCCGATGTGGAAGTAGTCGTCGGGGAACAGAGCGGTCATTTCGGCGATGAGGCTTTCGAGAAACTGGTAGGTTTCGTCGCGCGTGGGATCGATGGCCGGATCGAAGATGCCCCACTTGCGCTCGATCGAATACGGGCCGGGACCGCTGGCGAGCTCGGGATAGGCGACGAACCAGGCGGTCGCGTGGCCGGGCATGTCGAATTCGGGAACGACACGGATGCCGCGGTCGCGTGCGTATTCGATGACTTCGCGAACCTGCTGCTGGGTGTAGAAGTGGCCATCGGAGCCCAGCTCCTGGAGCTTGGGAAAGCGCTTGCTTTCGACGCGAAAGCCCTGGTCGTCGGAGAGGTGCCAATGAAAGACGTTGAGCTTGACGGCGGCCATGGCGTCGATGGTGCGGTGGACGACTGAGACGGGCATCCAATGGCGGCTGACGTCGAGCATGGTGCCACGCCAGGCGAAGCGAGGGTGGTCGTTGATTTCGACGGCGGGGGCGGAGAACCCGTCCTTGTCGGCTTCGACCAGTTGCAGGAATGTCTCCATGCCACGTAGAGCGCCGAGAGGATTGGCGGCAGTGAGGCGTGCGCGGGTGGACATGACCTCGAGGCGGTAAGACTCGTCTTCGCCGAGCTTTTGGACAGGCGATGATCCGCTGGTGGTCGCGATTTCGAGCGTGGCTTCGGATGCGGCGGAGGCCGGCTCGGCGGAAAGTGGCATACCGGTGAGAAGTTCGAGATGAGAGACAAAGCGCGCGGCGGCGCGCTCCAGACGCGGCTCGCGATAGCCGGTTAATGCGAGGCGGAAGGACTGATCGATTTTGAGCTGGCCCTGGCCCGCGGTGATTTGTGCGGGCTGCGGCATCAGATTCAGGTCCGCGCATGCTGCGCCAGGCACAACTGCGCAGATCATGATCCAGCTACCCAGCGTGAGGATTTTCATAGAAGGCCAACTCTAAATGATAGGCTAAAAATAGTGGAAGAAGAGGTCCTCGCAAAAGCTTATGACTCCCGGCTGATGGCGCGGTTGCTGGGCTACCTGAAACCGTATGCGGCCTACATCGCGCTGTCGCTGGTGTTCCTGGTGGCTTACTCGGCGCTGCAGGTGTGCGGCCCGCTGCTGACCAAGATCGCCATCGACCGCTATCTGGCGCCGGTGCCGAATCGTATGGCCACGCCGATCGATCGATATCTTTCCTCAGACCACTGGACTGGCCTGTCGCAAATCGCGTTGGTGTATTTAGGCGTTTTGGTGGGCGGCTTCCTTTCGGCGTTCGGGCAGGTGTACATCATGCAGTACACCGGCCAGCGGGCCATGTTCGACCTGCGGCGCGAGCTGATGACACATCTGCAGCGCGCCGACATCGCGTTTTTCGATCGCAACCCGATCGGCCGGCTGGTCACACGCGTTACGACGGACGTGGAGGCGTTGAACGAGCTGTTTGCTTCAGGACTGGTGGCGATCCTGGGCGATGTGCTGACGCTTGCCTTCATCGTAGCCATCATGTTCCGGCTGAGCCCGGCGCTGACCGGCCTGATGCTGGCGGTGATGCCGTTTGTGGTGTTGACAACGATGCTGTTTCGGCGCACGGTGACGCAGAGCTACCGGCGCATCCGCATTGCCATCGCACGGATCAATGCTTACTTGCAGGAGCACATGGTGGGGATCGTCGTTCTGCAGTTGTTCAATCGCGAACGCAAGAGCCGGGAGGAGTTTGACGTGATCAACCGGCAGCACATGGACGCGTTCAAGGACACGATCCAGGCCTACGGCTGGTTTTATCCGGTGGTCGAATTTCTGGCCACGACAGCTATGGCTTCAACCATCGCTTACGGCGGATGGCGCGTGGGGTCTGGTGCGATGACGCTTGGTGTAGTTGTGGCATTCCTGCAATACGGCATGCGTTTCTTCCGCCCGATCCAGGATTTGAGCGACAAGTACAATATCCTGCAAGCGGCCATGGCGTCATCGGAGCGCGTGTTCAAGCTGCTGGATTCGCCGGCCGAGATTTTGACGGCGGCGGCGCCGCAGGGAGTGCCGGCGGCGTCCGCGGAGATCGAGTTCGACCGCGTTTCGTTCGCTTATAAAGACGACGACTGGGTGCTACGCGACGTGAGCTTTCGTATCGCGCCGGGGGAAACTGTCGCCATTGTAGGGCACACCGGGGCGGGGAAGACCACGATGATCAGCCTGCTGCTGCGCTTTTACGATGTGCAGCGGGGCGCTATTCGCATCGGTGGAGTGGATATTCGCGATGTGGATCCGCTGGAACTGCGGCGGCATTTCGGTGTGGTGCTGCAAGATCCGTATCTATTCACGGGAACGATCGAGGACAACATCCGGCTGGGGACGGAGGGCATCGAAAGGGAAGACATCGAAGAGGCCGCCGAACAGGTGAATCTGATGGACTTCGTGCGGTCACTGCCCGAGGGCCTCGCGCAGCCGATTCGCGAGCGCGGCAATTCGCTATCGACGGGGCAGAAGCAGCTGATCAGTTTTGCGCGCGCCCTGGCACACCGGCCGCGATTTCTGATTCTGGATGAAGCGACATCGAGCGTGGATACCGATACCGAATTCCGCGTGCGCGAGGCGCTGGAGCGGATGGTGGAGGGACGGACATCGATCATCATTGCGCATCGCCTCTCGACCATCCAGCGCGCTGACCGGATACTGGTGATGCACAAGGGCAAGCTGCGCGAAAGCGGCAGCCACCAGGAGCTTCTGGCACTGCGCGGGATCTACTGGAAGTTGTACCAGTTGCAATATAAGGATCAGGAGCGGGCGGGGATGGTGGAACAGGCCGAGCCGTTGCGGCCGGCGCTCTAAAGATGCGTAACACATGTAGTAAGAACATAGGTACGAATATGGCTCGTACCATTAGTAAGCGCCAGCCGGTAAAAGCGAAAAAGAGCTACACGCTGTCCGCAGAGTCTGTCGCCTATCTGGAAGGTTTACGTAAACAGCGGCGCGCCAAGTCCCAATAGAATGTGCGAGGGCTTTCCTGATATGAACGCGAGCAAGGGCACGAGTGCGTGGCTTGTGGCTGGATACACGGTGCTTCGCAATACAGCACCGACGAGCCTGCGCTCGATCCTCTGGAAGCGATTATCAAGGCGGTAGGGCAGCCGACTCTTCTCGGCTGTGCAGGCTGCCGGCCGTGTGGACGGTGATCGGTTCGAGATCTAACGGAAACTGGCGCGCATCCGTCCGTCCGATGCGAGAACGATCATCGAGGTCGCGCAGCAGCAAGGGCTAGTCGACGTGACCTGGCAGGCATCCGTGGCGCGACGGTTTACTCCTCGCGCAGCAGTGTCAAAGGATCGAGCGACAGCGCGCGTTGCGCTGGAATCCAGGTGGCTACCAGTCCAATGAAAGCCATGGCCACGACAGTGCCAGCCAATACTACAGGATCGCGGGGAGTTGCCGTATAAACGATGGAAGCCAGCACCTGGGTCGCGAGAATTCCGAGGACCAATCCTGCCGCCGATCCCCAAGCCAGCAATTGGAGCGCCCGTCCCAATGCCGCTTGCAAGACTTCCTTCCGCTGTGCGCCGAGGGCCATACGAATTCCCAGTTCCTTCAATCGCTTGCTGACCGAGTACGCTGACATGCCGAAGATCCCCGTTACAGCCAACATCGCGCCCATCACGCCCAGCACTCCGAGCGATATCGCGGCCATCCGCGAAGCAAACAGAACCGGGGCCATTCCCTTGCTCCACGTTTCGATGTACGGAGGCAGCTCTCGATCCATCTCCCGCAGTTTAGCTCTCATGGCTGCCGCCAGTTGCTGCGGATCGCGGTCCGAGCGCACCACAAGCGCCGTCCCACTCGATGGCGATTGCAACATTGGGAAGAACATCGCCGGGCGTAGATCTTCGGTGATGTCGCCATATTTTCCGTTCTCCACGATACCGACAACTTGTACGCGCGTTCCATCCTGCATTTTGTAATATCTGCCCGTTGCGTTGGGTACGGAGCCAAAGATCTTGCGCGCGAACTCCTTGTTAATCACCGCCACACGCGGCGCGTTTTTGTCATCGTGCCACGAGAAACTCCTGCCGGCGAGTAAGGTGGTGCCCGCCGCGAGGAAGTATTCGGGTGAGATGCTGTAGGTTGCGGATATAGCCGCGGCATTCGCTGGCCTCAGATCCGTTGTTTCACCGGTAAAGACAAGCGAAGGGTGCGTGTACCCAGCAGCCGCTAATGGCGGCGGATCAATCAATCCCACGGACGTCACACCGGGAATCGTCTGCATGGCGCCGATCATCCGCTTTTGCATGGCGGGCACCGCGTCGCCGCAGTAGCCAGCCATATTCAGATCTGCATCCAGCAGCATCGCGTTCTGTGGCTCGAAACCAAAATTGCTGTGGAGCTCACGCATGAGTCCGCGCACGGCAACGATTGAGGAAGTAACCAGCACGGCGCAGATCGCAATCTGGACGACCAGCAACGCGTCTCGGACAGTAATCCGCCGCCCGCCAGTCGTTCTGGATCCCGACTTGATGATCTGATAGGGATCCGTGCGAAGCACCTGCCTCACCGGGACCGCGCCAAACAGGAAGGCACTCGCTAAAGTCAACAGCAGCGCGACCGCATAAACATTGGAATCCGGGTTCACCGCTAAGTGGACGGGATATTTGGGGACTGGCTGCCACATGCTCAACCCGCCTAAGAGAGCTACGCTGCCCCATATTCCGGCAGCGCCTCCCATCAGTGAAATGAGCAGAGCTTCGGTGAAGAGGGTCCGCAGAATGCGCACGCGAGTCGCTCCCAGTGCGAGGCGCAGCGCGACTTCCCGCGAACGGTCAGCGGCGCGTGCGGCAAACAAGCTGCCGAGGTTGGCACATGCGGCCAGCAGAATTAACCCCGCCAGCAGCATCAGCCCGGTAAGGAATGCTCGCGTTCCAGAGCCGGGCGCGTCACCAAAAAGGCTGGGACGTGCCAGTACAAACCTCATTTCGCGATCGCTTTTTGAATAGGTCTTTTCCAGCCAGGAGCCAATCGAGTTCAGGTCGCCAATCGCCTGGGCCGGAGTGACTCCCGGCTTCAGATGTCCGATTGTCATTAAAAGGGATGGGGTCCCGCGCGCGTTCAGGCTATTCTCCCTCACGATCGGCACAAAGAAATCCTGACCGAAAAACACCACAGGCCCGTGGAACCCAGGCGGCGCTACACCGATGATGGTGAACGGATGCTTGTTCAGGTGGACGGTGCGGCCCACTACGCCGCGATCATCCCGAAAATGGGTGTGCCAATACGCGTAAGTGAGCACGATATACGCGGCGCTGTTGGGGCCGTGCTCATCGGATGCGTGAAAGAACCGGCCAAGATACGGCTGAATACCCAATACGTCGAAGTAGTTCCCGGTCACTTCATCCGCAAAGGCGCGGGACGGATTGTCGCCCGTGTCCAGTCCAACCTCAGTGTTGTTGTAAGCTGCCAGACCCTCGAAGCTGCTGTTGCGGTCGCGTAGGTCGAGATAGTCGGGATACGACAGATCGAGTGATTTATTGCTCCCGTGCTCGATGGTGTAGAGGCTCTCTGGCTGTGGCACATTCATCGGGCGCAGGATCAGCGCGTTCAACACACTGAAAACCACAGCGTTGGCGCCAATCGCCAATGCCAGCGTCAAAACGGCGACGATGGTGAATCCGCGAGACTTGCGTAACACGCGAAGGCTGTAGCGCACATCCTTTGTGAGAGTCTCGATAAAATCGCCGCCGATCGCTTCGCGGGCTTCCTCTTTGAATCGCGCCTGGCCGCCAAACTCGATGCGGGCGCGGCGTTCCGCCTCGGCACGATCCAGGCCGGAACGTTCCAGATCATCGGCGCGGTGCTGGATGTGTGAGCCAAGTTCCTCGTCCATGTCGTCCTCGATCTGAGAACGATGAAGAAACCTGGCGGCAAGGGCACGAAAATAGGCCAGGAGTTTCATATTTCCTCCGGTTGGGCCGCAAGAGCGGAAGCAATGGCGGTTGCAAGCCGGTTCCACCCGTCCGCTTCTTCCCGCAAACGCTTCCGTCCCAGAGCGGTGAGTTCGTAGAACTTGGCACGGCGATTGTTGTCAGATATGCCCCAGCTCGCTTTCAGAAGCCCTTGACGCACCAGACGGAACAATGCAGGATAGAGCGCTCCCTGTTCGATCAGCAGCGCTTGCTCGGAGATTTGGCCGATGCGCAAGAGCACCCCGTAGCCATGGAGAGGACCGAGAGAGACCGCTTTCAAAATCAGAAGATCGAGGGTTCCTGGAAGAAGCTGGGCTTGGCCGGACATATACACTCCTAATTCAGTTAGGAGTGTACTGCAACTTTCCTAAGCTGTCAAGGAGAGAAAGCAGGCCGGCCTTGGTCAAGCCTCATCTGGGAAGTCAACTTCTAAGTCGCCGGTCAACCGAGAATTACCACGTCGAATATCGCCGGCAGCGTTTTTGCGATGCTATATGAAAGTACGCGGTCGAGATAGAGAAGAAACAGTGGGCTCGCGAATTCACCAGGTGGAGCAACACAGATCGGTCGTTCCAGGAATTGAGGCGATGACACTGCGCAATTTCGTTCAAGACAAGGCGGGGCCATCGTGCAATCTGTTGAGTTGCAGACGATCTGATCCGGTCGTCCCTGCCCAAATCGAAATGCCAGAACCGGAGGCTGAGTACGCATGATTCGCCGATGTGACGACCGCGACTTCGAGCTGATTTGGGCCATCATCAACGATGGCGCGCGCGCCTATGAGGGCATCATCCCCGAAGATCGCTGGACGGAACCATACATGTCGAGGAACCAGCTGCATCACGAAATCGATGACGGTGTTGTGTTCTGGGGATACCAGGAGAGTGGAACCCTGGAGGGCGTGATGGGCCTTCAGCCGGTCCAGGACGTGACTCTGATTCGGCACGCCTACGTCCGCACCAGCAGCCAGAATCGCGGGATTGGGACGCACTTGTTGTCTCACTTGCGGAAACTGACCGAAGGTCCGGTGTTGATCGGGACCTGGACGGATGCGGCATGGGCGATCCGCTTTTATGAGAAGAATGGCTTTCAAATCGTTCGTCCAGAGCAGAAGGATCGGCTACTCAAACGATACTGGACCATTCCGGAGCGCCAGATGGAAACGTCGGTGGTTCTCGCAGATCCAACGTGGTGGAAGCTCAATGCTGATGGGTGACGCATTTGGATGATGCGTCCTTCTGGCCGTTCCCGGTTCCTGGGTGCGGTCCCGGTCGCAGCCCAGAGGGAGTTCCTGAAGGCCGCACGGCGGGCCGTCGACGAGCATCTGCGAATCATGCTGCAGGATTACAAATCCCGTCGCAATAAAGGAGGGTTCGAATATTGGATGGCGCGTGGCGCCCTAATGGCCATGCGCGCCCGCCGCGCTTGGTTATCCGAAATGACTAAGGCGCTGGGTTGAAAACCAACTAAAGGAAACCTTACGGCGCAGGATCGCCATATCGTTTCGAGCGCGCCAACGGTTCCCGCTTCGAAGGACCCCGCCTCGACCTTGGCGCCCAAGCTGGACGATTCTCGAACATTCCCATCGCCCCTTTAGCAAACGAAGTGGGCTCGGGCGCGGCTAATCGTTGAGTGTGGTATTCTCATTCGAGCGTAAGGGACGCATCCGGTCCGCGGAAAGGGTAGAAGCCCACCCGTTTGTAGCAGGTTTTTAGCGAAACTTCTTTCAGCCCGATGTGCGGACGACGGGCGCTTCGATGAAAGGAGTTCGCAAATGGCGAACCATTCCCAGGACGCGCCGCGTCCGTTTCCCGAACGTCCCAATCTCCGGCATCTGAAGGATCAAGCCAAGGACCTACTTAAGGCCGGTGGCGCCGAATCCATCACGGACGCGCAATTCAAGGTCGCCCGGCTTTATGGCTTCGCAAGCTGGCCGAAGGTCAAAGCCCACATCGATTCACTCGAAGAGATCGGGCAACTCAAACGGGCAATCGACCACAACGATATCGATTCCGTCAAAACTCTCATGATACGCAACCCGGCTCTGCACCGGGCTCCGCTTGGCTACGCGAAGAACGGCCCGCTCACTTGGGTCGCTGAGTGCCGTGTACCTTGGGGCCCGCCCGCGCCGGCGAGACTTGCCATGGCTCGGTGGATGATCGAGAACGGGTCCGACATCCATCAAGGCGGCGACGGCCCATTGATGCGAGCCGCGCTCAGGGGCGAACGCATCCCTATGATGGAACTTCTTGTTGTGCACGGCGCCAATGTCAACGCGGAATGGAACGGCGATTTTCCGATCCTCTTCGCCCCTTGTGAATCGGTAGATCCCCTCGCTCTCCAGTGGCTCTTGGAGCACGGTGCCGATCCGAACGGTCCAAAGCCGAACCCGCGGGTCACGGCATTGGACTACCTGATCGGAACCTATGCACGTTCCGCGAAACTCGGAACGTGCATCGACCTGTTGCTCAATGCCGGCGGCGTTTCCCGATACAACCTGCCCGGCGTGCTGGACACGATTCAGTGTCGTGTGGATCGACTCGCCGAACGCCTTGATGCAAACCCCGCCCTAGCGCACCAACCGTTCCCGGAACTCGACTGCGGCAGCACAGGCGCACGACGCCTCCTGTTACAAGGCGCGACGCTCCTGCATGTGGCGGCGGAGTACGGCAGTGTTGACACAGCCAGGCTTCTGCTGGATCGCGGCGCGGCCGTGAACGCGCGTGCATTGGTGGATGAGGCTGGTGTAGGCGGGCAGACGCCGATCTTTCACGCAGTCAGCCAATTCGACGATTGGGGCTTAGCAATGACGCACCTGCTGTTGGAACACGGAGCGGACCTGTCGGTGCGGGTGAAACTTCCCGGGCACTACGAACGGCCGGATGAAGTCGTAGAGTGCACGCCGCTCGGATACGCTTTGCGATTTCCCGGCGCTGAGCTTCCAAACGCGAAGACATTAAAGCTGCTGCGAGAGCGAGGGGGGATGGAGTAATGCTCTGCGAGAGAATGCGTTTGAAGGAACCCTTGCAATACAGCCAGCTCGAGAGTATTTGGTAAACTACGCGCTGATTTCGGAACAAGGAGACTCGTATTGTTATGGCTCGAATGAACGATTGGCAGCAGGAAGCTCAAGAGGCGGTGAGGAGGGAAATGTGGTCCCTAAGAGGGCCGAGCCAAATCGTGAAGGTTGTGCCAGCGGGCGGGACTGCGGCTTCGACGCTGGGAGGATACATTACACTTGGCAAGTATTTGCTGAATAAAACGCCGGGGCAGATCCAAATTGCTCTTGGTCTGCCGCCCGGCTATTTAGACGGGGGAGCGAGAATCTATCATTTCACTCGTCTTCCCCAAGCGTCGGAATATGACTATGAACTCACCGCGGAATTTCCGGGCGGTCTGGCATTCAACCCGGCTTACAGCGATCCCTCCTATCCTCCGGGAAATCGAGCGATCCACCAATGGAGGATCAAACCAGGAGTTCAGATCCCGGTTGATTCGACAAATTTTCTTGATCTGAAGCCGGGGCAAGTTTTTCCGTATGGCTGGCTCGTCTAAGGTAGAACGGCGTTCTTGTTGCCCGTTACCCGTTAGGCAATGATCAGGACCGAAACCTGGCAAAAGGACTCCAATAGTGCCGCGATTCCAAAGCCCTGGGCGCCCAGAAACGTTCAGAGAGCAAAATGGATGATCCCGGAAATCAAGCGTTGGGAACTGAACTTAAGATCTTCGACCCTCGTGATGCCTCTACAGGCTCGGGTGGGGCGGAACTGCTGGATGTGAGCGTTGTGCAGCGAAATGAGCAATGGTGGATGTACCTCGCGGGTCAGGCCGGCGGGTACGGACCTATACGAGCCGAACCTGATTTATCACGACGGCAAATGGAAGATGTGGTACGTCGCCGGATCCAACCGGGAGGATTATCTTGTCCAGGGGTACGCGGAGAGCGAGGACGGTATCGCCGGCTGGAGTAAGCACACGGTCTTTGCGCCGCCCGAAATGAAGATGTTCGACTTCTGTATTCGTCAGCGAGGAGAATCGTTCGATGCAATCTTCGCACGCGTCTGGGTCGGAGAAGGCACACCACCGCCTGAGACTGGATTGTGGTGGTCGAGAGCCAGCACGCCGTCCAGTACGCTTTCCGATTGGAGCCAACCGATTCAGATCATGACGGCAGAATCTCGCGAGTGGCACTCCGGCCCATGGAAGCCCTCATTTCAATTCCACGGGCAAGTTGCGGAGCGCGCACTGGTGTTCTTTGACGGGATGTACCGAACGGACGATCCGGGGCCATTCCCATTCGCGTTTACGCTCGGCTGTCTTGAGATAGTTCTGCCACTCGGTTCTTCCGATGAGCGTCACGGTGCTTAGGCGATTCAGGAACGAGACCCGCTCTGCGGTTGAGTGCGGCACCGCAGCATTCTAATTGGCTCCCCACACTGGATACGTTTCGCACTTTTGCGGCTCAGTTGACTTTCTGATCGAACACGCAGACGTCTATTGTTTTCAGATCGATTCGAGCGCACCGCCGACGTTGTCCACGGCGGACACCTCTCTGAGCTAGCCGTTTTCGACGCGCTCCTTTATATCCGAGTACGCCGTATCGATGAGCCTGCTTAGCGCTGCGGAGTTTATGGCCGTTCCCGGTCTTAGCTTCACATGGCGCATGAACTTGCCGTTGCCTTGCAACAAGCGGGCCGGATCCGGCAGCGCTACGCCGTGAAAGAACCCCACGTTTACGTGCGAAGTGAATACATTGACGTAGCCGAAGGGCGCATCACCCAAACATGCAACCGGACAGCCGTCATGCAAAAGCTCCCGGACTTCGTCCCCGCATTTTCGCATCACCTCAAACCACTGAAGCGCGATGGCTCCCAATTCACCGGCACGCTCTTTCATCCACGCATCGATGGCAGGATCCCGCTCGACAGCACCGTTGAATCGCAGCAACTCCGTTTTCATCGCCGCTCCACTTTCTGCTTTTCGAAATTTGTGGTTACGTAGCACCCTTATTTTTCTTCCAGCAAAATCCCTCGTCTGGAGCAGTCCTTCTTGTCTTAGGAGTGCGGCTCCCGGCTAACGCCACAGTCTTTTATAACCCGGACCGTCCGTGACCGGTTGGCCATCCGGACGTTGTCAACCAGCGGGCGGGCAAACTAGTGCAGTTTGGCTCCCCAGTGTGGACACGTTTCGAACTTTTGCGGCCTAACTGGCATTGTGCGATCCCGGAAACAGGTGTTGGTCTCTGCGGGAACCACCCGGCGGATACCCGCCGGTTCAGGCTTCGTTCATGGGCTCCTGTTCCGCGGGATCGAGGTGCTTCACAAACCCGATGATCAGCAGTACGAAGGAGAGAATCAATCCCAGCGCGGCAGGTATGTGACAAAGCTTCACGACGAGTTCTTGCCATGGCGCTGCGCCTGCCGCCCCGGCCTGCCCTGCGGCAACGGGTAACATCTGGCTGGCGCCCCACCAGGCATTGGCCGCTTCGGACAGAGCCATGAGCCAAGTCAACCACGCCGAGACCACCATCACCCGCACCGCTCCGCTTCCCACATGGTGGGGCAACTTGAGCAGCAGGATACCGAGCACCACGAACAGCAGACCGTTCGTTTCAAACTGGATGTGCGCTCCCACGGCGAGCCTCGGATATGGCGTCAGGGGCGGGGCAAAGCCCCAGACCAGCCCGGCCAGAATGAGCGCCAGACCGTGGGTCAGAATCTGTTTACCGCCAGTTGGAATAGTCAAATTTGTTTGACTCTCTCCCCAGGCGACCGCCCGAAGATTCCGGCTTTTGACCATGCCCCCAACCAGGGCAAAAGCTCCACCCGAAGCGATGTTCAGTCGAATATATCACAGTCAGTTGAGCACGGTGCCCGCCAGGAAGTTCGAGTCCACTCTGGGGCCGCATTCGACGCTCGAACCGGCAATACGAAGAAAAAAAAGGGGAAAGTAGGGAGACATGGAAATCGAATGGCTCCCCGGCATGGACACGTCTCGAACTCGCCAAGTCGGACGGTGTGGCCTGCCTTCTTCAACATGCGTCCATCTCAAAAGCGGCACCCCTCCGCGAAATATGTCATCTTGGACATAGGCGACAGATGGCTAGCATAAGGGACAAGCCGCTGGTTTGGTTAAAGGGCGAAGTGAAAACCCCTCCGTTCAGCAATCAAGCCCGCTTGGAAGCTGGGCTGCTTCTCAGGCGGCTCCAAGCAAGGGCAAGGGTTGAGTTTGCCCCATTCGCGACCAATGCCCGCAATCGGTCGCCAGTGCCACGAGCTACGAATCAGCGATCGTGACCAAACGTGGCGAATCACTTACCACGTCGCGGCGGATGTGATCGTTATTCTCGACGTCTTCAGCAAGAAGACCCAGGCTACACCGGTCCGGATCGTGGAAGTCTGCCAAAAACATCTGGCTGCCTACCTGCGAGCGATTTCGGATAAGGAGTACACATGAAGCGCATCAAGAAGCAACGTTTGGAACGTGCCGGCTCGGTGGTTGGCGACAGCGCCCAGTTCCTGCAACTGAGCGAGGAAGAGAATCGCTTTATCGAATTGAAGCTGGCGCTCGCCACTGGAGTCCGCGAACTTCGCGAACGAAAGGGGTTGACGCAGGCCGCGTTGGCGCACCGGCTGGGATCGAGTCAGTCGCGCGTTGCCAAGATGGAAGCAGCCGACCGTTCGGTGTCGCTCGACCTGATCATGCGGTCGCTCCTCACCATAGGAGCTACTGCAACCGACATTGCCAAGTGGATCAAAGGTGCCGAAACCGCGCGAGCTGCCTAGAGACACGCCGTCCCATCTTGGATTCGAACCACATTTTCAAGCACTTGTGAGGAGAGCCAGAACTGAAGTGCTTTGATTTCAACGCGGCGATTTGTGGCTCCCCAGGTAGGACTCGAACCTGCACACCTACTCCCGCGAGTCCAATTCCCGCAGTGCGCGAACAGCCACCTGGCTCGCGGGTTTCTTCGCCAGGAGCTGGCGCATGAGATCGCGGGCCTTCTCCCGCTCGCCCATCTGGACGTAGACGCGTCCCAGGTTGAGGTAGAGCTCCTCGTTGTCGGGGGCTATTCCGATGCCGTAGCGGAACGCGGCGATGGCATCGTCCCGTTGACCCAATTCGGCATATAGCACTCCGAGATTGTTGATGGCGCCAGTGTGATCGCGTTTGAGGGAAATGGCCCGCTCGAACCATGGTTTGGCTTCGGCCGTGCGATTCTGGCGGGCGAACGTGAGGCCTAGCTGATTGGCGGCATCGGCATTCTGGGGATCGGCGTCCGCGGCTCTGCGAAGGAAATTCTCGGCCGCCGGCAGGTCGTTGAGCTTGAGGCACACGTCTCCGGCTCCGAGCAGAGCGTCGGCGTGCTCCGGGCGGATGGCCAGCACCTGCTTGTATTCCTCGAGCGCCGGCTTCCACCGTTCGGCTTCGTAGTGAATGCGCGAGAGCGCCAGGTGAGCCTTCCAGTGGTCGGGGTGGCGATGCACCACTTCGTCCAAATACGGAATCGCCTGGTCGGGATAACCGGCCCAATAGAACGCCGCGCCGAGTTTGAAATAATTGCGCCGAGGAGTCAAATAGTAAAGCCCGGGAAACGGCAAGGCCATATCGGGGCCGCGGCCGGCGACGAGAGTCTTCAGATCGCGGTCGAGTACATCGGCGGACGGAATCTCGGCGTAGATCTTCTGCGCGTGGCTGCGGTCATCCACCAGCAGAAGCAGCGGCAACTCAAGATCGGTTCGCAGCTCGAACAAATACCGGTGGAATACCGAGTAGTAGGCCGCCAGGTCCGGCGAACTCCGCGACACATCGACGACTTCGAAAGGCAACGAGGACGGAACCGACGGCGGCGCTCCAGCGGTCAGGAGCAGAAATCCGGGGCCTTTGCGCTTTTCCGGCAGGGGCGGGGGATCGATCAACCACGTGGAGGCGAAATCGGGCTGATTAACTCCTTCGACCGGCGCGGCCGGCATGCTGGCTCGCGGCCGGAACGGCGTGGCCTCCACATGGTCCGATCCTTCTTCGATCTCATAACGGAAACCTGCGCGGAGCTTGGAGAACTGCTGCGTGGCGCCCGACGGCCAGGTGATAGCCGCGGTTGCCTCATTGGCGTTCTGCAAGCCGAAGTGAAGTTGCTTCGAGTGCTGTGACAGGTATCCGCTGCCCGCGCTGAGGTACTGGACGCGTCCGTTCACTTCCACGCGTGCACCAATGGCGTCGCGATTGGATTTCGTACCGCGCAGGCGAAGCGCAATGGAACGTTTGCCGATGCCGCAGTTGTTGCGCAAAATCCGAACCTGCGGGCCCAAACGGCTCTTCAGCACGATATCGAGATTGCCGTCGTTATCGATATCGGTGGCCGCGAAGGCGCGGGAATCATCGGCGAAGTCGAGGCCGCTGACTCCGGAGAAATCGTAAAACTTTGCAGCGCCGCCGGCCGCGGGCGTCACGCGCTTATAGAAAACGTTAGGCTCGCGCCCGCACCAGCTATAGTTCTCGCGGATGAGCTGATTAATGGCATTCCAGCCATTTTCGTAATCGGGAGCCGGCTGGTCGGCTGGCGGCGATTTCGCTACCACCTGCCGCCAGAAGAAGCTGTTCAAATCCTTCTCCGACGGATTGGTCAGCATTCCGGTGGTGATGAAGATCTCGGGGGCGCCGTCGTTGTCGAAGTCGAGTCCATCGGCGCTCCAGGCCCAACGTCCCATGGCCACGCCTTCCGGCGCACTAGTCTCCTCGAACTTCCCATCGCCAAGGTTGCGGAAGAGCGAGCTGCCCTTGGTGTGGCTGTGAAAAGCGGCGCGGTGATCGCGGCCGGGTGAGAAGGCAGGGTCATCGACCACCCGCTGGCCGGCTTCGGTCCACATGTTGGAGACATAAAGGTCCGGCCGGCCGTCGCCATCGTAGTCAAACCATGCCGCACTCATGCCGGGGGCCATGTTCTCGACGCCTGCTGCGCCAGCCTCGTCGTGAAACTTGCCGCCGCGGTTGCGGTACAGGTTGCTCTTGCCGAAATCGTTGGCTACGTAAAGATCCGGCCAGCCGTCGCCGTCGAAGTCGCACCAGGCGGGGGCAAAGCTGTAGTGATGGTTGTTCTGGTCCAGTCCGGTCTCGTTGGTGACGTCCTCGAAGTATCCGCCGGAAGCCGTGAGCTCATTGCGGAAAAGAAAGTTCGGAGGACCATTTTCCGCGTCGTGATAGGGGGCAGGGTAGCGATACTGGTCCTCGCTCTGAAAATAGATATAGGTGCAGAGATAGAGATCCAGGCGCCCGTCCCGGTTGTAGTCCGCGGCTGCCATTCCGGTGAACGATCCCTGCGGATCGGCGCGGAACCGGAAGGCGTCAGGCGCATGCGTGAACGTGCCATCGCCCTGGTTCAAAAACAGCAGCGGCCCCGCGCTTCGCAAAACGGCCAGATCCTGGCGCCCGGAATTGCGGAAATCGGCGAACAACGCGCACGTCGTGTCATCCAGGACGCCCACGCCTGCCTTTTCGGTGATGTCGACTAGCGTGCCGTCGCCGCGATTCTTATACAGGCGATTCGGCAGTCCGCCGGGCTGGCAAACGTAGATCTCGTCCCATCCGTCGTTGTCGATGTCGCCGACTGCGACGCCGTTGTTTCCGTAAATGTCGATGCCGGTGGCTGAGTCGAGCCTGGATCGCCACCACACGTTGCCCTTCAATAACTGCTCATCAAACGAAGTCACGCCGTGGAATGCGTGCGCGGTGATGTCGTGAAACAGAGGCTCCTTGGCGGTAACCAGCGTCTCACTGAGTGGCGAGAACTCCGCGAGGCGCCCGTTCTTCCAGACTTGTTTCCAGAAGCCGACGCGATAGGCGCCGTCGCCGGCAATTTCATAACGGACAATGTTCCGCGGCAACACGAAGAAGGCGCTGCGACGAAGATGACCGAGAGAGGCGATCCAGTGCGCGAGGCCGCTGTGAAATCCATCCGCAGAACCGAATTCCGCCACGCTAACACCGTCGGCCATCGACTTGTACCGGAGCGGCATGGGGGATGCGCCCCGAAAATCGTCCGACAGTTGCAACGGGGTGCCGCGAAGCGCGGCTCGAAGACGCTGCTCGATTTCCTGGGCTTCCTTTTCAAATGGGAATTCGTCAGTTCCGGGCTCCGTGTGAGCCAGAACGCTCTCATAAGGACTGGGTTTGCGGAAGCGGACGGGATACCGAGTGGCGCTGAAACTCCTCGAAGGAACGAACAACCCGGACGAAGCCAGCGCCGCGAGAAATTCGCGACGTCCGATGGGAGGAACCGCCACACTGTAAGGGTAGGACAGGCACTCGTAGCTGTCCACAAGTGCGAGGAGCTCCTTTTTCAACGTAACGAATCCGAAAGGCCGCAGGTACCCGCAAAAGGCGCGTGTCCCTTCGCTACATGGGTCGCGCAGCGAAGTCATCGGAGACGCTGTGCGCGGCGGCGCTCGGCACGGCGGACGCGCGCCTCGTCCATGCCGAAGTAATGGGCCACTTCGTGCCAGACGGTTTCCTCGACCAGTTTTTCCAGATGCTCGGGGCTTCGGGCCAGGCGCTCGTGCGGGCCTTGGAAGATCACGATTTGATCGGGCATGGCGAAGCTATCGAAAACGCTGCGCGCAGTGAGAGGCCGCCCGCGGTACAGGCCCAGCAGCGTTCCGCCAGGCCGCACGCCGGCTCCGCGAAGTTGCATGGTGGACGGTTCTTGCTCGACGATCATGGCGATGTTGGACATGCGGCGGCGGAAGCGCTGCGGGATTTTGGCGCAGGCGCGTGTGACCAGGCGGTCGAAGTCTTGAGCGGTCAACCTGAGTGTCCGGAAATGGGAATGGGTTTGATTTGCAAAATTTGTTTTTTGAGTGCAAATGGCTTGGTCACATTGAGATGCATGGCACCAGTCATAGGTATACCATCGAGCGGAGATGGTGAGGGCGGCAAAACAGGTGCCAGGCAACGCTGTCCACGCGCCAAGGCGAGGCGTGCCTCGCCCCTACATCCCACGCTTCGTAGTGGCCGGACACGTCAGGCCTGCCGCTACGAAATGACTGGGACGGTCCACTAGTGACCTGTCGCAGCGATTTCGTTAGGATGACGCAACCGCTCGCTTTGGTCGCGGCTCAGTATCCGGCGCGATTCACGGAGCCCCGACTGGAGGAAGCCGTAGTAACGATCTGGCTGCGACAGGCCACTGGTAAGGACGATGGCTGGTCTTGTTATTCTACGGAGGAACCGTTCATGGCTATTGTGATCGCGATCGACGGCCCGGCGGGCGCGGGCAAGAGCACCATTGCGCGCCGTCTGGCTACGCGGCTGGGCTTCACTTATATTGATAGCGGCGCCATGTACAGGGCAGTGGCGCTGTGGGCGTTGCGCCAGAAGCTCGATCCATCGGACCGGCACCGCATGGAGCAACTGGCGCTCGCGGCGGCGATCTCACTGGAAGGTGAACGAGTAGTGCTGAATGGCGAGGATGTGACGGAGGCGCTTCGCGGGCCCGAGGTGTCGCGAGCTGCGTCGCTCGTGGCAACGATACCTGGAGTGCGCCGGGCGCTGGTGGACAAGCAGCGGGAGATTGGCGCACAGAATAATGTCGTGATGGAAGGTCGAGATATCGGCTCGGTGGTGTTTCCTCAGGCGGATTTGAAGATTTTTCTCGATGCGGAGTCGGAGGAGCGCGCGCGGCGGCGGGCGGCCGAGGTCAATGGCGATCACGAGCTGATCGCGCACCAGATCCGCGAGCGCGACGAGCGTGACCGGACGCGTGCCGAGGCGCCGCTCACCCAGGCTCTCGACGCCGTGTACTTCGATTCAACAGGGCTATCCATCGAAGAAGTCGAAGAAGCCATCCTAAAGCTGGTACGCGCGCGCATTACGAACGGGAAGGAGTTTCGTTGAAGGATCTACTGGTAATGAAATTCGGCGGCACGAGCGTCGGCAGCGCCGAACGCATGCGCGCGGCCGCCAAGCTTTCGGCGGGGTATAAGCGCAAGCGGCCGGTGGTGATCGTGGTATCGGCCATGTCGGGTGTCACGGATCTGTTGATCGAGACCACCAAACATGCGGAGGCGGGCGACAACGCCGGGCGCAACGCGAATATTCGGAAGCTCGAGGAACGTCATGTGCAGGCATGTAGGGAGCTGCTACCGGCCTCGAAACAGAAGCCCGTGTTGGCGGGGATACGCGAGCTGGTGGGCGAATTTGATCGCATCACGCATGGCATGCTCATGCTCAACGACCGTCCGCCGCGCTCCGTCGATGAAGCCATTGCCATCGGCGAGAGGCTTTCGGCGCTCATGATCGCCGCTTTTCTCAACTCCGCGGGGACGAAAGCGGAGGCCATCAATGCAGCAGAGGTAATCGTCACCGACGCGGTTTTCGGCAGCGCGTCGCCGCTGATGGAGCAGACCACGGTGAAAGCGCGCAAGCTCCTCGGGCCGCTGATTCGGAGCGGCGTGCTGCCGGTGGTGACGGGCTTCAACGGAGCGACGGCCGACGGGCGGCCGACGACGCTGGGCCGCGGAGGCTCGGATTTTTCGGCGTCCATTCTGGCGGCCGCACTGGGCGCGCGCGAGCTATGGATCTGGACGGACGTGGACGGCATCATGACGGCCGATCCGCGTCTGGTGCCGGATGCCACCGTGCTGGAAGAGGTCACCTATCGCGAGGCAGCGGAGCTGGCTTACAACGGCGCCAAGGTTCTGCACCCGCGCACGCTCGCGCCGCTGGTGGCCCGCAAGATTCCGGTGTGGAGCAAGAACAGTTTCGCGCCCGAGAAGCCCGGGACGAAGATTGTGCCGCGCATCCACTCGCTGAAAGGCGCGCGCGCGGTGACATCGCTGGCGAAGGTGGCGCTGGTGTCGCTTGAGCCGGCGCACGCGACGCTCAACGGAGCGCTGGTGATGGCGCGCGCTTTGGACGCTCTGGCACGCGCCAATGTGGAGGTGCTATCGCTTTCCAGTTCCAGCTACCGGCAAAGTTTCTGCTTCCTTGTACGCAGCGAGGAACGGGATCGCGCGGTGGAGGCCATGGAATCCGCCTTGGCGCTAGAGCTGGCGCACGGCTACTTGCGGCCGATCGATGTGGATGAACAGGTGGGGTTGCTGGCGGTGGTGGGCGAAGGGATGCAAGGTACGCCCGGCCTCGCGGGACGCATCTTCACGGCGATTTCGCGCGAGCGGATCAACATCATCGCCATTGCGCAGGGATCCAACGAGCTGACGATCGCAATTGTGGTGCGTCGGGATGGCCTGGAAGCGGCGGTGCGGGCCGTGCATGCGGAGTGCGGGATGGGGGATCAAGGTGCCAAGGCAAAAGGCAAACGGCAAAAGGCAAACGGCAAAAGTTGAGAGCGGCGGGCCTGTTGATATAATGGTTTATCCAGCCGAGGAGTTCCTTTTGCCTTTTGACATTTGCCTTTTGTCTTTTGCCTTGAGAGGTGTGCATGTTTAATCTATTTCGCAGCCGCGACCGGCTGGTCCGAATTTTGCTGAGCGCCGTGTTGCTGGTGGTGGCTCTTTCGATGGTCACCTATCTGATTCCCAGTTACGGGAACACAGATCGGGGGCCGGACTCAGTGGTCGCCGAAGTTGGGAAAGAAACCATCACGGCGCACGATATCCAGATATTTGTCCAAAACGCAATTCGCTCGCGCACGATACCAATGGACATGGTGTCGCTCTACTTGCCGCAGCTCGTGGATGACGTGGTCAATTTTCACGCCATGATATACGAGGCAAAGCGGCTCGGGCTTCGCGTGAGCGACGAGGATGTCTCGGCCGCCATTCGCATGTCGAGACCGGATCTGTTTCCCGATGGCAAGTTTGTGGGCCGGGAAGCATATGCCGCCGTCTTGGCTCAGCAGAATCTGACGATTCCGGAGTTTGAAACCGAATTTGCTAACAATGTTCTCATCACCCGCTTGACGCAGATCGTGGTGGAAGGCACGGTGGTGACTCCGGCGGAGATCGAGCAGGAATACCGCCGGCGCAACGACAAGGTCAAGATCGAATTCGTAAAGATCGAGCCGGAGAAGTTGAAATCCGACGTGAGCGTGACACCGGCGGAGATCAAGGCGTACTACGACAAGACCCCTGGGCAGTACCCAGTCCCAGAAAAGCGCAGCCTGGCAATTCTGATGCTGGACCAAGCCAAGATCGAGCAGTCGATTCAAGTGTCGGACGCGGAGCTGCACCGTGCCTACGACGCCGACAAGGAGAAATTCCGTAATCCCGAGCGCGTTCAGGCTCGCCACATCCTCATAAAAGGGGGCACTACGCCCGAGGAAGACGCCAAAGCCAGGGCCAAAGCTGAGGATCTCCTCAAGCAGCTGAAAGGGGGCGCGGATTTCGCCGAGCTGGCGAAGAAAAATTCGCAAGATCCGGGTTCGGGGTTCAAGGGTGGCGATCTTGGCTGGCTGGTCCGCGGCCAGACAGTGAAATCGTTCGAGGACGCAGCCTTCTCACTGAAGCCCCATCAGATCAGCGATCCGGTGAAGACGCAGTTTGGATATCACATCATCCAGGTTCTGGAGCATCAGCAGCCGCATCTCGGAAGTTTTGAAGAAGTTCGTGCCCAACTCGCCGACGATGTGCGAAAAATGCGCGTCGGTAAAATGATGGAGGACCTGGCTGATCGCGCGGAGAGCGCTCTGAAGAAGGAACCGGCGGAGAAGGTCGCGGCAGAGCTGAATCTGGCGCCGCCGGTAGTGGCTGAGAATATTGGCCCCGGGGAGCCAATTCCTGGCATTGGGGCCAACAAGGACCTTCAGCAAGGCTTTAGCGGATTGCAAAAAGGCCAGGTATCGCCGCCGGTTTCTTTGCCGGGCAACCGAGTCGCTCTGGCGGTGGTGACCGCTGTTACCCCCGCGCGCTCCGCGACATTCGAAGAGGCGCAGGCGCAGATTCGGGGGATTCTAGAAGCCCAGAAAGCGGCGCAACTTTCCGGCCAGCGCTCGGCCGACCTTTTCGCCAAGGTCAAGGTCATGAACGGCGACGTGGAAAAGGCCGCCAAGTCCATGGGGCTGGAAGTGAAGACGCCCGCGCCATTTAACCGGTCAGCGTCTGTCGAGGGATTGGGTTCGGCGGCTTACTTTGCCGAGGCGTTCATCAAACCGGATGGGACTATCTTAGGTCCGCTGCCCGTGCCTCAAGGACGGGTGATCGCCAAAGTCCTGGAGAAGGTGCCCGCGGATATGTCTCTGCTGCCTGCCCAACGCGCCGGCCTGGCGGCGGAGTTGAGGGGAAAGAAGGCCCGCGAGCGGAATGAGCTGTTCGCCGAGGGGGTGCGCGAGCAGCTCACCAAAGAGGGCAAACTCAAGATCCATAAGAAAGTCGTCGATCAACTGGCGGCGAGCTACCGGGGCTGATCGGCGCCGGAATGCTTCACGCCATCATCGACTTTCTTCGGACGCTCACCGACCCCGAGCGCCTGATCCAGTTCCTGACCCACTTCGTGACTGGCTGGTTGGGATACGCGTTGCTGTTCGGAATTGTCTTTTCTGAGACCGGGCTGTTGGTCGGCTTCTTTCTTCCTGGCGACTCTTTGCTGTTTACCGTAGGGGTGGTCGCGGGTGCGGGTAATCTGAACATATTCATCGTGAATCTGGTGCTCATGGCCGCCGCCATGATTGGGGACAGCACTGGATACCTGATCGGCCGCAAAACTGGTCCGCGCATCTTCAACCGTCCCAATTCACACCTGTTCAAGCGGGAGCACCTCATGCGAACCCAGCATTTCTATGAGAAGCACGGCGGCAAAACTATCATCTACGCGCGGTTCGTGCCGATCATCAGGACTTTTGCGGCGTTCGTCGCCGGCGTGGCCGAAATGCCGTATCTGCGCTTCCTGCCGTTCAGCATTTGTGGCGCGGCGGGATGGGTGGCGTTCATGACCACTCTGGGATACACGCTCGGGAAAGTCGCTTTCGTCCGGCAGTATTTCGACAAGGTGGTTTTGTTGATCATCGTGATCTCGCTTCTGCCGGCATTTTCGGAAGTGCTGAAAGCGCGCCGCCGGGCGCCAACGGGCGGTTGACGGCCTCGGGCCGATGTGGTAAGTTCTTTGGTTCAAGGCATTTCACGGGTTTTCCTTCAATCCACATGGACCAAACTCTGCACGCTCTCGGCGAAATACTGCTAAAAGCCGTGCCGACCTTTGTTTTGGTGCTGCTGCTGTATGTATATTTGACGCGCATGTTTTTTCGTCCGCTCGAAAAAGTCCTGAAACAACGCTATGAGGCGACTGAAGGAGCACGGAAGCTGGCGGATGAAAGTCTGGCGAAGGCTGCGGCGAAGACGGAAGAGTATGATGCGGCGTTGCGTGCGGCGCGTGGCGACGTTTACCAGGAACTGAGCCAGTTGCGGCGCCAGTTACAGGACGAGAGAACCGCGGCCCTGGAGCAGGCTCGGAAGGAAGCCGACGCGCAAATCGGACAAGCCAAGGCCGAGTTGGCGCAGGAGGTCGCGCAACTGAAGCAGAACTTGGCGGGCGAAAGCGACGCGCTGGCGACGCAAATTGCGAATTCGGTGCTTAGCCGGAGAGTCGCATGAGGGCGCTGGCCCGATGCGCCGCGCTGGTTGCGTGCTTGTCATTTGGTGGAACGTGGGAACGAGTCCACGCGCAATCCTCGGCAACGAAGGCGGCGGAGACGGGCCAGTACGAGCCGGCGACCAAGGGCGAGGCGCAGGCCGAGGGCGTTTCTCCAGTGTGGGCGTGGGCCAATTTCGCCATTCTTGCTGGAGCCCTGGGTTATCTGATCGCAAAGTATGGCGGACCCTGGTTTGCTGCGCGGTCCACAGCCATCCGCAGAGGAATAGCCGAGGCGGAGGAAATCCGCGCACAGGCCGAGGCCGGGGCCGCTGAAGTTGATCGCAAACTTGCGGGGCTACAAACGGAAATAGATGCATTAAGGGTTGCGGCGCACCGCGAGCAATCGGCGGAAGGTGAGCGCATTCGCCAGCAGATGGCGGCGGATTTGGTGCGTCTCAAGGAACATGCCGCCGGCGAAATCGTGGCGGCGGGAAAAGCAGCGCGATTGGAGTTGAAACGCTACTCGGCTCAGCTGGCCATCGATCTGGCGGAGCAGAAGATCCGCCGCCAGATGACGCCTGAGGTGCAGAAAGCGTTGATCGAAGGCTTCGCGCGAGACCTGCACCAGCCATCCGCGTCGCCGTATTTGAAGAAGTAAGCTGCATGATTTCGCAAGCCATTGTCACCCGCTACGCGAGCGCCCTGGCGGACGTGATCACCGGTCCGAAGGGCATGGAGGCAGCCCAAGCCTCGCAGCAATTGCACGCATTTGAAGCTCTGCTGGCGGGATCGGTTGAACTCCGGAACGCGCTGTCTTCTCCGGCCGTCGCGCCGGCGCGGAAGCGTGCCGTGGTGAAAAATCTGGCTGACCGGCTCGGAGTGGCGCGCATCGTCCGGAACTTTTTGCTGGTATTGACTGACCACCGGCGCCTGGCGGCTTTAGCTCAGGTGATCGACTCGTTCGAAATCCAGCTCGACGAGCGCTTGGGCTTTGTTCGTGCCAGCCTGCTTACGGCGCGTGAGCTGGACGAGCACCAGAAGACCGCGCTGGTGGACGGACTTTCCCGGTTCACGGGCAAGAAAGTGCGGGCACGCTTCGCCGTCGAAACAGATCTGATCGGCGGCGTGGTGGCGCACATCGGCTCCACGTTGTACGACGGATCGGTGCGGGGACAGTTGAACAGCTTGGCACGCCGGTTGGCATCGGAGTGACAGGGAACAGGCGGACCTGCCTGTTTCAGCTAGGGGATTCGCAATTATGGCGCAAATTCGGGCGGACGAAATAACCAGCCTGTTACGGCAAGAGATTGAAAACTACGAGCGGGCCATCGACGTCAGCGAGACCGGCTCGGTGATCTCGGTGGGCGATGGCATCGCGCGCATTCACGGCCTGGAGAAGGTGATGTCCGGCGAATTGATCGAGTTTCCGCACGACGTTGCGGGCATCGCCATGAACCTGGAGGAAGACCAGGTGGGCGCGGTCTTGCTCGGCGACTACACGCACATTCGCGAAGGCGATGAAGTGCGCCGCACGTCGCGCATCATGTCCATTCCGGTGGGCGAAGAGATGGTGGGCCGCGTAGTGAACGCGTTGGGCGCGCCCATAGACGGCAAGGGACCCATCAACACCACCAAGTTCAATCCGGTGGAACGTCTGGCGCCAGGTGTCGTGGATCGACAGCCGGTGAAGGAGCCGCTGCAAACCGGGATCAAAGCCATCGACTCGATGATTCCCATCGGCCGCGGCCAGCGCGAGCTGATCATCGGCGATCGCCAGACCGGCAAGACCGCTATCGCGCTCGACACCATCATCAACCAGAAGGGCGGCGACATGATTTGCATCTACGTCGCCATCGGCCAAAAGCAATCGACTGTAGCCCAGGTAGTGAAAACGCTCGAAGATTACGGCGCTATGGAGTACTCCATCGTGGTCTCGGCCAGCGCGTCCGAACCCGCGCCCATGCAATACATAGCGCCGTATGCCGGATGCGCCATGGGCGAGTACTTCCGCGACAGCAACCGCCACGCGCTCTGCATTTACGACGACCTTTCGAAACATGCGGCCGCGTATCGCGAGATCTCGCTGCTCTTGCGACGGCCGCCGGGCCGCGAGGCGTATCCGGGCGATGTCTTCTACTTGCATAGCCGCCTGCTGGAGCGCGCCGCGAAACTCAACAAGGAGTTCGGCGGCGGCTCGCTCACCGCGCTGCCATTCATCGAAACGCAGGCAGGCGACATTTCGGCCTACATTCCGACCAACGTGATTTCAATCACCGACGGCCAGATTTATCTACAGACCGACCTGTTCAATTCGAACATTCGTCCGGCGGTGGACGTGGGCCTGTCGGTAAGCCGCGTGGGCGGCAATGCGCAGATCAAGGCGATGCGGCAGGTAGCGGGGACGCTGCGTTTGGATCTGGCCCAGTACCGCAATTTGGCCGCGTTCGCGCAGTTCGGCTCCGACCTGGACAAAGCTTCGCAAGCCCAGCTCAATCGAGGACGGCGGTTGGTGGAGGTGCTGAAACAGCCGCAATTCCAACCGCTGCCGGTGGAGCGCCAGGTGGTTGCTCTTTTCGCCGGCACGTCCGGTTTCCTGGACGATCTGCCCGTCGAGAGTTGCCGCAAATTCGAGCAGGACCTCAGCGCCTTCCTGGACAACGCGCATCCCGCGATTTGGGCGCAGATCCGTGAGAAGAAGACGCTGGACGATGCGCTTCGCGCCGAGTTGCAGAACGCGGTGAAGGAGTTCAAGGGCCGCTTCACAGCACAGCAAAAGCAGCCGGCCACCGCCAATGCCTAGTCTGATCGACATTCGCCGGCGCATCCGGTCGGTTCGCAACACGCAGCAGATTACCAAGGCCATGAAAATGGTCTCGGCTGCCAAGCTGCGGCGAGCGCAGGACCAGGTGCTTTCGGCGCGACCCTACGCGGCGCTGCTGCGGAAGGTGCTGGCAAATCTCGCGGTGGCTGTGGGCGCCGACGATAGTGCGTCGTCCAATCCTCTGCTGGCCCGGCGGCCAGAGCACCGCGTTCTGCTTCTGTTGTTCACGAGTGATACGGGCCTGGCGGGAGCGTTCAACACCAACCTGATCAAGGCTGCGCAGAAGTTCTTGGAGGATCACACAGACGGCGAGACCGAGATCGAGGCAGTGGGCAGGAAGGGGCGGGATTTCTTTCGCAAACGCGGCGTCCGGTTAGTGGCCGAGCACATCGGTGTGTTGGGCAAGCCGCGCTTCGATTACGCGGCGGGCATTGCGCGAAAGGCGATTGAGCGCTTCCGCGCGGGCGAGATTGATGCCGTCTACATCCTGAACAACGAATTCAAGAGCATGGTGGCGCAGCGTCTGGCGATTTCGCGTCTGCTGCCGGTCGAACTGCCGGAGCACGCCGAGATCGTGGACTACATTTTCGAGCAGCCGCCCAACCAGATGCTGGAAAGTGTTCTGCCGCGCTTTGTTGAGACGGAAGTCTATCGGTCGATGCTGGAAACCGCGGCCGCCTACCATGCCGCGCGCATGATGGCGATGGACTCCGCAACGACCAACGCCGGCAAGGTGATCGATACCCTCACGCTATACATGAACCGGGTCCGGCAGGCGAGTATCACGAAGCAGATCATCGAAGTGGTCAGTGGCGCGGCGGCGTCGGAGGAGTGAGAAAAGCAGTTTTAGGTGTTAGGTGCCAGGTGTCAGCCTGCATGGGCTGCGCCTGACGGAGCATAGACGGAGTCATTAACATCATGGCAACAGCAACATCGGTAATCGGTAAAGTGGTGCAGGTGGCGGGGCCGGCGGTTGATTGCGAGTTTCCCGAAGGCCAGATCCCGGAGGTCTACACGGCCATTCGCATCACCAGCGAAGGCTTCACGGTTCCGGATCCCATCGATATTATTTGTGAAGCCCAGCAACATATCGGCGAAGGGCGCGTGCGCACCATTTCGCTGAAGCCGACGGAGGGCCTGGTGCGCGGCATGCGCGCGGAGAGCCTGGGGCACCCGGTGATGGTGCCGGTGGGTAAGGAAACGCTGGGGCGTGTGATGAACGTGATTGGCGAGCCAGTGGATAAGATGGGGCCGATCAACGCCAAGCAGCTTTATCCCATTCACCGGGCGGCACCGTCGTTCGAGGATCAGTCAACCAAGCTCGAAATGTTCGAGACCGGCATCAAGGTCGTGGACCTGATCGAGCCATACCTGCGCGGCGGAAAGATCGGCCTATTCGGCGGTGCGGGCGTGGGCAAGACGGTCATCATTCAGGAGCTCATCAACAATATCGCCATGAAGCACGGCGGCGTGTCGGTGTTCGCCGGCGTGGGCGAGCGCACGCGCGAAGGCAACGACCTGTGGCTCGAGATGCAGGAATCGGGCGTGATCGATCCGCACGACTGGAAGAAGTCCAAGTGCGCGCTGGTCTACGGTCAGATGACCGAGCCTCCCGGGGCCCGATTGCGCGTGGGACTGACGGGTCTCACGGTAGCCGAATACTTCCGCGACGAAGAAGGCCAGGACGTGCTGTTGTTCATCGACAATATTTTCCGGTTCACGCAAGCAGGCTCGGAGGTTTCCGCGCTGCTGGGACGGATGCCCTCAGCCGTGGGGTACCAGCCGAACCTGGCGACCGAGATGGGTGAATTGCAGGAGCGTATCACGTCCACGAAAAAAGGCTCCATTACTTCGGTGCAGGCGATCTTTGTACCGGCGGACGATTATACTGATCCCGCGCCCGCCACGGCTTTCGCACACCTCGACGCAACAACGAATCTTTCGCGCGCCATCGTCGAGTTGGGGATCTACCCTGCGGTGGATCCCCTGGCATCCACGTCACGCATTCTGGATGCGCGCATCATTGGCCAGGATCACTACGATACCGCGCAGGCGGTGAAGGGAGTATTGCAGCGCTACAAGGATCTTCAGGACATCATCGCCATTCTCGGCATTGACGAGTTGTCGGATGAAGACAAGCTCGCGGTGGCGCGAGCCCGCAAGATCCAGCGGTTCCTGTCGCAACCGTTCCACGTTGCCGAGCAGTTCACCGGGCTACCCGGGAAGTATGTAAAGCTGGCGGACACGATTCGTGGATTCCGAGAGATTGTGGAAGGCAAGCACGACGACCTTCCCGAGCAGGCGTTCTATCTGCAGGGCACCATCGATGACGTGATCGAGCGCGCCAAGACCATGAAGGCTGCGGCGTAGCATGGCCGAGGCGTTTCAACTCGAGGTGGCCACGCCCGAGCGGCTGATTGTCGAGGAGCGCGTGACCGAGGCTCAGGTGCCGGCGCGGAACGGCTATCTCGGTGTGCTTGCCGGACACGCGCCGCTGGTTTCGGAGTTGCAGAGCGGCGTTCTGAGCTACGTGACGGATGGCCGTACTCGCTATCTCGCCATACACCGTGGTTTCGTCGAGGTGCTTCCGGACCATGTGCGCGTGCTGGCTGATATCGGCGAGCGTGCGGAAGAGATCGATGTGGCGCGCGCCCAGGCCGCGCTCGATCGATCGCAGAAAGCCCTTGAGGATCCGCATGTAAACGTAGATCCCGCGGCGGCGTTAGCTGAGATGCAGCGAGCGCAAGCGCGGTTGGAAGCCGCCGCAAAGCGGTAACGGCAAAGAGTACAATAGGACATTCGGGCCGTGGCGCAGCCTGGCTAGCGCGCTTGCTTGGGGTGCAAGAGGTCCCGGGTTCAAATCCCGGCGGCCCGACCAGCGGAGTCAGAGACTTACAGACAGGGGCTTGCGGAGTTGGCCCGTCTGGAGTCCATTTGGCGTCCAAGTTTGGACGCCGTGAGCAGTGTATGGACAACGCCCAAAACGAACGCATTGTGAAGACTCCAGACGTGTGTGGAGGTAAGACCCGCATCGCTGGCCACCGCGTTCGAGTACTCGACATTGTAATCTGGCATGAGCACCAGGGCATGACTCCAGACGAGATCGTCGCTCACATTCCCTCGATCACACTAGCCGACGTCCATACAGCGCTCGCCTACTACTTTGAACACCTCGACGAGATCCAAGAGGAGATGCGGGCGGAACGCGCACTCGAAGAGAAGATGCGGCCACAGCATCCTTCCCCGGTCAAAGAAAAGCTGCGCCAGGAGCATGTCGAAGAAGCATCCTAACGGATGTCGATCCGATTTCATTTGGACGAGAACGTATCGAGTAGCATCGCGGCTGGTCTTCGCAGTCGCGGTATTGACGTGACGACGGCTTTCGAGGCGGGCCTCTCTGGAGTTGACGACCCGGCGCAACTTGCATTCGCTACCTCGACAGGACGGATCTTTGTGACGCATGATGCCGACTATCTTCGGCTTCACAGCGAAGGAGTAGCCCATGCTGGAATCGCCTATTGCCGACAGGGTACGTTGTCCATCGGAGAGATAATTAGAAGCCTGACGCTGATCCACGATCTGTTAACAGAGGAAGAGATGGTGAGCAAGATCGAATACCTCTAGACGCATTGCTTGGGGTGCAAGAGGTCCCGGGTTCAAATACGGCATTTCCTTTCGGGATCAAAACAGAAGGCTGATTGTGCTCAAAAATGTGCACAAAATCGTTCAACTCGCCCTCTCTGTGTTCGAAACTCCCCGCTTGTTCGCTTGCCGGTCCAACTTGGCGAGCGCCTCGCGTATCATTCCGAGCTTCGCCTGACTGTACAGCTTGAAGACTCTGCGTCGCCCTGTCTTAGCATTTGCGTGACCATGTGATCGGCCACGCCGCCCGCGCTCAACCTGGAGTCACGGGCCGACAAGCAGGTCGAAATCTCGACCGAAGAGGTGCGAAGACGACAGAGAGCGCGGTTGACTGATTCGGTGGCGTTGATCCTCGGTTCAGATCGGTGTGGCAGATCGTCGTCTTGGACACAATCCATTTCATATGGGTCTACTCGCGAGCAAGTGGCTGGTGGTCGCGCTTAAGAGACTGCCCTAAAGGCTAAGGCTTTCGTTACGAACATTGGATGCTCGATTCAGTTGTCGTTACCAAGCCGCTTTGGACCAGCGTTTCGCGCCGTAATACCAGGACGCGGGATATGGCCAGTGAAGTTAGTTCCCAGCACACTCGATAATGCCGGCCGCACGTCCGGCACTCGTAGGGGGCCGTGTGCGGGCCACATGGGCGCTGTGTGCATCAACCTGCACCAGAGATCGGCTATTCGGTCTTGGGTCGGCTTCATCGGTCCACATTCCTTCCCCGAGAAGGTGATCTCTAAAGGCGGGTGGCTTTGTGAGCTTCGCGCTCAGACTCGTTCAGTGCGCGCGACCATTCGTGGGCCTGCTTTTCGGCCTCCGCTTTCGCCACTCCATACCGCTCCTGAATTCGCCCGACCAATTGATCCTTGTTGCCGGCGATCGTTTCCCAGTCATTGTCCGTGAGTTTGCCCCAGCGCTCGCGCGCAGAGCCGGCGAACCGCTTCCATTTGCCTTCGATTTGATCCCAATTCATGTTTTCTCCTACTGGACGATTCTCAAGAACGAAGCTGCCGTTCCGGTCTCTCAACGTAACTTACCCATGGCACGTCTGGCGCCGTTTGAATTCTGAAAGGCTTACTGGACTAGGACACCGCGAGGCGCCGCATCCGGCCTCTTCTCCCAACCGAATGTGCATGCCCAAAGCAAATTATGCACCTATCGGTGCTGTCCTATCCTGTATCTCCTCATCGCGCCGGATGGGACGGTGTACGAGACAAGGGCAGAGGCGGCGGAACATTGTTAAAGGCGGACTGGCCGTCCGCGTGCACATCCTAATGATGACCTTGAAGGAGTCGATTACTATGCAATTTGTTCGAGCTACCAGTACCGCTACCCTGTTTCTGCTTTTCGGGATGATTGTCCCTGCGTACGCGCAGCATGAAAAACAGAACGAAAAAGAGGCAAAGCCAGAGAAGCAGGCCGCACAACAGCAGCGCCCGCAGCAGGAACGGGCCCAACAGCCTAAGCAACAGCAACAGGCCCAACAGACTCATCAACAGCAACCGCAACACCAACAGGCCCAGCAAACTCATCAACAGCAGCCGAAGCAGCAACAGGCCCAGCAAACTCATCAACAGCAGCCGAAGCAGCAACAGGCCCAGCAGACCCATCAACAGCAGCCGAAGCAACAACAGGCTCAGCAGACTCATCAACAGCAGCCGAAGCAGCAACAGGCTCAGCAGACTCATCAACAGCAGCCGAAGCAGCAACAGGCCCAGCAGACCCATCAACAGCAGCCGAAGCAGCAACAGGCTCAGCAGACTCATCAACGCCAGCCGAAGCAGCAACAGGCTCAGCAGACTCATCAACAGCAGCCGAAGCAACAACAGGCCCAGCAGACTCAGCAACAGAGGCCGCAACAACAGGCACAACGTTCCGAGCAAGGCCAGCAACAACAGCAACCGCAGCGTACGCGGCAGCAAGCAGTCGCGTGGCAACAGCAGCGGGGATGGCAGCAGCAGGGCGGCTGGCAGGGGCATAGTACATGGCAGCAGGATCGTGCTCAACACTGGGATAGCGATCATCGCACCTGGGCCCAGCGTGGTGGCTATGGCGGTTACTACATTCCTGAGTCCCAATTCAATCTCGATTTCGGGATGGAACACGGGTTCCGAATGCACGGCCTCCCCACCATCTATATGGGGTATCCGCGCTTCTCGTATGGCGGTTTTTCGTTTCTGCTGGTGGATCCCTACCCGGAGTCCTGGGCAGAGAACTGGTACGACACCGATGACCTGTACATTGGTTATGACAACGGGTACTACCTTTACGATCGCAGCTATCCCGGCATGGCACTCGCGATCACTGTCTCGCTGTAGCTGACGAACGATGGTGATAAAGCCTTGTTGATCCAGGTATCCAGTAGCGCGCGAGACGACCGAATGGATTGTTTCCGAGTCAGCCGCGACTCGGAAGGAGCCTGTGGACCAGCCGCGCATGCGACTCATAGCAACATAGTGGCCGCCGGTACAGGTTTCCGGACGGCCACGCACGTGCATGGCTAAGGTTCGGAGAGTAGTGAACATATGATCCAAGCGAGAAAAATGTTTCGCGCCGTACTTGCGCTGGTGTTCTATTCCTCATGCGCAATTGGCGCATACGGCCGATCTTCTTCTTCGCTACGTTCGTTGACGGGACAAACGGGAGAGTCCATGTCATTTTTGGCTTGGATAATTCTCGGCCTGGTTGCAGGGTTCATTGGCAGCAAGATTGTAAATAGGAGAGGTGAGGGCATTCTGCTCGACATCCTGTTGGGAGTTGTCGGCGCTTTTGCTGGTGGCTGGCTGTTCCGTATATTCGGTGCCCCCGGCGTAAGCGGATTGAACCTCTACAGTATCTTCGTAGCAGTTATGGGCTCAGCGGTTTTGCTGATTCTCTATCATGCCCTCAGAGGGAAAAGAGCTTGGTAGTGTATCTGCCGCAGGATTGGTTCGCAGTTTGATACGAAGATAGGGAGAGGGTGTTATGGCTCTTAAGGGATTAATCGGATTGATTTTTGCAGGCGCGCTGGCGTTCAGCGCAACTGCGGCTGAGATTGTGGTTGCCATCGCGCCACCGCATGCTCTAGTCGAAAGGCGGTCGCCCCGGCCCAGCCGCGACCATGTGTGGGTTTCCGGCTACCATCGTTGGGATGGCAACGCTTACGTCTGGACTTCGGGACGGTGGGAACAGCCTCCTCGGCGGCATGCCCACTGGGTGGCGCATCGATGGAGGCACCATAGGGATGGTTGGGTTCTAGTGGAGGGGCACTGGCGCTAAGTTTGCTTCACCAGCAAACTCCACATGCCAGTAGACGGCTCTACCGGCATGTGGTTTTCAAATCGACCGGGTTCTTCGGCAGCCGATGCTTATGCTGCCGGCCCAACGGGACGGTCAGGTGAGCGCAGATCCGCGCCATGAGACGCGTGTGCGGCCTTGGACTCGCCACTGCGTTCGATTTGTATTGTCGACGATGTTGCTTTGCCAGGCGCACGGCTATGCGCAATTAGGACCGCAGCCGCCATGCGGAACGGAACCCGTTCCACCCTATCCCGGTCTGGATGATTCGGCCATCGTGAAGTTATGGAGCAGGTCTGATCTCGGCCGCGACTGGAGACCGCCCGCCTGCACTGGTTGGCCTGCCGTGGGCTTCACAACGTTGGTAACCATAGTCGCGCGATTTCGACATACCTCGGAGGCTGACGGTTTGCTTCGCCACATCGGGGCAATTTCAGAACTCGCGGGCATGCGCTACTGGTCGACCACCCACAAGCAGTGGCAAGCGTTAATCGTGGAAGCCTACGCCTTGACCGGCCTGGAGCCTAGTCAACGCCGCGAAGACTTCACGCCCAATGAGATGAAGCAAGGCAAGGTACTCTATTTTGAACAGGCCGATAACCTTTCTGGCAAAGGCATCTACCGAATGCACATTGCTGAGGCCTCGGTGGACCGAGTCGTCTTCGATGTCGAGAACGTCAGCACGCTGCGCTATCTCTTTATACCTCTGCTTCACCCGGATGAGATGCAGTCGATCTACTTTCTGGATCGGGAATCGGAAAACGTCTGGCGCTACTACAGCATCGTGCGCACAGGACAGAACGCGAACCGGCTGATCACGGGAAATGAGTCTTCCGCCATCAACCGGGCCGTTGCATTCTATCGCTCCCTGGTCGGAATTCCCACCGACCAGGAGCCTCCGGGGGCGCGATGAAGGCAATGGTTTGATACTCTCGCAAGCTTCACTGACAGACACGCCGATCCTAAGCCGCTTGATGAGTCGCGAGTTGTTCTTGTGGCTGAAATGATGAGCCACCCTAAGTTCTCGGCCCGCTCAGCGCGGCTCTCTCTCTGGTCGGGCGGCGCAGCGCTCGCATTGCTGATATTCGTGCGTATTACACGGGAGTTGATCGAAGGAGACGTCGGTGCCATGGACAGCGCGATCCTGCTTGCTGTGGCAAAAAAGCGGACCCCGTGGCTTACGATCGCGGCCGCAGATGTGACCGCGCTGGGATCGATCACCCTGGTGGTATTGTTCTCCGCCTTCACGCTCTTGGTGTTGCTTGTGTTGCGCGACCGGCTGGGCGCCCTTCAGCTGCTTGCGGCTTCGGCGGGAGCAGGAATATTGACGCTCGTGACCAAGAACATCATCGAACGAATTCGTCCAGGGGAGGCCCAGCACCTCATCGTAATGTCGGGCTTCTCATATCCGAGCGGACATTCGGTTTCGGCCTCCGCGCTCTACTTGACGATCGCGATCGTCGTAGGCCGCCATGTACACCGCTCGGGCGCAAGAGCCGCAATTTTTCTGGCCGTATCGGCGGTAATTGTCATGGTTGGTGCTTCGCGCGTGTACCTTGGCGTTCATTATCTGACTGACGTCGTGAGCGGCGTCTCGCTCGGAACGGCGTGGGCGCTGCTCCTCGCAGGATTCTTCACACTCGGGTCTCGTGCTGAGCGCCTGTAGAGCGATCTCCTCAAGGACTTTCATCGAGGGACCAGCGCTTGAGATGTAGTCTGGCCCGTCACGGCCTGGCTTTCCGGAAGTGCTTTCAGTCGATCGAGCTGATCGAGCAGCTTCGCCGATTCTGCTTTTTCCTTCTTGGTGGACTTCGCGGAGATTGGTGGCTTTAAGTCCTGATAGTACGCCAGGATATTCTGGCGAAGCTCCGGCGGCATCTCGGCGAACTGATGGTCCGCCAGCTTTCCCAGCAGCTTCGCGTAGGCTTCGTCGGTACCTTTGTACTTGCTGGCTATGTCTGGTGTGCCGACATCGAAATTCTCATTCGGCGGCTCCGGCCCGCCGGCGTCCACGTTCGCGAGCATCACCTTGTAGCGGTCGACGCTCGCGTTGAAGCTCGCCATGAACATCTTTTCCACTTCCGGAGTCGGCGTGCGGATCTTGAGCGCCCGGAACGGACCCGACGTCGGAATGATTTGGAACAGAAAGGTCAGCAACTTCGTGCCAAAGCCCGGCTTGTGGTACTCCGTTCCCCACTCCTTTTCGTAACTCGACCGCGAGAGATTGTAGAGAAACTTCTTGCGTGTGATGCCGGGAATCTCTTTCTGAAGCTGGTCCTTCTTGAGGCTCCACGCCACCCGCGTCATGCCCGGAATGATGGCGCTAACGGTGTGCCGATAGGAGCCGAGTGCCAGGGTCACATTCCCGAACACGTCGTTCATTTCGATGCCATACGTATCCCGGAACGCGCGCTCCAGCACCGCACGCGACACTTGAAAACCAATGAAGCTCCGGTACCGGTCCGGCGCGTATCGCCCCGAAGCGACCTGAAGTACGTCGAAGCCGAACTCTGTCCTGATGTGCGCCACCGGATTATCCCAATAAGCCACGGAACTCCCGAATTTCCGCCGCAGCTCGGGATACAAAATCGGGACCGCACGATTAGTGGCGATGCGGTGCCCCTCGGTATCCGCGGCATAGTGCTCCAGCGCCCCGAGCGCGAACGCATATTCGTTCAGGTCCTGCGATTCGCGGATCAGCGCCGTGATGAAATCGCCACTTCGGACGTAATGCGTGAGATCACTGAAAAAGCGGCTGCTGAACGGATAATATCCCATGTCCTGAATGATGCAGCCCCCATACGCGTAAGCGTGCGCCTGCTCCAACTCCTCCGGCGTCGCTCCAGGGAACCGTTTCAGCAGCAGCTTCTTCAGGGATGTATCCCAAACCGAGTCGATGATGGCTTCGTGAGTGAGAACTGTGTAGCCATTCAAGAGCGAGGTCGAAACAAGAATCGCAAGAACCAAACGCCCGATGGCGGGGATCCTGGGCCTTTTTGTCTTCAGCCAATCGCGGGTGGAGTTTATGCAGTGTATGTTCATGTAGCTTACGTGGCCACTTGGCCCAGTGAGGCTGAATATCCGCTTCTCAGCAGGCTGTGCGTCTGTTGACCGGCTCCGCAAGGCAGTGCAGACATCGTTGTGGGAATACGTCCTGCCCCGTCGCCCAGCTGACGAAGCGCGTCGCCCCGGCCTTCCCAAACTTCAGCCGGTCTGTCCATCGAAAAGACTCCTATTGCGATTTGGAGTTCGCCGCAGCGTCCGCGAGCCGAGCGTCCCTTATCGCAGCTACAGCAACGGCGATTAAGATGATCAGAAGCACGATGCCAAACATCACGATGACCATACAGCGCCTCTTGTACGCAACCTTTCGGAGCTTCTTTGATGGACGGGCCGCCGCTACTGCTCTGTGCCTTCCGGCTTCTCAACCATCTCGCAGATCATGGCCTCGGTCGTGAGCATGAGAGAGGCGATGGAAGCCGCATTCTGCAGAGCTGTGCGGGTTACTTTCGTGGGATCGACTACCCCGGACTTCACCAAGTCTTCGTACTGTTCCGTGGAAGCGTTAAAGCCGAAGTTAGGATTCCGATCGTTCCTGATCTTCTCGACTACGACCGCGCCCTCCGGCCCGCAGTTTAGGACGATCTGCCGGACCGGCTCCTCGCAAGCACGACGCACGATGGTGACGCCGAACTGCTCGTCGCCGTCGAGCTTCAGCTTCTGTAGCGCGATCGATGCTCGCAGCAGCGCCACACCTCCGCCCGGCACGATCCCTTCCTCTACTGCTGCGCGAGTAGCATGTAGAGCGTCTTCGACACGGGCCTTCTTCTCCTTCATTTCAGTCTCGGTCGCGGCGCCGACTTTGATGATCGCCACGCCGCCCGCAAGCTTGGCGAGCCGCTCCTGCAATTTCTCGCGATCGTAGTCCGAGGTAGTCTCTTCGACCTGGGCCCGAAGCTGCTTAATCCGTCCCTCGATGTTCTTCGGCGTCCCGGCGCCGTCGATAATGGTTGTGTTGTCTTTGTCCACACTGACGCGCTTCGCCCGGCCGAGGTCTTCCAGCGTGATGCCCTCCAGCTTGATGCCGGTCTCTTCCATGATGGCTTTTCCGCCAGTGAGGATCGAGATATCTTCCAGCATTGCCTTGCGGCGGTCGCCAAAGCCCGGGGACTTCACGGCGCATGCGCTGAGGGTGCCGCGTAGCTTGTTTACCACGAGCGTGGCCAGTGCTTCGCCTTCCACATCCTCGGCGATCACCAGCAGTGGCTTACCGGCACGTGCAATTTGCTCGAGAATTGGCAGCAGATCCTTCATGTTGCTGATCTTTTTGTCGTGAATCAGAATGTAGGCGTCCTCGAAAACGCACTCCATGCGCTGGGCATCACTCACGAAATAGGGAGAGAGATAGCCGCGGTCGAACTGCATCCCGTCGACCGTCTGCAGCTCCGTCACCATGGTCTTGGACTCTTCGACTGTGATGACGCCATCCTTGCCCACCTTCTTCATCGCCTCGGCGATGATGTTCCCGATGGTGATATCGCTGTTGGCGGAAATGCTGCCGACCTGCGCGATCATGTCGCCTGAAACGGGCGTCGAGAGCCTTTTGACTTCTTCCACGGCAACTTCCACGGCTTTATCGATGCCGCGCTTGATAGCCATCGGATTCACCCCGGCAGTGACCGCTTTGATGCCTTCGCGGAATATTGCCTGGGCCAGTATCGTGGCAGTCGTGGTGCCATCTCCGGCAACGTCAGAGGTTTTCGACGCCACCTCGCGCACCATCTGGGCACCCATGTTCTCGAGCGAATCCGTCAGCTCGATCTCTTTGGCCACCGTGACGCCGTCCTTGGTGATCGTTGGTCCCCCGAATTTCTTTTCGAGAACGACATTACGCCCTCGAGGTCCGAGGGTCACCTTCACCGCCTCGGCGAGTTGGTTGACGCCGCGTAGAATTGCCTGGCGGGACTGGTCACTATAGATAATCTGTTTTGCCATCGGATGTTCTCCCGTTGTTCGATTTGAATTAGCTGGCTTTTTTAGCCGCTTTGACGGCCGGATCCAAAACACCGAGGATGTCATCCTCGCGCATGATCAGGTACTCGGTGTTATCTACTTTGGTGTCGCTACCAGAGTACTTCGCAAATAGGATGCGATCGCCGACTTTAACATCGAGGGCGACCATCTTGCCATCCTCGAGCCGCTTGCCATGCCCGACGGCAATGACTTCGCCCTCTTGCGGCTTCTCCTTGGCAGAATCCGGAATGATGATGCCACTGCGCGTAGTTTCCTGTTCCTCGATCCGCTTCACTACGATGCGGTCGTATAAAGGTCGAATGTTCATGATGCTGTTACCCTCCATTTAAGATTCCGTGTTTCAAAATTGGGCCGAACCGGATCGGAGCATTCTTTTGGTCGCGGTTAGTTCTTAGAACCTCGAATCGCAGTGGAGTGGGCGAGCCATACCACTGGGTGGCTGCGGATACTGCCGTTGCGCTCGGTAATGTCGGCCCAGTTCGCATCCTCCCTTAGCCGAAGAAAAACACCGGGAGTGCCCTGGTATGTACCCTCAGCCAGCACGACCTCGTCCCCTTCGCGGAATGCAGCACTAAGCGCTCCATTGGTAATCATGTTCCTGATCTCCTTCGTTCGGCATTTCCGCCATGGCCCCTGGGCTATGGCCGAAAATTCGGCGTGTTCAGAAGCCTGGCTTTTTCAAGTCTGGCTCGCTCTACTTCTTTCTCGCTCACTATGCGTGCCGCATTCCTTTGCGGAGCTTCTTGGTCATCGAGCCGCGCCGCTTCCGTGATGGCGGCTACGGCCGGCGCTTCCAGCCTTTTTAGGACCCCAACTAGCCTGAAGCTTGGGCCATACGATGCACGAATCAGGTCGAAGCAATACTGCGGATCCTGCCATCGTGCGAGAACTTCTTGTTGATTCCCGGCGGGGCTCTGTGCGGCCGCGGCCGTCGCAACAGGCTTTTCACCCGTTCCATAGGCCGCCGAGATGGCTTTAACGAAGTCTTCAACCGTCATTCCCTCGGTTTCGTACGGATCGTAGTCGATTGCGATTCGAAACAGTTCGCCGTCATAGAAGCTGAAGACTACTTCTTGCACCGATTCCGTTTGCGAAAATGGGCCGAGAGGCCGGGGGGACCACGCCAGCTCTTGGATGAGGGCCGGGCGGCTATGGATAACTTTCGCTTTAGTTGGGCTCACCCCTACCTGCTTGGCGACGGTCGGCAGGTCCGTTCCGAGTTGAACGTCCCGGTACTTGGAGAGATCTCCTGCCAATGTAACTGCCGGCATCGCACCGAACACAAGGAACGATATGAGTGCTGATCTCGCCGGGTGTTTTCGAAACTTAGTCATTGTGCCAGCCTCACATTGCGCCAAGTGAGTGACGCGACGAATGGGACCGCGCTCATTACCACCAGAGCGCGCTGCCAATCGGCAGAAAAGCTGAAGACGGGCGCCACCGGGTTGTACAGCAGTACAAGCGCTCCGAACACGGACGCAACGGCGTAGCGCCGCGCCTGGAAGGCTTGGACCATCACGACGATTGCACCCGCCGCCACAATGAATCTGACCACGACCTCGTACGGCGTAAGTTGGGACCACAAGACCGCCGCAGCCAGCAACGCCGCTATCGAGACCCACTTCACGACGTTCATTCGCGTGGCGCTGCCCCGCTTGTCGTGCGCCCGACCCTTCGCGCCCCATGCTTGCCACGCCGCTTCGTCGAGCGGCTTCGACATTGGTGGTTCCCATACTCGTGTTGATACCGATAAACCAAGTGAAGTAGACATGTCTTTATCTCTCTTTCACCCTATTCGGGTCTGCCGTCGCTCGACCGTCAGGAGATCCTATAGGGGGTCCGCTCCTAGACACCCGCTGCTCCGATCTTCTTCGATCCGTTCAGCACCTGCGTGATGGACGTGATCAGATCGATCGGCAGCGGAAAGACAATGGTCGTGTTGTGCTCGGCTCCGATCTCTACCAAAGTTTGCAAATACCGCAACTGGATCGCGGCCGGCTGCTCCTGGATGACGGCCGCGGCCATCGCCAGTTTCTCCGCGGCCAGGTATTCACCCTCTGCATGGATGACCTTAGCGCGGCGCTCGCGTTCGGCTTCGGCCTGCCGGGCGATGGCGCGGATCATCTGTTCGGCCAACTCCACCTGCTTCACCTCTACAAGGGTGACCTTCATGCCCCAAGACGCCGTGTGCTGGTCCAGGATCGACTGCAAGCGCAGATTCAGTTTGCCTCGCTGGCTCAGCAGTTCATCAAGTTCGGCTTCGCCCAAAACGCTCCGCAGTGTGGTCTGAGCCAGTTGCGAAGTTGCGTACAGGTAATTGGAAACCTCGATCACTGCCAAGCGCGGATCAACCACGCGGAAAAAGATCACCGCGTTGACCTTTACAGTCACGTTATCGCGCGTCACAACATCCTGACCGGGCACTTCCAGCGCCTCGATGCGCAGCGACATCCGGACCATGCGATCGATCGGCGCAAAGACCAGCACGATGCCCGGTCCTTTAGCCGTCGCCAGGACGCGGCCTAGCCGAAACACTACGCCCCGTTCGTATTCCCTGAGGATTTTGATCGAAGCCAATAAGTAGAGGGCGACAACAGCCAGTACGATGATCCAACCACTGATCATGTTATGCCTCCATACCGCTTCTGCTCAGGACCGGTCGTGACTTATCTGTAGTGCACGGCTGGGACCATCTTCGGCCGTCCGGCCAGTCGCACCTCCCACCCGTGCAGGCGTAGGCCTTGTGGGAGGCTTCGGCAAATGTGCAAGGCTATTTACCGCTCGCGGAAGAGCGAGGGGGCCACAGCAGATGCAAGTTTTGTTACGGAGAGTGCAGTTTTTGCATTTCGGCATCCCGCCAGACTACAAGTCAGCCGCTAGTCGGGATTTCGTGGTACTCGGGTGAACCCGTTTCAGTCGTGCAAGACGATGTTCAGCAGCGAGCTGTGAACATGCAGTCCGTGAAGTCCGCCGTTATACGCAATGAAACCCAGTTTCCGAAACTTGTTCATGAAGAAGCTGACCCTGGAGCGAGTCGTGCCAATCATCTCCGCCAGCGTCTCCTGGCTGATCCTGGCGATAACTGGCTCCGGTTTGCCTTCTTTCCCGAAATTAGCCAGCAGCAGCAATACGCGCGCCAGCCTCTTCTCACTGGAATTGAAAAGCTGATCTACCAAATCCTCCTCGATCCGGATATTACGCGAGAGCAGATAGGAGACGAACAGCTCGGAAAACGCCGGTGCCTCGTGAAGCAAATGGACCATGCTCGATTTCTGCAGCCGCACGATTGAGCAATCTGTCATTGCAGTGGCCGTTCCCAGGTATAACGGCCGGCCCGCCAGGCAACCCTCGCCAAGGAAATCACCGATACCCAATATAGCGATGACCGCTTCTTTGCCGTTGTCAGAGACGACCGTGAGCTTTACCTTACCTTTTTGAATGTAGAAGATGGCGTCCGCCGGGTCGCCCTGCACGAAGACCGCCCCGTTTGTCCGATATTCCAAAATAGCCCTTCCGGCGCCAACCTTGGTTAGAAAAAGCTTGGGATCGAATGGACGTTTTTCTTTTGGTGTCATAAGACAGCCTCTGACGAAAGCACGTCGGTCGCCATCCGACTCAACATTGCTCGGGCTTGACGACGAACTTCAGCGACTGTAAGTTTCGGTTTCCCGGAGCGTCCGCATGTAGATGGCGCAAAACGTGCCGTACGAGTTTTGTGGCAATTCACTTCGATACCTTTGTGGAAGAGCCCCTTGTGGAAGAGCCCCTAAGGAGATGAAACATGTTACTGGTGGTCTTGTTGCTCGTGCTATTGTTGGCGGTGATCCCGACGTGGCCGCATAGTCGAAACTGGGGCTACCGTCCCAGCGGGGTACTGGGCGCCGTTCTGGTAGTGGTAATCGTATTGGCACTGTTGGGGCGCATCTAGAGGGGATGCGCTCCTGTCGATCCTGCCAGTCTGAGGCTTTGAACCGGGTCCGCCGGAGTCTGTGGCAGAGGTGCATCTTTAGAAGAGTCTACAAATGCCACGGCTGCGGACAGCATGAACACACCCTGCGCTTTTCGCCGTTTTGGTTGCGCGATGGCTTGAAAGGCCGTGGCGGGAAACTCGAAAGTACCTAATGTGGCGCGTCGCGTCACCGACACTTTCGAGGCACGAAAGAATTTGTCCTTAGGTCGACGATTGCTGCTCTTAGCAACAGGGCATTCGTCATAACATGGAAAACTCTTCAGAACGTAAGCTACAACTCTGGAACGAAAAGGCGCGAGTCAAACAAATGCAGACTGCGATCGATGGAAGGCGATGGCGTATAAGGTTCATTCTCTATCTCGGTGTCATTGTGGGCACCGTCGCCATTGCCACGTTGCTTGCCCATCTACCTGCCTAACGCCGCGTAACGTCTGAAAGGCATCAGGTGTAACCTGATACCTTGGTAACCTTTTCCGCTCCTTCTTCTTTGTCCCCCGCCAGCAGTTCCTGCATATGTGCCAGCAAAAAGTGCATAGCCCTGCGATATATCGGTTAGTGAGATCAGTTTACAGTGGCTTTTCGCTTTGGTGCCCAATCTGCCTAGAGAAGGAAGACAGGAGATGAAGACGAAATGAAATACCGTTCGAATATCGCATTGGCAGCCTTCGCTGGATGTCTCAGCCTTGCGCTGCTACCAAACGTCCAGGCAGATGACTGGAACAAGAAAACCAACCTTACGGTGAGTGAGACGATTCAACTGCCGTCGTGCTGCACGCCCGACCACACCGTAACCCTTCAGCCGGGCGAATACGTCATGGCGCTGGTTGATTCCCTCGCAGACCGGCATATTGTCCGCGTCTTTGATAAGGACCAAAAGCACGTGATCACCACGATCCTTGCTGTTCCGAACTATCGTTTGCAGCCCACCGGGAATACCGTATTGCAATACTGGGAAGTTCCGGCAGGACAGCCTAGAGCGCTTAGGGCGTGGTTCTACCCGGGCGACAACTTTGGCCAGGAGTTCGTATACCACAAACAAACGGCAGCGGAAATAGCCGCCTTTGCGAAGGCCCAGGTTCCGGCAGTCGCCATTGACACGAAGGTAGAAGAGGATTTAAAGACAGCGCCTCTTGTGTTTGTTGACGAAACTGGCAAGACCGGCGAACTGGCCCTGACGGCGCCCGCGCCAGCAGTGACGGAGCCCGTCCAGCCTCAGGCCCCGGTTGAGACCGCCGCAGTAGTAGTACCGGCCCCCACGCCTGTGGAACCAGCACAGCAAACGGAACCGGTAGAGCAAACGCTGCCGCATACAGCCAGCGCCATGCCGCTACTTGGCTTGATTGGAATCCTGTCATTGGCCGCCTTTGCGGTCCTTAGCATTCGTTCCAGACGCATCTCCTAGGGGTAGGAGAGCGAGCACTTTGCAACCCGCCGCGGTCTCTGGGAGAGGGGCCACGGCGAGGCAGCGGTAAATAGAACTGAGGAGCGATAGGAATGGCGGCCTGCTTCGCACGCGTTCTAGTCTTGGGGCTGTCGTTAGGCCTGCAGACATTCGCTAGCCAGGCGCCGGCGGCTGAGCCACAGGAACAAGTATTCAAACTCACCGCGACTGCCGAACTCGTGCTTCTGGATGTGAGCGTGAATGACGCGACGGGGGTGCACGTACCAGGTCTGGAGAAGAATAACTTCCAGATTTATGAGGACGGGCAGCTCCAGACCATTACACACTTTTCGAGCGATGATGTCCCCGTTACGGTCGGTCTGGTAATCGATACAAGTGGAAGCATGCGGGCAAAGCATCCAGAGGTAGTGACGGCAGCGCTCGCGTTCATTAACGCGAGCAATCAGCAGGATGAGGTGTTTGTCGTGAATTTCAATGACCGCGCGAGCTTTGGTCTTCCCGACAGCATCCCCTTCACGGACGATGTCCGCAAACTGCGGGCGGCTCTGTCGATCACGGTCGCTGAGGGGCGGACGGCGCTCTACGACGCCCTTGTGCTCTCACTGAATCATGTGGAAAAGGGCAAGCGAGATAAGAAGACCATCGTGCTGGTGAGCGATGGCGGTAACAACAGTAGCATCCATGGGTTCGACGATGTTATGCGAATGGTCCGCGAGTCTCGAGCCACCATTTACACCATTGGCCTCTTTGATCAGGACGACAATGATCGAAACCCACGCCTGCTGGAGAGGCTCGCCCGAATCAGCGGCGGTGCGGCCTTTCTACCGAATCATGTGTCTGAAGTTGCGGAAATCTGCCGGGTGATCGCAAAGGACATTCGAAACCGCTACACAATCGGCTACGTTCCAGTTCGGTCAGGCGACAAGGGTTCGCTGCGTAAGATTAAAGTCGGTGTGCGGCAGTCTGATGGGCGCAAATTGACGGTGCGCACCCGCACGAGCTACGTTCTCCCGGACAGTCGCCCGCTGGTGGATCAGTGTGGCGAGGCGGACAGGAAGCGTGGCCTATGAGAGTTTGTGTTTCTCTCACAGGCCAGAAGCCGACCCCCCATAGGAGTCTGGGCCAATACGTTTTTCTGATTCTTGCCATCGTTTGCCTCGGATTCTACGGCTATGCGTATATCGAGCGGGTACTGTACCAAACGTATGAAAGCTGGTCATTCGACCGGATCCCGGCGTCCACTACCTCCGCTGCCGTCCAATACCACGAAGCCACAATAGTTGGGGACATCGTTCGTGAGCCCCAGGGATCTGTACCACCGTCAGAGGCTGCGTTCCCAAGCTCAATCATTGGACGTCTTTCAGTTCCAAGGCTGCACTTGTCTGCAATGGTCCGTGAAGGCATCGATGGGAAAACGCTACAGCTCGCCGTTGGCCACATTCCGTCCACGGTGCTGCCAGGGCAGGCCGGAAACGTTGGGGTGGCGGGTCACCGTGACACATTCTTTCGCGGGCTGAAGGACGTGAAGACCACGGATGAGATTCAATTCTCCACGGTGAGAGGCAATTTTCGTTACGAGGTCGAGTCCTTAATGGTGGTCGAGCCGGATAATGTCGGCGTCCTTGGCGCAGTAGATGCCAACGTTCTTACCCTGGTGACCTGTTACCCTTTTTTCTATATCGGCAACGCGCCGAAGAGGTTCATCGTGAGGGCCAGGCAGATTTCACCACAAACACGGTCGTTATCTACTGCGGAAGGGCCTCCCGAGCTAGAAAGATGAGACAATGGCAGGGGGAGTGAGTGTGAAACCGGCGGCTGTCCCTTTCCGAGCGCAAATCCTCGTGATTGAGGACAACAGTTCGGATGTGTTTCTTCTCAAGCGGGCGCTAAATCGGCAAAATATTCTATTTGAGCTGACTCACCTTGAGAACGGAGACCAGGCGCTCGCATTCATTTGCCGGGAAGGCGCCTATGGGGATGCGCCAACTCCAGACCTGATCCTGGTGGATTTGAACCTGTCCAAGTATAACGGCGAAGACATCTTGCGCAAGATCCACGACGCCAAGCGTCTCGCCCGGGCTCTGGTATGCGTGTGGAGCTCTTCAGAATCCCGGCGAGACCGGACCCGGATCATGGATCTCGGCGTCACACAATTTGTTACCAAACCTGCAGGGCTGGATCAGTTCTTGGAGATTGGCAAAATCATCAAGGATCTGCTGGCCGGACACACATCCACCTAAGCTGAATTTTCAGGCCGCAGCGGGTTGACCAACTTGGTTCAGCGATTGCAGCACTTCACCCACTCTACGGATCAATCCGGCTCCCGTAAATGGTTTTGCCACACAGCCAAAACCGCGGCTAGCGCCCTCGCTACCCGACATGAATAGGATGGGTAGTTGCGGTTCCCGTTGCAGAAGCTGATCAGCCAATTCCAGTCCATTCACGTTCGGCATAACCACGTCGGTCAACAACAACCCAACCGTGGACTGGTCGTATAGCTTTTTCGCAGACTCTGCGCCGGAGGCCGTGAGCACAGCATATCCTTCACTCTCAAGCAGGATCCTGACGAACTTGAGAATTGCGTAGTCATCGTCGACCACCAAGATCGTTTGACTTGACTTGCCGCGTTCCATGGGCGACCGCCTCCCAACACGTGTGTTCTCTCACACTGAAGTTAGCAGGTAGATCTGCGACGATCTGTTCAATATTGCTCACCGCCGGGGCATTGTGTTCAGGTCGCCGGGCCTGCGGCATCAGAGCTGCCGGCGTTATTCTGGCGCCACCGAATCTAAGTCTGACGCAGGCGCGACTTCTACGTTGAATCCGAGTGGCTCCAAGAAGTCGCGAATGACCTGTAAAGTGGCGGGATCGTAACTGTAGACCAGTACCGTATCGCCGCGACGCGGAGACCTATGACTGCCTGCTGGATGACATTGGGGGGGATCAGGCACCAGTGCTTAGTCCCGTGGACTCCCATTAGCCGCGGCGAACGTGGAAGCTGGTTTCCTCGGGGTAGCCAAAGGATGTGACCCATTCACTGAGCCGTTGGTGCCATTTTTCGGTGCGTTAATGCGATTCGCTGTCAGCCATTTCGGTGGCCGGCCTCGCCGGGGCGCTTGCTGGTAGGCGATCTTTTCCAGGGCCTCTACTACTGCGGCAACCTGGTCACGCTGCTCGCGAAGCTCTGCGAGAATCTTCTGAATGTTCATATGTGCCGCCAAGGGCTCTGCAAAAAGACGTTTAGACTCAAGGATAGATCTGAGTTGATCGCGCTGACTGTTCAATATTGCTCAGTTCCAAAGGTATCTTTCCGACCAGCGGCCAGCTTTTACCAGCAGGTGAGGTTCTGCGGGCACCGTCGGCCTGCGTTACACTTCAAGCACAGCTGGCACCGCCGCTAGGAGCATATACTGGTACGACGCGTGCTCCGCATTTAGCGAAACATTCGTTCGCGGATCTGCGAGAAAGCATGGGTGGTGTGTCACGAAGAAGCAAACTGGCCAACGTCCGGTAGGCAGGACGGCGCATGCGCCGCGCGTGTCACACTCGCCACTCCGAAACCGAAGGGCCAGCCAAACCGTTTCACGACTGGCTCTCAAGGGTCCACCCCCAGGGGCGAACGGGCAAGCCAGCTCATTTCCAATTGTTGGCGTAGGAGCGTCCGCTGGCGGACTAGAGGCATTCACGGAATTGCTCAGCCACCTGCCGAATAATACCGGCATGGCATTCGTGCTGATTCAGCATCTGGATCCTAAGCACGAGAGTCATTTAACGGAGTTGCTTTCCAAGGCAAGTAAGATGCCTGTCAGCGAACTGCTCGGAGATACGCGCGCTGAGGCCAACCACGTCTATGTGATACCGCCGCGGTGCAATTTAGGCATTTCGAACGGAATTCTACACACCCCACCTCGTTCGGAACGTGGCCGAAACATGCCGATCGACTCTTTTCTATGCGCCCTGGCAGGAGATCGGGCTAGCAAAGCCATCGGCGTCGTTCTATCCGGAACCGGGTCGGATGGGACCCTTGGTCTGCAAGCGATAAAGGCGGAGGGTGGTATCACGTTCGCTCAAGAGAAGGGATCTGCAAGGTTCGACGCCATGCCGGAAAGCGCCATCGCTGCTGGCGGCGTGGATTTTGTACTACCGCCGGCCGGGATTGCCAGGCAACTGGTGACCATGGCGTCCCATTCTTCTGTCGCACTCGAGCCGCAAGAGCCGATGGACGCGGCAGAGGTCGAACTGCGTAAGATATTCCGGCTGTTGCGGAGCACCATCGGCGTGGATTTCACGCATTACAAGCAGAGCACCATCAAGCGGCGCATCCGGCGGCGCATGGCGCTCCGGGGATTCGAGAAGTTGGAAGACTACATTAAGGATCTCGAAGAGAACCGCGGGGAAGCAAGTGCGTTGTGTGAGAGCTTTTTTATCACCGTCACCGCGTTCTTTCGGGAACCCGCCTTGTTTCAGGAATTGAAGAAAAAGATCTTTCCCAGTCTCGTTGAGGATCGTGTAAGCGAGGATCCCATCCGAATCTGGGTGCCTGGGTGCGCCACCGGCGAAGAAGTTTATTCAATCGCCATGAGTTTAACGGAATTCCTGGACGATGCGGCAGTAACGGTACCGTTTCAGATATTCGCCACGGATGTCAGCGAAAGGGCGATCGAGAAAGCCCGCGCGGGCATATACACGGAAGCGGCGCTACGACCTATCTCGCCGAAACAGTTGGCTAGATTCTTCACCAAGTCGGAACACGGTTACCAAATAGCCAAGAGCATCCGTGACGTCTGTGTTTTTGCAAAGCACGACCTGTCGCACGATCCGCCTTTCTCCAAGTTGGACCTCATCAGTTGCTGTAATGTGCTGATTTACCTTGGGGCTGTATTGCAAGGCAAAGTGCTGTCAATACTTCACTACGCCCTCAAGCCGAAAGGCTTCCTGGTGCTGGGCCCATCGGAAAGCACCGGCGCGTTTTCGGATGTATTTCAACAGGTCGAAAAGAAAAACAAGATCTACCGATCGCTGCCGGGCACAGATGTACCGGCTCCCGAACTAGGCGAAGGCCACCGTGCCAAGGGCCGCGCGCAGCACAGTGGCAGACTGGTTGAGGCACGAGCCAGGCCGGCTGTGCAGACGGAAGCGGACCGGTTGTTGCTGGCCGAATACGCTCCTGCCGGCGTCATCATTGACGATGCCATGAACATCGTTCAGGTCCGGGGACGTACGGGCCCTTATCTCGAGTTGTCGCCGGGAGCGCCGAGCCACAACCTTCTGCGAATGGTCCGGGAAGGATTGATAGCGAGCGTCAGCAAAGCAATCCAGACCGCCAGACAAAGCAACGCCACAACCAAAGAGGAAGGCTTGCGGATCGCAAGCAATGGCCAGTTCGTCGAGGTCAGGATCAAGGTGATTCCGTTTCGGGAATCGTCTTCTTCCGAACGCTACTTCTTGATCCTGTTCGAGGATGTCGCCCCATCCGCCGCAACACAGCCTACGAGCACAAAGCCTGCTGCGCCGAAGCGCAAAACGCCGAAGGACGAACAGGGAGAGTCCGCACGGCTGCGGCAAGAGCTTGCCGCCACCAAGGAGTATCTGCAATCGATCATCGAAGAAAAGGAATCTGCCCTGGAAGAGCTCACGGCGGCGAGCGAAGAGGCCCAAGCGGGCAATGAGGAACTGGAAACCGCGCAAGAAGAGCTGGAATCCGCCAATGAAGAATTGAATACGCTAAATGAAGAGCTCAAGACTAGCAACGTGGAATTGAGCCAGGTCAACCGGGATCTGACCAATCTTCTCGAAAGCATCAACATCCCGCTCGTAATGGTTGGGAAGGACCTGCGCATTCGTCGCTTCACCAGAGCCATCGAACCCATGTTGAATCTGATCGCCTCCGATGCCGGGCGATTGATTACGGATCTTCAGCCCCACATTGAACTTCCCGATTTACGAGGGCTGCTGGCGGATGCCATGCAGGGCGGCAATCGGATGCCCCGCGACATCCGGGATGAGCACGGTTGTTGGTATTCGCTCCGCATACTGCCATCGGCGGGCCCGAATGCAAAAATCGACGGAGCAGTAGTGATGCTGATCGATATCGATGCGGCAAAGCGCGGGCTGGATTTCGCTGAAGCTATTGTGGAGACGGTTCGAGAGCCTCTCGTGATTCTGAATCACAACCTCACGGTGGTGAGCGCCAACAAGGCGTTCTATGAAACCTTTCAGGCCAACCCGGAGGAGACGGAGGGTCATCTCATCTACGACCTGGGAAAAGGACAATGGAACATCCCGGAACTGCGCGAACTGCTGGATAACATTCTCCCCACCCATTCCACGTTCCGCGACTTCGAAGTGGTGCGGGAGTTTGCGCATGTTGGACGAAAAGTGATGCTCCTGAACGCTCGCGAGGTCTTCGACGCGAACGCGCAAGCGCGGACCATTCTCCTCGCGATTGAGGACACGACCGACCGCAAGTGGGCTGAGGACGCGCTCAAGGCTACCAATGCAGAGCTTCAGAATTTCGCCTATGCGCTCACGCACGACTTGCAAGAACCTGTGCGGATGGTGGTGAACTTCACTCAGTTGCTGGCACGGGAGAATGCAGGAAAGCTGGACGAAGAATCAGATAAGATCGCAGGATATTGCGTGGAAGCTGCGCTGCGGATTGAAGCCCTGCTCAAAGGGCTCCTTACTTATTGGGAAACGACTGAGGCGGGCCAGGACAGCTTTGGCCCCGTAGACTGCAACGACGTCCTCGCCAAAACGCTGGCAAATCTCCAGGCCGCCGTCGCACAGAGCGGTGCAACCGTCACCTCCGAAAAGCTGCCGACGTTGGTTGGTGAGCAGGTGATGCTCCAGCAGGTTTTCCAGAACCTCATCGCTAATTCGATTAAGTATAGAGCCAAAGAACCGCTGAGAATTCACATCTCGGCCAAGAAGGATGCGGAAGAGTGGCTGTTCTCCGTGCAGGACAACGGAATCGGTATCGATCCGCAGGATGCCGAGCGCGTTTTCGGCATGTTCAAGCGCTTGCATGGTCCGGATATTCCCGGCGCGGGCCTTGGACTTGCGCTGTGCAAGAAGGTGGTGGAGCGTCACGGGGGACGGATTTGGGTGGAGTCGGAAACCGGTCAGGGAGCGACCTTTAAGTTCACTATTCCATCCCGGAACTTTGCGATGAGCCGGATACGGGGTAATCATGGGCACGGAAAACCATGAGCCACCGCACACGTACGGCAATGGATATCTCTGACCAAACCCTTCCGGAAGACGAGATCAAACGTCTACGCCAAGCCGTTGACGCGGAAACCGAGCGCCGCCTCGAAGTGCAAAAGCGGTTGGATCAGGCGAACGCGGACTTCGAAGAGTTCGTCTCGCTGGCGGCGCACCACTTGCGCGAGTCTCTGCGCGACGTCGCCGCGAACAGCCAATTGATATCGGAAACGTATGCCGGCCGTCTGGATTCTGCCGCCGATCTGTTCCTCAGCCACATCCGGGCCGCGGTCGGCAAAATGCAATCAGTGCTGACGGACATGGTGGAGTACGGTGTTACCGAAAGCAGCGACAGGCAGGTGTCCCGGACGGATATGGAAGCCGTCTTGCTTCTCGCGATCGACCAGCAGCGAAACAACCGGAGTGCTGTCATTACGCATGATCCTTTGCCGGCGGTGATGGGAGATTCCGCGATGCTTTCCACAGTCCTGAAGCACCTCCTCCGAAATGCCGTCGAATACTGTGGTACAGCCCAACCGCGCATTCACGTTTCTTGCAAGCGAGAGAATCGGGACTGGGTATTTTCCGTGAAAGACAATGGTCCTGGCATAGACCCGGCATTCCACCACCGCATCTTCGGCGTATTTAAGCGCCTGCACGAAAAAGAATACCCTGGGACTGGCCTGGGACTCGCATTCTGCAAGAAGGCGATCGAGTGGCATGGCGGGCGAATTTGGGTGGAATCGACGCCCGGCGCGAGCTCCACGTTCTACTTCACTCTTCCTCCGGCTGATCCGGACTCCTCCAAATAGTCCGTCGAGCCGCCACACTGCCTACTGAAGCACAACCGCGAAATCAAAGCGCCTGCAAATTCAGCACCTGCACGTGCAGGTATTGCCGCTCTTGTCCAAACTGATCGCATGCGTGGCATTGCATCAGTGCTCCCAGCCTGCAACGTGAGGACACATTGTCTTTGGACCCGCTATTGCAAGGACTAATCAGGAAAGAGTAATCCGAAGTCTTTGAGCAGGATACGAGTTTTGGAAAGGGCGCAAGCATATGCTTTGGACGATCTGTTTGATTCTGTTCGTGTTGTGGGCGCTGGGGCTGGCCACGTCCTACACCTTGGGTGGCGTCATTCATATATTGTTGGTGCTCGCGGTGGTTGTGTTGGTAATCCAGCTAATTCAGGGACGCAGGTCAATAGTCTGACCTGGCGTTAGGAGAATAAAAATGCCGTTGTTAAACATCGTTGTAGTGTTAATCGTGATCGGCGTGGCGTTGTGGCTGATCAATAATTACATCCCCATGGCCTCCGCCATCAAGGGCATTCTAAACATAGTGGTTGTCATTGGCGTTGGGGTTTGGCTGTTAAAGGCAGTGGGAATGTGGGGGAGCGTTACCAGTTATCGGTTCACGCATTAGCCGCTTGGACTCGGATATGGCCAACAAAAACATTTCGTCGTCGTGCTTCTTTATTGGGCTTGGAACGGGCATCGCCTTAACCGTTCTTTTTGCTCCTCACTCGGGCCGTGCGACCCGGCAGTTTATCCGGCGCAAAGCGCTTGATGGAACGGATATGTTGAAGGCCAAGGCAGCTGCCGGGCGAGATTACATCGAGCGCCAAGGAGCAGAATTGCGCGATCGAGCTAAAGATGTGGTTGGTACGAGCAGCTCGCGCGGGGATTAGCGAAGCCCGCCCACGCACTCGAACCGCGGCGCCTGGTTACGCTAGCCGGATGCAATTTCCCTTGGGGAAAGGAGTGGATCGGAATGAAAATGCTGGCCATCATCCTCGCAGCTTCGGCCCCGCTCTTTGCTCAGAGCCACGGCTCTCCTCCGGACAAGCCTGAGAATCATGTAACCGTCCTGGACGTTCGCCAGATCGTGCTGCGGTCGATCGCGGCGACAGAGCGGAGCTGGGCTGGGCGAGATCATTACCTATACACCGAGCGTGATGAAGACAGGCTCCTGGACGCAGGCGGGCGGGTGAAGTCGCAAGATGTCGATATCTCGAAAATCATTTTTGTCGATGAGGCTCCGTTCGAGCAGCTCGTGGAACGCAACGGGCGCCCCCCATCGGCCCAGGAACAAAGACTACAGGCGGAGAAGCTCGACAAACTGAAGCGTGAAACTGGGCAGGAGCGGGCTGTGCGACTGCGCGAGCAGCAGGAGAACAGGTCGTTCATCCGAGAAGTTCCCGAGGGCTTCGACTTCCATCTCATCGGCGAAGAGGTAGTCAACGGCAGGCCGGCCTATGTGCTTCGGGCAACGCCGCGCGCCGGCTATCGCGCACACGGCAAGTACGGCAAGATAATGTCCAAGGTGGAGGGCAAGCTCTGGGTCGACAAGCAGGACTTCGGGTGGATCAAAGTTGACGGAAAAGTCATTCAACCCTTCTCGATGGGACTATTCCTGGCGCGTGTTCTGGGCGGCTCGCAAATTACCATGGAACAGACGCGCTTCGATGACGGGATCTGGATGCCGACGCGCATCGAAGTACGCGCGAGTGCCAAGATTCTCTTCGTAAAGAGTTACGATATCAACAGGATACTGGCTTACTCGGACTACCAACTGTTCCAGCGGGCGTCACTGGCATCGGTCCCGAAGTGGCGTTCACCAGCGGAATAGCATGCAATCCCCGGCATTCCGCGAGGCGGCTTGGTAGAATAAGAAGTGTTACCTACAGCGCCAGCCAATTCCGGTCGAATCCTCATCGTAGATGATGATGCCTCCCAGCGTGCGGCGCTGGCGACGATTCTTTCCGATCGTGGCTTCGTAACGCAGGTTGCCGCGGACGGCCTCGAAGCCCTGGAACGGCTCAGCACATTTAACCCGGACGTGATTGTTGCGGATCTGGTTATGCCGCGCATGGACGGTTTCGAATTCCTGCGTCAATTGAAGGATCGCGGAGATCTCACGCCGGCGATTGTGCTGACTGCATTCGGAAGCATCGACAAAGCGCTGTCCGTCGTTCATGAACTGAAGGCATTCTGGTTTCTGGAGAAACCAGTGGAACCACGCGCCTTCGAGATCCTTTTGGAACGCGCGATTCTTCACAAGCGCGCCCTGCAAAAGACGGATGAGCTTAAGCGGGACTTGATGCTGCGTGGCGTGCTTGGAGACTTAGTGGGCATCTCTCCCGCTATGCAAAAGCTTTTTTCGGTTATCCGGCAGATGGCGCCCACTTCGGCGCCTGTATTGATCAGCGGGGAGAGTGGCACTGGAAAAGAGTTGGTCGCGCGCGAAATCCATAAGTTATCCTCCCGTGCTGACGGGCCTTTTGTCGCGATCAACACCGCGGCCTTGCCTGAGGCCTTGATTGAGAGCGAATTATTCGGCCACGAGCGAGGCGCCTTTACCGGAGCGATGGAGCGCCGTGCGGGGTGCTTTGAACAAGCTTGCGGCGGCACCCTGTTTCTCGACGAGATCGGCGAGATGCCGCTAGCTACGCAGCCAAAGCTCTTGCGCGTTCTCGAAGACGTGCGGGTACGAAGACTTGGTGGCAAAAGCGAAATACCGGTTGATGTGCGTTTGCTCGCTGCCAGCAGCCAGTCGTTAATAACGCATCTGCGGGAAGAGATCTACTATCGATTAAGCGTGTTTCAAATCGTGCTCCCGCCACTCCGTGAGCGGCGCGAAGACATTCCGCTCATTGCGGAGGTCATGATTCAGACTCTAAACGCGAAGCACGGCACCCGTGTTACGGGTATTGATTCCGACGTGCTGGAACTTTTTCATACGCATGATTGGCCCGGCAATGTGAGGGAACTGCGGAATGTGATCGAGCGGGCTATAATCGTCGCGAGCGTTGGCACGATTCGGATGGATCACCTGCCTTCTCCCACCTTTGATGTCAGACCTAGTCGAAGCACACTAGGACCGTCCGCCAGCCAGGGTCAGGTAACCCTTCAGCCTGGCCGGCCACTCTCACACGCCGAAGAAGCGTATATCAAACTTACTCTCGAACATGTGAACCACAACCGGAAGCGGGCCGCGGAAATTCTGGGAATCAGTCTTCGGACGCTGCAAAACCGTATCGCCGAATTCCACAAAGAAGCGAAGGTAGCAGCGGCGGACTAATAATTAAGGCGATTTTAGCCGCCGAGAGTCTGGTACACTGGCAAGAATTCTTAGTCCTTCTTGCGCGCGGGATACACGCAAAACCTGCACCTCCCAGCGACAGATTCTGCATCTGAAGCCACTGGCCCGCCTCTAGCCCGAGCGAGGGGAACCAACGAATCTCGGTGCGCGTTACTCCACGCGACCCACCATAAGACTAACAACCTGCTGGATCACAGTCCCGAGTGCATCGGATTATCAGGGCCATCAACTCGATGTCCCCATCTTCGGGGAAGAGGTTGGTGCCCCTCGTGCTTTAGAAAAAAGGTCGAGAGGAGAAACATGAAGCTGATTTTAGTGGCTGCTTTGGTTGTGACACCTCTGCTGGCCAAAGACAACAAGGAAGCGATCAAGCGGCTGGATGAATCTGCCGCGGTATTTTCGGAGGTTATGGCAACGCCAGATAAGGGCATTCCGAAAGAGCTGCTTGAAAACGCTCACTGCATCGTGATTGTGCCTGGACTAAAGACAGCGGCTTTCGTCGTGGGCGGAAAGTATGGAAAGGGATACCTGTCGTGTCGGAAGACGAGCGGTACGGGCTGGTCAGCGCCGGCAACGGTCCGCATTGAAGGCGGCAGTTTCGGTTTTCAAATCGGAGGTTCCGAGACGGACTTGATCATGCTGGTCATGAATGACCGCGGCGAGGATAGACTACTGTCCAGTAAGTTCACTTTGGGTGCGGAAGGATCAATTGCAGCAGGTCCCGTGGGACGCACGGCGACAGCTCAAACAGACGCCCAGATGCACGCGGAGATTCTTTCGTGGTCGCGGTCCCAGGGGCTGTTTGCCGGTGTCGCTCTAGAAGGAGCCACTCTCCGGGAAGACCTGGACGATAACGCCGAACTCTATGGCAGGAAGCTGGAGAACCGGGAGATCGTAACCAAGGGAATGCATGCGCCTCGGAGCGCCGGAAAGCTAATGGCTGAATTGAACCACTACTCGCGGCACCTGAATGCAGAAGTAAGGGGAGACTCGGATTCACGAAGCCGCGAAAAGAAAGACGAGGCAGCGAGATGAAGATGATCGGTGCATTCCTCACGGTATGCGGCATTTTGTCCGCGCAGGCGCCTCAGGCGCCGAACCCGACTCAACAGCCTGACGCCACGGAGAACGCGGCAAGGATGGCCCATGGCTCGGCGCCCATCTACCGTGTCACCGTCGTAGCACGTACTACCAAAGCGATTAACTACAATCACCGCAGTGGAGCTACGAGGATCGGCTTCCGTGGGACGACACTGATGCCCCAGGCCCGTGGCGAAGCCAAAGTGGAGAGCAAGCAAGGCGTCATCAAGATCGATGCGCAGATGGAGCGACTTGAGCCGGCTACCATGTTCGGTCCCGAGTATCTTACTTACGTGATGTGGGCCATCACTCCCGAAGGCCGCGCAACTAATGTCGGCGAAGTGCTTTTAAACGGCGGCAAGACCAAGCTGGATGCCACCACGGAGTTGCAGTCTTTCGGCTTGATTGTGACCGCGGAACCCTATTTTGCGGTAACCCAGCCCAGCGATGTAGTGGTGATGGAGAACTTCGTCCGGCAAGATACCACTGGAACTATTGAACAAGTCGACGCGAAGTACGAGTTATTGCAGAGGGGCCAGTACACTTTGAACGTGACCCCGTCCGAGCTCAAGCCTCTGCGACTGGATCGGAAAGTGCCATTGGAACTCTACGAGGCCCGCAACGCTGTCCAGATTGCACGCTGGACCGGCGCCGAACAGTATGCTGCTGAAACGTTCCACAAAGCCGTCGAGGGCCTGGAGAATGCCGAGGGCTATCTGCAGGGTAAGGCGGGCAAGAAGCCTATTGGGACGGTAGCGCGTGAGGCCGTTCAAATGGCGGAGGACGCCCGAATTATCACTGTCAAGAAGATGGAGGAGCAGGACCTGGCAAACGAGAGACAGGCAGGAGCGGATCGCGAATCGCACGCTGAAGGCGAACGGGCCGCTGCTCAGTCCGAAACGGAGCGGGTCACACGAGAAGCCGAGGGCGCACGAATCACGGCACAAGCGGACGTTGAGCGCATGAAGCGGGAACATGAAGCGCAGATGTCGGCTGCACAAGGGGAAGCAGATCGTTTGAAAGTGGATAACGACGCGCGAACCCTCGCTGCCCAGAACGAAGCGGATCGGTTAAAAGGGGAGAACGACCTGCGGACAGCGTCCGCCGCCACCGAAGCGGATCGTCTGAGGCGGGAGAATGATGCGCAAAGAGCTGGTCTCCAGGCCGACCTCGATCGCGCGGCAAGCGAGAAAACACAAGCGGAGGCTGACAAGACAGAGCTGCGAGCTCAGTTATTGCGGCAATTCAACGTGATTCTCGAAACTCGCGATACAGCCCGTGGCTTGATCGTCAATATGTCGGATGTTCTGTTTGACACCGGCAAGTATTCCTTGCGCGCCGGAGCACGTGAGAAGCTGGCCAGGGTGGCCGGCATCATCTCGGGGCACCCGGGTCTGAAGCTGGATGTGGAGGGTCATACCGATAGCGTGGGTGGCGATGATTACAACCAGCAGCTCTCCCAACAGCGCGCCACTGCCGTACGCGACTATCTGACCCAGGCGGGGATTCCGATGAATTCCGTTACGTCTAAAGGATTCGGAAAGACTCAGCCAGTGGCCACAAACGACACAGCCGTCGGCCGGCAGCAGAATCGTCGTGTGGAACTGGTTGTCTCCGGCGAAATCATTGGCAACGAGATCGGATCGCCAATCGCTGCTAAATAAACCCTGAATACCTTCAACTCAGGGCCGGCGTCCCATGTGCAGCCGGCCCTGATGAATCGAAAGGTCAAGCAAGATGAAAGTAAGCACAGTGTTCGCCACCATTCTTATTGCTGTCGGGATTATGGCGTTTGCGTATCAAGGCTTCACCTACACGACCAGAGAGAAAGTTGTGGATCTCGGTCCGGTCCACGTGACGACGGAGAGGACTAGAACGCTTCCGCTGCCCCCGATTATCGGAGTGATCGCCGCGGTCGGCGGCATTGTGTTTCTGGTCTTAAACAGAAGAAAAGCGTAAGCGTGCTGCTGCTCATGCGAACCTTTCTTGTAACTCCTCTTGTTTCACTTTGTATCGTTTTCGGGCAGACTCCTAAACCCGTTTCCGCTCCCGTTGCCGTTATGCAGTCTGATCAGGAGCGCGCCCGCGGTCTTCTTGATGAGTCGTTGAAAGACAAGAACCCGGACACCCGAAAGCACGCGGTACAGTCGCTAGGTTTGGTCAGCCCGGAGGAGCCCTATCTCTCGCAGCTGGAAGCGATGCTCGACGACAAAGACGTTGAGGTACGACTGGCCACGATCACGAGTCTCATGGATTTGAAAAACGAGCGCACCGTCTCTGCGTTGCGCAAGGCCCTCGACAGTGATGTGCCCGAAGTGAGTTTTGCGGCCGCCAAGGCGCTGTGGACGCTCAACGATCCGGCTGGACATGAGGCCCTACTTGCGGTCCTCAGCGGCGAGACGAAGTCGTCCTCCGGATTCATCACCACGCACAAGCGAGAAGCGCTCAGGATGCTGCGTACGCCCAAGGTGCTGTTCCTGTTTGCACTGCAACAGGGCGCGAACTTTGCTCCAGTCCCGGGTTTGGGCGCGGGCGTTTCTTCCTTGCAAGGGATACTCGCCGATCAAAGTGTTTCGGGCCGGGCGGCAACGGCGCTCCTGTTGAGCACCGATACGGATCCGCAGGTATTGATAGCGCTTCAAGACGCGCTCACGGACAAAGATTGGTCCGTCCGGGCGGCCGCGGTTCACGCCATCGCGGTGAGGAATGACCCCGCTTTGGAGAAAGATCTGCTTCCGCTGTTCGAAGACAAAAAGGAAGCAGTACGCGTCCGCGCCGCCGCGGGTTACCTGCGGCTAGAATCCATTAAGTCCACACGCCCCAGGCTTGCATTGAAGCAGCAACCAATAAAGTGAGTCTGCCGAAGCCGGAAGGTGACAAGTAATGCATCCGAAGTGCAGTTGTTGCCGAATCTAATCGTCATTTCATCGCCTTTTGGCGCATTTGGGCAAGGGCCATGCACATGCAGACAACCAAGTAGCAACGGTCGGCCGTCGCGAAGAACGTGGCGAACTGAGCAAGGAGATACGTATATGGCAAACACCGCCGTTTTCGGCATCTACCACAATCGAGTCCAGCTGGACGACGCAATTAACGCTGTGCACAAGGCTGGCTTTCGGAACATGGATACTGCCGTTTTGTTTTCAGAGAACCAAGGCTCCAAGGATTTTGCTCACGAGAGGCATACGAAAGCCCCGGAATACGCAATCTCTGGTGCTGGTGTGTGCGCTGTCGTCGGGGGTGCGCTTGGATATCTTGTTGGTAGCGGTCTCGTGGCAATTCCGGGAGTCGCGCCGTGGTTTATCGCGGCGGGTCCTATCATGGGGTTGTTGGCTGGAGTCGGCATTGGCGGTACGGTGGGGGCGATTATTGGAGCCCTTGCCGGGCTCGGGATGCCGGAGTACGAGGCAAAGAGATATGACGGGCGAACCAAGCACGGCAGCATCCTGCTATCGGTTCACTGCGACTCCTCGGATTGGGTGAAGCGCGCAAAAGACCGTTTAAGGGAGACCGGTGCCGAGAGCATCGCTTCAGCAGGTGAAGCGAGCTCAGATTTCGCAAGGACGGACAGACCCGTACAGCGACACGCAGAACATCTGATGAAGGATACCGTCGCCGAGACCGTCGCATCACCCGGCGAAACCAACGCGGACGCGGAAGTGGCAACGACAGAAAAACGGGTACAAAGAGCTGGGATCTGAGTCGCACGCGCCGTTCTGACGTGGCGCGCCCGGCCTCTCCGTCAGTTTCCAAGGAGAATTAGGTTTCAAAATGCTCAAGAAAACGATGCAGTGTGTCTCCGTCGCTGGATTGCTTCTCGCATCCATGTCCTGGCACTCCAAAACGAGTTACCAACTTCTGCTGGATGTTGCCGTCTACATGAGCGCCGTCGTAATGCTACAGCAGGCGGTGCGGGCACAGGAGTACATTTGGGCTGCCGTGCTCGCAGGGATGGTGCTGCTCCTGAACCCCGTCGTGCCGGTCTTCACGCCCGCCGGCAACTTGGCGTTCTTTCTCTTCTTACTTGTCCTTTCGCCTCTTGTGATCGGCTTCGCCGCCCTGATAGACGCAAAGATAACTCTTTATCCCAACGTGATCACAGAGCCGTACCTGATCGTTTGAAGGAGACCGGGGCCGAGGGCGTCGCTTCAGCAGGTGAAGCGAGCTCTGATTTCGCAAAGACCGGCAGACCCGTACGGCGATACGCAGAACATCTGATGAAGGATGCCGCCGCCGAGACTGCCGGGTTACCTGGCGAAACCAACTCGGATTTGGCAAAGACAGACACCCGCATGCGACAAGCCGGGGTCTAGTCGCGTAAAACGTTTTGAGGTGGCGCGTCAGCCTCCGGCCGGCCCGCGAACCCTTTCGCTTAGTTGACGAAGGCCCCCGTCTGTTTACCAGTCGCTGACGCAGGAGTTATGAATGGTGATCCCCCGCACGGACAGCTCTTCGAGCAACCGCGTGACTTCGGGAGACGTCTCGGTGTCTCCTGGCACAACCACCGCCCATTGCAGATTCTCCCGGAACTCTTGTGTGCTTATGGACCATCTCCTGAGAGAATGCGGCACAGTACCTCCGATATGAATGAGGGTCCAATGTCCAACCAGCACCAGGGCTTCAGCGCGACGAGGCATCGGACCCCGAACCACGAAATGATTGTTTCCGTGCACCAGAATGCCAACCATCATGCCTCGATACGAGGATCCGGAACCGGATAACCGATTGCGAAGTGATACACCACCTGTTCCTGCTCGGAAGCCAATTTGAGATAACGGTGCACCTCATTATCGAAGAACGCTCCGATGCCCGTGGCCCGCAGATCGAGTGCTTCGGCGGCGAGATACATGCGCTGTCCAATGGCGCCCGCTTCGAAGTGCACATACCGGTAGCCGCGGGCGCCATGGGCCCGGACGGCGCGATCGATATCGGCGATCATCGAGAACGCCACACAGGCGTTACCGGCTAGATCCTGCCCCAGGCTCAGGCCCGCAGCCGCAACGCGTTGGTCGCCTGATCGAATCATCTCCAGTTCTCCACTCTCCGGCCAGTACCGATATACGCCGGCCTTCAGGCCGTCGACGCGGTGGACGTACAGATAGAGCTCTACGAAGCTGGTGCACGCGAAGTCCGCAATAATCGGCCGGGCGGCGGCATCGAGAACAGTGGAGAGTTGAGCTAAAGACATCGATAGAGTCCCGCCGTGGAAGTCGAGTGCCGAACGCCGCGTTCGCACGACCGCTCCGAAGGGTCGAGGCATCGAGGCCGGCCCTGGTAACTTAGTCCCCACGGAACCGGTGTGTGCAGGCGGAAGCTCCCTGATGCCTCCAGCGCCCTCCCTATGGAGCTTTGTGGCCGTGTGAATGCTGTCGATCAGTGGATACGCAACGTATTCGTTTGAGAGCCGGTTAGCGCGCCCTTCGCACCAAACGGCCTCGCTCGCATGCGGCTCCTCCGCCGGAATCGACCGGCCGTGGAGGCTAATAATCAGCATGGGCCATTCATCTTCGTTCAGCCGGCACAACCGCGCCACTTTGTCATCCGGAAATTCCCCGACGGCTGAGCTATCGCACCCGAGGGCGCGGGCGGCGAGCGCGAGCGCTTGCCAAGCATGGCCAATGTCGTGCAGACAGTACCGATATGCCCGCTCCCCATATTTCCACGCCTCGCGCCACGCGATGCTCGTCAACACAAACATGATTGGGGCGTCTACATCTGTCAGATTCATGACGAAATCACCGAGCGCGCGCTGCTCGGCCATGTGCGACGACGCGCGGTAATGATATAGGCCATCCGGCCAGTCCTTGACACCGCGGGTGGCGAAGTGGAATTCGGTTGGGTGCAGATTCCCAGAGGACGGGTTGACACGCAGTGCGTACTTATGCCCGGTGGACGGGACCCGCTTCGACGCACTAATGGCCGCTGAATAGAACAACAGTTGCGAGAGATATGTGGGGCCGTCAGCTGCAGCCCTTTCACCGGACCCGCCCTGAAGCACCTCGAGTGCCGGGACTTCTGGGGCAGGGGGATCGGCTGGCAGGTCGAGCACCGGGGCACCTTCGTACTGGCGGAACGGATCGGGCATATTCGCCCAATCCAGAACGCGTCGCGCTCGCTTCAGCGATTCGACACTGTGCTTCGTGGACTCATGATACTCGCGCCACGTCATCATCGATGGGTGCTGCGGGAGCTGTAAATACTCATACGGCGTGCCTGGCGCTGATCGATCTTAACATCCCATGCGACCCGCTTTTGTCTCCCAATCGCGAATCTGCCCTGGCCTGGCTCAAAGCTGCTCAGGCGGCACTATTCGGCGCGGAAGTGGCGTGAAACGATTAAAGTGAACGTATTTGTGTTATGCTAACTATGGATTTGATCCCGCCCAATTTATTCAAGGCAGACTCGTTTAGCCTGTTTCGCTACATTCGTCCACCTTCCAAATTAGCCGTCGTTCAAACCAGTAAAGGAAACGAAACGAATGAAGAACATTTATGTAGGCAACCTCAGCTTTGGAGCAACCGAAGAGACCGTGCGTTCGCTGTTTGAACCCCACGGAACTGTTGGACGAGTCAACATCTGCACGGACCGTGATTCGGGACAACCAAGAGGTTTTGGATTTGTTGAGATGGACAACGATGGTGAGGGTGAGAAGGCAATCGCCGCTTTGAACGGTACGAGCGTCGATGGCAGGGCGCTGAACATCAACGAAGCCCGGCCGAAGAACGATCGCGGCGCTGCTGGTGGTGGCGGTTTTCGCAAACGCTGGTAGGCTCTCACGCCATAAGCCCCGATACGGATATGAGGCCCGATCGGGGCCGCAATCTCTTTCTGCGTTGGCCACCGGGCCATCTGCTAAACTTGAAGTTGGCATCACCCACCATGAGCCGAGCGGCCTAGCTGTTTTCCGGCCACCTTCACCGTCCGTCCCGGATGGCTTTTGCCAGAAAAGGACGGAACCTAGTGCGGGCCCCCAATAACCTGTCAACGTTACACAAGGGCGATGAAGTATGTCTCGCCAGCGGTTCGTACGAAGGTACGCTCGCGATCTTCCTCAACCTGAGAGTTAATTCCAAATGGGCGGAAATTTATGGCGCTAAGGGAGATACCGAATGAACAATATTTTCGTGGGAAACCTCAGCCCGGACGCCACTGAACAGGACATCCGATCCATCTTCGAGAGAATTGGATCAGTGGACCGGGTCAGGATGATGACTGATCGGGAGACGGGACAACCGAGAGGCTTTGCGTTTGTCGAGATGACGGACGATAGCGCCGCGGAAAAGGCGATCGCGGCCGTGAACGGCTCGGCACTCAAGGGACGAGGCATCAATGTGAACGCAGCTCGCCCGCAATTGTATCGGCACTCCGGCAACGAAGGCTCTCGTTCCAAGAAGGAGATCACGGCGGTGACCACGGTGGAAATGAACGAGGCGAAGCAAGGACAATGATGACCAAAACGATTCGCTCCCGATTCAATCATGAGGTGGGTGAGAGCGTCGAAGGATGTAAGATTCTCGGAAAGAGCATCGTCGCCCCGCCGGACGCCGTCGAGCGGCGGCGGGGAATCTATGACTATCTCGTGGAAGTACCGCCGATAAATGTGATGGCGTGTCCCTCTCGAGAAGCAGCGCCCACACGAGACGCCTACACACGATCAACTCCTGATGAGATGGGTGGACGGCTGATTCGGCGGATCCCTTCACGATGAGCTAGCTAGTCCAAATACATGTCCCAACAGGTCATCCCGTTTCTTTGCCGAAATTGCTACTCCAAGCATCGACATCGGGGAATGCATGAAACGCATGACTCTGAAACTCACGCTTGATCCAGACAAGCGCCTTCCACAAATGGCTGATGCCCGGCACGGTGGGGGATCATGTCAGCCGGTTTAACCGCACGGGTGAGGGCGAGCAACAAAACCGTTTTCAACGGCTGGCTCCAGCTGAGTGCGAGCCTCCGCGGAAATGGTTTGGCCAAGAAGTACGCCGGCGGCGAGCCGCCACTCCGATCGGAGCTGTTCAGCGCCGATCAGATGAAGCTGCATGGCAAGACACTGGCGGCTTCGCATCAGTTGAGTCCGAGATCCCCTCGTGATCGCCTTCTAACCCGCCTGGCTGAGAACGAAGAAGTCTTGATTGGGGTCCGCAGCCTGCTGACGGACGCGGTTCAGGAGAACCGCCGGCTTACCCCCGCCGGCGAGTGGCTGCTCGACAACTTTTATCTCATCGAAGAGCAGATTCGGACAGCGAAGAGACACCTGCCAAAAAGATACAGCCAGGAACTACCGTCTCTAGTAAATGGGGGTTCGGCCGGACTTCCGCGCGTGTATGACATCGCGCTGGAGACGATTTCTCACGGTGATGGACGTGTGGATCCCGAGAGCCTCACCAGCTTTGTAGCAGCTTACCAAACCGTCACTGCTCTCAAGTTAGGCGAATTGTGGGCCATCCCGATCATGCTACGTCTGGCCTTGATCGAGAATCTCCGGCGCGTTGGAATGCGAGTCGCAGCCGATAGGATCGACCGCAACCATGCTGACTCATGGGCGGACCAGATGACGGAGGTCGCCGAGAAGGACCCCAAAAACCTGATTCTGGTGATCGCCGACATGGCGCGATCGAGTCCGCCAATGGTGAGCTCCTTCGTCGCGGAGTTTGCGCGCCGGTTGCAGGGACAGAGTCCTGCTCTGGCATTGCCCCTCACCTGGATTGAGCAGCAACTCTCCGAGTCCGGCCTGACGATCGAGCAGTTAGTTCAGTCCGAGAACCACCAACAGGCCGCCGACCAGGTTTCCGTCAGCAACACCATTGGCAGCCTCCGATTTCTTGGAGCAATGGACTGGCGCGAGTTCGTTGAGACGATGAGCGTGGTCGAGCAGACGCTGCGCGAGGATCCCAGCGAAACATACGGAAGAATGGATTTTGCCACACGCGACCGCTACCGGCACGTAGTGGAGAAGGTGGCTAAGAGCGGCCGGCTGCCAGAAGCCACCGTGGCGCGCAACGCGATCCAACTTGCGCACGAGGGTCTGGCCCGGGAAGGCGGCGAAGATCGAGCGGCGCATGTTGGCTTCTACCTGATCGACAAGGGACTTCCGCAGCTTGCGCGCACAGCTCACATCCGCCCATCTGTCTCCGAGACTTTCCAGGGAATGATCCGCCGCTTTCCTTTGTCCGTCTATCTGGGCGCGATCCTGCTGATTACGGTATTTTTCACAGCTAGTTTACTGGCGAAGGCGTACGCAGGCGGGTTTCAGGGCTGGGCACTCACGCTGACTGGGGTCGTCTCCGTTCTGTGCACAAGTCAGCTAGCGGTCGCCCTGGTGAACTGGCTGGCGACGTTGCTGGCAGAGCCCCATGCACTGCCGCGCATGGACTTCTCCCAAGGAATTCCGTCAGAGTTGCGTACCCTGGCTGTGGTACCGGCGATGCTCGCCAGCACTCAAAACGTCGAGGATCTTATCGAGGCGCTGGAAGTCCGGTTCCTCGCCAATCAAGACCCGAATCTGCACTTCGGCCTGTTGACTGATTTTCAAGACGCGCACGAGGAAACTCTGCCAGAGGATGAACCGCTGTTGTGTCTAGCTCGCAAGGGGATCGAAGACCTTAACGAAAAATACCGTAGTACCAAGAGCGGCGCCTTTTTTCTATTCCATCGGCCCCGCTGCTGGAATCCTCGAGAACGGCTCTGGATGGGTTACGAGCGTAAGCGAGGAAAGCTTGCGGCACTGAACTCACTCCTGCGCGGGGGAACATTTGGTCACTCGGGGGACCCCTTCTCCCTCGTCGTCGGTCGCACAGCAGTTTTGTCGAGCGTGGAGTACGTGATCACCCTCGACACGGATACCCAACTTCCGCGCGAATCGGCCCGGCACTTTGTGGAAGCCATGGCGCACCCACTGAATCGGGCGCGGTACGACGAAGACAAGCGCCGCGTAACCCAGGGATACGGCATCCTGCAGCCACGCGTCGCCGTGAGTCTGCCGGGCACGAATCGGTCCCGGTATGCGCGATTGTGGGGGAGTGAACCTGGCATCGACCCGTATACACGCGCTGTCTCCGATGTGTACCAGGACCTGTTTGGCGAAGGCTCATTCATTGGCAAGGGGATTTATGATGTCGATGCGTTCGAGCGGTCACTCAATGGGCGCTTTCTTGAGAACCGGATCCTCAGCCACGATCTTCTGGAAGGGTGCTACGCGCGCGCGGGGCTGCTGAGCGATGTGCAGTTATACGAGGAATATCCCGCTTGCTACAGCGCCGACGTGAGCCGCCGGCGCCGCTGGATTCGCGGGGATTGGCAGATAGCCCGGTGGCTGCTGCCGCGTGTTCCCAGCCCGAGCGGCCGCCGCCAGAAAAATCCTCTTTCCGGGTTGTCCCGCTGGAAGATTCTCGACAACCTTCGGCGTAGTCTGGCGCCTGCGGCATTGATGCTGCTGTTGGTAGCAGGCTGGACGATCCTGTTACCGGCTTGGTTCTGGACGTTATCGGTAATCGCAATCATTCTGATCCCGCCCTTGCTGGCCTCGATTCTGGATGTGTTTCGGAAGCCTGATGATGTACTGCTGAGCCAGTACTTCGCAGCTTGGATGCGTTCGACCGTACGGCATTTTGCCCAGGCGGCATTTACCCTCGCGTGCCTCCCGTACGAGGCGTTCTTCAGTTTGGATGCGATTGGGCGCACAGCCGGACGGATGCTGTTCACACATACCCGACTGCTGGAATGGAATCCGTCAGGCGACCCGGATCGCAGTGGCCGCCAGGACCTCTTCGCCTGCTGCCAATCCATGTGGGTTGCACCCGCCATTGCTATTTCCGCGGCGATCTATCTGGCGCTCTCGAGGCCAACCGCGTTGTCCGTGGCTGGGCCTATGTTAGGCCTCTGGTCAGTCTCGCCCGCGATTGCATGGTGGATCAGTTTGCCGCTCGCTCGCCGGCGAGTCAAGCTGACGGTCGATCAGAATATTTTCCTCCGGAATCTTTCCCGCAAAACCTGGGCATTTTTTGAGACATTCGTAGGCCCTGACGATCATTGGCTGCCGCCAGATAACTATCAGGAGCATCCTGTAGGAGCCATCGCGCATCGCACGTCGCCGACCAATATGGGGCTGGCGTTGCTCGCCAATCTGTCCGCCTGCGATTTCGGTTACATTTCCGCGGCTCAACTCGTCGAGCGAACGGTGAATGCGCTCCACACGATGAAAGCGTTGGAACGGCACCGGGGCCACTTCTACAACTGGTACGACACCCAGTCTCTGCGACCGCTGCCGCCTTTATACGTCTCCACCGTGGACAGCGGAAACTTGGCGGGCCATCTGCTGACGTTGCGTGCGGGCTTGGCGGCTCTTCCCGATCAGAAGATTCTGGGATCGCGATTGTTCGACGGGCTCGCTGACACGCTGAGGGTTCTGGAGCAGGCTGCGGGAGGAGCCTGTCCGGCTCAGTTCTCCCAACTGCACATGAATCTGGAGTCCCGGCCGAGCGGGTTCGCGTCTATCCGGCTCCATCTCGACCAGCTGGCGGCGTCCGCCACCGAGCTGAAGGATCAACTTGGTCCTCATTCCGACATCCAAGCGAAATGGTGGGCAGATGCATTCGCGCGGCAATGCCGCGGCGCCCTGGATGAGCTGACGCTGAGCCAAATTGACGACGTCCCCGAAGTGCCGACGCTCCGCGAATTGGCGACGCTTGAGCTGGAACTTCCGTCCGCCAGCCGGCGTGCCACGGCAAGGATTGCGGCTATCGAAAGTCTTGCCCTCGAGTGTGGTGAGCTCGCCGCCATGGAGTATGACTTCCTGTATGACAAGGCGCGCCACTTACTGGCGATTGGATACAACGTGAGTGAACGCCGCCGGGATGCGAGTTATTACGATCTGCTGGCGTCCGAAGCACGATTGTGCAGCTTCGTAGCGATTGCGCAAGGGCAACTTCCGCAGGAGAGCTGGTTTGCGCTGGGACGCCTGCTCACAACGCTCGGCGGAGAACCGATTCTGCTCTCCTGGAGCGGTTCGATGTTCGAGTACCTGATGCCCCTACTGGTGATGCCGACGTATGAAAACACGTTGCTCGACCAGACCTGCAAGGCGGCGGTTCGGAAACAAATCGAGTACGGAAAGTCGCGCGGCGGACCATGGGGTATATCAGAATCCGGTTACAACATCATCGACGCTCATCTCAATTACCAGTACCGCGCATTCGGCGTACCCGGCCTGGGGCTCAAACGAGGGCTGGCCGAGGATCTGGTCATTGCGCCGTATGCGTCGGCGCTCGCGCTGATGGTGGCGCCTGAAGAGGCGTGCCTCAACCTGCAGAGGCTCGCCGCCGGCGGACTTGCCGGACGATTCGGCTTCTATGAAGCTATCGACTATACGCCTTCCCGTTTGCCGCGCGGCCAATCGGCTGCAGTGGTGCGGTCCTTCATGGCGCATCACCAGGGCATGAGCTTCCTATCTTTGGCCTATCTGCTCCTCGACCGGCCCATGCAGAGGCGATTCGAGTCGGATCCATCGTTTCAGGCGACCACGCTGTTGCTGCAGGAACGGATCCCAAGAACTACACCGTTCGACCCCCACACCGCCGAGCCCTCCGGTTTTCGTTCCGCTTCGACTGCTCGGGAGGCGTCAGTGCGTGTCTTCAGCAGCCCCAACACGCCGATTCCTGAAGTGCAACTGCTGTCCAACGGCAGGTACCACGTGATGATCACCAACGCAGGCGGTGGTTACAGCCGGTGGAAGGATATCGCCGTCACGCGCTGGCGCGAGGACACCGTTTGCGACAACTGGGGCACGTTCTGTTACGTCCGTGACGTAAAAACCGGAGAGTTCTGGTCAACCGCGTATCAGCCGACATTGAAGCAGCGGAAGACTTACGAAGCGATCTTCTCTGAGGGGCGAGCCGAGTTCCGCTCCGGCGGCAACGTATTCGACATGCACACGGAGATCGCCGTTTCTCCCGAGGATGATATCGAGTTGAGGCGAGTCACCGTCACCAATCGCTCACGCACGCGCAGAGCAATCGATGTCACGAGCTACGCAGAGGTCGTTCTCGCTTCAGCTGCGGCCGAGGCGCTGCATCCCGCGTTCAGCAACCTTTTTGTTCAGACTGAGATCATTCCCGAACGCCAGGTCATCCTTTGTACGCGCCGGCCCCGCTCCCGCGACGAGCAGGCTCCATGGATGTTTCACCTGATGGCTGTGCACGGAGCGGATGTTGGAGAAGTTTCCTATGAGACTGACCGTATGCGGTTCATCGGCCGTGGGAACACCGTCGCCAACCCACAAGCGATAACTGGCCCTCCCGCGCTCTCGGGAAGCCAAGGCTCGGTGTTGGACCCAATCGTCGCAATCCGGTGCAGAATCACGCTCGATCCGGAACAATCGGCAACGATCAATATGGTGACCGGCGTCGGCGCCAGCCGCGACGCATGCCTCGGCCTTGTCGAGAAATACCAGGACCAGCGCCTGGCGAATCGCGTTTTCGACCTGGCGTGGACCCATAGCCAAGTGGTCCTTCGCCAACTCAATGCCACGGAAGTCGACGCCCAGCTTTACGGCCGCCTGGCCAGCTCTGTCATCTATGCTAATTCCTCGCTGCGGGCCGACACAGCCGTTCTCATCAAGAACCACCGTGGCCAGTCCGGCTTGTGGGGCTACTCCATTTCCGGCGACTTGCCTATCGTGTTGCTGCAAATTGGAGATGCGGCCAATATCGAGCTGGTACGCCAGCTCGTGCAAGCTCACGCGTATTGGCGTTCCAAAGGGCTGGCAGCCGACCTGGTGATCTGGAACGAAGACCATGCCGGCTATCGGCAGTTGCTAAATGACCAGATCACGGGGCTGATTGCCGCGGGCGTCGAAGCTAACGTGACGGATCGGCCAGGCGGCATCTTCATAAGGTCCGGTGACCAGATATCGGGCGAGGATCGCATTCTGATCCAATCGGTCGCTCGCGTCATCATCACCGATAGCAGGGGGTCGCTGGCGGACCAAATCGACGGCCGGAGTGTTGTTGCTGCACCGGTTCCGGCATTCGCTCCGACCCGGACCCATCGTATCGAGTCCCCGGCAGCCACCGAGTTGTCTTTCCGCAATCTGATTTTCTTTAATGGCCTCGGAGGATTCACTCCGGATGGGCGCGAATACGTAATCACGACCGCGGACGAGCAGCCGACGCCCGCCCCGTGGGTCAACGTGCTGGCAAACCCGCACTTTGGAACCGTCGTCTCAGAGAGCGGCCTCGCCTACACCTGGGGCGAGAATGCCCACGAATTCCGCGTCACGCCGTGGTCGAATGACCCGGTGAGCGATTCGGGCGGAGAAGCCTTCTACCTGCGTGACGAGGAGAGCGGCGATTTCTGGTCCCCCACGCCGTTGCCCAGGAGTGGAACGAGCCCGTACATCAGCCGCCACGGATTCGGCTACAGCGTCTTCGAGCACACCGAGGGCGGCATCCACTCGGAGCTATGGGTTTATGTGGCCCTGGACGCATCGGTTAAGTTCTCGGTCCTCAAGGTACGAAACGAATCAGGACGAACGCGCCGGCTCTCCGCGACGGGCTACGTCGAATGGGTGCTAGGCGATCTGCGGTCTAAATCGTCCATGTATGTGATCACCGAGATCGATCCCGCCAGCGGCGCGCTGTTCGCACGGAATCCTTACAACACGGAGTTCACGGGTAGGATTGCCTTCTTCGATGTGGACGACGCAGCGCGGACCATAAGCGGCGATCGCACTGAGTTTCTTGGACGCAACGGCACCCATCGGACCCCGGCGGCTATGATGCAAGCTCGGCTTTCTGGCAAGGTTGGCGCCGCCTTGGACCCTTGTGCTGCGATCCAAGTTCCCTTCGAACTGGCCGCGGGCCAAGAGCATGAAATCGTCTTCCGGCTCGGCGTAGGTCGAGACGCCGATCACGCCGGCAATCTGGTGCATCGCTTTCGGGGGCCCGCTCCGTCGCGCGGCGCGCTCGAAGCAGTGTGGCAGTACTGGAAACACACGCTCGGCGCGGTGCATGTGGAAACACCCGACCAGTCCGTCAACGTCTTGGCAAACGGCTGGCTACTGTATCAAACTCTAGCGTGCCGTTTGTGGGCACGGAGCGGATTCTACCAGTCTGGGGGCGCGTTCGGTTTCCGCGATCAATTACAGGACGTGATGGCGCTCATCCATGCCGAGCCGGGGCTGGTGCGCGCGCACTTACTGCTGTGTGCTGCCCGTCAGTTCCGGGAAGGAGATGTCCAGCACTGGTGGCATCCTCCCTCGGGCCGAGGCGTCCGCACACACTGTTCGGATGATTATCTTTGGTTGCCGTTGGCCACGTCCCGTTACGTACTGAGCACAGGGGACACCGGGGTGTTGGATGAACCCGTCCGTTTCCTCGAAGGCCGCCCAGTGAACATGGACGAAGACTCGTACTACGATCTGCCGGGTGTCTCTGAGGAAACCGCTCCCTTGTACGAACACTGCGTGCGAGCTATCCTGCGAGGCCTCACATCGGGTGAGCACGGCCTGCCGCTCATGGGTTCCGGTGACTGGAACGACGGAATGAACAAAGTGGGTGAACGCGGCAAAGGGGAAAGTATCTGGCTGGGATTTTTCCTTTACGACGTCCTGACACGGTTCGCCGAAGTTGCCCGCAATCGGGGAGACCTGTCTTTTGGTGAACGTTGCCGGAGCGAGGCGGCTCAAGTGCGCGAGAATATAGAGCTAAACGGCTGGGATGGCGCGTGGTACCGCCGCGCGTACTTCGACGACGGCTCGCCGCTCGGGTCCTCGAGTAACCCCGAATGCCAGATTGATTCGATCGCGCAAAGCTGGGCTGTTCTATCTGGGGCTGGCGATAGCACGCGCTCATACATGGCCATGGCAGCGGTCGATAAGCACCTTGTTCGCCGGAGCGATGCGCTGATACAACTCCTGGATCCGCCGTTCGACAAGTCGAATTTGGATCCCGGCTATATCAGAGGGTACCTTCCAGGTGTCAGAGAGAATGGCGGACAGTACACCCATGCGGCCATCTGGACAGTGATGGCGTTCGCTGCGCTGGGCAACAGCCGCCGCGCGTGGGAACTGCTGGCTATGATCAACCCGGTGAACCACGGCGCAACTCCGGAAGCGATTGCGACCTACAAGGTGGAACCGTACGTCGTGGCGGCGGACGTTTACGCTCTCTCGCCGCATACCGGCCGCGGTGGATGGACCTGGTACACAGGCTCTGCCGGCTGGATGTACCGGCTGATCCTGGAATCACTCCTCGGGCTGCGGATTGAGGTGGATAAACTGCACTTCGCGCCGTGCCTTCCAGCGCATTGGAAAGAGTTCAAGGTGCATTACCGGTTTCGCGAGACCGTCTACCATATTGTTGTCCGCCAAATGCCTGCCACGAGCGGAGCAACGACGTTGACCGTTGACGGCGTTCAGGGAAACGACAAGGCTATTCCCCTGGTTGACGATCATCAAGAACACACCGTCGAGGTGCGAATACACACCGCAAACAGCTCACTCGCCCCGTTACCAAGTCTTCAGAATGCTTGATTGCTGACGCTCAATTCTCCACTTTCCTTTCGGGAACCCAAAAGAGGCGGCCGAGTGTATCCTCGACACGTTGATGTCCTCGCGTCCGCCCGTGGCTGAAAATTCCGCTGATCACCTTCGCCATGTCCCTACGCGGCCCCGGGCGACAATCGTTGCTTTTTTCGCGCCTGTCACGGAGTCGGAGCCAAGGTCACAACCTTCCGTCCGGGCGAGGTGAAGGTGGGATATTACTACATCGCCCCAGGCAGGAAGCCCCGCTTGGAATACGGCGTGGCGACGGACCTCGACATCCTACAGATTGCCAGCGATTACTTCGGTATGCGTCTGTAGCGCAGGGCCACGCGCCTTTTGCGGGGACCTGCGGCAGTTTGTTTTCCCCGCGTCACCGAAAACCTGCGGGTTCGACATGTAACCGACTTGTTGTAGCAGTCGGGATCGTAAGCTAGAGATATGAGCGAAAAGATTGGCTTATTAGTCGAAGCGGATACGGGATCGGGGATTCTGCACAAGTTGACCGGCGTGATTGCCCAGCATGGCGCCAACATCACCTCTGTCGACATCGTCGATGAACGGCAGACGTATTTCGAGATCGAGGTCACGGACGAGGTAGCGGCAGTGATCGAGGATCTGTCGAAGCTTTCCATCGTTCAAAGCGTCACTCAGGTGAAGACGTTTCAGACTGTTTTTGGGAAACGAATCATCATCATGGGTGGCGGCGCCCAGGTGGGGCAGGTCGCCATCGGCGCGATTTCAGAGGCGGACCGCCACAATATCCGTGGCGAGCACATCTCGGTGGACACCATCCCGCTAGTGGGCGAGCAGGCGTTGGCTGATGCCGTGCGTGCCTGCGGGCGGCTGCCCCGTATGAAGGCCATGGTGCTGGCTGGTTCACTAATGGGCGGCGACATCGAGCGCGCCGTTCGCGAGGTCCGGGCGCAGGGCTTACTGGTGGTGAGTTTGAATATGGCGGGAAGCGTGCCGGCGGCTGCGGATCTGGTGGTTACCGATCCTCTACAAGCAGGGGTGATGACGGTGATGGCAGTAGCGGAGACCGCAAAATTCAGTTTGGCCCGGTTGAAACACAGGGCCTTCTAGCGTCATTTCCCTTGTCCAACCCCGACATCCCACCCGCCGTAGGGGCGAGGCGCGCCGTAGTTCGAGCTGAGCCTATTGCACCGAGTTCAAATACGCAATCAAATCCGCCAATTGCTCCGGGTTCTTGAACCGAGGCCAGGGGATGTGCGCCTGCCGCATCCGCGAGAGCATCTGCGGTCCATGCCCCCACAGCGCCGACATGATGGTCACTTCCGAATACTTGCGCGCCTGTCCGGGCAGTGGCGGAGCGCCGTTCGTCCCGCTCGTGTGGCAATCCGCGCAATGCTTCTCCGTGAACAATTGCTTGCCGCGCGATTCACTTGCCGCCGGATACACGAACTGCCGCATCCACAAAAAGCTCAGCAACTGCCGCATCTCGTCTTCGGTCAGCGAGGGCACCGGTTGAACCATGCGCGGTGCGTGATTCCACATGTCCACCGCGATGTCGGTCAGGGTCAGATTGTGCAGCCGGTCCTCCAGCGCCAGCTTGCCCACGTGACATTTGATGCAGCCTTTCGATTCAAAAAGCCCCTCGCCGCCCTGCCCCGATCCATAAGAAAACCGCGACGCCAGGTGCCGCGTCTCCGGCAGGGTGCGCAGATACAAAAGGATGTCGCCGAGCTCCTGCGTCGTCAGCTCCTGCCACGGGATGCCCTTGCGGGTAAACGCTTCGCGCATGTTGGCGCTGTGATTCCACATCTGCTGCACCAGCAGGATCGGCTGGCCCAGCGATTCCCACTTCACCACCGGCGGCGCGTTCTCCGCCCGCGATTCCGCAATTCCATGGCACTCGCCGCAGTGCTTCGCCGCGAACGCCTGCTTGCCGCGACCCGCGTCGCCCGGCTTGTCGAAGAACCGCGAGGAATAAAAGAACGCGAACAGATCCGCCGCTCCCTCCGGGCTGAGCCTCGGCTTATCGATGCCCGCGCCTTCGATCGCCGCCCACATCACCGGCGCGTGGTTCCACATCGTGCTGGCCAGTTGCGCCGGCGTGAAGCTCCGATCGATCTGCTTGCCCAGATCGGGCGCTATTTTGCCACCCTTGCCATCCACGCTGTGGCATTGCACGCAGCGCTCGCTCTCAAACAGTTTCTCTCCGCGCGCGGAGTCGCCCGGTACCACGGGCAGTGTCGCGGCTTGGAGTCCCAACGACATCACGCCGCAAATCCATCCGTATCGCAATTTGCTCACCCGAAGTCCAGTATAGTCCCCTCCGCGCCACGCGATATAATCTGCCGATATGTCGCTTCTCAACAGCACCTGCATGCGTCGTCTCATTCTCCTTTTGGCTGCGTGCGCCCTCGCCGCGTCCGCTCAAACTAAAAAGATTCTCGTCATGGGCGGTGAAGACATCGAGAAAGAGCTGCAAACAGCCGTCCCACAAGCCCGTATCGTGCCCGTCACTCACGCCAACGTCATGCAGGAGATCGCCGATGCAGATGGCTTCGTCGGCGACATCCGGCCCGAAGAGGTCCGCGCCGCCAAGAAACTGAAATGGGTGCAGACCATGAGCGCCGGCGTCGAGGGCGTTCTATTCCTCTCCGGCGGCAACGATCTGCGCGATAGCAACATCGTCCTCACCAACAACAAAATCGTGCAGGGCCCCGAAATCGCCGACCACGCCATGGCCCTGCTGCTCTCGCTAACCCGCCGCCTGCCCCGGTACATGAAAGAAATGCCCGACGAGAGCCTGGACCGCCGCGCCTTCGACGGCATCGAGTTGCGCGGCAAGACTGCGGTCGTCATTGGCGTGGGCGGCATCGGCATGCAGATCGCCCAGCGCGCCTGGGCCTTCGGCATGACCGTCATTGGCGTTGATCCTGAGGACAAGCCCTTCTCGCCGTTTCTCGCCGACGTCGTGAAGCCCGATCAAATCGACGAAGTGATCCCCAAAGCCGACGTCGTCTTCATCTCCGCCCCGCACACCGAGCGCAGCCATAAGGAAATGGGGTCGCACGAATTCGAGCTGATGAAGCCGCACTCCTATTTCATCGCCGTCAGCCGCGGAGGCGTGTACGACATGAACGGCCTGGTTAAAGGACTGGACAGCCGCCGCCTCGCCGGCGCCGGTGTGGACGTCACCGATCCCGAGCCGCTCCCCAAAGGCCATCCACTCTGGAAATTCGACAACGTCATCATCACCCCGCACATCGCCGGCCGCTCCGATAAGGACCGCGACCGCATGGTCGGCACCGTAAAAGAAAACCTCGAGCGCTTCGTCGACGGCAAGCCGCTCGTGAACGTGGTCGATAAGCAGAAGGGATACTGAGAGAAGCTTCTTCCGGGGCGCACCAGACTCAATTCGCGGACTGGGGTCGAAATTCCGACCAACACAATCATGGAAACGGCTGCCCCGATTGGGAATTTCGTTGCCTGTACCCGAATTGCCCTCACCACCCGGCTCGGAAGCCGGCGTCGGCACAAAAACGGCTACCCTGATAGCGCGTAGCCACGGGAACCTAAATGTTGAGCGACGGCGACAAGCAGTGGATGGCCGAGCAGCTTGTATATCACGGCCGATAATTCTTGGAACGTGTCAAGGTCGGGCTAAAGCGGGTGCCTAAGGCTGCCGATCTATCATCTGGAGGTTCAGTTGTGTCTAACGTTCTACGAACCTATCATCCAGAAATGCCCTGGGCGATCGTTGAGGTGAAAAACCAGCTATTTGCCGTCGCTACGCAAGACATGCGTGAGATGGTCATGATGCCCGAAGTGGCCCAGGTTCCCAACGTCCCCGACTACATTCGAGGCGTCATCAATCTCCGCGGACGGGTGATGCCGGTGGTGGACTTGCGCAAACGCATGGGCATGACTTCCGCTCTCGAGGAAACCGAGAGCTTTTGCGCCATGATGCGACAGCGCGAGCAGGACCACCGGAACTGGCTGAACGAACTGGAAGCATCGGTCAAGGAGCACCGCGCGTTTTCGTTGACCACGGATCCGCACAAATGCGCCTTCGGCAAATGGTATGACAGCTACCATGCTGATAACGCGTGGGTTGCTGCATTGCTGAAGAAGTTTGATGTGCCGCACCAGCAGATCCACAGTGTCGCCGTTGACATCGAGAAGTTGAAGGCCGGCCAGGAGTTCGACAAAGCGGAGCAGTTGACCAGCCAGACCCGTGATGGCTTACTGGCCATGTTGGTGAAGCTGTTCGCCGAGCTGAAAGATGTGGTCCGGTACGCGAAGAGGGAAACTGCCGTCATCCTGGCGAGCAGCAACAGATTGTTCGCTATCTCGGTGGACGTGGCCCAGTCAATCGAGAGATTTCCAGCGGGAAACATCGAAGAAATTTCCCCCCTGGTGCCCATCAGCCACAACGGTGTAGTGCGACGGCTTGCAAGAAAATCCAAGAGCAAAGATGTCGTTCTTCTGATTGAAACGGATAGTTTGATGGCGGGCTGCGATCTGACCGCACTGCCACCGCCGGACTCATCAACGACGATGACCAAATAGCCACTGAACGTCAATGCGTCCGGCGAAGCTCTAAACCCGCAAAGGCGCCGTCGAGTACAGCTACATCATCGATCCGGCATTGGATGACGGATACACGTTGATCGCCGCGAATGCGGTGGGCGTGCGTCCCAGCCTGGTCACGGCGGTTTATTGCCGGTTAATTGCGGCGCGGCAAGAGCCCGATGGCCGCTGGGACACCGCCGACGATCGGCCGCCGCAGTCTTATAGCCCCGTTCACCGCGACCGCGGTTGCTGTCAAAGCACTGCAACTTTATGCGCACCCCAGCCAACAGGCCGATATGGCAGCGCGCACGGAGCGCGCGCGAGCCTGGTTTCTCTCGCACCAGCCACGCGCTACCGAAGAGCGCGTGTCCCAGTTGCTCGGCGCATCCTGGACTGGCGCGGATCAGGCCACGCTGCAGAAAATGGCTGGCGAATTGAAGGCTACGCAACAAACCGATGGCGGCTGGAATTCACACGACGGCCGCTCGAGCGATGCCTATTCCACAGGCTAGGCGCTGGCCGCTCTTCATGACGCGGGCGGGGTCCCAATCACAGACGCCGCCTGGCAGCGTGGCATCGAATACCTCATTCGCACTCAGGCCCCGGATGGTTCCTGGCACGTCATCTCGCGCTTGCACCCACCCGCGCCGGTAAGCCCTCCGTATTTCGAGACGGGACACCCTTATGGGCATGATCAGTTCGTCATGGGCATGATCAGTTCGTCTCAACCATGGGGGACAGCCTGGCGTTGATCGCACTGGCCACGGCTCTCGGGCCGGCGAAGCCGAGTCCACTGACCCTTAAGGAGGCGGAGCCTGGCGTGATCGAACCGTGGGCGGAAACGCTGCTATTCGGGAGCTCCGGGGATGTGAAGAGGCTGCTCGATGGCGGGTTCGATCCGAATTCTGCGACAAAAGCGGGCGGAGTCACGGCGCTGATGCTGGCGGCGCCGGATGTCGAAAAGATGAAGTTGCTGATCGATCGCGGCGCCAATGCCGATGTGCGGTCGAAGAACAAATACTCCGCGCTCCTGGTGGCGGCGCAATATCCGGGCTTGGTTGCGGCGATGAATCTGCTTTTGGATCACGGCGCCAAAGTGCGTCTGCCGAAGGGGCGGGGCGCACCAATATTCAATGCGTTTCCGACGTTCCTTGCGGCGTTTTCAGGAAATGCCGACGTCATCGCCCGACTCCAAAAAGAGGGCGATCGCGTGGACGACAAAATGAATGTCCTGGGGATGTTTCCCGCGACGCCCCTGCTTTTTTTTGCAACCACGCACCGGACCGGCGCCGTCCAGTCACTGCTAAACGCCGGAGCCAAGGTGGACGAGGTGGACGGCGACGGCATCACCAGCCTCGGCTGGGCGGCGATCGCGAACCGCGTGGACATGGCTCGGTTGCTAATCGAGCGTGGAGCCGATGTGAATCACGTCGACAGCAAGGGGATGACGCCACTATTGTACGCAGCCTCGATCGACTTCGGCGATTGTGCAATGGTCAATCTGCTGCTGCAATCCGGCGCCCGGACGAACGCGCGTACGAAGGAGGGGCTGACGGCCCTCGGACTTGGCCCGGAAATACAAACACACCCACCTGCTGGCAAGCCTGGAACAGCCGCGGGCTACTGCTGAGGTGCGGCCGGAGGAACGGGGTCGGTGATGGGGGCTGGAGTTTGCTCCGCAGGTGGTTCGATGCCGAGCTTGGTCAGGATTGCTTTAACGTAGTCAGTGGTTTCCGGGATGTTCGGAATACCACCGGCTTTATCAACAGTTTCGGGTCCCGCGTTGTAGGCGCTGAGCGCGAGCGCCAGGTTGCCGCTGTACTTGGTGATTAACTCCTTTAGATACTTGGCTCCGGCATCGACGTTTTGTTTCGCGTCAAACGGATCCTTCACGCTGAAACGGTCGGCGGTGTCGGGCATGAGCTGCATGAGGCCCTGGGCACCTTTATCCGAGATGGCGCAGGGGCGAAATCCGGATTCCTGCTGGATGACGGCCGTAACCAGCTTGGGGTCAAGGCTTTCGCGCTGTGCCGCTCCCAGAACAAAAGGCGCAACAGTGTCCTCAGGGACAGGGTCACAGGATACGTCGGGCATGGCTGTTGCGGCTTGAGGTTGGGGCGGAGTCAGCGGCGCCAGGGTGAAAAAGGAGTCCTTTCCGGCTAAACTCTGTCCTTGCTTACCGATAGAGGCGGCAATCGATGCCGCGACAGCGGCTTTCTGCTTTTCCACAGCGGTCTGCGTGGCCGCCAGGGTGGTCTCGCGCTGTTTCTGGACCACTGCATCCGGTGAGGTCTTGGGAGGAGGGGGAGTGGCAGGAGTTTGAGCTACGGCGCTAACTGTCAGCCACAGAAAGGCATAGGACTTCATTTGCTTATAAGAATCGACCGCTCAAAAAAAATCTTTAGCGAAAAACTCGAAAATTATTGGTTTTAGCCGAAAAGATGTAATGAGGGAGCACTAGTCGCTTCCTCTAAACGAGGACCGAGCGTATGGAAATCACCGGAGCCAGTGGAGCAGCACCCGCGCTCGCCGCAATTCCCACTCCGGCGCAAGTACCGCCGGAGCAGGCGGCGAACAACCGCAACTTGATCCAGGCCGTTAAGGCTGTGAACGAGGCCGGAACGCTCGGCGACAATAACGAGATCACTTTTCAAATGGACCGGAATTCCCGGCTCCCCGTCATCCAGATCATCGACCGCTCTACCAAACAAGTGGTCGAGCAGATCCCGCCGGAATACATTCTGCAACTGGCGGAGACATTGGGAAAAGGCGACTCGAGCAGTTTCTCCACTTTAGCCTGATCGGCTAAGACAAAAACCTGAAGTCGGTCCGATATGGATAGTAGGAGCGATTGATGCCAGCCAACCCCTACGATACCTACCTAGACGCCACCATTCTCTCGGCTGACCCGATCGAGCTGATCCGCATTCTTTACCGGACAGCCATCGATTCAGTACACGACGCGCGCGGTCATCTGGCGGCCGGGGACGTTGCGGCGCGCGTGCGGGCGGTGAATAAGGCCTGGGGAGCGCTGCGGGAATTGAGCTTCTGTCTAAATCACGAAGCTGAGCCTGCTTTGGCGCGCAAACTTGCCGAGCTCTACGACTTCATGCAGCGCCGGTTGCTGGCGGCCAACTTCGAACAGACGGATGCACCTCTCGCCGAGGTCGCCGGCCTTCTAGAGAACCTTTCGGAAGCCTGGGAGAAGGTGGAGGTGGCGAACGTCAACAACTGGAGTGCAGACTACTCAGGGGACCACACGGAGTTAGCGGCAGCAGAGCTGTAGGCCGGGCGTGTTCTGAGAAAAGCCGCGGGTGTCCCGCAAACACCGCGGTACCCCCGCGCTACAAGAATGCTGTCATCTATTCGAGGGGAATCAGGTAAAAATCTACGATGCTCTGGCTGACTTCAGCCGCGTCGGGTTTGTAGCTTCCGGCGTTGACTTCGGTCTGGATCTGCTCCAGCTTTTCCGGGGCGAGGCCGGCGGCGGCTTGGGAGAGCGCGGACAGATCGACGTGATCCGCGCTGGCGGGAGCAGGTGGTGGAGCGGGAGCGCCGGGCGTTGCCGCGGATGCCGGGCGAACGGGTGCGTTTTTACCAGTGGATTCTATCCGCATGCATCACCTGAAAAACTTATCGTCCTGTAATAGCCAAATTCTAGTAAGACGGATGTTATCCGTTAAGATATCAAGGCTTGGTATTCTGGGCAACGCTAACCGAGCCAGGGGTTTCCGCGGCCTCCGACGACTTGGTGAGGCCCTGAATGATCATGCGCGAAAGGCCGAGTCCACCTCCGTTAGCGAGTGCCTGAGCGAATTGCTCTTCGGCCATTTCACTGGCGCATTCCGAGGATTCATCCTCTTCACCGAGCCAGCCTTTCGAACCGGTTTCGTGCATGGACTTCATGAGCTGGGCGATGAGCAGCGATTCGAACTGCTTGGCGGCTTGTTCGATTTTCTCCGGGGTGTCCTTTTTGGACGGCGCATCGAGACCTGGGGAGAGCATCGGGATTTGCGGAGCGGAAATGCTGAGATCGGCCATATCAGATCACGTCCAGTTCGGCTTCGAGCGCCCCGGCAGCGCGCAGATTTTGCAGGATGGCGATGATATCGCGGGGCGTGGAACCGATGGCGGCAAGAGCGCGCACCAGCTCCTCGATGGTGGCGCCTTCCTTGAGAACCAGGTTGCGGGATTTTTCTTCCTTGGCACCAACGCTGACTTGCGGGACCACTTCTGTCTTGCCTTGAGACAGCGGGCCGGGCTGGGAGACAGCGTAACTTGTCTGCACCTGAAGTGTGAGGTTGCCGTGCATGATGGCCACAGGTGCGATGTGGACGTCGCCACCCATCACGATGGTCCCTGTGCGCTCATTAATGACGACGCGCGCGGGACGGTCCGCATCGACTGGAATTTTTTCCAGTTCGGAGATGAATTCGATCGAGTGCGCGGCATAGTCGGGCGGGATGGCCACGGTCACCAGCGCGGAATTCTCCGCCTTGGCGAGCGGCGTTCCGGTGGATGTGAACTTGTGGTTGACGGCTTCGGCGATGCGGGCGGATGTGGTGAAGTCGGCGTCGCGCAGTTGTAGCTGAATGCGGCCGGTGGGGACGACGGATGGGGAGGTGCGCTCGACCAGGCCGCCCGCGGGCACGCGGCCCACGGTGGGATGATTCACAGTCTGGCTGTTGTTGGAGCGGCCAGCGGAGAAGCCACCGGTGACGACGGGGCCTTGCGCCACGGCGTAGATCTGGCCATCGCCGGCACGCAAAGCGGTCAACAGGAGGATGCCGCCTTGCAGATTCTGGGCGTCGCCCATGGCAGCGGCCGTCACGTCGACGCGCATTCCCGGTTGAGCGAAGGGCGGCAGGGTGGCGGTTACCATTACAGCCGCGGTGTTTTTGACGGTGATGGCGGTGGGATTCACGGTGAGGCCCATGCGCTCCAGCATATTGGCCAAGCTTTGGGCGGAGAACACGGTCTGCTGGCGGTCGCCAGTACCGGCGAGGCCCACGACGAGGCCGTACCCGATGAGCTGATTATCGCGCACGCCGCCCAGCGCCACGAGTTCCTTCAGGCGCGTGGTGGCAAGCGCGGCAGGAACATTTCCGACCAGGGCGAGGATTGCGAGAATCGCGGTGAATCCCTTCATGTGACTGTTCAGAACGGCAGGAGGCCCATCAGAGCGCGATAGACAATATTGGGTCTCTTTGCCACGTCGTTGACGACGCCTTTGCCATTGATGCGCACCTCGACTTCGGCCATGTGGTCGGAGCGGACGGTGTTGGTGGTGTCGATATCGGCCGGCCGCACCACGCCGCGAACGACCACGTTTTGGCGTTCGGAATTTACCTGAATGTCTTTGGCGCCTTCGACCACGAGGTTTCCGTTGGGAAGCACCTGGGTGACGCGCGCCGCCAGGGTGGTGGTGAATGTTGTTTGGCGCGAGGTGGTGCCTTCGCCGTCAAGCGAAGTGTTGGTCGAAAGATTGGCGAGGTTGGTCCACGGTCCAGTGGCGCGGGTCAAGCCGGCCAATGCGGGGATGGTTGCCTTGGCGGCCGAGGCGCGGGAAGTCTTGGTCACGCCAGTGACATCCGCAGTGACATTTTCGGCGACGAGCACAGTGACCATGTCGTCGACCAGACGGGCGCGCACGTCGCTGCCGAGGTCCAGCAAGCGCGAAGACGGTGTCCAAGTCGAGCCAGGCGATGAAAGGGGACCGGTGTTGGCCGGGGCATTGCGCATGGCCTCCCGAATATAGCGATCGAGCGGGGAGTCTTCCGGCGGTTTCTGAGTTTTCGGTTTCGCTTTCGAGCTTTGAGCGAGGCCAGGAGTGGCCGCGCAAACTAGCGCGAGCGCCACCGTGGCGAGCATTCGAGAACGATGTTGGATGAAGGTCATGGCTTCGGGTCCTGGGATGCCGGTTCGATGCCGGTAGCGACGACCACGCGATCCTTGCCGGTGACGCGCGCCGAGAAGCTTCTGCCGCTAACCAGGGTATGGACTCGGATGGGTTCGCCGTGCCGGCCGGCGGATTCCGCAGTTGCCTCCAACTTTAGAAGCGCCGCTCCGCTTTGGACTTCGACCTGTACGGTATCGCCGCGCTCCACTTCCTTGGGGGCATCCACCATACCGGGGTAGAGAACGCCACCTGCCGCAACGGGAATGCGCACGCTGTTGCCGATGACTCCTTCGAGGGTAAGTGCGGCTGCTCTCGGCATGGGGTAGACCTCGGCCGGTTCCAGTTTCACCTGGCCGGCATGAATCGTTTTGCCGGCGGCTAGATTGTCCGTCGCGACAACGCGCACGCCCTGAACGCGCAGTTTTACGCTGGCCCACACGCCGAACTTGCGTCCTCCGGCATAGCGGACAATGCCGCGCCACACGACGGGTGCATCCGTGCCCACAGGCAGAGTGGAGCGGTCGAATTCGAGATCGCCGTGGGGAACTGGGAATTTGCTGAGTTCGAGAATTTCGATATGCGCTGCGGGATCATCCAGCGCTTTGCGCATGGCTTCAATGACGGGCTCCGCATGCAAAGTTTCCATGAGACGCTCGATGCAGGCTTGGGCGCCCGCGGGGACGTCGACGTTGTACTGAAGAGCCAGGCGGTGCAGTTCCGGGAAGTAAAAGTAGCGCCGCACACCGGGGATGGGCGAGTAGCCGATTTCTTCGCTCGCGGGGACGGAGGAGAAAGCAGGTAGACCGCGCGCCAGGTCGCCCGCGGTGATGCGTTCACTATCGACGGCCACGCACGGCTTGGCCACTTGCGTGGCGACCCACAACGCGCCGAGAATCAAGGCCAAATGGAGGGGTGTGCGGATCATTGGCGCAGATTATTGGCTTGCTGATACATGTCGTCGGCGGCCTTCACGACTTTGGAATTCGCCTCGTAAGCGCGCTGCGCCACGATCATATTGATGAACTCTTCAACAACACTGACGTTAGATTGCTCGGTGTAGCCTTGGAGCAGTGTGCCCATGCCGGCCTGGCTACCGGGAGCACCGACAATCGGATTGCCGGAGGCGTCGGTGGGAAGATACAAATTGCCGCCAATGCTATTCAGACCGGCCGGATTGGGAAAATCGGCAAGCTGGAATTGCCCGGCAGTCTGGGCCGCGGTCTGGCCAGGAAGCGTATAGCTAACCGTTCCATCTTGTGCGATGGTGACGGACTGCGCCTGAGGCGGAATGGTGATTTGGGGAATCACGGGATAGCCGCTGCTGTTGACCAGGTTGCCGTTCTGATCGAGCTGGAAGTTTCCGGCGCGCGTATAGGCCAGCACACCTGTGGGCTGCTGGATCTGGAAAAAGCCCTGGCCCTGGATGACGACGTCCAGGGGATTATCGGTTTGTGAAAAATCGCCTTGGGTGAAGATGATCTCGTTGGAGGCGGCGCGCGTGCCGAGGCCAAGCTGCAAGCCGGCGGGAACGAAGGTCTGCTGGCTCGCCTGTGTGCCGGGCGCGGTCATAGTCTGATAGAGCAGGTCCTGAAATTGGGCGCGCCGGGCTTTGTAGCCGGTGGTATTGGAGTTGGCCAGGTTGTTGGCGATGTTCTCGATGTTGGTCTGCTGCGCGTTCATCCCGCTGGCGGCGCTGAAAAGGGCGCGGATCATAGAGCCTCCTGAAAATTAACCTTGTGTTTTGCCGAGGTCGCGATCGATGACCTGCCCGGTGTGGCTGCCGGAACCGGGCGTAATAGGGTGAGTGAACCAGTCGCAGAACTGTTGCCATTCTGTGCTGGTCTTAGTCGTTGTGGCTGATGGTTGAGCTGCCGTGGGCAACGCGACGGCGGGTTGGATTGGTGATGTCATGCGATCTCCTTTTGCATTTTTTAAGAACCTACGCGGGCCACTTCCTCCACGGCGTGCTTGTTCATATCTCCGCTGATGCTGACGGCTTTTTGCAGCATTTCGAATTGCCGCATGACGTGGACCAGGCGGACGGCCGCGCCGGCGGTGGAAACATTGGAGCCCTCGATCTTCGCTTGTTCGACTTGCGTCTCGGTGACAGGCTCGGGCTTGGCCTTGGGGTCCTCGACGCGAAAGTAGTTGTTTCCTTGCTTGCTGAGCACTTTGGTGTCGGGAAAGTTGACCAGCTCCAGTGTGCCCAGGGTGACTCCGTCCTGCAGCACTTCACCTTCAGGTGTCACCGTAAGCGGCGAATTGGATTGCGTTTGGATGGGTATGTTCTTGTTGTTGATGTTGTTGATGGTGCGGACGGGGTAGCCCTCGTGAGTGACGAGGATGCCGTCGGGTGTCAGCTTAAAATTGCCGTTGCGGGTATAAAGAGGTCCGGAAGTCCCATCGGCGGCGAAGAAGCCTTTTCCATTGAGAGCGAGGTCCAGCGGGTTGCCGGTGCGGACCAGCATGCCCTGGGCGAAGTCGGTATACTGCGACTGAACCACGGGGTTGGTGGAAGCGAGATAACCTTCGGCATCGGCGGCGGCCTGGGCTTCGGCGGAAGTATAGAGGCCGTAGAATTCCTTATCCGATTTGAAGCCGTTGGTGCTGGAGTTGGCGAGGTTGTTGGCGGACATGTTGAGAGTGTCCATGAGGGCACGCATGCCGCTGGCGGCGGAGATGGTCAAGGAATCCATGAGAGTTCGTACCGCGAGGTGAGGGAGCAAGCGGGGTGCCGAAGGTTGGAAAAAAAAAGGCCCTAGAAAATCAACGAACCTCAGCCGATATGTAGATTAGGGTTAATATGCGTGGCCGTCAAGATTTTGCCAGCCACCGGCAAAAGTCACGATTTTGACAGGCCGTCTAGGTGTAAACCGCTGAAAATCTAAGGTGTGGGACTGGCTCAGGAACTGCACCTGTCCTGGGCGTGCTCATCTCCAGTTCCCCCCTGTCCTCCGCGGCCTGGCAGACTGCCCCGATCCACAACTCCCCTCAAATTGCGCAGTCCGTTCATTCCGAGAACGGCTCAGCCTCAACGGCGCAACCGGCGAATCCACCGGCGGCGCAATCGTCTGAGCACACAGCGTCCGACCGAGCGCAGCAGAAGGACGCAACAGGCGCGGAGGCGTCCTACCCGGCGATCCGGCGTGGGCAGAGCAAGATTCAGGACTCACAAACGGCGGACAACGCCGCGGCAAATAGCCAGGCATCGGCGTTGGCTGGCAATACGCCGACACTCCCGTTTCAAGCGGTTCTGAACGATCTGCTGCCGCAGGTCACGGAGCAGGCCACGCCACCGCAAGTTGCCAAGCAGGCGGGCAATCCGCCTTCAGATGCGCTGCCAGGACAAGATCTCGGGAAAGCGCCAGTGGATCTGCTGATCAACGGCAAAGCGGCGGCGCAGCAGACACGAGCCATGGGGCTCGACCCAGCGTTTCAGATTACGAAACAGACCGTGCCGGCGTCCACTGATTTGCACCAAAAGCTGGCGGAAGGTGAGATGGCATTCGCGGCGCGTGTAGTGCAACGCGCGGGCGTAGCGGCGACGGTCGCGTTGCGCGATGCGCAAACCGTGATTTCGGCTTCGCGCCTGGATGCACCGAAGTCCGGCGCCACGGCGAATGCCGATGCGCAAGCCACGCTGACGGTGAAGAAGAGTGACGTGGCGGCGCCGCAGACGAAGGCCCCGGCCGAGCAGGCCGGACAGCCGGCATCCGGGAGCGAGCTCGCGGGTGGCGACAGCGCGAATCACGATAGCGACAGCCAGCGCGAGACGGGTACGGCGGACGTAGCGGTGGATTTACGCGCCGCGGATGGATCGCAACAGGCCGCCACGGCAATGCAGCCGGCGCAGCAGAACATTACAAGCATCAGCGCGCTGACGCCTCCCTCCATTGAGGTGGGCGCGCACAATGGGAGCCCAGCCAAGGCGACGGCGGAGCCGGGCGCTCCGCAGCTTCTGGAACCGCAAGGCGAGACCGCAAACCGCGCCGGCGAGAGCGTCCACAATATTTCACTGCGGCTGTCCAATGCCGAGCAAGGGTCGGTGCAGGTCCGGCTCAGCGAGAGGGCAGGGGAGCTTCACGTTTCGGTGCGGACACCGGACACGGGCCTGACGCGCGGATTGCGCGATGGGCTGCCGGACCTGATGGGCCGCCTGCAAGTCAACGGTTATCGCGCCGATACCTGGCAGCCGGGCGGCAACGGCAGCAACGCCGGACAGGATCACGGCCAGGATGCGGCCGGGCACGGAAGTTCGCAGCAGCGCAATGGCGGCGGCAGCCAGCAACAGAGTTCGCAAGAACAGCAGCAGCAAGACGAGCAAACCCCGCAATGGGTTCGCGAATTGGAATCCAGCATTTCAAAGGAGCAACAGCCATGGGTAGCAGCGCCAGCGCGATAACATCGAGTTCACCGACCACTACGGGGGCCTCGTCCTCTTCGAGCAGTGTTTCCTCGACGTCGGCCCAAGTAGCGCAGGCCACCGAGCAGCAGTTTCTCCAACTCCTGGTGGCGCAACTCAAGAACCAGGATCCGCTGAATCCCATGGACGGCACTCAGTTCGTGTCACAACTGGCGCAGTTCAGCGAGCTCGAGCAGATGATTGGCGTCAACCAGGGAGTGCAGCAGCTGGTCCAGGATCAAGGCGCCGGAAACACGTCCGGAGGCAGCTCAACCGGCGCCGGAAGCACCACCGGAACCAAGGCACCGTAGCAACCTGAATCAAACAATTCATAAACCAAGGAGACAATCGCAATGTTCACTTCATTTTCAGCAGCGTTGACGGGCCTAGATGCCGCCCAGGTGGGTGTGGATACAGTGGGAACCAACCTGGCGAACCTGGACACAACCGGTTACAAAGCCAGCACCGTGTCGTTTTATGACCTGGTCGCACAGAATCTGGGCCTAGGAAACGGCTCCTCGGTGGGACTGGGCACGGGACAGCCACAGGTGACGCCCAACTTCAGCCAGGGGGCGATCCAGACTACGAATGGCGCGCTGGACGGTGCGATTCAGGGTGACGGATTTTTCGTAGTGCAGGATCCCTCGACTGGCGCGACCCAGTATACGCGAGCCGGCAACTTCGAAGTGGACGCCAATGGGAACCTGGTCACCTCGACCGGCCAGTTTGTGCAAGGTTGGACGCAGACGGCCGGCGTGTTGAACACGAACGGCGCGATCACCGACATCACCATTCCGTCGGGCGCACTGCAACCGCCAGTAGCGACCGCGAACATGACGATTGACTTGAACCTGAACGCCGCGGCTACAGTGGGTGCGGCAAACGGCACGTTCACGACGCCGGTTACCGTATATGATTCACTGGGCAACTCGCATGTTCTGACCTTCACGTTCACAGAGACGGCCGCCGGTAGTTGGACCTACGCCGTCACCATTCCGGGCGCGGATGTTACGGCCGGTAAAGCCGGCACTCCGTATGCGATCCCAAACGCTACGGGAACGCTGACATTTGACGCCAACGGCAACCTGACCGCGCCGACGCTGGCCAAGAATCCGGTGAACATCAAGGTCGCGGGTTTGACTGACGGAGCCAATGACCTGAGCGTGAACTGGTCGCTCTATAACCCGGACGGGACGCCGCGCATCACGCAGTTTGCCACGGCAACGGCGGTGGCCTCGGAATCTCAGGACGGGGCGGCGGCCGCGCAGCTTACGCACGTGTCGTTATCCAACGGCGGTGAAATACTGGCCCAGTTTTCAAACGGCCAGCAGCTGGCGGTGGCGCAGTTGGCGCTGGCTTCCATCCGCAACCCGGACTCGCTGACCTCGGTTGGCGACAACAATTTTGAAGTGAGCGCGAATACCGCGGCTCCGGCGATCGGCGTTCCGAATACCGGCGGCCGGGGAACCGTGCTGGCGGGAGCGCTGGAATCCTCGACCGTGGACATTGCGCACGAGTTCACAAATCTGATCACGTTCCAGCGGTCGTATGAGGCCTCAGCCAAAGTCATCACCACGACCGACACGCTGACGCAAGATACCATCGACTTGATTCGGTAACATGCCGGTGAGTTCCGCACTGGAAGAGATCGCTTCGTTCGCCGATATGCCGGTGGAGATCCAGATCGAACTGGACCACCGCGGCATGCGGCTGCGCGACATTCTCGCGCTCGAGATGGGCAGCGTGATTTCGTTCCCCAAGACGGCCGGCGACTACCTGGACATTTTGGTGGGAGGAGCGCCGGTGGCGCGCGGCGAAGTGGTGGTACTGGAGAAGAGCATTGGCGTGCGCGTCACGATGTTCGAGGCCAGGACGTAGATGGTGCAGCAGATCCTATCGGTTTTCCTGGTGCTGGGGCTGCTCGGCGGCTTGCTCTGGCTGCTGCGCAATCGCGGCATGGCGTTCCCACGGGGCGCGGCGCGCCGGAAGGCCGGGCGGCACCTGGAGTCAATTGCCCGATTGCCGCTGACGCCGCAGCACTCGGTGCATCTGGTACGTGTTTCCGATCACGCCGTTTTGCTGGCGCTATCGCCATCCGGGTGCACGTTGGTGGAACGGGTGGAGTGGAACACGGGCAGCGAGATGGCGGTCATGGAGCATGGTGCGGGGGCCGGGCAATGAGGCGCAGCTTCGTGAGCTTGGTGATGCTGGCTCTCTGGTTCTGCTTCGCGCGGCCGATGCACGGTGCGCCCGTGCCGGTGAATTCGCTATTCGGCATCAGCTCGCCGAATGGCAGCGCGCAGGGATCGCAACTCAGCGTCCCCATGCAGATCCTGATCCTGATGACGCTGCTGACGCTGCTGCCGGCGGTGGTGATGTCGATCACGCCGTTTCTGCGCATCGCGGTGGTGTTGCACTTTCTGCGGCAGGCGCTGGGGACGCAAACCACGCCGTCCAATCAGGTACTGGTCGGCATTTCGCTGTTTCTGACCATTCTGATCATGAGTCCGGTGGCGACAGAGATGTACCACAAGGGCTGGGAGCCGATGGAGAAGAACCAGCTCAGTTTCGATAAGGCTTTCGATGAGGGGACGCAGCCGCTGAAGGCATTTCTGATCCGCTTCGCGCGCGAGAAGGACATCAGCTTGTTCGTCGAAGTCACGCACGGGCAGCCGCCGCGCACGCCGGCCGATCTCGATTTGAAGGTTCTGATTCCCGCTTATATCCTGTCGGAGCTGAAGGCCGGATTTCAGATCGGCGCCGTGCTGTTTTTGCCGTTCATGGTGATTGACCTGGTGGTGGCTTCGGTGACGCTCTCGATCGGCATGATCCAGTTGCCGCCGGTGATGATTTCGGCGCCTTTCAAGATCTTGTTGTTCGTGCTGGTGGATGGTTGGAACCTGGTGTTGGGCTCATTGATGAAGAGTTTCTATACATAAAAAGGAGGAGCTATGACTCCCGAATTCGTGGTTGAAATTTTGCGTCAGGCTTTGATGATGACGCTTTGGCTGGGCGCGCCGCTGCTGGCAATCGGATTTCTGGCGGGCATCGCGGTCAGCTTGATTCAGATTGTGACGTCGATCCAGGACACGGGATTCAGTACCGTTCCCCGGCTGGTCGCGTTTCTGTTTGGGATTGTGCTGCTGATGCCGTGGATGTTGCAGAAGATGACGGGTTACACGGTCCAGATATTAGGCGATTTGGGACGATACGCGCGGTAATTGAGTGCCTCACCAGCTGACCTTCCCGCTCGCGATGGTTTTCGGGTTCGTGCTGGTGCTGGCGCGAGTCACGGGGGCTTTCATTTTTGTGCCGCTGCCGGGGATTCACTCCGGCCCCGATATCGCCCGGGCGTTGCTGGCGTTCAGCGTCACGCTGGCGCTGTTTCCGAGGTGGCCGCAAGTGAACCTGGCCGAGCCGTACCTAGGCGGCCTTGTCGTGGCCATGATGGCCGAACTCACCCTGGGATTGACGATCGGGGTGGCGGTTTCGGTATTGAGCGAGTCGTTCTTGATGGCGGGGCAGATTATCGGATTACAAGCAGGATTTGGATACGCATCGATGATTGATCCTTCAACGCAGGCCGATTCGGGCCTGCTGGTGGTGTTGGCGCAATTGGCGGCCGGGATGCTGTTTTTTGCTTTGGGGCTGGACCGCGAAGTGATCCGCGCATTTGTTCGGAGCCTGGACGCTTTTCCGGCAGGTTCCTTCGCCCTGTCGCCGGGGGGCGCGGAGCAGATTCTGCGGCTGGGCTCGGGAATGTTCTCGGTGGGATTGCGGCTGGCGCTGCCGGCTGTGGCTCTGCTGATGCTGGTGGACCTGGCGCTGGCGCTGCTGGGCAGGCTGAATCAGCAATTGCAACTGCTGATGCTGGCGTTTCCCGTGAAGATGATGGCTGCCATCGCGATGCTGGCAGCGCTGGCTGTTTTGTTCCCGCATGTTTTCCGCGGCTACTCGCAGCAAGTGTTCGGCCGCGTGGCGATGGTGGCGGGATTCGGGCGATGAACCAAAAGCGATGAGCGACCGGGGCCAAAAAACTGAGCAGGCTACGCCGCGGCGGCTGGAGCGGGCGCGCAAAGAGGGCCAGTTTCCCACCTCGAAACAGTTTGTGCCGGCGATCCAGTTTCTGGCGTTCACCGCGATCGTGGCCAAGTGGGGCGGCGTATGGCTGGACCAGGCGCGCCTGACCGCACGCTTCCTGATCGAGCGTGCTTTCATGCGCGATCTGCAGAACGCCGATTTTGTGCACATCACCGCGGTCCTGCTGGTCCAGACTTTCTTGCCGCTGGTTGGCGCCGGAGCAGCCCTGGTGGTGGTGACGCTGGCAGCGCAGATGCTGGTGACGCGGTTTGGCCTCAGTGCGAAAAAGCTGGCGCCCGATTTCCAACGGCTCAACCCGCTCGCGAAGTTACGCGAACTTCCTCGCCAGAACTTTCCCGCGCTGGTGCAGGCCGTCATCATGCTGCCGCTGTTCGGCGCTAGTGTCTACTTCATCTGCCGCGACCGCATGCAAGAGTACTTTCTGTTGCCGCTCCAAGGGGTGGAGATCGGCGCGCGCCAGGTGGGCAACTCAATGGTGTCGCTGCTGTGGAGGGGCGCCGGGCTTTTCGTGGTGTTCGGGCTGATCGATTTCGCTCGCCATCGCCGCCGCTACAAGCAGGACTTGCGTATGAGCCGGCAGGAGGTACGCGAGGAGTTTAAGGAATCCGAAAGCAATCCGCAGATGAAGATGCGCATCCGGCGCCTGATGCGCGACCGCATCCGCCGGAACATGATGAAGGAAGTTCCCACGGCTACGGCGGTGATTGTCAACCCGACGCACTACGCCGTGGCCATTCGCTATCAGTTGGATTGGACGACGGCGCCCAAGGTTGTGGCCAAGGGGAAAAATTATCTGGCGCTGCGGATTCGTGAGCGCGCGCTCGAAAACCAGGTGCCGCTGATCGAGAATCCACCGCTGGCGCAAGCGCTTTACAAATCCGCCGATGTCGGACAGGAAATCCCGGCGCATCTGTACCGCGCCGTAGCCGAAATTCTGGCGTATATCTACCGCCTGATGCAGGGGCGTTTACCGGCTTAGGGAGCTATCAAAATTGGCAGAAACGAAAGCCATCGCCGCACCGGCACCGTGGAAGGGATTCGGAGGGATCAATTTCTCCGGCGCTTCCGAACTCGGGGTGCCCATTGCCGTGCTGGCGATCGTGATCGCGCTGATCACGCCATTGCCGGGCTTCGTGCTCGACGTTCTGATCGTCACCGACATCATGATGTCGGTGATCGTGATGATGGTAGCGATGTACATCACGCGGCCGGTGGAGTTCAGCGTGTTCCCGACCACGCTGCTGTTGTTGACTCTCTTCCGCCTGGCGCTGAACATCTCATCCGCGCGCCTGATTCTGCTCAATGGGAATACTGGCACGGCCGCCGCGGGCGAAGTGATCCAGGCGTTCGGCAACTTCGTGGTGGGCGGCAACTACATCATCGGCGCGGTTATTTTTCTGGTCCTGATCGCGATTCAATACGTGGTCATCAACCATGGCGCCGTGCGCATCTCCGAAGTCACGGCCCGCTTCACTTTGGATGCGCTGCCGGGCAAGCAGATGTCGATCGATTCCGACTTGAACGCCGGATTAGTCGACGAAGCCGGAGCGCGGCAGCGCCGCAAAGACCTGGCCAATGAGGCCGAATTCTATGGCGCGATGGACGGCGCTTCACGATTTACACAGCGCGACGCCGTGGCGAGCATCCTGATTACCAGCATCAACATCATCGCCGGTTTCCTGATCGGCGTTTTGCAACACGGCATGGATTTCCGGCGCGCCATCGAAACCTACACCGTGCTGACGATTGGAGACGGCCTGGTCACCGTGATTCCGGCGCTGATGATTTCGATTTCCGGTGGCTTGATCGTGACGCGCGCCAGCTCCGATACGCGGCTGGGAGCAGACTTTAAGAAGCAAGTGTTCGGCAACCCGCAGCCATTATTGCTGGCCAGCGGCGTTCTGCTGGCGCTCTCGGCATTTCCGGGCTTGCCGACCATTCCGTTTCTGCTGCTGGGCGCGGGCATGGGCACGTCGGCCTGGCGGATGCGCAAGCGCGGCCTCGAAGCCAAAAAGGTGACGGAAACCAAAGCGCCGGCGGCGCGCGAGAATCTCGAAGCCGTTCTCAAGGTGGAACCGCTAGCGGTTGAGGTTGGGTTGGGACTCGTCAAGCTCGTCGAAGGTGGCAAGAGCTCGCCGCTACTGCGCCGGATCAGCGGCATTCGCCGCCAGTTGGCGACCGACCTCGGCTACATTTTTCCGCCGGTGCGCGTGACCGACAATCTATCGCTCAAGCCGCGCGAATACAGGATCTCGCTCAAGGGAGTGGAAGTGGCGCGCTACGAGATGCCGCAGGGGATGGAGCTGGCGATTCCGGTGGGCAAGGGTGGCGCGCCTCTGGGTGGGCAAGCCACGCGGGAGCCTGCGTTCGGCATGCCGGCATGGTGGATTCCGTCGGACCAGGCGGAGCGCGCACGACGGGCCAATTACACGGTGGTAGACGCGGTGAGCGTGCTGGGCACGCATCTCGCGGAACTCGTCCGCCGGCACGCGCACGAACTGTTCTCGCGCCAGGACGCCAAAAAGCTTCTGGACCGCGTGGCGGTGGAGAATCCGAAAGTGGTTGAAGAATTGACTCCCAAGCTGTTGACTCTGGCCACGGTGCAGCGGGTGTTGCAGAACTTGTTGCGCGAGCGCGTTTCGATCCGGGACGCGGTTTCGGTGCTCGAAGGCCTGAGTGAGGCCGGCGCTTCCACGCGCAATCCAATTCTGTTGACGGAGTATGTCCGGCAGGCGATCCGCCGGACGGTAGTGAGGCCTTACTTGAACTCCGCGGGCGATCTGCCTGCGTACTTTGTGGATGGGTCGATCGAACAAACTGTCGAAACCGGTGTGCAGCACGGGGAACAGAGCAGCCATCTGAATCTGGCTCCGCAGTCAATTCGAGATATTTTGAGTCGCATTGAGCAGAAAGTCGGGTCGCCGGAAACGCCGGTGGTGGCGGTGACCTCAACCGCGGCGCGGTACTTCCTGCGGCAGATGGTGGAAGCCTCGCGCGCCAACGTGGTGTTCGTTTCGCACAATGAGGTGCCGGCGGAAGTGAAAGTGATTTCTCAAGGTGTCATCCAATGAGTCCAATGAAACAAAAACGAGACAAGGAGCCGGGTATGAGAATGAAATCGTTTTTCGCGCCCACGGTGCAGGATGCCATGGAACTGGCGCGGGTGGAAATGGGCCCCGACGCGCTTCTCGTGAACAGCCGCAAGGCGCCGCCCGAGGCGCAAGGGATGGGCGAGTACGAAGTTGTGTTCGCGGTGCTGCCGGGGCGCGCCGAAGGAACAAACGAGGACACTGTCGAGGCGCAGGCTCAAGCGGCTCCCACTGAAGACCCGGTGTTGCGCGAGCTGGCACGTCTGCGCAAGCAGATCGATGAGATGGGGAGCTCACTCAACGAGATCAACGCGCAGGCATATTCGTGGGCTGTTCCGGCTCCAGAATTTGCGGAAGTACTCAGCCGGCTCATGGACGCCGGATTCTCGGTGGACGTCGCAAAAAGGGTCGTAAAGCAAGCGCACGCTCGCTTGGATGGCGATCCCGCAAACTGGTCGCGCCGCAAGACGTTCGACCGCGAGTCCGTCGAACTAGCGGTTCGCGCGGAACTCGAAAGCCTGCTCTCGACCGATGCCGATTTCGATAGCACCGGCAACAAGTTGCGAGTCGTTGCGCTGGTGGGCGCGCCGGGAAGCGGCAAGACGGCCACGCTGGTGAAGCTGGCCGTGCGTTACGGCATCTCGGCCTCCCGGCCCGTGCATCTGATTTCGGCGGACACCAATCGCGTCGGAGCAGCCGAGCAATTGCGCACTTACGCGGCCATCATCGGCGCGACATTCGACTCTGTCGACACGACACGTGCGCTCCAGCAGGCGATCGAGGCGAATCGCGAAAAAGGTCTGATTTTGATTGACACACCAGGCTACGCCGCGGCGGATATGGAAGAGGCCGGGGAGCTGGCCCGCTTCCTCGCACAGCATCCAGCGATTGAAGTGCAACTGGTGGCTCCAGCCTCCATGCGCGCGGCGGATTTGAGCGGCGTGGTTGACCGCTTCGAAGTCTTCGCACCGTCGAAACTCATATTTACTCGTTTCGATGAAACCTCGGCGTGGGGTGGTGTGATCGGCGAATCCGTACGGACGGGGAAACCGATCTCGTTCCTGGGGACAGGCCAGCAGATCCCCGAAGACCTGGAACCGGCGACGGCGGAACGGCTGCTTGAACGCGTACTCGAGCAGCGGAACGAACGGGCACTTTCCGCGGCATAAGAAATAGCTTTAAGGCGGCGCGCGTATGTACAAGTACCACACCGAAGAAGGCACGACCGCAGAGCGGGAGCAGCTCATTTTGGAGCATCTCGCGCAGGTCCGCCTCATCGCGCGCCGCATCCACGAACGTCTCCCTGAAAACGTCAGCCTGGACGATCTGATTTCGACTGGCGTCGTCGGCCTGATCGCGGCGGTAGATAATTTCGATCCAGCACACGGCGTGCAACTCAAGACATATGCGGAGCACAAGATCCGCGGCGCCATTCTGGACAGCCTGCGCGAGCTGGATTGGGCCCCCAAGAACAAACGGCGGCGCGCCAAACAGTTTGAGGCGGTCATCGCCATGCTGGAGCAGCGCTTGGGACGCGCTCCTGCGGAAGACGAGATCGCCGCGGAGCTCAAGATCACCCTCGAGGAGTATCAGCAGCAACTTTACGAAATCCGGGGGCTGACTATCGGCAGTTTCGAATTTGCCAACGAGGACCAGGAAGGCGACCTGCTCAACTACATCCCGGACTCGGAGGACAATCTGCCCTCCACCACTCTGGAACGCGCGGAATTGGAGCGTCTGCTCGCGCAGGCCATCGAGCAGATGCCACCCATTGAACGGACGGTTTTGAGCTTGTACTACCACGAGGAAGCGACCTTGCGCGAAATCGCGGAAATCATGCAGATGCATTTATCGCGCATCGCACAATTGAAATCGCAGGGCATTTTGCGGCTGCGCACATACATGGAGCGGCGGTGGTCGCTCCAGCGATAGGAGACTAGATATGCCGGAGATCAACCAGACACCGGAGAGCCCGGTAAAGAACCTGGAGACGCTGGACCTGCTGCTCGACGTGGAATTGCCCGTGAGCGTCTCGTTCGGCAGGGCGCAAATGCCCTTGCAGCAGGTGTTGAAGTGGACCCCGGGATCGATCGTGGAACTCGAGTGCGGAGTCAATGAGCCGGTGGAGGTGGTGGTGAATAACTGCGTGATCGCCCGCGGCGAGGTTGTGGTGGTGGATGGCAACTATGGCGTGCGCGTGCAGCACATTGTCAGCCGCGCGCAAAGGCTGGAGATTGCACCGCCGAAGGAGGAATTGCAATGACGATAGATTGGCTGCCGTTGATTCAGCCGCTGGAAATATTCGCCGTGCTGGCGCTGAGCGCCACGTGCCTGCTGTACGCGTTCCTTTTGCATTTGAACATGCGCGCGATGGCGCGGCGCGGCCGCGAAGACCGCGAGCACTTCGAGCGCCGCTTGGCCGAGGTGCTGGACGCAACCGAGCGCTTGCGCAGGGAGCGCGAGGAACCTGCGCGTCCGTCGCCCGTGCCCGCACCCGGACAGCCGCTCAATCTGAACAAGCGCGGCCAGGTACTACGCATGCGCCGGCGCGGCGAGAACCCCGAAACCATCGCCGCCGCGCTCTCGATTCCGCAGAACGAAGTGGCCCTGCTGCTGAAGGTGCACCAGATGTCGCTGGAACAAGTGGAAAAAGGCTCGACCCAGGCCACCGGGTAGCGATCCCACATTACAATAGGAGAGGAGCGACTACATGAGCCGTTTTCTCCTGTTGCTGTGCTGCACCCTGGCTATCGGGGCCGCCCCGAGCCAAAGTTCGAAATCCGCACCCGTGGAGATCGTAAAATCCGTTGGAGTCTTCACGGCGCCGATCTCCATCGAGGTTTTCAGCGATTTCCAATGTCCCTCGTGCAAGCTTTTATATGAGCAAACGCTGCGCCCGCTGACTGACGACTACGTCGATAAAGGGAAGGTCTACCTGGTGCACCGCGACTTTCCGCTACCTCAGCATGCGCACGCGCGTGAAGCCGCCTGCTACGCCTGCGCTGCGGGCCGGATTGGGAAGTATGAGGCCGCGTGCGACATTCTGTTCAAGCGGCAAGACGCCTGGGCCGCCGATGGAAAGGTGGCCGACACGGTGTGCAGCGTTCTTTCGCCGAGCCAGGCCAAGCAGGTGCGTGTGCTGGCCAAAGACCCGCAGGTCGTCGCATCTGTGGATCAGGATATTCAGTTAGGGCAGGTTGCCGGGGTGCGGCAGACTCCGACCATGGTGATCACTTACAAGAATCAGCGATACCCCATCAGCGGCGCGGTCAACTACGATCTTCTGCGGCGCTTCCTGGACCAGTTGCTGATCAAGTGAACGCGCGACGCTGGCTCGTTCTCATTCTGCGTGTAGCGCTGGCCGCGGTATTTGTCTACGCTGCGTGGTCCAAGCTCCGCCAGCCCTGGCTGCTGTTCGCCATGGCGATCGATGCCTACGGTCTGTTGCCGCAATGGGCGGTGATGACGCTGGCGCGCGCGCTGCCTTGGTTCGAACTGGCGTTGGGGATTTTGCTGCTCACCGGATTCTGGCTGCGGCACACCACGATCGTGGCATCGGCGTTGCTGGTCGTGTTCTTCACGGTCATGCTGAGGTCGTACGCCAAAGGTCTGCAAATTGACTGTGCCTGCTTTGGCTTTGGCGAAGCCATCAGTCTGAAGACACTCCTCAGAGACGGCCTGTTGGTGTTGTCATCAGTCGCTTTGACGGCGCTGGCGTTCGGCCGTGCACCCTATTCCGCTAAGCCGACTTGATCGAAACTACGTTGGCGGGAGTCTCGAGATTGCGCAGCTTCGCGAGCAGCGTAGTCCGTTTCATACGCAGCAGGTCGGCCGCTACGGTCTTATTGCCGCCGCTTCGCTCGAGCGCCTGCTCGATGATGTTGCGTTGAAAATTGGTGACAGCAGCTTCAAAATCGATCCCCGTTTCCGGCAAAACCGCCGCGGACGGAGCCGCGCTTATCGGCTTGCGGGCGCCGAATTCCGGCAGCCGGAAGTCCGCGGGGTAGAGATCCAAGCGGTCCCCGCTGAGCACCACCGCCATCTCGATGGCGTTCTCCAGTTGCCGCACGTTGCCTGGCCAATGATAGGCGCACAGCCGGTCCACCGCTTCGCGGTAGATTCTCTTGAGAGCGATGCCTTCGATCCGGCAGATCTTTTCCAGAAAATGGTGCGCCAATAGTGGAATATCCGACGCCCGCTCCCGCAGCGGCGGCATGGTGACAGGCACCACGTTGAGGCGGTAGAAGAGATCCTCACGGAAAGTCCCTTGGGCCACCTTCTCGGCCAGGTTGGCATTCGACGCCGCGACCACGCGCACGTCGACGCGAACCGTTTCCGAGCTGCCAATGCGCTGAAACTCGCGCTCCTGCAGCACACGCAGCAGTTTGGCTTGCAGATCGAGCGGCAGGTCGCCGATTTCGTCCAGAAACAGCGTGCTGTTGTGCGCCTGCTCGAACCGCCCCACGCGCTGCTGCAAGGCTCCGGTGAAAGCGCCCTTGGTGTGGCCGAACAGTTCCGCTTCAAGCAGATTTTCCGGCAACGCGCTGCAATTGACCGCGACCATCGGCAGGTGCGCTCTGGGGCTGGCGTGATGCAGGGCGCGCGCGACGACTTCTTTCCCGGTGCCGGTTTCACCCGTAATCAGCACTGTCGAGCGCTTAGGGCCGGCCAGCCGGATTACGTTCTCGACTTCCCGAATGGGACGGCTCTCACCGATAAAGAAGCGCTTCCACGGATCGGCCTCCCCGTCCGCCGCAACGGCGCTGACGCGCAGTTGCTCGGCCGCACTCTCCAATTGTCCGATCAATTCATTTTCGTCGATAGCCCCGTTCATAAAGTGCTCGGCGCCCAACCGCACCAGACGAACGGCATCCGCGACGGTGCCCTTGGAATCGCGAACAAGAACCGGCGTGTGCGGTGATGCCTCGTGTATCGCCTCCACCAAATCCGCCGGCTCGCAGCCGGCAAGTGGAAACTCGGCGAACACCACCGCGGCTTTCACGGAACGCAGCCGCTCTAACGCCTCCGCCGCGCTATGCACTATATGGATGACGAAGCGATGGAGATTTTCCATCAAATTGATTTCCGCAGGTCCGGGCGGCGCATTCCGGATCCACAGCAGTGATGTGCCCTGGCGCATGTGCCTCTTAATATCGGCTATAATTGCGTGGAATATAGAGTAAAATTCACACAATTTACAGTAAATCTTCTTTGTAACCCTTTGATGTAGAACGTTGGTTAATCTCTCGCACTGCACCTTTTGCAATATTGTCCGTTGACCTGTTACCGGTTAACCTGTCTACCGGTGCGTAGTGTTTTAACCGCCGAAGAAGCATCTGAATTTCTAATCGGAAAGACGCGCCAGGCCGCAGAATCGCCGCCAAGAGATGGGAGAGAACCCAAGAGTGGATGCCGTTGACATGCCTGCACTAATGCGGCCGGCATGCGCTTCGCTGGCCGATGCGGAGCATGCAGGAGCGGATGCGCTCGCGTCAGAGCAACCCCAGTGCGGGCACGAGAGGATTCTCGGCTGCCTGCCGCTGGTCGACTCCATCGCACGCCGCGTCTACGGCTCGCTCCCGCCGAATACCTGCCTGGAGTTGCACGATCTCGCGCAGTCGGGCCTCCTGGGACTGGTGAGCGCAGGCCGCTGCTACGATCCCGAGACTGCCGTCCCGTTCTCGATCTACGCACGCTATCGCATCGAAGGCGAAATTCTGGATAGCCTCCGCCGGCATGATTTGGCGCCGCGCCGGCTGCGCCGCTGGCAGAAGCAGGTGAGCGCGGCCCGCCAGGAATTGGCTGGGAATCTGCACCGTGAGCCGACGGATGAGGAACTGTGCGACCGGCTGATGATTTCCCTGGCCGAGATGCGGAACCGCAGTCTGGCGCTGAGCCAGACGCGCCCGGCGGCATCGGCCGCGGTTGAAGATACGCGGCAGCCTGACCTGGCCAGTAGTCCCGACGCCGGCCCCGACCACATCTGCGAGCGGCGTCAACTGCGTGAAGTGCTCGACCGGTTGATTGACAGCCTTGCCCCGCGTTACCAGCAGGTCATCCGTTCACACTACTGCCGCCATATGACGTTGAAGGAGATCGGAGGCGAAATGGGAGTGCATGAGAGCCGTGTCTCCCAGATGCACCGCAGCGCTCTGGAAGCTATGGGACGCATGTTGAAGGAATCCGGCATTTCGTCGCCGGCGCACTTATGAGAATCGAGAATCAGAATCTGAATGGCGCAGCCGGTCTGCAAACCGGACGGACGCCGGAAACAAATCCCACCGATGCCCTGGGTTCGACCTCTTCCACTCGCGGCCCTGGCTCACTCAGTGGAGATCACGCGGAAATCTCCAGCCTGGCGGAGAATGTTTCCCAAGCGCTATCGGCGCAGTCGGTGAACCGCGCGCAGAGAATCCAGGAATTGGCCCAGCAATACAGCGCCGGAACGTACCGGCCGAGCGCACGATCGGTCAGCAGCGCGATCGTCGCGGATGCCATTGGAGCGAAGGATGCCGCGCAATAAGGACCACGTAGCCGGAGCCGGCACACCACCAGCGCCCCTCGATCCCGCGGCAACCGTAAGACAACTTCAGGAAACGGTTCGCGATGCGCGCGCGCAGTTGATCTCTCCCACTCCCGAAAATCTCGACGAATGCCGGCGCCGCGTCGACGAAGCTGTCAACGTGCTGCGCCAATTGCAAACCGGCCTGCCCACCGGCGACTTCCGCCGCGACTCCTCCCTTCGTGCGCCACTTGGTGAACTGCGTGCCGAAATCGCCCGCCTGAATATTCTGCTCGATGGCGCCGCGGCGTTTCATACCGGATGGGTGCGCTTGGCCGCGTCGATGGTCGCGGGATACACGGCCGATGGCACGCCCGGGCAACCCGAGCCTACGCGTCACGTGTGGCTGGAGGTTTGACAGATGTCGGGTCTTCTCACAGCTCTCCAATCCTCGGCCGGCGCCATGCAAGCCTTCGAGCAGGCGCTCGAAACCATCGGCAACAACGTATCGAATTCGTCCACCCCCGGTTATGCGGCCCAGACCCCGACTCTGGACGCTCTTCCTTTCAATCCCAATGAGGGGCTGCCCGGTGGCGTCACCGCGGGCGTGGTGCAAAGCGCGCGCGACGAATTCTCCGAACAAAACGTGCGCCAGAACGTCTCTACACTGGGAACGCTCGAAGCTACTTCCCAGAACCTGTCGTCTATCCAAACCGGCTTTCCCGTGAGTTCCAACTCGGGTATCGCCGGAGCGCTGAACTCGCTATTCCAGAATTTCTCGGCATGGAGTGTCACCCCGACCAGCGTCGCTTCGCAGCAAACCGTCATCGACGGCGCGCAATCGGTGGCACAGGCGTTCCAGCAGGCGTATGCGGGCCTGACCCAGGCCTCCAATAACACGGACCAACAGATCCAGCAAACAGTCAGCCAGATCAACGGCTACGCTAGCCAGTTGGCGGCGGACAATCAGCAGATACAGAATGGCGACCGCAATGATGCCGGTCTGGACGCGCAGATTCACTCGACGCTCGAGAATCTCTCGGAGCTGGGCGACATCACCGCTACGCAGCAATCCGACGGAAGCTGGAAGGTTCTTCTGGGCGGCCAGACGCCGCTGGTCATCGGTTCGCAGGCCTATTCGATTAGCATCAGCGTCTCCACGCCTCCCGGCGCTCCGGCCACCGTGGCAGGCGGCAATCCGCCTACCCGCATTCTCGATTTCCAGGGTAATGATGTCACCGCGAACATTTCGGATGGCAAACTTGCCGGCTACCTGCAAGTTCGCAACAACGTTCTTCCGTCCATCATCGGCGGCGCTTATCAGCAGGGCAGCCTGAACCAGCTCGCGCAGGGCGTCGCTGATACGGTGAACAACCTACTCACCGCTGGCAATATTTCCAATGGGCCTCCGCCCGTCCCCGGTATTCCGCTGTTCACCTACAACGCCGCTGCGCCCACCAGCGTGGCCAGCACGATTGGCGTGAACAGCGCCGTCACACCAGGCCAACTGGCCGCCATTCAACCCGGACCGCCTCAAGTCAGCAACGGCATCGCGCTGCAACTCGCCAACTTGGCCAACCCGACCAGCGCCACCGGCCAAATCAATGGACTCAGCTTCACGGAATTCTATGGCTCGATCGCGGCCCAGGTGGGACAACAGACGTCAGACGCTCAGAGCCAGCTTCAGGTGCAGCAGCAAACCGTCGCCCAGGCTCAAAGCTTGCGCAGCCAGATCTCTGGTGTCTCGCTCAATGAGGAAGCAGCCCGCCTGGTGGAATTCCAGAATGCATACCAGGCCACGGCGCGAACCGTGACCGTGCTGGATACGCTCACCCAGGACACGATCAACATACTGCCGGTGACCGGTTGAGGAAGTTAGAGGGAAACCATGATCCAGAACTTGAATCCTGCCGCGTCAATATTCGTGGCCAACGTTAATCAGGCAACCAACCTGATCACTCAGTTGACCAACGAGGTCACGTCCGGCTTGAAAATCTCTCAGCCATCCGACGATCCCGGAGACATGGTCACCTTGATGGATATCCGCAGCCAAATCGATGCCAACCAGCAGGCGTCGAACAATCTCGCTCCGGTGTTGAACAACACCCAAGCCGCGGATCAAACTCTGCAAAGCGCGGTGAACCTGGTAAGCCAGGCAACGAATGCGGCAACGCAGGCGGCGAACTCCCTCACCAGCGCGTCGCAGGACCAGGTTTTGGCTCAGCAGGTCTCAAACATTCTCCAACAACTGGTAGGACTGGCCAACACCCAGGTGAACGGCCAATTCATTTTCAGCGGCGATCAGCCACAGTCCGCCTCTTATACTCTGAACACGGCCAGCCCCACGGGCGTGAGCGGTCTCATTGCCAATCCACAGGCCACTCAGCAAATTGCCGACTCAAACGGCGCCACGTTTCCCGTGGCCTTGACGGCGCAGCAGATTTTCGATCATCAGACCGGTGGCGCGAGCTTCGTGGGTAACGCCGTGAGTCTGAACAATCCGGCGATAACATTCCTCACCGGCGGAACGCAGACGTACACCTTCAACTACGTCGATGCCACCGGCAACACCCAGTCACGCAACGTTGTTGTGAACGGTGGTGCGACCGGTATCAATGGAACCACCGTCGTCAGCCAGCTCAACGCCGGTCTCGGCGGGACTGGCATCACGGCATCGATCAACGCGACCAACGGCACCGTGCAGTTCACCAGCTCGGGCGCCTTTACCGCCGGCGTCGCCGCCGCGACTGCAGGCACGTCGACTGTGACAGCCCCTGCCAATGCAGTGAACGTTGCACAGTTCAACGTGCAATCGGCCGCCTTCAGCGGAGCCGGCACCACATTGAGCGGCGCCGACACATTTACCATCAGCGATGGAACCAATACGGCCAATGTCAGCCTTGGCGCCGGCGTGACGGTTGCCACTGCAGTCACCAGCATCAACACAGCGTTGAAAGCTGCGGGCATAACCGATGTGAGTGCGCTGGCGACCGGCGATGGGACGGCGGTCTCCCTCCAAGGGGCGAAGAACTTCACCGTAGTCGACACAACGGCCGCGGCTGGCGGCGCATCTCCTCTATTCACAACAGCCGGTAATGTGGCTGTGACGGCGGGCAGCACTACCGGCGCGGCGGCGCCTGACAATGTGTTCGCTGCTGTGAACACCTTACTGGTTGGTCTACAGACCAACAACCAAGCGGCCATCACGAGTTCCATCAGCTCGCTGCAGTTGGCCGGCAACTATCTGGACGCGCAGCAGGCGTTTTACGGTTCTGTGGAAAACCGCGTGCAAAATGCGCAGACGCTGGCGAGCCAACAAAGCGTCCAACTCCAGACCCAGTTGAGCCAGGTACAGGACGCCGACATCGCTCAGGTGGCGGTGGAACTCACACAAGAACAGACCCAGTTACAGGCTGCCATGACCGCGGAGGGGCAGTTGCCGCGCACCAGCCTGTTCAACTTCCTGGGCTGAAAACAAAATGGATCAAGACGCACAGAAGATTCACACCGCACCGGCAGGAGGAGTGGAAACTCTCGATCCGGCCACCGCACCCAAAGTGGCGCTATTCGATTTTCGCAAGCCCGGACAGACACCCGGCTCGCAGATGCGCGCTATCGAGGTGCTGAAGCAGAAATTTCTGCACCGCATCGTGTCCAGCCTGTCTGCCTATCTGCGCTCCGGCGTGACCGCGCAGTTGCTGGCCATTGACCATCTTTCCTACGGCGAGTTTCTGAAGGTCCTGCCTTCACCCACCTGCATAGTGGCCGTCGGCATGCAACCCTACGAGGCCAACGCGGTCCTCGAGCTGAACCCTTCGCTGGTATTTCCCATCATCGAGCTACTGCTCGGCGGTACCGGAAAAGCCGAAGTTGCCAACCGCGAAATTACTGAGATTGAGCAGAACGTACTCGACGGCCTGTTTCGCATCATTATCCAGGCCCTGGCGGATGCTTGGAAGGATGTGCTCCCGGTCACCCTATCGCTCGAATCGGTCGGAAGGGAAGCACGCCTGATTCATGCCCCCCACGAGCCCATGGTGACGGTGAGCGTTGATGTGAAACTGGAAGAGGGTGGCGGGCGCCTGAACCTGGCTGTGCCCACCGAACTCCTGACACTACAGGGTGAGGATGGCGATGCGCAGTCCGCGCCCCGCAAAATCGAAGCTACCGAAGCCGAGCAAGCCAGAACTCTGGATCTTTTGCGCGACGCCAAATGCACTCTCGAGGCTCATTTGGAAGGTCCGATGTTGCGTGTCCGCGAGCTGCTGGAACTCAAGGAAGGCGACGTGCTGACATTTGATCATCCCATCGACGAAGCCCTGGGTGGCTTCGTCAACGGCAAGCGGAAATTCTCCGGACAGATTGTGAGCACGGGAAAGAAGAAGGCTTTTCAGATCGAATAGCCACGGGGCGAATTGTAGCCAGATGTGCGAGCAACCGGAAGCAGGTGGCCGCACGCTCCCCATTCCCAAAACTCATCCCGGCGAGATCCCGCTCCATCTGCGCGGCAATCCCATTGAGCAGATCGAGCCGCTCTTCCTCTTCGGCGCAGGTGGTGGCCGCGCAGGATCGCTGCGCAAAGTGCAGTTCGGCCCGAAGACCGGGCATGTTTTCGTGCTCCCAAGCGTCTAGAATGCGCTGGGCTTGCCGGGTAGAATCTGCAGCGCAGGGCGATGCGCCGTTTGTGAGGAGCTGGGGCTGTTGGGAATCGTGCATACCTTAGTTGGCTTATCGGCCAGTTTTTTGGGTTTTTTGAAAAATAAGGCCTTTTCCCGCCAAAGGTTACTGTAAATTTCCGGAAACCCTAGGGGAAACTTCCGATAAGTACTCTGGCGGCCCTTGCCAATGATCCAACTCACTCGCTTGAATCATGTCCCGTTAGTATTGAACTCGGATCTGATTGAGCACATGGAGGTAACTCCAGATACTGTCGTGACCTTAACTACAGGCCAGAAGTTCGTGGTCCTGGAGTCGGCCGAAGAGGTTCTGGACCGCATCATCGAGTTCCGCAGGTCAATCGTTTCTGGCGCTGCTGAGTGTCCGTTGCGCCATCAGGATTACAAGCACCTGGTTACAACTGCGAACGACCTAGACGAATCCAATGGCTGAGAAGACCTCGGCAGCGAAGAAGAAATCCGGCGGCAAACCGGATCTGGTAACCATCGGCGGCCTGGTGCTGGCCGTTGGCGGCATCCTGGGCGGCCTGGTGCTCGAAGGTGGCAAGGTCAAGGATGTCGCCCAGGTTACGGCGGCCATCATCGTGCTCTGTGGCACCATCGGCGCCGTCATGGTCACCACTCCCATGCACACGCTGATCGGTGCTGTGAAGAAGCTAGGCATGGTGTTCTTTGAGGCCGACCAAAACCCGCAGGCCATGATCGACGAGATCATCGGATACGCCACCAAGGCGCGCAAGAGTGGAATCGTTTCGCTCGAGCAGGATGCTGATGCCATCCAGGATCCCTTTCTGCGCAAGGCTCTCAACCTGGCAGTGGACGGCACCGACCTGGATGTGATCCGCAAAACCATGGAGCTCGAAATCAATCTAGAGGAGCATCATGCTGAGGCCGAGGCCAAAGTGTTTGAGTCGGCGGGTGGCTATGCGCCCACGATCGGCATCATCGGCGCCGTGCTTGGATTGATCCAGGTGATGAAGCATTTGGCCAACATTGAAGAGGTGGGCAAGGGCATCGCGGTGGCGTTTGTGGCCACCGTTTACGGGGTGGCATCCGCCAACATTTTCTTTCTCCCGGCGGGAGCCAAAATCAAAGCACGCATGCAAAAGGTGATTCAGAACCGCGAACTCATGCTGGAAGGTGTCGCCGGCATCGTGGAAGGCCTGAATCCCAAGCTGATTCGCAGCAAACTGGAGGCGTACGGCCGTCAGGAGCATGCGGAGAAGGCTGTCAAGGAACCGAAAGCGGCCAAGGCGCCCGCCCGGGCCGCGACGGTGGAAGGATAGGCACGGCATCGCATGGCTCGAGTCAAGAAACAGGCACCCCACGAAAATCACGAGCGCTGGCTGGTTTCTTACGCTGACTTCATCACGCTCCTGTTCGCCTTTTTCGTGGTCATGTTCGCTACATCACAGACCGACAAGGCCAAGGCGACACAGGTTTCTGATGCCGTCACACAAGCTCTCGAAAACGGTGGAATCCGGGCCATGGTCCACGAGGTACTAGGTGGAACTGTGGATCAGAAGGGGCAGGGCAATGCCATGATGCGAGGCCCGGGTGGCACTCAGACCGTCAAGCCGCCCGAGCCGAGGCCCGAGCCGAGGCCCGAGCCGCCTCCCGAGGTGGCTGAGCTGTTGCCGTCGATGAAGTATCTGTCAGGGGAGCTCCAGGGTGAAATCAAGGCGGGAAAAATCGAGATGCGCCTTGAGCCTCACGGCCTGGTTGTCAGCCTGAAGCAAGCGGCGTTCTTTCCATCCGCCGGAGATACGGTTGCCCCGGCGAGTTATCCCAGCCTGCAGAAGGTCTCCGCCGTGCTTCGCGATCTGCCGAATCCCGTGCGGCTGGAAGGACACACCGACTCCGTCCCCATCCACACGGCGCGCTTCCGGAATAACTGGGAGCTTTCCGCGGCCCGCAGCATTGCCATGCTGAACGTGCTCTCCGATAAGTTTCAGCTGTCGCCTGAGCGGTTCTCGGTGGCCGGCTACGCGGACACCGCCCCCGTTGCTTCGAACGACACCGAAGAAGGCCGTGCGCGCAACCGGCGCGTGGACATTGTGATTCTCAACCAGTTGGCCAAGGTTCCGGATGCAGGCCCCAAGCTGGCGACCCAGAAGGGCGAAGCTCCCAAGAAAACCTAGCGGGCAGCCGGATCCGGAGGAGTGAGCCGGATCCGGCTGCCCGGAGCCGCGTTGGGGCGTCCGCTACCGTTATGCCTAGGATTGCCGGCGCCGCTGCGGCTCCCATTGTGCCAGGTACGTTTCGGTTGCGAGCGCCTCAAATTCGCGGTCCACAGCCGATTCCCATTCCGCCCTGCGCACTTGGCGGAGCTTGTCCAGCAGCCTGTAATCGCGCCGCGCTTCGAGCACGCGTGCCCGCTGCTGGTCCATTTTGATCCCGCATTCGCGCCGCCGGTCGAGCGCGACCTTCCGCTGCTGCTCTACGTGTGCCTGATATCTGGCCAGCGCGCCCAAATCTGCTCCATTGACCGGACCACTCGACTGCACCAGCGCTTCCGCCTGCGCGCGCGCATTAGCAAGCTTCGCAAGAGTCGCATCCCAGCGCGCGCACTCCCCAGCCACGCGGCTCAGCGCCGCTTGCGCCAGTTCCAACTGAGCCTGTCGCCATTCGAGCACTCGTTCCAGCCGGAAGGAAAACGCCGTCATGGCTTATGGCAACTGCGAGGCGAGCTGCCGCAGGCCTGCCAGGGTTTCGTCCCACTCGGATTCCGCGCGCGCATCCTGTTGCAGGAAACGCATCAACTCCGGTCGCATTCGAATGGCCGCGTCCAGCTTGGGATTCGTTCCGGAAACATAGGCGCCCAATTGAATCAGGTCTTCCGCCTGCTGATAAGACGAGAGCGCCTCGCGCAACTTGCGTTGGGCGGCGAGCTGGTCGTTGGTTGCAATCTGTGTGGTGAGGCGGCTCACCGAGTGCAGGATGTCGATGGCGGGATAATGTCCCGCTGCGCCCAAAGCCCGCGAAAGAATTATGTGGCCGTCGAGCATCGAACGCGCGGCGTCACAAATAGGCTCGTTGAAATCGTCGCCTTCCACCAGGACGGTGAAAAATCCGGTAATCGATCCGCGCCGAAAGTTGCCGGCGCGCTCGAAGACTTTCGGCAGCAGGCTGAATACCGATGGCGGATAGCCCTTTTGACTGGGCGGCTCTCCGGCCGACAGCCCCATCTCCCGCTGCGCCATGGCGAACCGTGTGACTGAGTCCATCACCAGCAAAACGTTCGCGCCTTGATCGCGAAAATACTCCGCGGCGGCCAGCGCCACAAAGCAGGCGCGCAGACGAATGGGGGCGGGCCTATCCGACGTGGCCACCACCACCACCGACTTCTGCATTCCTTCCGGACCCAGTTCGTGCTCCAGAAATGCGCGCACCTCGCGGTTGCGTTCTCCGATCAGAGCGATCACGCTCACGTCCGCGGAGCTGTGCCGCGACATGCAGCCGAGCAGCGTGCTCTTTCCCACCCCACTGCCACCAAAGATGCCGATTCTCTGGCCGCGCCCGCAGGGCAACAGGCCATCGATCGCTCGAATTCCCGTGACCAGCGGCTCGGTGATGTGCTCCCGCTCCAAGGGATTCGGCGGCAGCTTGTAGAGGTCGTAGAAGTCTGTGGTCTCCAGCTCGCCGCGCGAATCGAGTGGCCTGCCGAGGCCGTCCAGAACACGTCCCAGCAACGCATGCCCGACTCCGACGCGCGCCTGGTCGGGCCGCGCCACGATGGGGTCGCCCAGCCTCAGACCGTCGATCTCTTCGAGCGCCATCGATAGTACGTTGCTGTTGCGGAACCCGATCACCTGGGTTCGGATGACGCGGCCGCCGGAAGCGAGAATCTCGCAAAAGTCACCGATCGCCGCCGCTGGGCCTCGCGACTCGATCAGCAGCCCGACCAGCTCTACTACCTCGCCGGACCACACGAACGGATCCACCTTCTCCAACCGTGCCAGATAAGGATCGAAGCTCAGCCCAGGCAGGCTCGTCATCGTTGGGTCTGAAAGCGGTCCGCCAGACCTCTCTCAATCTCCTTCAGTTGTGAATCGATGGATGCATTCAGGCTGCCGCGAGACATTTCGAAGACTGCCGCACCTGGTTCCTGGGCGGCATCGGAAATGATTTCCACTCTGCTCTCCATGCCCATCCGCTCAACGCAGTCGCGCAGGGCAGGAACGAAGTCCGGATGCATGCGTACGCGGCAGGTTTCTTGTGATTGCAGCCTCTCGAGCGCCGCCCGCACCAGCCCTTCGATGGCGCTGGGATCTACCGTCAGTTCGCGGCGCAGTACCCGTCGCGCGATGGCGATGGACAGCCGCACCGCATCGGTTTCTGTTTGACGCAACAGTTGCCCGCGATACTGATCCAATTCGGCAATGGCATTGGCCAACCGTTCGATCGTCGCGCGAACCTCTTCCTGGGCCTGTGCTCTGGCCTGCGCCTCACCCTCGAGCCGCCCTGCTTCCCGCGCTTCGTGGGCACGCTTCTCTGCCAGCTTCTCCAGTTCCGCGACGCGCGATTCATGAATGATCGTCTGGCCTCCACTGGGGAGTGCCTTGGCATCCGCCGCGGCTTTTCTGCGGTCCACCGTTTCGCCATTCAGCGCGACGGTCCGCCAGGCGAAGGGTCGCACGCGATCGGTGCCGCTTTCGATCGACACCTTAGACGACATACTGATCGTTGCCTCCCTTGAGGCTGACCACTCCTTCGGCCTGCAGTTCCTTGACCTTGGCAATGATCTGTTTCTGTGCCGCTTCCACGTCCTTGATCCGCACCGGACCGGCGGCTTCCATGTCTTCCTTCAGCATTTCCGCGCCGCGCTGTGACATGGAGCTCATGAAATGCGTCTTGAGCGCATCGCTCGTGCCTTTGAGAGCAATAGTGAGGATCTTCCGGTCTACGCGCGACAGCACTTCTTTAATGCCGTTCTGGTCCACCGAAAGGAAATCTTCAAAGACGAACATCAAGTGCCGGATACTGCCGGCGGTGTTCGGGTCGCGCTGCTCGATACCGCTCAAAAGCTGCTCGCTCATGCCGGAATCCAGGCGGTTGAACATTTCCGCCACCGCGCGCACGCCGCCGTGGGATTCGCGGCTGAAATCGCCCAGCCCCTTCAGCTTCTCTTCGATCACGCCGGCGATTTTGCCGATGATTTCTGGCGCGATCTGGTCGATCGCCGCCATGCGCAAAGCGACATCCGACTGCATTTCTTCAGGAAGTGACGTCAGCAGCGAAGCGGATTTCGAGGAGTCTAAATGGGAGAGAATCAGCGCGATCGTCTGGGGGTGCTCCGATTGCAAAATCCGGGCCAGTTGTTTGGCATCGACCTTTTGTAAGGAGCGGAAGCTGGATGGCCTGCCCAGGTCCTTGGGCAGTTTCTCCAACAGGCGGATCCCGTCCTCCTGGCCGAACGCGGCGACCAACATTTTTCGCGCGTAATCCAGGCCGCCGGTTACCACATAGTCTGTGGCCAGCATCAGGTTGTGAAACTCTTCGAGCACTCCTTCCAGCTCGACGGAGCTGACGGATTTGACCCGCGCCACCTCTTTGGTGACGCGCTGCACCTCATCCTCCGACATGTGGCTGAGGATCTTGGCGCTGGCCTGATCGCCCAGGCTGATGAGCAGCATGGCGGCTTTGCGGCTGCCCGGAATGGAATCCGGATCCGTTCTTTTTACGGGTGCTGGGGCTTCGTCGCTCGGCTCGATCAGTTGCACGCTCATACGATCAGTTGTCGTTCACCCAGCCGCGTACGATGTGCGCGGGAAGGACGGGGTCTCTATCAATGTTGTCGCGCAGGCGCTTTACGAGAACGGCTGAGCGCTTGGTGGTCTCTTTCATCGCCGCGGCATCCAATTGTGCCTGCAAATCGGCTTCTTCATCCAGCGCAGCCGCGGTGCCAATTTGGCCGGTTGCTTCCGCCGCGGCAGGCAGAGGTGTGGGAGCACTGACTCGAACCGGCTTCTTGCCCTTAAACATCTTCGCCACTAAGAAGCCTATTCCGACGAGAACGACCAATATGCCGACTGCTCCGCCGATCACGATGTAGCGATTTCCGAGGGCCTTCGATAACCACGGCGGCAGATTGGAGTTTGCCGCAGGCGCTGGGGTCAAGGGCCCGGCCATCGGAGGCTCCAGGTTCAAGGTCGATTCGAACGGCAGGCTCTCGACGATCAGCTGATCTCCGCGGTCTTGCGAGAAACCCGTAGCTGCCGCCACCAGATCACGGATGGATTTCAGGTTCTCCGCTGACGGCTGCTCCAGAACTTTCTTTATGTTCTTTCCCTGACCCTCCCAGTGCACCGTTTGATCCACCAGGACGGCGAGGGACATCTTCTTTACTGTCCCTTGCGGCAGCTTCACGTGTTTCACCGTGCGGCTGGATTGATATGCGATGCTTTCCGTGCGGCGGGAGCTGCCCGCGAGGGTGGTGGCGGGTTTCGGCGCTGGCCGAGGAAGGTTGGAAGCTGTGCCAGGAACGCCGGCTGCGCCCGGGCCATTGCTGGTGTCTTCGGACTTTTGCGAACTGACCATCACAGATCTCGTCGGGTCAAAGACTTCCTCGCTTTGTTCACCGCTGGTGAAATCGCAATCCACTGAGGCCCCGGCCCGGAACCGGTCGGCTCCGAGCAATGGTTCGAGAGTGGAATTGATTTTCGCCACTAGATCCCGCTCCATGCTCTGGCGCATCTCCAGGAGGCGGTCGCTCGAATCGGCGCCGTCGGATGACAGCATGGAGTGCGGCCGGCTGAGAAGATGCCCGGTATCGTCCAGCACGGAAACCGACTCCGGCGCCAGACCTTCAACCGCGCTGGCGAGCAAATGCTGAATGGCCGTCACGTTCTGCGGAACGAGTTGTGCACTCGGCCGGAGCCGCACCACGACGCTGGCCTTGGCCGGCTCACGTGCCTCTAGATATACCGATTCCTTCGGAAAGGTGACGTGGACGCGCGCCTGTTGCACTTCCGCCAGCGACATGACCGTCCGCTCGAGTTCCCCCTCGAGCGCGCGGCGGTAATTGATGTGTTCCACAAACTCGGTTGCGCCGAAGTTCGTCTTGTCAAACAGCTCGAAACCGATGCGCCCGCTCTTTGGCAGCCCCGCTGACGCCATTTCGAGACGCATCTCGGCGACTTTGGCGGATGGTACCAGGATCGTGGATCCATTTTCGGAGAGCCGGTAAGCCACTCCGGTTTCCTTCAACTTCTGTACGACGGCTCCGGCGTCCTCTGATGCGAGGGTTGTATACAAAGGGCGGAAGTCGCTTTCTTGTCTCCAATGTACTAGCGCATAGAGGCCTGAGCCCACGGCCACGACCACGAGGGCGATGGTTATGCGCTGCATTGCGGAGAGGTTCGCGATCACTTTCCGAAATTGATCCATGATTGTGAACGGCAGCCGCGGCTACATCTGTATCCGCATGATTTCCTGGTAAGCCGAGACCACCTTGTTCCGTACCTGAAGCCCGAGTTCGAATGCGAGATCGGCGCGCTGCACCGCGAGAATCGCGCTGTGCAGTTCCTGCCCGTCTCCGGAGAGGAAGCGTTCCACCGCTTGAGTGGCCACCTGGCCGGTTTGTTCCACTTTTTGAATGGCGCCTTCAAGAAGTCCGCGAAACTCGCTGGAATTCCCGGTGACACTTGGCGCCTGCATACTGCCCGATATGTCTGCCGTGGCTGTTGGAATCTGAATGGGAGCAATCGGTAGTGGCATCTGGATTCCGTCAGCGCAACAAATCGATCGACCGCTGAATCATGTCTTTGACCGCCGAGATAGCCGAGACGTTGGCCTCATACCCGCGGCTCGCGCCCATCAGGTCCACCATGTCTTCCGCCGGATTGATCCGCGGAAAGGCAACGTAACCGTCTTTGTCGGCGTCCGGATGTCCCGGCATATAGCGCCGCTCGGGATCGCGGTCATCCTGAACCACCTGGGAGATGCGCACGCCATCTGCTCTCCCCAGTTGCGACTCAAAGACGGATGAAAACGGAGTCTCAGCGGGCGCGGTCTCGAAAACCACGTCTTTGCGCCGGTAGGGACCGCCTTCGGGAGTTCGCGTAGTTTCGGCGTTGGCCAGGTTTTCCACCAACAGCTCAGCGCGTGCTCGTTGCGCCGACATACCTGATTCGCTTACGGAGAGCAATGAAAACAGGCTCATGCGCCCTTGCCCTCCTCGATAGCTTGTTTGACAGATTTGATCTGATCGCGCATCAGGCTGCTGGCGATGCTGAAGCGTAGAGCGTTCTCGGACAGCAACCGGGCTTCGCGATCGATGCTGACGTTGTTGCCGTCATTCCGGACCTGGAGGCCTCGCACTTCCACCGGGCTGGGAACTCCCGCACTTGCATTCACGAACTCTGTTTGGAAGTCGATGTCCAGAGTTTTGTAACCTGGGGTGTCCGCGTTGGCGATGTTGGAGGCGACCAGCTTCTGGCGGGCGCTCAGCAGATCCATATAATGCTCGAGTTTGTTCGCCACGGGATCCAGCATGGACCCTTGTTCGTGCAAGCCAGGTACCACCGGTAACCGCCATGATCCGTGACCGGCGTTAACCGAAGTGAGTGTTACGGATTCGACGAAGTCACCGTTTCGACGGCGGAGGCGTGGCGGAGGACGTCACCCTTCCAACCGCCAGGTTGGCCGAGGAGGGGCGGCAGCGCGGTAGCGCAGTACGGCGGAAACCTGGTCCAGTTTGTCGCTGGTCCGAGCACGGGCGGCGCGCACCACGCGAAGGGCCCATTGCGTAAGATCCATGGCCTCGCGCACCACTTCTACGGGAGGGGGCTCGTCCCGATTCCAGGCCGCAAGCGCCGCTTCCACCTCGCGCCGGTAGTCCGCGATGGCCGTGTGCACTTCGTCGTAGGCTTCCCTGGTAACCGCGCGCCGCAGACGATCGGCGGCTTGTTGGCGCAAAGTATCGTTGATCATAATGACGACAATTGTTGCGGGCTGGGCAGAATCATGGCGGTGAATAGACTGGTGAAGAAAGATTGCTGCGATTCGAGCGTGGCAATGGCGGCATCAGCTTGTGACATCTGTGCCTGAAGGCTGGTCTGCAATTGCGTGATCTGTGCTTGTTGTTGAGCAATCAGCTGATTGTCACTGGTGATCGCGTTGTTGGTTTGCGTAATCTCGTTCGGAAGTGCGCCGGTTGAGGGATCTTCAATACCGGTCAGGGTGTTGGTCGCAAACTGGAGAAAACCGCCGCTCGTTGCGCTGCCGAGAAAGGAAGCGAGCGTAGTCAATTGAGTGCCGCTTGCGCCGGCCAGAACAGTGGGGTCGAAGTTCAGATGGCCCTTGGTATCGAACGTCAAGCCGAGATCCGATAGCGATGTGATGCCGGTGCTGCCGCTGGTGCTGAACGAACCGATGCTGTTGAGCGCCTGTTGCAGCGTGTAGACGATGTTGTCCCCTGCCAGTGCACCGCCGCTCTGGCCGATGTTCTTGCCAATCTCATCCACGGTTGCGTTGAACGCAGTAACGAAAGACGAGAGCGCATTGCTGAGCGACGCCCCGCTTGGCGCCACAGTCACCGTGCTGGCGCCGGCTCCCGACAAAGTGGCGGTCACTCCAGGCGACAAGGTCACCGAGTTTGTAGAGCTTGGAATGGTGGCCGAGCCGTTTACTGAGTACTGGAACTGCGCTCCGGTCGCGAGCGGCGTCAGCAGGTTAGTGCTGCTGCCCGTGTCCGTCAGGGTAATCGGTTGGTTGTCGTACGAGGTGCTTTGCAAGGTCAGCTCGTATTTCGGTGTGGCCCCTCCGACGTTCACGATGGTCGCTTGGACACCCGCCGACGGACTGGCATTGATAGCGGACACCAGCGCATCGAGTGTGTTGGCGCTTGGTGTGATGGGGGTGGTCACGCCGTTGGCCGTCAGCGAGTAGATGGAAGCTGCATCGAGTCCTTGGCTGGTGGGATCGGTCACGCTGGTGCTGCTGAAGGCACTTGAGAAAGCCCCGGCCTGACTCACCGTGACGGTGAACGAGCCCGGCAAGGCACCGGCTCCAGCGCTGGCTGTAAGCACATTCGTATTGCTGGCGGATGCCGAAAGGAGGCCTTGGTTGGCTGTATCGATACTAGCAACTGACGATTGGAGAGTCTGAAAATTTCCGCTCAGTGTGCTCAGTTCGGTAGCCTGGCTGGTTAACTGAGTCACTTCATTCTGCAATTCCTGCATGGGAAGCGATGCTAGCGACACCTGGCGGTTGACTTCGTTCTGAATGTCTTGGGAGTAATTACTCAATCCAACAGTGCCGGGCGTAGTGGCGCCGGTGCTGGCCTGAGTGACGGTGGGATTGCCTGAAAAGCCAACGGAAGTGCTACCCAAGGTTTACCTCCTAATAACTAAAGCGAACCGGGCCGCCGCGCGACGGCCCAGTTCACTGACTTCCCGACCAAACCTTACGCGCTCTTCAGGAGGGTAAGGACGGCCTGCGGTATGGCATTCGCCTGCACGAGAGCTGCCACAGAGGACTGCTGCAGGATCTGCTCCTTGCTCAGATTCGAAGCGGCTGCGGCCACATCGACGTCCTTGATGGAGGATTCGGCGTTGGAGAAGCTGGCGATCTGCGACTGAGCCAGGGCGATAGAGTACCGCAGCTTGTTCTCGCCGGCGCCGACCGCGCCCTGAACCGTACCGAGCTGGGCGATGGCTTTGTTGATGGCAGCGAGCGCAGCCGTAGCGTTGGTTCCCGCCGTGCCGCTGGTGACCGTCCCAGCGGTGACAGCCTGTACGCCGCCCGTACCGAAGAAGGAGGTGGCTTGAGCGACGCCGGATGCTGAGCCGGTGTCCACGACACTGAAGTTTGAGGTCCCCTGGATGGATACTTGTGTGCCGTTATTGTACGCTACCGCCGCCACATTCGTGATGCCGGCAGCCTGCAGCGCCGTGTTGATCTTATTCACCGAACTGGCAACCGTGTCAGTAGTGGCGAGCGTCACGTTGGCGGAATTCGTTCCCTCGCTGATGGTGAATGTGTCAGCGTGGGCTAGCTTGTTGGGAGGCCCGGCGACGGTGAAGTTGGCTAATGACTGTACATTATACTCCGACGTGTTCACTATGCTGCCGGTTGCGGCCGTCGATGCACCCAGCACCGATGGAGCGGCGACATCGGCCGAGAAGGCGCCGGAGCTGGTGAATTGCACGTCGCCGTTGGTGGCGTTAACCGAGGCGGTGATTCCGGTGCCGGCCAAGCCGTTGTTGAGGTTGGCAAGGACCGTGGTCCCGTTGATCCCGCTGGTACCACCATTCAGAACGACGCTGCGTGTCTGCGAGTTGCCGTTGCTATCAACGTAGTTGAAGGTGTAGGTCTGGGTCGCGCCCGTGAGGAAGTTGCTACCCGGATTGTCCAGCCGGCCGCCGGTGCCAATGCCGGCTTCCACACCGCCCGTGGTGCCACCCAGCACATTCGCGCCGGTCAAGCCCAAGCTCGCAGCATCCACAGCGTTCGAAGTGGTGCTCAGGTCCACGTTAACTTGCCCGGAACTGGAAACCGTGCTCAGGCGTGCGCCACCGATAAAGACGCTGAGGGAGTTATTGAAATTGCCACCTGAGTTCAAGCCAATGTTGTCGGCCTGGCGCGTGATTTCGCCCAATTGCGCCTGGAATTCCTGGTCCAAGGTGGCGCGGTTGCCGCTGAAGGTGCCGCTGGCAGATTCCGTAGCCAGAGTTTCCAGGCGGTTCAGAATCTGCGAAATGTTGCCCAAGCCGCCGTCAATGATCTGGAGAGTGCTCACACCGTTGTTGGCGTTCTGCACACCCTGCGTCAACTGGGAAATGTCGGCGTTGTATTGGTTGGCGACAGCCAGACCGGCGGCGTCGTCGCCCGAGGAGTTGATGCGAAAGCCTGAGGTCAACTGCGTAATCGTGGTGCCTTCGTTTGCGGTATTGACGTTCAGGTTTTGTTGGGCAATCAACGAGGTTACGTTCGTTTGAATCGAGATCGACATAGATGAGGTATCCTAAGCGATACAACCCGACTGCATCGGGCCTGGGTTCTCCGCTGATTTTTTCAGATGCCCAAGGTACCGCGTTCAAAAACCTTATCGCCTCCCTCAGGGGTATATTCCGATTTTTTCCGTAAGAATTTTTTTCTTCTCGGAGGAATGCTGTTGGGTGCGAAAACACTGACCTTGGTCAGGTATTGCCTGATGCCCGGAATTAGCGCAATCGGCGCGGCTCATTTCGAGTGACGCGCGCCGCCATTGGCGCTGTTTGCGCGCTCCATGCTCCAAGCCGGAACCGCAACGCGTGCTAACCAAAGGCATCATTGCCAGCAGGTGTGGCACCGCTTGAAAATATGGTTAGTAATGATGGCAAACATCCGCACCGGCCTGTCTGGTTGTTCCACGATGCGGCTCCGCATCTGGCGCAAGACAAACGAGTAGTTGGCACAGACGTTTCGATGCCTGAAGCACAATCCACCACCGACGCCACGCCGCTTGCGAACGAAGCGGCACGGGAGCTCGCCTACCGCTCCATTCCCGGAGCGCTGGCTTATCTCATCCTGCTCCTCGTGCCGATTTCCGCAACGTCTTACGCGCGGGATTATCCGAGGACGTTTCTGGCGGCCGGCGCAGCCATCCTTCTGTTCGCCACCGCCCGTCTGGTGTTCGCCTGGTGGTTGGCGCAACACCAGGAGCCGCGTTCCTGGCGTTGGTGGGGGTTCCTGGCCGGCACTTACGGATGCGCTCTGGTTTGGTCTGCATTCTGTTGCGGCACCGGCTTGCTCTACTCCGGAGGACCGGCGTTCCTGTTGCTGCTGGCCATTACCGCCATCGTCGCCAGCGGCGAAGCCATTGCGCTCTCCCCGGTCTTGACCGTAGCTCGCTACTACTTGATCATTCTTTTCACGCCGCTCACGATTTGGGGCATGATTCATGGCGGATCGGTCGGGTACTCGGCCGCGGGCCTCACCGGTCTGTACTTGAGTTACCTGCTGCTTCAAGTCAGACAACAGGCTTCCTGGTATTCCACCACTCTCACCACCCGCACCGCGCTGGCCGCCAAGGCCACGGACCTCGCCCGCGAGATGAACGAACTCGAAGATGCCAAGAAGGACGCGGAGCGGACCTCGCGCGCCAAGAGCGAGTTTCTGGCCAACATGAGTCATGAGATCCGCACGCCACTCAACGGCGTTGTAGGCATGACGGACCTCTTGCTGGGCACCGAACTCACCGCCGAGCAACGGGACTTCGTGAACACCATCCATCAGTCGGGCGACGCTCTGCTTTCCGTGATTAATGACATACTGGATTTTTCCAAAATCGAAGCCGGTAAACTCGCCATCGAAGCGATTGATTTCGATTTGCATAACGTGGTGGAGGAGACAGCCGCCCTGCTCGCCGAGCAGGCGCAGAGAAAAGGCCTGGAGCTTGGTTGTTTGGTGGGGCCCGATGTCCCGGCGCGCGTCAATGGGGATCCCGGGCGGTTGCGGCAGGTACTTTTGAATTTGTTGAGTAATGCGGTCAAGTTCACTTCCGCTGGTGAGGTGGTGCTGCGAGTGGAAAACTATGGCCCGGAAAACGGCTCTACCAGGATCCGCTTTTCCGTGACCGACACGGGGCCAGGCATACCCGCGCCCGCCCGGAAGCAGCTTTTCCAGCCGTTCACACAGGGAGACAGCTCCGTCGCGCGCCGTTTCGGAGGCGCCGGATTGGGGCTGACGATTTCCAAGCGGCTGGTGGAATTGATGGGCGGGCAGATCGGCCTCGAAAGCGAAGTGGGCCGCGGTTCCATGTTCTGGTTTACTCTGCAGCTGCGGGTGAGTACGGCATCCGGCGAGGAACTGCCGCTGGATTTGAGCCAGGTCCGCGTCCTGGTGGTGGATGACAATGCCACCAACCGCCGCATCTTGCAATCACAGCTCGCCAAGCTGGGGATGACGGTTGAGTGCGTCGCCGGCGGCACGGATGCGCTACGCGCGCTGGCTGCTGCGGCGGAGCGAAACGATCACTTCCACGCCGCGATTGTCGATCACGATATGCCGGAGATGGACGGGATCATGCTCGCCCATGAAGTTCGCTCGCGTTCTGACTGGAATGACCTGGTCATGGTTCTGCTCAGCTCGCATGTGCAAAGAGCGGCAGTCGAAAACCTGCAGGCCGCCGGCTTCGCGGCATGTGTGCTCAAGCCTGCACGCCTCGAACAACTCCGTGATTGCCTGCATACGGCCCTGCGGAGCGCTCCCGCGCGGGCTCAGGTGGCCACAATGAAGCGGTCACCACACGCCATACGGGGACGCATCCTGCTGGCCGAAGACAATTCAGTCAACCAGAAAGTGGCGACGCGCACGCTGGAGAAGCTGGGATATTATGTCGATACTGTTTCCAACGGCGCGGAAGCAGTCGAAAAACTGGAACGCGGCCTCTACGATGCGGTTCTGATGGACTGCCAGATGCCGGAAATGGATGGCTACGCGGCCACCCGCGAAATCCGCCGCCGCGAAGGATCGGGTCACCGCACCATTATCATCGCCATGACCGCGAGCGCGATGACCGGAGACCGCGAAAAATGCCTGGCGGCCGGCATGGACGATTATGTCACCAAGCCCGTGCGCACCGAAGAGTTGCAGCAGATCCTGCAGCGGCACTTGGCACAAAATGCGCGGGAACTGCCGGCCGTTGCCGTAGACACCGCCGTGCGTCTGGCCGGTGACGCCGAATTGATCGCTCGCGTGAAAGAGCTGGAACAAGAGGTCGGGGTGGCAGCCATGCAGGAGCTCATCGGAGAGTTCTTAAGTGAAACGGCGCGATCTTTGGAAAAGCTGGAGAACGCCGTGCGCAGCGCCGATTCGTACGGCGCCGTCGAGACCTTGCACAACCTGGTTGACTGCAGCGCCAATGTCGGCGCCGTTCGCATGGCCGAGATCTGCACTCGCTTGGAATCCACCATTCAACGGAAAGGTCCGCAGGAATGCGCCAACGGGCTCGCGCAGCTGGCCGACGTCTACAAGTCAATCGCCGTCGAGCTGGAAGAAATCTATCCCATGTGCCGGATGGAAAATAAATCCGCCGGCCCTCCCCATCCGGTCTCGGCGGCGTAGCGGCTGAACAACGCGGCGACTACTCGTTTCAAAATATTCCCAGACGGCAAAATTTAAGATAGACTTGAGGGCTATGACAGAGCTGCCCGCCAAGCAGCCGGCCGCGAAGGCTGGCGAACCGACGCTGGAGTTTGTCGAGGACGACTTAAAGCTCGCCTTGACGTTCGTGCAAATTTCTTCCGCCGCGTATTCCACCGGAAATCTCCAACACGGCGGTGACGCGCGCTCCAAAGCGGAAGTCGCGCATGCGCGAGCCGTCGCAAAGTTGATTGAGTCATCCGCCGTTCTTCCTCAGGACGCTTCCGTGCAATCCATGCTCAGGGAAGTGCAAAGCGCCCTATCCAGCCTGCCTTCGTCGGCGCGGCACGCGTTGTGGATGCGCCGCGCCGCGGGTTGACGCGCAACGCCCGCCAATCGCCGTTACTCACCCGTCAATTTTGGAGTTAGCATCCAAAGAAGCACGCCGTGCGGTTGCGTCTCGCCGGAGTCCGCTTCAATCGTTACCAATGCGCCCTTTTTCATGCGCACTGCCAGGTCCGGGCATCCCAACAGAAACGCGACCACCATGCTCAGCAGCGGTTCGTGGCCCGCGAGCAAAACCGCTTCGGCCTTCCGCGACCGGATTTCCTTCCACACGCGCTCGGGTGAACTGGATGGCACGAGCGTGTTCGTGCGGACTAAGTCATATTTGGTGCCTAGAACCGACGCCGCGATTTCCGCAGTTTCCAGCGCGCGTTTCAGTGGGCTCGTGAGGATCACGTCCGGGTGAACATCGGCCCGGCGCGCTCGCTCCAGCACGCCGCGCAATTTCCGTTTGCCTTCCTGGGTCAATGCACGATCGGCGTCCGCCCCGCCCGGTGCTGCATCCTCCGCGATCCCGTGCCGCAACACGTAAATCCGCAAGGCTTATGTCTTTCCCGCGTTCCTGGCGTTTTCCAGTCGTGAGTGGACCGGTCCGTTGAGCCGCGGCATATTGCGCATGCGTTTGATATCCAGATTCGAGATGTGTTCCTGCAGATCATGAAAAATCAAATCCGGCGGCCGGCTGGCATCCACCGTGACAAAATCGTATTTCTTCGCCATCACATCGAGGGCGTGGATGAGTTTGGTCTGATATTTGACGAAGCTGTCGAACATGTTGTCGCCGAAGCGCATGTCCATGCCGCTTTCCCAGTAGTCAAACGCGCCCCGGCCCAGCACCACGCGCGACACCAGCTGTTTCACGTCCGCTCGCAGATAATAGACCGCGTGCGGCACCAGCCCAAATCCGGTTACCTGATCGATCCAGCGCCGGTCCTCGCCCCGCGCGATGGCGCGCGCCATGATAGAAAAAATGTAGCGGTCTGTCAACACCACGAAGCCTGCGCGCAGCGCTGGCACGATCTCGTTTTCCAGCCGGTCGGCGAAATCGGTCGTGTAGTAGAGAGTCATCGTGATCGGGCCAAGCGTGTTGCCATCTTTGGCCTGCTTGATTCCCTTGCCGGCCAGCGCGCCGCGCGCCATTCCGGTGTCCAGCACGGCATGGCCTTCTTGTTCCAGCCACTGCCGCAGCATCGCTATTTGAGTCGTCCGGCCCACCGCGTCCGGACCTTCGATCACAATCAGCTTCCCGTGCAGCTCCGCGGAGTCCACGCCGGGCAACGGTTCGCTATAAAACTGAAGCGGCTGCTTCAATCGCATGTATCTCACTCGGTGGAATACGGAGCACGCCGTTCTTCAAGCTAACGCCGAGTTCCCTGATGACGATCTCCCGCATCCGCCTCTGCTGCTCTTCAATGGAACGCGTCGCGTCGATAATGTGGAACCCTACCTCGTGGGCCATCGCCTCGTACTCATCCAGAATCCGGCCCTGAAAGATCCGGAAACTTTCTTCCACGTCCCGGCTCAATCCCAGATCCATGCCGGCCTCGTAATACTTGATTGCGTCGCGCCCTCCCAGAATGCGTCCGATGGCCACATCGAGCGGCACCCGAAAATAGAAGCTGAGATTCGGCCGCGTGGCGAAGCTGTATAGATTCCGCACCCAGCGCCGGCTCACGCCCCGCGCCACATCGCGCGCAAACGCCGTGAATGCGTACCGGTCAGCGCACACAATCGCCCCCGATTTCATCAAGGGAAGAATGTAACGCTCCATGCGATCCGCAAAATCGGTGGCGTGAATCAGGCTGAACGTCGTGGGCGTAAACATTTCCTTCTTCTTGCCCCGCCGCGTGGTCTCCTGCACCAGCGGCGACGAGTTCCATTCACTGAACGCGACGGCGTATCCCTGCGACCGCAACCAGTGGCTCAGCAGCGAAATCTGCGTGGATTTTCCCGAACCATCGATCCCTTCCACTACAATCAGTTTTCCGCGAAGGTGGTTCGGCTTCAGAAGTTGCATACCGGGGGAGGCGCGGCATCTATTATAACGTGTATATGCCCCGATACGCCGCGATCGACATTGGCAGCAACTCTCTCCGCATGGAGGCGGCCGAGGTCAATCCGGGCGCGCCCATCAAAATCCTCGCTTCCGACCGCCAGGTCACACGCTTGGGCGAAAGCGTTTTTCGAACGGGCAGAGTCAGCCAGGACGCCATGGCTCTGGTGTGCCGGGTTCTGGCGGGTCTGGCGCAGCAGTATCGAAAGCTCGACGTGATCGGCGTCCGCGCTGTCGCCACCAGCGCCATTCGCGACGCCGGCAATCAGGGTGAGTTCCTCACTCGCGCATCGGAGGCCATTGCCGCGCCGGTCGAGATCATCTCCGGCCAGGAAGAGTCCCGGCTGATTCACCTTGGCGTGCAAAGCCGCTGGCCTCACCCGAACCAGGATGTTCTCATCATCGACGTCGGCGGCGGAAGCGCCGAAATCATCCTCAGCGAATCGGGCCGCATGCGAGAGGCCGTCTCCAAGCCCCTGGGCGCGGTCCGCTTGACGGAAGTCTTTCTGAAGAGCGATCCCCCCACCAGTGTCGAGCTCCATCGCATGGACGAGTACATCGAAGAGAAACTCGTCACTGCGTTCCGGCGGATCGGAAGCAAGCGCTGCCAGCGGGTGATCGCGACTTCCGGAACCGCTTCGGCAGTCGTCAGCGCCATCCACGGTATCTCCGGATCCAAAGTCGATCAGGCGGACCGCCTCCGCGCCTCCGCCGCTCAGATCCGCCAGCTATATCGGGATCTGTGTTCGCGAAACCTGGAAGGCAGGCGAAAGATCACCGGCATCGGGCCGCGCCGCGCGGAGATCATCATCCCTGGCGCCGCCGTGCTGCTCCGCTTCTTGCAGAACCTGAAAATGCCGTCACTGTATTACTCGGCGGCCGGGTTGCGCGACGGCATCATCGCCGACCTCGTTGTGCGCGGCGTGGGGCACGAGCTTTCCGAGCTCGATCGCGATCAGCGTCGCACCGTGGAGGGCATGGCCCGCCGCTACGGCGTCTCGGTGCCGCATGCGCGCCAGGTGGCTCACATGGCGAACCGTCTGTTCACCTCGCTCCAGTCGCTCCATCATCTGGCGCCGCACGACGGAAAACTACTTGAAGCCGCCGCGTATCTCCACGACGTCGGACACTTCGTCAGCGAGTCGCGTCATCATAAGCACTCGTACTACCTGGTAGCAAACTCAGATCTGCCGGGGTTTACCAACCGGGAAAGGGAATTGATCGCCAATCTCTGCCGGTACCACCGCAAGGCCCTGCCCATGCTGGATCACACCAACCTTCTTGCCTTGACGAGTGAAGAGCGGCGCAGCCTCAACCTGCTGATCCCCCTGCTTCGCATCGCGGACAACCTCGATCGGAGCCACGACGAACGCATCGACAGTCTGGAGTGCTCGCTGCGCGACGGGCAGGTGGTCCTGACAGTGGAATCAAAGAGCGACATCGATCTGGAACAATGGGCTGTTGAGCGCACCGCTCAGACATTCCGCGAAATCTACGGCCGTGAAATTGTGCTGAGCAGGTTGCGATGACGATGCACGACTACGCTCTCGAACGCGCTTCGCTCTTGCTGCGCCGGCTCGCGTTTCAGATGCATCGCGCTGCCCGGCTGCGCGATCCTGAATCCATTCACGATCTTCGCGTCTCTGTCCGCCGTTTTCAACAGTGCCTGGCTGTGTTCGGCCAATTCTTCCCGCGGGGGCAGGCCAAAAAGATCCGGCGGCGGTTGCATCAGATCATGCAGGTCGCAGGTGAGATTCGCAACCGCGATATCGCGCTGGAGCTTTTGGAAAAATCCAGTCTGCCGCTGGACATTGCGCTGCAAGGCAGATGGCGTGAGGAAGCTCGACAGTTGCATGGCGAGCTTGTGCGCCTGCTCGGGCGCTGGGGCCGCCGCGATCTTTCGCGCCGCTGGGGTTCTAGATTAGGACTATAGTGATGCCAAAACTGAAAGCCATCACCTGGAACGCCACGGTAACCGCCGGGGAAAATGCGGCTGCCCACTTGCCCAGCCTCGCGCACAAGTACTTTCGCGCAGGCCGCACCCTGTTGCAAAAACAACCCTCTCCCCGCACCCTCCATCGCTTCCGGCTCGAGACCAAGCGCTTCCGCTACACCCTCGAGTTGTTCCGCCCCTGTTACGGTCCCGGGCTCGACCAGCGGCTTGCGAAGTTGCGAGAGATCCAGAATCACTTGGGCGAGGTCAGTGACTGTTCCACGACCATCGAACTGCTGGGCCGCACCCACCAGCCTTTCGCCGCATTCCTGAAGCGCCGCATGGCCGCCAAGATGGGCGCACTGCATAGTTACTGGCACCAGGAGTTTGACGCCGCGGGTCAGGAAACCTGGTGGACGCAGTATTTGGTGCGCTTTGTGAGAAAGCAGGTCCACAATGAACATCGCTAAAGCCACGAAACGCTACGAACTGTGGCTCGGAAAAAAAATCCGTTTGATCCGGGCTGATATCGATCGAAAGCACGCCGCCATGGCGGAGGACCCCTTCTCGTTCTTTCGCGCCACCTTCTACCGCTGGATGCAATTGTGGACCGAGTTCTGCCACGACTGCATCCAGGCCCCAGAAGTGCTGGCCGTCGGCGACCTGCACGTCGAAAACTTCGGCACGTGGCGCGACATCGAAGGCCGGCTCGTGTGGGGCATCAATGATTTCGATGAAGTCTGGCGCCTCCCGTATACCGTGGACCTGGTACGCTTGGCGGCTAGCGCGCACCTCGCCATTAAAGGAGCACATCTCGGCATCGAGACCAAGGATGCTTGCAACGCCTTGCTTTCGGGTTACCTGGAAGGGCTCACCATTGGCGGCCGCGCTTTCGTTCTCGAAGAGCATCATCCCTGGCTGCGTTCCATGATGACGGGTGTGCTACGCGACCCGCAGCAGTTCTGGGCAAAACTTGAAGCTCTCACCCCTGAGCCACGCGTTCCCGCGAGCGCACGCAAAGCTATCGAGAAGCTGCTCCCGGCCAAAAGCCTTCGCTATCACGTCGCGCATCGCGTCGCCGGGCTGGGCAGTCTCGGGCGCGAGCGCTATGTAGCGATCGCCGAATTCCACGGCGGCAAAATCGCGCGCGAAGCCAAAGCGCTGGCGCCCTCAGCCGCCGCATGGGCTCACGCGGTGAAATCGGCTCCCCTGCACTATGAGGAGGCTCTTCAACGCTCTGTCCGTTCCATCGATCCGTTCGTGCACATGAAAGGCAAATGGATCGTCCGCCGCCTCGCTCCCGATTGCTCCCGCGTCGAGCTTTCGTCCATGCCGAAGCAGCGCGACGAAACGCGCCTGCTGCAAGCCATGGGCTTCGAAACCGCTAACGTGCATTTGGGTACCCGCAAAGCCGCGAACGCCATTTTGCGCGACCTGCGCGCGCGTCCCAAACTTTGGTTGCATCGCGCCGCGTCCGCCATGGTTGATGCCACCATACACGACTGGGAAACCTGGCGCGCGAAGCACAAAAGGTAGGACGGGCATTCCTGCCCGTCAATTTTTGGTTCTTCACCAACGATGCTAAAATGCCGCTGACGCACGTGGCCGTTTTCCAAAGCCCGCTTTTCCGCAAGCTGCTCCTGATTGCCTTCATCCTCATTGCCGCTCCTCTGGCAGTCCTGGACTCTCTTCTAACCACCTACATCGCCGACCGCGAGACGCGGAACGTCGAGCAACGCCTCACCGCCGAGGCCCGCATTCTTGCCGGTGACGTTTCTAGTGTGCCGGCTGCGCAACTGGAAAACTGGGCGAAAGAGGTGTCCACTCGTGCGCAGGCGCGCGTCACCGTCGCGGACGCACTCGACGCCGTGGTCGCCGACTCCGAGCGCCCCGTCGAGACTCCCGAGAGTCTCGCGGGCCTTCCGGAGATCGTGCAGGCCCGCGGTCGCACCGTCGGCTTCTCCATTCGCCACAGCGCTACGTTGGACCGCGACTTCTACTACGTCGCCATGGCTGTTCCCAGCCAGGGCGCGCCAGGTTTCCTTCTGCGCCTCGCGGTTCCCTTGCAGGAGCGCGACGCCGCCGTGGGCGCGGTGCGCTGGTTCTTGTTTGGAACATCGCTCGCGGCCCTCGGCCTAGCTATGATCATCGCGTATCTGTTCTCGCGACGTTTCACCGGCCGCATCCGCCATCTGCAGTCTTTCGCCGAACGTCTGGTTGAGACTCGCGCGCTGCCCGACCTCCCGCCTGATGCCGATGACGAATTAGGCGCCCTGGCACGATCGCTCAACCGCATGGCTGCGCAGTTGCGGGATTCCCTCGACCGGCTGAGCCTGGAGTCGGCCCGGCGCGAAGCCATCCTCTCCAGCATGGTGGAGGGCGTGCTCGCCGTCGATCAGCAGATGCGCATCACATTTTGCAACGAGTCCTTTGCGCGGGTCGCCGGCATTCCGGTTCCCGTGCCGCAACGCGCTCCGTTGCTCGAGGTCGTCCGCGACGCCGGCCTTCTGGACATGCTGTCGCAGGTATTAGTGTCGGAAACACCCATCAAGCAGCGCCTCCTGCTGCCCGCGGCCAACGGCCACTCGTTCGAAGTGCAGGCCGCGCCGTTGTCGGTGTCGTCCCGCTGGGGCGCCATCGCGGTCTTGCACGACATCACCGATCTCGAGCGCCTGGAGCGCGTCCGCAAGGATTTTGTCGCCAATGTCTCCCACGAGCTGCGTACGCCGCTGGCGGCCATCCGCGGTTACGCCGAAACCCTGCTCGAAGGCGCGCTGGAGGATCCGGAGAACAACCGCAACTTTGTGGAAATCATCAAAGCGCAAGCCGCGCGGCTCAACAATATCGCCTCTGATCTGCTGGTTCTGTCGGAGCTGGAATCCGGCCGCGCCGAACCCGCCGAACCCGAGCAATTCTCGGTGCGCAACGTGCTGGAAAGCGCCTTGCGTACGGTGGAATCCGAAGCGCGCGTGCGCGGCGTGACGCTCACCAGCGCCCGCGTGGAAGACGCCAACGTGTCAGGTTCGCGCATCCGGCTCGAGCAGGCCCTCGTCAACCTCATTGACAACGCCATCAAGTTCAATCGCCCGGCCGGGGAAGTGCGCATTGAAGTCATCAGCCTTCCGGATCGTCTGGTGCGCATTACGGTTGCCGACACCGGCATAGGGATTCCTTCAGAAGATTTGTCCCGCATTTTCGAACGGTTTTACCGCGTAGACAAAGCCCGCTCTCGCGCCGTGGGTGGCACTGGCCTGGGGCTCTCAATCGTCAAGCACGTCCTCGAGCGTATGAATGGGCGAATTACAGTTGAGAGTGAACTGGGGAAAGGCACACTCTTCAGCATAACCCTCCCACGCGACGGAGCAAATTAACCGTTTTGTAACCATTGTTTCATCAAAGGCTAACTCTGACGGGGTATGCTGCCCCTTCAGCTTTTAACAAATGCCAATTTCCATCGCCCCCGGGCTGCGGGCAGGTATGCGCTTGCCCGCCTAGGACACAAACATGAAAAATAAAACATTTCGCCGAACGAACCAGATACTGTTTCTTGCAGCAGCCGTTACGTTGCAATCAGTTGCGGCAGACGGGCCGCCGAGTCCTCCTACCGTCCAGAACCAGGAAATGGATCAATTGAAGTCTCAGCTGGCCGAGCAGCAAAAGCAGATTCAGGAGCTGCGTGAGGCTCTTGCGGAGCAGAGAAAACTGATTGAAGCCAACCGTCCGGCGGCTGTCGCGCAGCCGGCGCCGTCCCAAGTTGCGCCGGGCGTTCGTACGCTTGGCGAAGTGGCCAGCACAACGCCGGTTCTGCCTCCGGTCGCGCCGGCAGCCCTGCCGCCCGTTGCCCCGCCTTCCAGCGCACAGGGAGATAACGTCGCTTCGCCGCTGCAAATCCACATCGGTGACGCCACCATCACGCCCGTCGGGTTTATGGATTTCACGACGGTCTTCCGCACGACCACCGTCGGTAGCGGGATTGGCACCAACTTCGGCGGCATCCCCTTCAACAATGCCACTCTGGGAAAGCTCACGGAGTTGCGCGAGAGCGCACAGAACTCACGCATTGGCATCCGCGTGGATGCCAATGTCAAGGGCGCTCAGATCCTAGGCTATATGGAGTCGGACTATCTCGGGGCTGCCCCGACGAACCTCCCTGTCACCAGCAACAGCGATCCGCTCCGCCTGCGCCTGTATTGGGTGGACGTGCAGAAGAGCGGGTTCGAGATCCTGGCAGGCCAGTCCTGGAGCTTCTTGACGCCGAATCGTAACGGTCTTTCGGCTCTGCCCGCCGACATCTTCTACAGCCAACTGATGGACACGAACTACCAATTGGGTCTCACCTGGAATCGCTCAACCCAATTCCGCCTCATCGTTCACCCCACCGATACCATCGCCGCCGGCTTGTCGTTTGAAAGCGCGGAGCAATATATCGGCGGTACCAATGGCAGCGGCGCGGTGAGCCTTCCAACCGCCGTGGCTACCGCCTATGCCACGGAGTTGGACAACGGGGGCACTACCCTTACGGTGCCCAATGTTCACCCGGATATCATCGGAAAGATCGCGTTCGATCCCAAGAGCTCCGAGGGACTCCACCAGCACATCGAGATTGCCGGCCTGTTCCGCACGTTCAAGGTTTATGATCCCGTTAACGGCAACAACTACAGCGCCCACGGCTACGGCGGTTCCATCAACGTCAATTTCGAGTTGGTCAAGGGTTTCCACCTCCTGAGCAACAATTTCTTCAGCGATGGCGGCGGCCGCTACATCTTCGGCCAGGCGCCGGATCTGATCGTTCGCGCCGATGGCAGCCTCTCACCCGTGCACACCGGTTCCACCGTCGATGGCGTCGAGCTTCAGCTCGGGCCAGCTTTGCTCTACGCTTACTATGGCGGCGTCTACTCGCGCAAGAACTATGACATAGACCCGGCCACCGGTAAGCCCGTCGGCTGGGGATACCCCGGCTCCGGCGCCACGCAAAACCGCATCATCCAGGAGCCCTCCTTCGGACTCACGCAGACTTTCTGGAAGGATGGAAAGTACGGTGCGTTGCAGCTCATCCTGCAATACTCGTATCTCAGCCGCAATCCGTTCGTTGTGCCGTCAACCGCATCGTCCAGCAATGCGCACACCAATATGGTTTTCGCCGATCTTCGCTACGTACTGCCCGGATCGGCGCCGACGATGGGCAAATAGGGAGAATCGAATCATGACCAGACGAAGCTCGTTGACAGTCTTCGCGGCCCTATGTTGCTTGGGACTTCCAGCGTTTGGACAGATATCGTTGACCGGTGCGGGCGCCACCTTCCCCTACCCCATGTACTCCAAATGGTTCGATGAGTATCGCAAGCTCCACCCGAACCTTGAGATCAACTACCAATCCATTGGATCCGGGGGCGGCATTCGGCAGGTGACCGAAGGGACTGTGGACTTCGGCGCGACCGACGGGCCCATGACGGACGAACAAATGAAGGCATTTCGTGAAAAGCGCGGATGCGATGTGCTGCATTTCCCGACGGTGCTGGGCGCTGACGTCCCGGTCTACAACGTCCCAGGAGTAGCCACCGACTTGAACTTCACCCCTGAGGCCTTGGCCGGGATTTTTCTCGGGAAAATCACGAAGTGGAATGACCCAGAACTCGCTAAGGCCAACCCCAAGGTGAAGCTGCCAAACACGGATATCCTTGTGATTCACCGTTCCGAGGCCAGTGGAACTACGTATGTTTGGGTGGATTACTTGTCGAAGATCAGTTCTGAGTGGCAAACAAAGGTAGGCAAGGGCGTCGCCGTCAACTGGCCCGTGGGACTTGGAGGCAAGGGTAACGAGGGAGTTGCAGGACAAGTAAAGGAGTCTGCAAACTCGATCGGGTACGTTGAGCTGATCTATGCCGCCCAGAATAAGATGTCGTACGGCCGGGTGCGCAACAGCGCCGGCAATTTCGTCAAGGCCGATCTGGCTTCGGTGACGGCGGCGGCCGCTGGGGTGGAAATGCCCGACGATTTCCGGGTCTCTATCACCAACGCGTCCGGCAAGACGGCATATCCGATTGCGAGTTTCACCTGGCTGCTGATTCCCGAGGTTATCAAGGACAAACAGAAGCTGGACGTGATCACCGGCTTCCTGCACTGGATGCTGGGACCGGGACAGAAGTTCACCGAAGCGCTCGAATACGCTCCTCTCCCTAAGCCTGTTGTGACGAAAGAGGAGAAAGCGATTTCCAAACTTCACGGCTCTTAGCGGGGTGTAAAATAAGAATCTTCGCATTCAACGAGCCGTCGTGAATGAGCGCCGCCCCGACAATCCTTCCCCGTTCCCGCGTGGGCACATTTGCGGATAGGCTCAGGGCCGGCGATCAGTTCGCATACACCCTGACCCTGGTGTGCGCCGCCAGCATCTTCCTGGTTACGTGCTTACTCGTTTACGAGCTTTGGATCGGGTCGGCATTGTCGCGAGAGAAGTTCGGCTGGAATTTCATATTCACCAGCACTTGGGATCCCGTGAGGGAGGATTTCGGCGCGGTCCCTTTCATGTTCGGGACCGTTGTGACTTCGCTTGTGTCGCTGCTGATCTCGGTTCCGATAGGCCTCGGAGCTGCCATCTTTCTCTCCGAGATGGCCCTTCCCAGCATATCCGACACCCTGACCTTCCTGATCGAGCTTCTGGCTGCAGTGCCCAGTGTCATCTATGGGTTGCTGGGTATTTTTCTGCTGGTTCCAGTGCTGGAGTCGGTGGTCGTGCCAGTGTTGAAGGGCACGCTGGGCTTCCTCCCCATTTTTAGCGGACCTTTCTACGGCGTAAGCCTGTTTTCTGCCAGCGTCGTGCTTTCTGTGATGATCGTGCCGTTTATCATCTCCGTGTCACGGGAGGTGCTGCTGGCCGTGCCCGTGGATCAAAGGGAAGCGGCTCTATCGGTTGGCGCCACTAAGTGGGAGACCACTTGGCAAGTGGTCGTACCCTACGCAAAAAGAGGTATTTACGGGTCGATCTTTCTTGCCCTGGCGCGCGCCCTGGGGGAAACCATGGCCGTCACCATGGTCATTGGTAATACTCCCAAGGTGCAAACCTCCCTACTTGGCCCCGGCGACTCGATCGCGTCGGTGATCGCCAATCAATTCACAGAGGCCACCAGCGATATGTACATCAGTGCGCTCATTGAGCTGGGCTTGGTACTATTCGCGATCACCATTATTATCAATGGTTTGGCTAGGCTGCTCATCCTCACAACCGGCGGTCGTGTAGCAAAATAGGATGCGGAACCGGCGGAAAATTGTGAATATCGTGATGCTTAGCCTGACCGGTGCGTGCACCGTGGTCATCATCGGAATTCTCTTGGTCATTCTCGGCTACCTGTTCTGGAACGGCGCTCGGTATTTGACGGTGGATTTCTTCACCAAGCTGCCGGCTCCGGTGGGCGAATCCGGTGGTGGAATGGCCAACGCGATTGTCGGCAGCGGGAAATTGCTACTTCTCGCTGTACTGATAGGAGTCCCATTCGGGTTCCTGGGCGGGGTATATTTGGCGGAGTTCGGAACCGGAATTTTTCCGTCCGTGGTCCGCTACATGACGGATCTCTTGAATGGCGTTCCTTCCATTGTCATCGGCATCTTCGCGTATGGTGTCGTGGTCGCGCGGATGCATCATTTTTCCACACTTGCCGGCGGAGTGGCGCTGGGCGTGATGATGGTGCCGATCGCGTTGCGAACCACCGAAGAGTTTCTCCGCGGCGTGCCGCAAAGTCTTCGTGAAGGGGCCATGGCCTTGGGAGCTAGTAAGGCGAGGACCATCGCCACCGTCGTTATTCCAGCTGCTATTAAAGGGATTTTTTCTGGGATGATGCTGGACCTGGCCCGAGTCGCCGGCGAAACCGCGCCGCTACTGTTTACCAGTTTGGGCAACCGCTTCTGGAGTCCGGGGTGGGACAAGCCGACATCGGCCCTGCCGGAGATGATTTACCACTACGCGATTTCGCCATACGACGAATGGCACCGCCAGGCTTGGGCCGCAGGGTTCGTCCTGCTCACGCTGGTCCTGCTGGTCAACATCATTGCCCGGCAGGTTCTGGCGCGGACGTCGCACGCAGGGTAACATCAATGAGGATCTGCCACAATGAGTACCACACGGGAGCCTGAGACCATCGTGGGGTCAATCAACCAAGAGCCGTTGACTTCTTCCGGTTCGGCCCCGAAGCAGGCTGAAACCATCAAGCTTTCCACCGAGCGGCTGAACTTCCATTACGGCAACTATAAGGCGCTGCATGATATCTCGCTGAATTTCTACGCCAACAAGATCACAGCGTTGATTGGTCCGTCGGGTTGCGGTAAGTCCACATTTTTAAGGACTTTAAACCGAATCAGCGAAACCATACGCCATACGCGCATTGACGGCCGGATTACCCTGGATGGCGAAGATGTTCTGGCGCTGGATGTCACCAATCTCCGCCGGCGCGTGGGGATGGTTTTCCAGCGGCCGAATCCGTTTCCCAAATCCATTTTCGATAATGTGGCGTATGGTGTTCGGGTAAACGGGATGGCGCGGGGAACCTCGATTCGGGAAGTGGTAGAGAAGAGCCTGCATCGCGCGGCTCTTTGGGACGAGGTGAAGGACAAGCTCCACGAAACGGCGCATGCGCTTTCCGGGGGGCAGCAGCAGCGCTTGTGCATCGCCCGAGCCCTGGCCGTCGATCCAGAAGTACTGCTGCTCGATGAGCCCTGTTCGGCGCTGGACCCGATCGCCACGGCCAAAATCGAAGACCTGTTGTTTACCCTGAAGGACGATTGCACGATCGTGATCGTCACGCACAACATGCAGCAGGCGGCGCGCGTGGCCGATAACACCGGGTTTTTCCTGTTAGGCAAACTAATCGAGTTCGACCAGACCGAGGTGATTTTCAAGAATCCGGCGGCTAAAGAGACCGAGGATTATATCACCGGGCGGTTCGGATAAAAGGCCATGGCATTGCGCCACTTCAGTCTTGAGCTGGAAGAACTGAACGAACTACTGCTACGCATGGGGTCGCTGGTCGAGTCTTCGATCCGGCGGAGTGTGCAATCCCTGGTGGATCGTGACAAGGAACTGGCCAAAGCGGTCCTGCGGGACGAGCCGACCATCAACCAGATGCAGGTGGAGGTAGATGCGAAGACGACGCGCGTGCTTGCCCTGAATCAGCCCGTAGCGCGGGACTTGCGCTTTCTGACGGCAACCCTCAAGATCAACACCGATCTGGAGAGAATGGGGGATCTGGCCGTGAATATTGCGGAGCGCGCCATCGCTCTGATCAGCCGGCCGCCCGTAAAGCCGCTCGAAGACATCCCGAAGATGGCGTCGCTGGTCGAAGACATGGTGCTGAAGAGCCTGGAGGCATTCGTCAAGGTAGACGCGGACTTGGCGCAGACGATTTGCCCCGCGGACGACGAAGTTGATGCGCTACGGGACAAAGTTTACACCGAGCTGGTGGGATTCATGCAGCGCGATCCGGCGTCGGTTCCCGCCGCAGTGGACCTCATTTTTGTGGCGCGCAATCTGGAGCGCATCGCCGACCATGCCACCAATATCGCCGAGGATGTGATATTCCTTGCGAAAGGGGTCGATTTCCGGCGGGCGGTTGGTCCTGCCCGCAGCGCGTAACGGCAGTGGGCTCGACGGGCGATAATCGAGGAAAAGTCTAGTGCGCCATTTTATCGAAGAGCTGGAAGACTTGCAGGGACGGCTCCTGGAGATGGGCACTCTTGTGGAGTCGGCCATCCACAACAGCGTGCGTGCGTTGATGGAGCGCAGTGAAGCGCTGTCCCAACAGGTTCTCGGAAACGAAGACCGTATCAATCACCTGGAAATCGAGATTGACGAGCTGGCCGTGAGGCTGCTGGCGCTACAGCAACCCATGGCGAAAGACCTGCGCTTTCTGACCGCCGCGATCAAAATCAATACGGACCTCGAGCGCATGGGGGACCTGGCGGTGAACATCGTGGAGCGCGCCATCGCGCTGATGAACCGGCCGCCGGTCAAGCCGCTGATCGACATTCCGCAAATGGCGCGCACGGCGGAGTCCATGGTCCGCAAGAGTCTGGATGCTTTTGTAAGGCGGGAGCCGGAGCTGGCGCGCAGCGTCCTGCTTTCCGATGACACGGTGGACCGGCTACGGGACTCGATCCACTCCGAGCTGATTTCGTTCATGCAGGAGGACCCCGAGTCGATCCCGCAGGCACTGGACCTCATTCTGGTGGCGCGGCACCTGGAGCGCATCGCGGACCACGCCACCAATATCGCCGAGGATACGCTATTCCTGGTGAAGGGAGTAGATGTCCGGCACCACCTGGAACCCAATTATTAACCTGAGTTTATGGTCCTATTGTTAACAGGTGCACACTAACCCCTGAGTGTTTAAAACAATTTTTGTCAAGAATGTCTTCAAGACGTAATGAAGCTGAAACAGAAGCTCCTGTAAGAAGGGAGTATGCGATGCGATCTGCACGTCCATACGCGCCACTCCGGTATGTGCACGGTGCCCGTGCTAAACCGGGTATGCCGCGAAAGCTACACTCAACCGCAGCCGCTTTACGAAACGCTGAAGGGGCGCGGGATGGATCTGGTAACCGTTACGGATCATGACTCCATTGACGCCGTGGACGAGCTGCGGCGCCATCCCGACTTCTTCCTGAGTGAAGAGGTCACTGCCCTAACACCCGACGGCACCGAGTTGCACATTGGCGTCTACGACATGCAGGAATTGCATCACACCGGGATTCAACGGCTCCGGACAGACTTGCCTGCTCTGATCGCATACCTCGGCGAGCAGAAGCTGTTCTTCACCATCAATCACGTTTATTCCAGCCTGACGGGGCGGCGCACGGACGATGACTTTGCCCTGTTTGCGCGTCATTTTCCGGGGATGGAAGTTCTGAACGGGCAGATTCCAGCGCTGAACAACCGGCGGGCGGGAGACCTGGCGGAGAGCTGGGGCAAAGCAGGGATTGGCGGCAGCGACGCGCACACGCTGGCGGCGCTGGGGCGCACGTATACCCGAGTGAACGGAGCGCGGACCAAGCGCGAGTTTCTGGATGGTTTGCGCGCGGGCCGGGCCACGTTGCACGGCGAATCGGGCAGTTATTGGAAGCTCACGCGCGCGGTGCTGGAACTGGGCATATCCATGATGCGCGAGAACCGCTGGACGCTGCCGCTGCTGCCGTTGGCGGTGGTGGTGCCTATTATCACATTGGCCAATTGCGTGCGAGAGTTCGCCTTCGTATCGCGCTGGGCGCCGCGAATGTGCCGTCCGCGCAGGGAGGCATACGGCCCAGCGTGCGCCAATGAGGCTGGCCTATGAACCTCTCCCGGGCGGCATCGAATCTGTCGAGACCGGACCGCTTTCTCATGCAGCGGCTGAATCGCTGGCGTCCGCCGCGCTGGTTTCGCGTCTGGATGCTGGCGGCAACGCGCGCCGGCGATGGCTGGCTGTGGTGGTGCTGTGCGTTTGCAGTGCTGGCGTCGAATGACTCCTCGAGTCTCCAGGCGCTGGGAGCGGCCGCGTCGGCGGTCGCGAGCGGCATTTGCATTTTCAAAGTGCTGAAGCGCACGGTGGGCCGGAAGCGGCCATGCGCGATTGAGCCGCACTGTTGGGCAACGGTGTTGCCGCCGGATCAGTTCTCATTTCCCTCGGGGCATTCCATCACGGCGTTCGCTATGGCCCTCTCGCTCGGCACGTTCTATCCAGCGGCACTGCCGGTTCTGTTGTTTTGCGCGGCAAGCGTGGCCACATCGCGCGCGGTTCTGGGCATGCACTATCTGAGCGACGTGATCGTCGGTTCGGGTCTGGGGGCGATGCTCGGATATATGGCGGCGCTGCTGTTCCGCTGACGTCGGGCAGCTTGGCAGCGGCAAGAAAAGGCCCTCACCTGTTGTTTATCCACTTCAGAAGTCCCGCCTTTGCATGATCGTTCGTATTGCATCGAAGTGAGAAGGCCGGCAGCAACGTTGGATGCGATCGGTGGACGCGGGCGTTATCCTGACCTACATGAGCACGTCGCGAGCGGAGCAGCATGGAGGTTGAACGTGGGCCGGGCTGGAAAACAAGAATTCTCAAATGGCTCGATGATCTCCGGCAGCGCGAGAATCAGCTCACATTTGCGCTGAGTCTGGTGATCGGGGCGCTAGTCGGGCTGGTTGTGGTGGCGTTCATCCTGCTCACCGGGCGTCTGGCGGCGCGCATGTATCCGGCTGGCGGCTCGGGTTGGCGGCGCATCCTGGTGCCGACGCTCGGGTCGTTGAGCACCGGTTACCTCCTTTATCGCTATTTCCCATTCGCGCGAGGCAGCGGAATTCCCCAGACGAAGTTCGCGCTGTTTGTGAATGACGGCTTCATCGGATTCCGGACGGTGGTGGGCAAATTCTTCTGCTGTTCGGCGTCGCTGGCGAGCGGCATCGCACTGGGGCGCGAGGGTCCTTCGGTGCAGGTGGGCGCGGGACTCGCTTCGGTGATCGCGCGCCGGCTGGGCCTCAGCACAGATCAAGTGAAAGCTCTGGTTCCGGTGGGTTGTTCGGCGGCGCTGGCAGCGGCGTTTAATACGCCGATCGCGGCGGTGCTGTTTTCGCTCGAAGAAATTGTGGGCGATATGAACGCGCCGGTGCTGGGATCGGTGGTGCTCAGCTCCGCGACGTCGTGGATGGTGCTGCATCTGCTGCTGGGGGACGATCCACTTTTTCACGCGGGCGGCTATCAACTAATTCATCCAGCGGAATTCGGAGTGTACGGCGTGCTGGGCGTGGTGGGAGGGCTGGGCTCGGTTTGCTTCGTCAAACTGCTGCTGTGGATTCGCGCGCAGTTCATGCGAATGCCGAAGTCGACCGTGTGGCTGCAACCTGTAGCCGGCGGGTTGGGAACGGGGATCCTGGGATTCTTCGTCCCAGGAGTGCTGGGTGTAGGATACGACATTGTCGAGAAGGCGCTGCACGGCAACCTGATTCTGCAGACGATGGTGCTGCTGGCGGTGCTGAAGCTGGTGGCCACGGCGTTGTGCTACGGATCTGGGAACGCAGGCGGCATTTTCGGACCCAGTTTATTTATCGGCGCGATGATGGGTGGCGCCGTCGGCAGCGTGGCGCATGCTCTGTTTCCGGGGTACACGGCGGACCCAGGCGCGTACGCATTGGTTGGCATGGGAACGGCTTTCGCCGGAATCGTCCGGACGCCGCTGACTTCGGTGATCATGATTTTTGAGCTGACCCGAGATTACGCCATCATCGTGCCGTTGATGATCTCGAACCTGATCGCATTTTTCATCTCGTACAAGCTGCAGAGAGAGCCGATTTACGAAGCGCTGGCGCACCAGGATGGAGTACACCTGCCGAGCTCTGCGGGGCGAGCGGCCGGCCGGCACGTTCGTGTGGAACAAGCCATGCAGCCGGCTCCGATTGTTCTGCATCCTGACACGCTGCTGGTTGCGGCGGCCGAACGCGTCAGTAGCAGCGAGATGGATGCGTGGCCAGTAGCCGATGACTCCGGCCTTTGGGGAATGATTTCGAAGTTGAAGCTGGAAGACGCTATCGCGCACGGTTTGGCGGACAAACCAGTGGCCGACGTGCTTGGGGAAAGTTTTCCCAGGCATTTGCCCACAGCGGAGGAGTTTCCGCATCTGCACCTGGATCACGATTTGGGCTTAGCGCTGGAAAGAATGGGAACGACGAAGGTCAACGTGCTGCCGGTTGTCAGCCGTGCGAATTTGCGGGACCTATTGGGCGTGGTGACTTTGCAGGACGTGCTGCGCGCTTACGGTGTGGCTCAGCAAACGGACGACTCCGGGTAAGGGGTGTTCCCGGAAATCGGTGCGGTTGTCGCGGACTGTTCGGCTTCCTGCATCTGGCGGGCCAAGTGACGGATCTTAAAACCAATGAGCTCGATGGTCGTCAGAAGGTCCGCTTCCGTCCGTGAATCGCCCAGGAGTTGCCGGTCGAGAGAACGCAGCCGTTGAATATTCCGGTGCAAGCGCTCGCGTGGTGTGACAGCGGGCGAAGGATCAGAGCTGGCCTGCCACAATATTGCCTCGTTCGCATTTTCATTGATGTGACTTGCCGCTTTGGCTTTCATTGCTCTTTCCTCCAACACTCCACCTTGAGCAAAGGCACGCGACGTGCCATTCGTCTGCCGCCGCAGATTCCATTGGGATAAAAGACATTTGCGCGGAGTAGCACGACAGGGTAGCGGGCTGGACTATCTGAATGGATAGTTCGACAGACTGAACGGATAGGGAGTCGGATTAGTCCGGCTTGACAAGATGGACGAAACGGCCGATACTTCCATCGATAGACGATGGGAAGGCGTCCGAATCCCGCTGAACTGCTTCCCGGCACGCTGGACCTGCTCATCCTGAGAACCCTGACTCCAGGACCGATGCATGGGTACGGAATCGCACATCGGCTCCAGCAGGTTTCCGAAGACGTGCTGCAGATCGGTGAGAGCTCACTATATCCGGCACTGCAACGGTTGCTGCTTAATGGCTGGGTAAAGGCCGAATGGGGAGCTTCGGAGAATAACCGGCGCGCACGGTATTACACGCTGACGGTGGCCGGGCGAAAACAGCTCACCGCCGAGCGTGAGGAATTCACGCGCATGGTGGGTGCGATTCAGAAAGTTCTCGACATGGCATGAGCCCCTCGCTCCCAAAGCTGCTGGCTCGCGGATGGCGCCGGTTGGCATTCAGATGGCGTCACGCGCAGCTCGATCGTGAGCTGGCGGAGGAAATCGAATCGCATCGATTGCTGAAGCAAGCCGATAATGCCCGCGCCGGCTTGGCACCCCACGCCGCGCGCGAACTCAGCAACCGGCAGATGGGCAACACCGCGCTGGCGCAGGAGGAATGCCGCGACATGTGGAGTTTCGTCAAGTTGGAAATGCTGATGCAAGATCTGCGGTACGCAGCGCGCATGTTCGCGCGGATCCCGGGGTTCACTGCTATCGCGGTACTGTCACTGGCGATCGGCATCGGCGGGAACGCGGCCATGTTCAGCCTGGTTGACAAATTGTTGGTGCGGCCGTTGCCCTATCTCCAGCCCGACCGGTTGGTGCGTGTCACCGGCATCTATCCCCGTGCGGCTGTTCCCGTGTTTCAGCAACAGTGCCGCACGATGGATGTTGCCGCGGCGAGCGTGGGCTCGGACTACAACCTGACGGGGCAGGGAGAAGCGATCCGGATATTCGGGAGTGCGGCTTCGGCGAATTTGTTTTCGGTCTTGGGGGCGCCGGTGGCCCGCGGACGAGCGTTTGAGCCGGAGGAGGATGCACCGCGCCGTGACAGCGTGGTGATTATCAGCGATGCTCTCTGGAAGAACAAGTTCGGCGCGGATACTGCGATTCTCGGCCGCGTGATCAGTTTGAACGGCATAAATCGCGAGATTGTCGGCATCATGCCTGCGGAGTTCAGCTTTCCGTCGGCGAGAGTAGAGGCATGGATACCGCTGCGGCTGGACTCATCAAACTTTTTGGAGTACTGGGGGACTGAATTCGTGCCGTTGGTGGGTCGGCTTCGCTCCGGAGCGACCCTTCAACAGGCGCAGGCAGAAATCCGGACGCTGGTGACGCAGTTCCGATCGACGTTCCCTTATCCCATGGCGCGCGATTGGAACGCAGAGGCCGCGGCCATTCCGTTGCAAATAGATTTAGTCGGCGATGTTCGCGGAAAATTGATCATCCTGCTCTCTTCAGTGGGCATTGTGCTGCTGATTGCGTGCGTGAATGTGGCGAGCCTGCTATTGTCTCGTGCCACTACGCGGCGCAGGGAGATTGCTTTGCGCATCGCCCTGGGAGCAGGCCGCTTGCGAGTAGTGCGACAGTTGCTGACCGAGAGTGTTTTGCTGGCGTCGGTGGGCGGCGGCTTGGGGATTCTCCTGGGCATGAGCGCGCTCTCCATTTTCAAGTCGGTCCTGCCGCCGGCGACGCCAGGCTTGGCACAAGCGGCTATCGACTGGCAGGTTGGCGGCGCCGTGGCGTTGCTCGTGCTGTTTACTGGATTCGCGTTCGGGATCGCTCCGGCTTTGAGTGCGTCGCAGATCGATCTTGCGCAATCCATTCGAACCGGCAGCCAGCGGTCTACCGCGATTATCTGGACGCAGCTTCGAAGTTGGCTGATCGGCGCCGAAGTGGCGTTGACTGTCGTGCTGGTGGTGAGCGCCGGGCTGCTGACGGGAAGCTTGTATTCGCTGTCTGAAGGCGATCCGGGCTTTCAGCCGGAGAATATTCTCACCGTGCGTATCAGCCCGAACCAATCTGTGTGCAAAGAGAGGCCGGCTTGTGTCGCTCTCTACGATCGCATCCTGAATAGCGCGCGCGGCCTCACAGGCGTCGAGGGTGCTGAGATCGCCAACGCTGTTCCGTTAGATGGCAGAACCAGCACCTTGGCGGTGGACGTGGAAGGACATCCCAAGACGGTTGACCATCCCGCTCCGCTTCTTTGGCTAAGCGCCGTCAGCCCGGCCTATATCCGCCTGCTTAAGGTCCCGCTGCTAGCCGGCAGAGAATTCACGGAAGGGGATAGCGCAAGTGCGGCGGGTGTGCTGTTGATCACCGCGTCAACCGCGAAATACTTCTGGCCCGGCGAAAATCCAATTGGCAAGCACATTAAAACCACCGGTGAAAGGCAATGGAGAACGATCGTCGGCGTGGTAGGTGACGTACGCCAGTACAGCCTCAGTAAATACCTTCCCCAAGGGGTTCCGGGCGCCATGTACATGCCCTATGCTCAATCCGTGGAGCCGGATGGGCAGATCATCGCGGCGATGACGCTGCTCGTGAAAGCGCGGGATGGTTCCGCAAACCTGAGGCGTGCGCTGCGCGGTCTGGCGGAAGAGCAGGATCCGAATGCGCCCGTGGGCCAGGTGCAGCCGTTGGAGGAGGTCGTTTCTGCATCGATTGCCGACTTTCGGTCTACCATTCGCGTGTTCCTCAGCTTTGCGGGGGCTGCGATTCTATTGGCGGCGATCGGCATCTACGGGCTAGTGTCGTACTGGGTCACACAGAGGACGTTTGAGATCGGCGTGCGCGTGGCGATTGGCGCTACGCGGCGGCGCATTGTTTCCATGGTCTTGCTGCAGGGTTTGCGCGTCGCTCTTTATGGTATGGGCGCGGGCATTCTTGCCGCGCTTGCGGTGACGCGATTCCTGGCCAGCCTGCTCTACGGCGTTGGCGCTACGGATCCGCTGACATTTGCAGCGGTGATCGCACTCGTTTTTGGCGTCGCCATCATGGCGACAGCCTTGCCTGCGTGGAGGGCGGCGCGCATCGACTCGGTCAAGTCTCTGCGAGTGGACTAAACGCTGTAAGGTGCTAGACTCGTTTCTAAGTTGACAACTGGCTCCGCACTAGTAGTCCGAACCGCGGCCGTGTTGGTATTGGCCGGCATGCACTTGGCGGCCTCCGATCAGCCAAACTTCGAAACTCAAATCCGGCCGATTTTTACGGCGTCATGTGTGGCATGTCACAGTGCTGACCGGCCGCAGGCGCATTTGCGGTTGGACAGCCTGGATGGCGCGCTGCGTGGAGGAAACTCGGGTGCGGCGCTCATACCCGGCGACAGCCATCGCAGCTTGCTTTATCAGCGCATTTCGATCACCGACGCCAAGCTGCGCATGCCCCCGGCGGGTGCGCCATTGCCTGCGGAGCAAGTGGCGCTCATTCGGGCGTGGATCGACTCCATGCCGGCGGCCCACGTGGATTACGCAGGTGACGTGGAGCCTATTCTTCGCTCGTCCTGCTACGGTTGCCACAGCGGCGCGCAGCCGAAAGGGCAACTGCGGCTGGATGTGAAGTCGGTGGCGATGCGCGTGATTGCGCCGGGCGCGAGCGAGAAAAGCAGGCTGATTACACGTGTGGAAGGCCGGGGCGGGGAACCGCGGATGCCGTTCAACGGGACACCGCTCATGCCCGAGCAGATCGCAATGCTCAAGCGCTGGATAGACGCCGGTGCGGAATGGCCCGACAACGTCGCTGGTCATGATCAGGCGCCGGCTAAACATTGGGCGTTTGTCAAGCCCGCGAAGCCGGCTCCACCGCCCGTGCAGCACACGGCGCTGGTGCGGAATCCGATCGACAATTTTCTATTGGCGCGGTTGGAGCAGGAAAGCTTGAGTTATTCGCCAGAGGCTTCAAAAGAGACGCTGGCTCGTCGTGTTTCGCTCGATTTAATTGGCCTGCCGCCGACGCCGGCGGAACTAACGGAGTTTCTGTCGGACACACGGCCCGATGCCTATGAGCGGTTGGTCGATCGGCTGCTCGCCTCACCACATTTCGGAGAACGCTGGGCACGCCGGTGGCTGGATTTGGCGCGCTACGCCGATTCCAACGGCTACGAAAAAGATGATCGGAGGAGCATCTGGAAGTATCGGGATTGGGTCATCAACGCACTGAACCGCGATATACCGTTCGACGAGTTCACCATCGAGCAGATTGCCGGAGACATGCTGCCCAACGCCACCGAAGATCAGCGCATCGCGACCGGGTTCAATCGCAACACGCAATTCAATGAAGAAGGCGGCGTGGATAAGGACGAGTCTTACTTCGAAGTGCAGGTAGATCGCGTGGCGACGACGGCGACCGTGTGGCTCGGCAGCACGCTGGGATGCGCGCAGTGCCACAACCACAAGTTCGATCCGTTTACACAGAAGGACTTCTATTCGATGATGGCCTTCTTCAACAACGGCGAGAAAAAGCAGATCAGCACGGGAGATACTTCGACTTATTACATCGAGCCGGTGCTGGAAATGCCGACGCCGGAACAGAAAAAACAGCGTGAAGCGATCGAAGCACGAATTAGCGCGCTCTTAAACGAGACCACCACGCTCACGCCGCAGCTGAAGGCTCAGCAGTCGGAGTGGGAGACGGCGGTGCTGAATGCCGAGCAGGCATGGCGGGTGATTAATCCGAGCACGTTGTCGGCCGCGGCTGGAACGACGCTCACCGCCGAATCGGATGGCCGGATCTTCGCTGGCGGCACGTCGCCACGCAACGAAGCTTACATGATCGAGTTTGCGCCTCCGGGCGGCGAGGCGTCAGGCATTCGCTTGGAAGCGCTGCCCGATGCCAGACTGCCACGCGGGGGGCCCGGCCGCGATGCCTACGGCAATTTCAACATTACGCAGATCCAGGTGGAAGTGCCGGCCGGTTCCGGTTGGGTGCCGGTGACCGTGCAGAAACTCGCAGCCGACACGGGCACCCGGTCACTCGACAACAAGCGCGGGCAAGTCTGGATGGTGGATGCATCGCGTGAAGACAAGCGCCTGCCGCGCCAGTTAGTTGTCGTGTTGCCACAACCATTGCACGCGCCGCGGGTTCGGCTGACGATCGTGCAGGATTCGGAATTCAGTTGCCAGAGCGTGGGGAGTTTCCGGCTATCCGCTACGGACGTGAGTGATCCCGCCACCATTGTGAACGTGAGCCATTCGCTGCGAACCCTGCTCGGGAAGACCGGCCGCAGCGAGGAGCAGGAAGAAAAGCTGCGAGATCATTTTCTCAGCGTCACACCCTCGCTCGAGGCGGCGCGCGCTGAGCTGAAGAAGACCCGTGAAGAACGGGACAAACTGGAAATAACCAGCACCTTGGTGATGGGTGAACGGCCGGGTTTCGATCGGCCCTTCGATTTCATTCGGATTCGCGGCGGCTTCTCCGCAAAAAGTGACAAGGTTTATGCCAACGTTCCTGCTGTCCTGCCGCCGCTCGGCGAAAGCGAGATGCCGAATCGCCTGGGTCTGGCGCGATGGCTTGTCAGCAAAGACGACCCGCTCACCGCGCGCGTGGCAGTGAATCGGATGTGGGAACAGTATTTCGGTCACGGAATCGTAGAAACCAGTGAAGATTTCGGTACGCAAGGGCAGAAACCGTCGCATCCGGAACTGCTCGACTGGCTGGCTACTGAGTTCATGGATCGCGGCTGGAGTATGAAGGCGATCGACCGCCTGATTGTGACCTCGACTGCGTACCGGCAGTCGTCGAACGTGACTCCGGAGTTGTTCGCGAAAGATCCTTACAATCGGCTCATCGGCCGCGGGCCGCGTTTTCGCATGGAGGCCGAGATGGTGCGCGATACGGTGCTCGCTGCGAGTGGGTTGCTCAGCGGGAAAATCGGTGGTCCGAGCGTGTTTCCACCGCAGCCGCCGGGCATCTGGGACATGCCGTACAATGACGACGTTTATCAGGTGAGCCAAGGCGAGGATCGATATCGCCGCGGGATTTACACATTCGCGAGGCGCAGCGCTCCGTATCCGACGCAAGTCAATTTCGACGCTCCCAGCCGCGAGGTGTGCACAGTGCGTCGCACGCGGACGAATACGCCGCTACAGGCGTTGAATCTCTTGAATGACGAAGCGTTCTGGGAGGCGGCACACGCTATGGCCACGCGCCTGGCGAAGGAGGGCGGCTCCGACGCGCGTTCCCGCATCGATTACGGTTACCTTCTGGCTACCGGCCGTCACGCAAAACCTGAAGAGCTGAATTACCTCGCGAAATATCAAGCTGATGAGCAGGCGCGGTTCACCGCCAACATGGACGAAGCTAAGAAAGTCGGCGGCGCCCCGGAAACCGCTTCGTGGACCATGGTGGCGAACGTCCTGCTGAACCTGGACGAGACGATTACGAAAGAGTGACAAATCCATGACGGACGAGCAAAGGAGATTACTCGAGACTACGCGGCGCCATTTCTTCGGCCAGGCGGGATTCGGTATTGGCGCGGCCGCGCTCACTTCGCTCTTGACTCCCAGATTGTTCGCTGACACCGCGATGACGCCGAAGAAGCCGCACTTTCCGGCGAAGTGCAAAAACGTGATTTTTCTGTTCATGGCGGGCGGCCCTTCGCAGCTCGATCTGTTCGACTACAAAGCCGCACTCACGAAATTCGACGGCCAGCCCTGCCCGGAGGATCTTATCAAGGGCGAGCGGTTTGCGTTTATCAAGGGCGTTCCGAAGCTGCTCGGTTCGCCGCATCCGTTCGCGCGATACGGTCACTCTGGTGCTCAGCTTTCTGTCCTGCTGCCGCATCTCGCCAAGATCGCGGATGATGTTGCCATTGTGAGATCGCTGCACACCACACAGTTTAATCACGCGCCGGCGCAGATTTTCATGAACACCGGCCATCAAATCGCGGGACGGCCGAGCATGGGGGCTTGGGTGACATATGGTATCGGCAGCGAAAGTGCCGACCTGCCAGGTTTCGTGGTGATGCTCTCTGGCGAGAGTCAGCCGGATGGGGGACGCTCCTGCTGGGGCAGTGGTTTTCTGCCTTCGGATTACCAGGGCGTTGAATTCCGGCGCTCGGGAGATCCCGTGCTGTTTTTGTCCAATCCTGACGGTGTGACTTCTGAGACTCGCCGCCGCTCGCTCGATGCGCTTCGCTTTTTGAACACGGCGCATCAGACGGACGTGGGCGATCCCGAAATCGCTTCCCGCATCGGCGCATACGAGATGTCCTTCAAAATGCAGACCAGCGTCCCGGAGTTGGCCGACATTTCGAAAGAGCCCGCCAACATTCACGAAATGTACGGCACGACACCAGGCAAGGCCTCGTTCGCCAACAATTGCCTGCTGGCGCGACGGTTGGTGGAGCGCGGCGTGCGCTTTGTGCAACTCTTCCATCGTGGCTGGGACACGCACGGCGCCAGCAACAACGAGGACATCGTAAACAAGCTGGCGCGCCTCTGCCGTGATACGGACCGCGCCTCCGCCGCCCTCGTGACCGACCTGAAGCAACGCGGCCTGCTTGACTCGACCATGGTCATCTGGGGCGGGGAATTCGGACGGACGCCCATGAATGAAGCGCGCAGTGGGTCAAAATTCCTGGGCCGCGATCATCACGCCCGTGCGTTCACCATGTGGCTGGCCGGAGGCGGTATCAAGCCAGGCGTGACGATCGGCAAGACAGACGACGTCGGCTACAACATTGCGGAAGATCCGATTTCCGTCCACGACTTGCACGCTACCGCGCTTCACTTAATGGGGCTGGATCACAAGCGCCTGACTTACCGCTTCCAGGGCCGCGATTTCCGCCTGACGGATGTGGAGGGAGAAGTCGTGCGGAAGCTACTGGCGTAGTAACTCGGGTACTTACAGCCTGATAAATGACTTCTTGCGGTACATCCAGAACAAGAGGGACCAAATCACGGCAAGCGTAACCACCGCTTCCGCGAAGTCGTCCCAGCGACCGAGTCGCGGCAGCAACTTGCCGACGAAGATATCCGCGATCAGGCGGAAGTCGAACAGTATCTTGGCTACATAGACTGCGAGCGAGTTCATTCCGATCACGATAAAGAAGAACGCCCACCGCTCATAGCCCAGCACATCAATGATCCAGTAAAAAAGCGCCAGAATGAGGAAGCTGATTCCGCCCGAGACCAGCACGAACGAACTCGTCCACAACAACTTGATGATTGGAAACTCGATGCTCCAGAGCATTCCTTGGGCGATGCATGCCATGCCCGCAACGACCAGCAGCAGTATTTTAGTCCTGGTGGGTCTGGCGGAGGCGAGGAGTTCTCCGGCGAAGACACCTAACAGAACGGAGGATGCAAATCCCAGGTAGCTGAGGAACCACGTGTTCTCTCCGTAATGGAAACGGCCGAGCAACGCCTGGTCCACAAAAGTGGCCAGGTTGCCAGTTGGCGTTAAGACGCCGCGACCCACGCCGGGAACAGGAATCAAAATCAGCAGCGCCCAATAAGCGAGCAGAAATCCACCGAGCACGATCACACGGCCACGCGGGCGCACCGTCAGCACCACGATCACGGCAATCAGATACCCGGCCGCGATGCCGTGCAGCACACTGTAACATGGACGGAAGACGGAGAGATCCCACGCCAGCAGATTTCCTTGGGTGACCGTGCCGATGGAAAAGAGGACCACGGAACGCCAGAGCGCGTGCAAAAACAGGCTGCGGCTGGTCGCTCCGGCGGCTCTGCGCCGCTCAATCGAAAACGGGATCGCGGCTCCCACAATGAACATGAAGAGTGGCCAGATGAGGTCCCAGCAGTGCAAGCCCTGCCACCGGACATGTTCCAATTGCGGGACAAAGGCGTTCAGAATCGGTGTGTCCAAAGCCTTGGCGAGCCCCTTCACAACCTCGCCGCCACCGATGATCCAGAACATGTCGAAGCCGCGCAGGGCATCCAAAGACTTCACTCTTGTGGCGCCGCTTTTTTCCGGCGAGCGCACGGGCGCGTCCCCGGCGATTTCATCGGTGGCGATTCGCATGGAGAACTCTCCGGCTCTCCTAAACGTTACCACCGGTTTGTCTTCGTGATGAGATGTGGATGGCGCTGTTGGCGGGCTACGGGTTCACAGCCTCCAGGCGAGTCCAGTTTCCTCCCACTGTCACGTTGGGATTGAAACCTTCATGGTCGCTCAGGATGTACTGGTTCCCCCCGCCAGCCCAGGCATGCCCGTACTCGTTGCTCAGCTCTACGGTGTCGCCTGTGTTCGGATTGCGAAAGGTCTGCACGCCGCGGATTGCTTGATCCCACTTATGGAACGCGCTGTCCTGCATCTTACTGCGCGATTGATACCCCTCACTGATCATGCGCGACGTATCCTGGCCGTATTGCGTTGCGATGGCCGAGCGCTGCATCGCCGCTCGCGAATCGTCCGCATTCATCTGCGCAATGACATTCGTGACGCGGCTCTCCCACGCAGGATCCAGCCGGATGGTCGAGAGCATCATCAGGAAAAACTTCTCCATGGCTTGCAGTTGGCCTTGTGGCGCGCGCATCGCTGTCACGAGATATCCGCCGCAATCGTAATACATCGCCTGGCCCGTGCGGCCCGTGCGTATGTTGAAGGACGGCCCCATCATTCCGGTAACCACGGTCTCCGCCGCTAGCCATTCCTCCACTTCCTGGCCGCCCGCGTTGTAAGTGAGGCGCACCCGCGAAACATCGGCGCGGATCTGCCCGCGGATTCCCTGACGCGCCGCTGTGGCTTCCTCCTCACGCGCTTGTTGCTGTAACTGTTGCGCCATTTCCGGCATAGGCTCCACGCCGACCACGCTTGCGCCGCGACGCACACCGGGCACGACATAACGTTCGAGATACTGAACCGCGCTCATCGGCGCCATGAGGTCGCACGATTTCCGCCCGGAGCGCGGTGTTCGCGTTGTATTCCACGCTTCCTTGAAACTGCCAGTCCACTGGGACGAGCAGAGTCAGCGCTTGCATGGGCCGCTCGAAACCGTGTTCGTCCACGATGGCGACCTTTTTCATGCGGTAGTAGTTGGCATTCGGCGCGTGCGGCGCAATTGCGGCCGGTTGCGCCTTCGCGCGTTCCACCTGGGTGGCGGGTAGCCGGCTCGGAGGCGCAGGTGACGCAACCGGCGCCACAGGCTGCGCTGGCGCCACGGCGCTTCCGTTGATGTGGAAACTCTGTTCAATTTGATCCAACGTGCGGCTCGCGTGCGCAAATTCCACCTTCGTGGTGGACGTCATGATGAGATACGTGCGGCTGCTGTCGTTCATCCCGATCAGGCTGAGGCTGGCTGCGGCGCCTTGAGGATTGATGCCCGCGTACGTCATCGATTTCGCCGGCCGGCCCGCGAGAAGAACCTCGCTGCTGCTGATCTGTTCGAACCCGTGCCACTGCCTGGCGAACTGGTGAGCTACGGCGTTCATCGCCATGCCAGGATCTCCGCTCGAGATAATCACCGTCAAATAAGCGACGCCGTTTGAGATCTGGATGCAATCCGGATTGAGCGTGACGGCCCGCCAGCCCACCGGCAGTTGCAACGTGAAGTGGCCCTGGGGATCGTTGAAGGTTTGGGTCAGTTGCGCGTAAACGAGAGAGAGCGTGGTAATAACTAAGGTGAGGATTCCGCGGATTCGCATGTTGGTTCCCGGGAGACAGTAGTCTCCTCAGATTCCTTATCGACCACAAAAGCGCGGATGTGAGCGTTCAGAGAGTCAGCGACTGGCGGCGTTGCTGATGATATTGGGCGAGTTGCGCATTGGCCTCGGTGATGGTGGCAATTTCACTTGCGAGGCGTTCCAGATCTCTGCCGGGCACTACGACATAGAGCTCGTCTTCGCCCAGGCCGGTGTAAATGCGGTTTCCGATACATCCGGAGCTGGCCACCGTTCCCTGTGAAAGCGCCGCGGGTATGGCCATGCAGGTGGGACGTCCGAACATGGGCAACTGCGCTGCGACACCGGCACGCATGGCGGCTTCCTCGAGCAGCATCACGGAGGCCGGGCGGCCGGAGAACAGTACAACATGAGGTTCGAAGGGCGAGTCGCCGAGCGGCGCATAAACGATTACCGGCGGTGATTGCGGGAGCCGGAAGACGCCGGGAATGTCTTCCATCTTGAGGTATCCGGCGCCGGCCATCAGACCCAGCATCTGTTCGAGCTCCGGAGCGCGTTCGCGTGGCAGCGCGATGTTGTGCGTGTAACTGCCGACCGGACAATTGTAATGATCGCTGGGAACAGTGTAGAAGGTACGGCCTTCGGCGGCGATGCGCCAGAAACTGCATCCGGAGGGTTGCGTGCCTGTGAACTTCTCTACTCCGGCGGGCGGATCCTGGCGAAAGGCAACGGCCACGGGACGACGATGTAAGTTCAGTGGCTTTGTAAATTGTTCCTCAATTTGTTTGTAGTTAGACATGGTTATGGAATGTACTGTCTCAAGTAGCGCGCGCTTTGGATGAGTGAGGCTTTGCGTTTTTCGAGCGAGCCTTCGAAGGCGCGGTCCTCAACTTCCACGCAAACCGCGCCATCGTAGCCGGTGTCAGTCAGCACCGAGAAGAACCGGCTCCAGTTGACGTCGCCCAGGCCGGGAATTTTCGGCGTATGGAAATCGTTGGGATGCGCCATGATACCCACGTCGTTCAGACGGTCTTGATCGAGACGCACGTCTTTGGCGTGCACGTGAAACAGGCGGCTGCAAAATTCGCGCAGAGGCTTCAAGTAATTCATGCGCTGCCAAATGAAATGCGAGGGATCGAAGTTCAGACCGAAACTCCGGCTGGGAATGTCTTCAAACATGCGCCGCCAGATCTTGGGCGAGGTGGCGAGATTCTTGCCACCGGGCCACTCGTCCTTGGTGAAGGCCATGGGGCAGTTCTCAATGCCGATGTTGATGCCGTGATCCTCGGCGAATTTGATGAGCGGCCGCCAGGTATCGAGAAAGCGCGGCCAGTTTTCGTCGACGGATTTGGTCCAGTCGCGCCCGACGAAGGTGTTGACGACGCTCAGCCCCAACAGTTTCGCTGCCTGGATGACTTGGCGAAGGTGTTCGACATACACGCGCGCCTCGGCAGGATCCGGAGCCAGCGGGTTGGGATAGTATCCGAGGCCGCTGATGGCCACTCCTGTGCTGCCCATCTGATCGCGCACGCGCGCTGCATTGTCCTTGGTGAACCCGGTTACATCAATGTGGGTGACGCCGGCATAGCGGCGCTCAGCTTTGCCTTTCGGCCAGCACATCACCTCTACGCATTCGTAACCATTTCCTTTCGCGAATGCGGCGACTTCCTCAAGTGACAACTCCGGCAAGATGGCGGTGACAAAACCTAATTTCATCATCCGGATTAGTATGGCACAGCGCGCGGACGCGTCAGTATCCGGCGGGATTCGCGCTAACGGCGGCTTGGATCGTGTCGAGTCCCAGCCGGCGGCGGCACTCATCCAGCATCGGCGCGGTGCGCGAAGCTCCGACGCGCGTAACGCCAATCTCCCTTACGCGCAGAAGCATCTGGAGATCGCGGACGCCGCCGGCCGCTTTCACCTGCACGCGCGGCGGCGAATGTTTGCGCATCAATTGCAGATCCTCCAGCGTGGCGCCGCCGGTACCGTAGCCCGTGGATGTCTTGACCCAATCCGCGCCTAGCTCACCGCAGGTCTCGCACAGGCGAATCTTCTGCGCATCATTCAAGTAGCAATTTTCGAGGATGACTTTGACCTTCTCACCGGCTTCGTGCGCCGTATCGATGACGGCGTGGATATCATCGCGAACGTAGCTCCAATCGCCACTCAACACTTTGCTGATGTTTACGACCATATCGAGCTCTTCGCCGCCATCCGCCAGAGCCTGACGGGCCTCGGCGAGCTTGACCGCGGTGGTGTGACCGCCGTGGGGGAAACCGATAGTGGTGCTGGCTTTCACCGTGCTGCCGTGCAACCGATCGGCGCAGCGCTTTAGGTAATACGGCAGAATGCAAACGCTCGCGCAGTCGTAGGCCAGGGCGAGCTGGATGCCTTGGTCGAGATCACTGGCAGTGAGCGTCGGGTTCAGCAGCGAGTGATCTATCATTTTGGCGATGTCTTCGTAGGTGTAATCCATGTGTGTCCTTTAATCGCCGCCGCGCGAAACGGAAGCGCCGCGGCTGGTCCAACTCACCTTGAGGAAATCGTGGTTCATGCGCGCGATCACTTCCAACTTGATCTCCTTGGGACAGACGGCCTCGCACTCGCCAATGTTGGTGCAACTTCCGAAAGTCTCCGCCGCGGCCTGCGCTACCATGCGCAGCGCGCGTTCGTAACGCTCGGGCTGGCCTTGCGGCAGCACGCCGAGGTGCGTGATCTTCGCGCCGGTGAACAGCGAGGCCGATGCGTTCGGGCAAGCGGCGACGCACGCGCCGCAGCCGATGCAGGCGGCTGCGTCCATCGAAATATCGGCTTTCTGCTTGGGAACCAGGATGGCATTGCCATCGGGCGCGCTGCCCGCCGGTACCGAGACGAAACCACCCGCGGCAATGATGCGGTCGAACGCGCTCCGGTCAACGGCCAGATCCTTGATCACTGGAAACGCACGCGCTCGCCACGGCTCCAGATGCAGCACATCACCATCCCGAAACTTGCGCATGTGAAGCTGGCATACCGTAGTACCGCGCCGCGGGCCGTGTGCGACGCCATTGATCATGAAGCCGCACATACCGCAAATGCCCTCTCGGCAGTCGCTGTCGAAAGCGATGGGATCGTCACCATTGAGTGTCAGCTCTTCGTTCAGTACGTCGAGCATTTCGAGAAACGACATGTCCGGGTTCACATTCCGGGCTTCGTATTGGACCATGCGGCCCGGCTCGTTCGCGCTCTTCTGACGCCAGATGTGAAGCGTGAGACGCATCGCTATTTGTAACTCCGTTGCGAGGGATGCACGTACTCGAACTCCAAAGGTTCTTTGTGCAGCGCGGGCGCTTGCCCAATACCCTGAAATTCCCAAGCCGCCACGTAGGAATAGTGCTCGTCGTCGCGCAGCGCTTCACCGTCCGGTGTTTGATATTCCTCGCGGAAGTGCCCGCCGCAGGATTCGGCGCGATGACTCGCATCGAGACAGATCAGCTCGGCGAGCTCGAAGAAATCGGCCACGCGGCCGGCGTGCTCGAGCGCTTGATTGAATTCTTCCGCGCCGCCGAGCACATCCACGTTGCGCCAGTACTCGTCGTGCAGCTCGCGGATTTTGCCTGTAGCGAAGTCGAGGCCTTGAGCGTTGCGGGACATACCGCAGTGCTCCCACATCAGTTTTCCGAGTTCGCGATGAAATGAAGTGACGGTGCGCTTGCCCTTGATGGAAAGAAGGCGGTTCGTCATTGCCGCAACTTCGGATTCTTCGCGCTTGAACTCGGCGTAGTCGGGTTCGACTTTATCGAATTTGTTGCTTGCCAGATAATTGCCGACAGTGTACGGCAGGATGAAGTAGCCGTCGGCCAGGCCTTGCATGAGGGCGCTTGCACCCAGGCGATTCGCGCCGTGGTCGGAAAAGTTGGCTTCACCGATCACGAACAGGCCCGGAATACTGCTCATCAGTTGGTAGTCGACCCAGAGCCCTCCCATGGCGTAGTGGATGGCCGGGTAGATACGCATGGGAACCTTGTACGGGTCCTCGCCGGTGATGCGCTCGTACATGTCGAACAAGTTGCCGTAGCGTTCTCGGATACTATCCACGCCCAGGCGCTTCATGGCCTCCGAGAAATCCAAGTAAACACCCAGGCCAGTCTCGCCTACACCGCGTCCTTCATCGCAAACCGCTTTCGCATTGCGCGATGCCACGTCACGCGGTACTAGATTGCCGAAGCTCGGGTAGCGCCGCTCCAGATAGTAGTCGCGCTCGGATTCAGGGATCTGGTCCGGTGATCGTTTGTCGCCCGGCTTGAGCGGCACCCAGATGCGGCCGTCATTCCGCAGCGATTCGCTCATCAGTGTAAGCTTCGATTGATATTCGCCTGACACCGGGATGCAGGTGGGGTGAATTTGCGTGAAGCACGGATTGGCGAACGCCGCGCCATGTTTGTAGGCGCGCCAGATGGCCGTGCAGTTGGAACCGCGAGCGTTTGTGGAGAGATAGAAGACGTTGCCGTATCCACCGGTGGCGAGCACGACTGCGTCTGCGGCGTACGATTCGATTTTCCCGGTGATCAGATCGCGCGTGACGATGCCGCGCGCCTTGCCATTCACCACGACCAGGCTCAGCATTTCGCTGCGCGGGAACATCTTCACTGTTCCTGCCGCCACCTGGCGCTCGAGCGCCTGGTAAGCGCCCAGCAGCAACTGTTGGCCGGTCTGTCCGCGCGCGTAAAACGTGCGCGACACTTGCGCGCCCCCGAAGGAACGATTGGCCAGAGTGCCACCGTACTCGCGCGCGAACGGGACGCCCTGCGCCACGCATTGATCGATGATGTTGACGCTGATCTGCGCCAGGCGGTAAACGTTCGCCTCGCGCGACCGGAAATCCCCGCCCTTCACGGTGTCGTAGAACAGGCGATAGATGCTGTCGCCATCGTTCTGATAGTTCTTCGCCGCGTTGATGCCGCCTTGCGCAGCGATGGAGTGCGCGCGCCGTGGGCTGTCTTGAAAGCAGAAGCACTGAACGTTGTAGCCGAGTTCCCCTAGCGTAGCCGCCGCCGAGCCTCCAGCCAGGCCGGAACCCACGACAATAATGTTGTACTTCCGCTTGTTCGCCGGGTTGACCAGCTTCATCTCAAACTTAGCGCGGTCCCATTGTTGTTCGATCGGCCCGGAAGGAATCTTCGAATCGAGTTCCATCAGAGATTTTCACCCACCACACCCGTCATGACTGCGATGGGAATGGAGATAAATCCCGCCGTGATGAGAACGGCCACGACCGCCGACGCACGCTTTATGAGCGGCGTATAGCGCGGGTGGCTGAACCCCAGCGTTTGAAACATGCTCCAGATTCCGTGGTAGAGATGCATGCCCAGCAACACCATCGCAATGATGTAGAAAGCCGATACCGGGACGCGCTGGAAGCTGTACACCAGGTTTTCGTATGCGTGCAGCTCCTGGTATTGCACGGTGTTGGCTACGCCTGCCGTCAGATCCAAAAGGTGGTAGATGACGAACGCGGCAATCATGGCGCCGCTCCAGATCATCGAGCGCGATGCTAGGTTTGACCCAATCGCATCCTTCTTTGCATACCCAATGGGCCGCGCTAGCTGCTTGAGAATTGTGAGCTGAATCGACGCCGTAATGTGCAGGACGACGCAAACCAGCAGCAGCGCTCGCACTCCCCACAGCAGCACCGGCATCGAATGCAGGAAGGCGGCGTAGCGGTCCATCTGCTGCGCGCCCAGATAAACCTGCATATTGCCCGCCAGATGCCCGATCACGTAGCCGAACAAGACCACCGCGGTGATGGCCATGACAGCTTTTTTCCCGATGGATGCCTGATAAAAACGGATGGCTTTGTGCAAGTGGGTATCGAGAGCGACAGAACTCATATCTGTTTTGGCGAGACGCTAGATGAGGCGCGTTTCAAGGCTTGAATCTCCAGTATACATCCCCGACCTCGGCTGCTCCGCTCTCCTATAATAGTTGCAATGCCTGCTCCCGTCGCGGAACTCGCTCCGCCAGAAGTGATTTCCAAATACGAGCCGGTGATCGGCCTGGAAGTGCACGTGCAATTGGCCACGGCCACGAAGATTTTTTGCAGTTGCCCCACTAGTTTTGGCGCGCCACCGAATACAAACGTCTGTCCCGTCTGCCTCGGGTTGCCCGGCGCGTTGCCTGTGCTGAGCCGCGAGGCCGTGGAGATGGCGATGCGCGCGGCTATGGCGCTCAACTGCAGCATTCGGCCGGTATCCCGCTTTGCGCGGAAGAACTACTTTTATCCGGACCTGCCCAAGGGCTATCAGATCTCACAGTACGATGAGCCCATCGCCGGGCACGGCTGGGTGGATGTCGCTCTCGATGGCGCGCACAAACGCGTCGGCATTACGCGCGTTCACATGGAGGACGATGCAGGCAAGAGCATTCACGAAGGGTTTCGCGATTCCGATCGTTATTCCTATGTCGATCTGAACCGCTGCGGGACGCCGCTCATCGAGATCGTAACCGAGCCGGACATGCGCAGCTCCGACGAAGCCTACGCATTTCTCACCGAGCTGAAGCAGACGATGCAGTTCGTGGAAGTTTCGGCCTGCGACATGGAAAAGGGCCAGCTTCGGTGTGATGCCAACGTCTCGGTGCGCCTCAAGGGTGCGGAGAGGTTCGGAACCAAGGCCGAAGTCAAGAACCTGAATTCGTTCCGGTTTCTGAAAATGGCTTTGGATTATGAAATCGCGCGGCAGGTTGCCGTGATAGAGGCTGGAGGCCGGATCGTGCAGGAAACTCGCCTGTACGATGCGAGCACCGGCGAGACCATTGGAATGCGCAGCAAGGAGTCAGCGCATGATTACCGGTATTTTCCGGAGCCGGACCTGGTGCCCCTCCGCATCAGCGATGCGTGGCGCGAGCGCGTGCGGGCAGCGATGCCGGAATTGCCCGCCCAGAAGCGTGAACGCTTCATCACCGAGTACAAGCTGTCGGAGTACGACGCTAATTGGCTTACTGCCGATCGCGCGGTCAGCGAGTTCTTTGAGGAAACCGCAAAGATCTCAGGAGATCCGAAGGAAGCGGCCAATTGGGTGATGGGCGATCTGGCCGCAGCTCTGAAGGCGCAGGGCAAACAGATTGCCGAGTCGCCGGTCAGCGCTCAGAATCTCGGGGAAATGCTCGCGCTGAAAGGGAAGGGCGAGATCAGCGGCAAACTCGCGAAGGAAGTCTTCGCGAAAATGGCCGCGAGGGGCGACGCGCCGACGGTTATCATCGAACGGGAAGGGCTGAAGCAGATCAGTGACACCGGTGCGCTTGAGAAGATCGTGAATGAGGTGATCGCGGCCAATCCAAAGCAGCTCGAGCAGTATCGCGGCGGGAAGTCAACTGTCATTGGATTCTTTGTTGGGCAGGTCATGAAGGCCTCGCGCGGCCAGGCGAACCCGGCGGTCGTGAATGAATTGCTGCGGAAGAAGTTGGGGTAAAATCTACCTTCATGCTCAAAGAAGGCGACAAAGCTCCCGAAATCAAGCTCCAGACCGACACCGATGAGCCCTTTCAGCTCTCCAAGCTCAAGTGTCAGAAGGTTGTCCTCTATTTTTTTCCACGGGCCGACACGCCAGGCTGAACCACGGAAGCTCACGAGTTTCGTGACGCCATAAAGCAATTCAACAAGAAGGACGCCGTAGTGCTGGGCATCTCACCGGACACGCCGCGCGCACAGGCGCGTTTCAAGGAAAAGCATGGCCTGCCATTTACGCTGCTGTGCGACGTCGATAAGAAGGTTGCCGACACTTACGGCGTCCTCAAAGAGAAGAACATGTACGGCAAGAAGGTGATCGGCGTGGCGCGCACGACGTTCGTTATCGGTGAGGACGGCAAGATCGAAAAAATCTTCACCGGCGTCAAGCCCGAAGGCCACGCCAGAGAGGTGCTCTCAGCCCTTTAACTCGACGATGGTGGCGCCGGCTCCGCCTTCGTGCTGCGCGGCTGCGTAATATTTCTCGACGTGCGGGCTCGAAGCCAGCAGCTTCCAGATGGCTTTGCGCAGAACGCCCATGCCGTGACCATGCACGATGCGCACGCGGCTTGCGGTGGCCATGACAGCGCTGTCCAGGAATTTCTCCACACGCTCGGAGGCCTCTTCGGCGTGCTCACCGATTACGTTGATCTCCTGCACCAAAGGATTCAACTGCGGCGCGGGGCGGAAGCTAATATTCTTCGGTAGCTTGGCGCCCACGTCGGCGGGTGGCAGTACCTCGATCACATCGTCCACCGAGACTTGCATTTTCATGAAGCCGGCTTCAACCTCGATGCGGTCCTGGCCGAGCACCCGCCGCACGCGGGCCGGCTCGCGAACCCCTTGCAAACGCACGCGCGCGCCTTCCTCGATTTTGGGCCGCCGTCCCAGTTCGCCTTGACGGGCATCATCTTGCGTGGCGAGCACCGTGGTCTCGAACTCCTCGCGCAACTCGCGCTTGGCCTTGGCCACGGTGCGCTGCGCCACATCAGCCGCTTTCTTCCGCTCAGCGGTTTGGGTAAGTCGCTCAATTGTCTCCTGCGCCGTGGACTCGAATTTTGCCAGCACCAATTCGCACCGCCGTTCCAGTTCCTTGAGCTTGGCCGATTCGCGCTTCTCCCATTCGCGCGCCAGCTCCTTTTCGCGTGCGGCCACTTCCGCCTGCATTTCGGCGAGGCGTTTCTCGCGCGCCGTGGCTTCTTCAACGCGCCGGTGCAGCTCGCTCAGAAACCGCGCTATGTCGCGTTCCCGGTCACTCATGGAATCGCGCGCGCGCCGCATGATGGATTCCGGCATTCCCAGGCGCGCCGCGATGTCGAGGCCAGCCGATTTGCCGGGGAGCCCCACATGCAGCTTGTACGTCGGCTCCAGCGTGTCTTCATCGAAGCCCATCGAGGCGTTGAGAACGCCTTCGGTGTTCGCGCCGTAGATTTTGAGCGCCACCAGGTGTGTGGACGCCAGCGTAAAAGCGCCGGACGAGCGAAAATGATCCACCACTGCCACGCCTAGTGCGCCGCCTTCTTCCGGGTCAGTCGCGGAACCGATTTCATCCAGCAGAACCAGCGAGTCCGGCGTGACATCGAGAATCATTTCGCGGATGTGCGAGATGTGCGCCGAAAATGTGCTGAGGCTCTGCTCGATGGATTGATAGTCGCCGATATCCGCCAGCACCTGCTCGAAGATCGGAAACTCCGCTTCCGTGCAGGGCACCGGCAATCCCGCCTGCGCCATTAGTGCCAAAAGGCCCGTCGTTTTCAGAGCCACCGTCTTGCCGCCTGTGTTCGGACCGCTGATCAGCAGTGTCCGGCACGCAGCGTCCAGTTGCAGGCTGATGGGTACGGTCCGTTTTTGCTGGCGTCGCAGAACATCCTCCAACAGCGGATGCCGCGCGTCCTTCAGCGCCAAACGGCGCGCATTCCCGGGACTGAATCGCGGACGCACGCAATCGAACTCAGTAGCGAAGCGTGCCTTTGCGAATACCAGTTCGAGCTCGCCCATGGTGTTTAAGGTGCAGAGAATGGATTCCGCATACCCGCGCAATCGCTCCGTAAGTTCCCGCAGAATGCGGTGCACCTCCCGCATCTCCTCTTCCATCAGGCGCACCAGTTCATTGTTCAAGTCGATGGTTTCGAGTGGTTCGACAAATAGAGTGTGACCACTGGAGCTGGCGCCATGGATGACGCCATCGATCTTGCGTCTTTGACCGGCAATCACCGGCACGACGAAGCGCTCGTTGCGAATCGCCACGAACTCTTCCTGCAACACGCCTTCTTCGTGATGAGCCCGCAGAAAGCGCTCGAGCGAGTCTTGGATTGACTTTTTTTGCTTCTCGATATCGCGGCGCAGGCGGCCCAGGGCCACACTGGCATGGTCGGGGATCGTGCCGTCGGGCTCGATCTTGCCCGCGAGTTCGTTCAGAAGCGAGCGGAATTCTCCGATGGCCTGTGCGCGCCGGCCGAGACGCGGAAAGCGCTCGGCGACACTATTGAGGATCGACCTCGCATCCGCCGCGCGATCGAGAAACCCGAGCACGTCGGAAATTTCTTTCGGCTCTAGAGCCGCACCCTCGATGCGCAGTTTGTGGACTGCCGCCGCTAAATCCGGAATGGAGCTGAAATTGATGCGGATGGCCGATCCGCGTGCGGCCGGTTGGGGCTTCGACGCCGCCCTCAAGTAATCTGTAGCTTCCTCTGCCTCACCGAGTTCCTCGTCTAGCCGGTCGCGATCCGTGTGGGGTTGAACCTTCGCTAGTTCCCGACGCCCGAGCGGGCTTGAGATGTAGCGCCCCACGAGATCACGAAGGGATTCGAATTCCAGAACGCCAGCGCTGGTGGTCCGCATTGTCATCCCTCGCGGAACGCTTTTTCAATCACCGGCAGCGTGCCCTCGGTAATCTTGTATTGGGAAAGCCCAGACCGCGACACCCATTCCGCGCGGCTCACGTCATCCCGCGCTTGCAGCACACCTCCCGCGACGCGGCACAAGTAGTCGACCAGCACGTAATGGTATTCCACCCGGCCTCTCGCGTCGCGCATGATGCGTTGGAAAATTTCGACCACCCGCAGAGGCTTCACGACGAGCCCCGTCTCTTCCAGCACTTCGCGACACACCCCTTCTTCCAGGCGCTCACCGGTCTCTAAAACTCCGCCTGGCAGCGACCAGTAACCTTGCAACGGAGCCCTCGCGCGCTCCACCAGCAGCACACGATTGCGTTTCAGGATGATGGCGCCCACGCCCAGAATGGGGCGCGCAGGATAACGGCGCCTGCCTCGGGTGGCACGCTTAATACTGCAACGCTCCTTTCACTTCGCGCCGTGAGCGGTACAAACCAGTACGGGCTGTGATATAGAGCGTGCGGAGGTCGCTGTCTCCAAACGCACAGTTGGAAGGCGTCTCGGGCAAATCGAGGTTCCCGATCAATTTTCCCTGCGTGTCGTAAATCCAGACGCGGGTGCCCGTCACGTAGAGATTTCCCTTCTCATCCACGCGGGCGCCATCCGGCACTCCCTCCACGCCGGAAATCAGCACGCGCTCGTTGGAGACGTCTCCGTTGTGGTCTACATCGTACGCGCGCACATTGTGCTCATCGGAGTTGGTGATGTAAAGCACGTGTCCGTTGGGGGAGAACGCCACGCCGTTGGGCCGGCCCTCGGGCTTTGCGATCAGCCGCAACTCGCCTTTCGGCGCGACGTGATAGACGCCGAAAAAGTCCAACTCCCGCGTGTCGGCCTGGGCGCCGAAGGCCGGATCGGTGAAATAGGCGTGGCCATCGTGGCGAACAACGATATCGTTGGGCGCATTGAACCGTTTGCCTTCCCACTTATCGGCCAACACCTGAATCTCGCCCTTCTTGTCCATGCGCATCACGCGCCGCGTGCGGCTCTCGCAGGTGTAGAACCGGCCTTGCGCATCGAACGCGTTGCCAACCGCTCCGTTGGAATTCTCGCGGAGCACGGTTGGCTTCTCGCCCGGCATATATTTCATGATCCGGTCGTTGGGAATGTCGCTGAACAGCAGGAAGCCTTCGCGTGACCAGGCGGGGCCTTCCGTGAACCGGAATCCTGCGGCCACGCGCTCGATTAGCGGGCCCGTGTCTTCCTGCGCGAGCATCAGGCCGCTCATCGAGCCGACGGCCGAGACGGCGAACTGCCTCCGGGTGATCCGCATCTACGGCTTGAGGGAAAGCTGAATTTCGTTGACGACTTTCTTAACGCCGTTTACTTTTTTCGCGATTTTGGTGGCTTTGTCGATCTGCCTCTGCGTTTCCAGCTTGCCCCGCAGCGTCACCACGCCCTGTTTCACGTCGATGTCGAGACCGCCGCCTTTGACGTCAGAATCCTCCGCCAGCCGCCGCTTCACGTTGTCATAAATCAAGTCGTCAGACATTTGTTTGTCAGCGAACGGCATTTGCGGAACCGGGCGGACATAGACCTGTGCGCGCATCCCCACGGCAAGCGACGCAGCCAGGAAAACGATGGACGTGATGTAGTTAGACTTCATCTTTACCGGCCATTGTACGCCAGTCGAGCGCGTCGAGAAAGGCAGGCTTCTCGCGCCACTCCGGCTGCACCTTCACGCGCAGATCGAGAAAAATCTTCTTGGTGAAGAATCGCTCCATCTCCTCGCGCGCCAGCGTGCCGACGCGTTTCAACTTCGCGCCACCCGCGCCAATGACGATTCCTTTCTGGCCCTCTTTTTCAACGTAAACAGTCGCGAAGATGCGGATGAGTCTGGGGGTCTCTTCCCATTTATCTATCATGACGGCAACCGCGTGAGGCACTTCTTGGCGGGTTTCGATCAGGATCTTCTCGCGCACCAACTCTGCCGCCAGAAAACGCTCCGGCTGATCGGTGATATGATCCGCGGGAAAGTAGGCTGGCCCCTGGGGCAGACCCGCCACAATCAGGTCGAGCAGCTTGTCCAGGTTCTCACCGGTGTGCGCGGATATAGGAACATACTCCGCGAAATCGTGCAGGCCACGATATCGCTCCAATTGGCCCAGAAGCCGGGATTTGTCCTTCACCAGATCGATCTTGTTCAGCGCCAGAATGGCTGGAGTCTTCGTCCTGTTCAGCAGATCCGCGGCCTCCACATCCCTCGCCGTAACTTCCTGGGCCGCGTCGGCCACAAACACCAGTAAATCCCGGTCATTCAGCGCCGCGCGCACCGTGTACATCATGCGCTTGTTGATGGTCGAGTCGGCACGGTGAATCCCGGGCGTGTCGGCAAACACGATTTGCGCGCGCTCGGTGGTCACGACGCCCTGAATGGTGGTGCGTGTGGTCTGCGGTTTGTCGGCGACGATGGAGATCTTCGAACCAACGAGCGCATTCAACAGTGTGGACTTGCCCGCATTCGGCCGGCCCAGGATGCAGACGAACCCGGAGCGGAAGCCGGGAGCGTCGCCGGGTTCAACCGCCGGATCCACCACGCTCAAGCGCTTACCGCCTGCGATTTGCGTGCACGCACCCGCTCGACGCGCCGATCATCGCTGGCCAGAACATCGATGTGGATGCCGTCGCGCTCCACGAACTCGCCGGCCTGGGGCACGCGGCCCAACCACTCCGTGACCAGGCCGCCAACCGTGGTGGACTCAATCTCCTCCTGCGGGCGGAACTCCAGCATGTCTTCCAACCGCGCCAGGTCGAAATTACCGGAGACAATGTAGCCGCCCTCGCCGTCTTCAGTCACATCGGAACTCGGTTCATGCTCGTCGCGAATCTCGCCCAGGATGACTTCGACCAGATCTTCCATCGTGGCGAGGCCGGCCGTGTTGCCGTACTCGTCCACCACGATCACCATGTGCGCGCCGTCCTGCTGCATCTCCCGCATCAGATCATGCACCGGCTTGCTCTCGGGCACGAAACGCATGGGCCGCGTCAGCCCTCTCACGCTGCGACGCGCCCGCTCGTCCTCTTCCAGCTCGAACATGTCGCGAACGTGAACGAACCCGAGGATCTGGTCGATCGAGCCTTCAAAAATGGGGATGCGCGAATACTGCTCGTTGATAACGAGCTGGCGCAACTCCTCGAGCGTGGCGTTGGCGGAGATGGCGACGATGTTGGGCCGTGGGGTCATGACCTCGCGCACCACCTTGTCACCGAACTCAACTACCGATTGAATGAGCTTGCGGTCCTCTTCCTCGATGAGGCCTTCCTCGGCGCCGGCTTCGATCAGCGCCTCGATATTCTCCGCCGGCGTGGCCGCCTCCTCGGTCCGGCCGTTCTGGTCGCCGGCCTCGATCAGCGAGTAGAAAAAGGTGAAAATTGCCGCCGCGGGCTTCATCGCTACCGCCAGCATGCGCAACAGTGGAATCAGCGGTACGAGCCACTTGCCGCCCGTGCGCCGGTACAGGATCTGCGGTATGGCGTAACCCGCCGCCAGCGTGAGTGACAGGGCCGTGACGCACGCTTCCAGAAGGACTTGCCAGGTGGGCGCGCCGGCGAGCAGGTTCGCTAGCACCAGCACCCCCAGGACCGCCAGTGTCGCGTGCTTGATCAGCGAGAACGAAAGTGCGCCTTGATCCGTCTCGAGGCCGATCTTCTCTTCCACCGAGCTCTTAAAGAATTCCAACGACGGAAGGTCGCGTGTTCGCAGGCGAAGACTCTCCAGGTAGAGCAGTTGCACGGCGCTGGCCGCCGTTAGCAGGGCCACCGCGATGAGCGTCCCGGCGAAGAGGGCATAGTTCATGGGCTTACTCGTTCGATCAAGCCGGCGGACAACCGCAGCTTCTTGCGCCATGCGATCTCAGCGCGGGCCATGGCTCCCCGATCGCGCTCATGATCCATGCCTGTGAGATGCAGCACACCATGCAACATCAAGATCCGGATTTCCTCTTCCACGGCGTGGCCGAACTCGCGTGCCTGTTCGCTCGCGCGCTGCGCGGATATCGCCAGCTCGCCCAGTTCACCCGCCCCGGGCCCTGCCGGAAACGAAAGCACGTCGGTGGGATAATTTTTCCCGAGGAACTGGCGGTTGAGCCGCCGCAATGCGGCGTCGCCCGTGATCAGGCAGCGGAACTCGCGGCCGCCGGTCACCCGGTCGCGCAGCTCCCACGCGAAAGCCTCGATCGCGCGGCGATCCAAGCCGGAAGGAATGCGACGGAACAACACCAACGTTTCGGAGTCAGGCATGGAAACGCCTCAGGCGGTAGGGAGTTCGGCCGCGTTTCCGTTCTCTACGGCGGCCGGCTCAGCGGGCGCTTCCGGCGTCTCGCCGGACAGTCGCAGCGTCAACTGCCGCCCCGCGCCTACCATCTCATTGTATTTCTCGTAGGCTTTGACGATACGCTGCACCAGGCTGTGCCGCACCACGTCGCGCTCGTCAAAATTGATGAAGCTGATACCCGTGACTCCTTTGAGAACCTCGAGAGCGTCCAGCAAGCCACTCCGCTTTCCCGCTGGAAGGTCGATCTGCGTGACATCGCCGTTTACCACCATCTTGGAACTGAAGCCCTGGCGTGTGAGCACCATCTTCATTTGCTCGGCGGTCGAATTCTGCGCCTCGTCCAGAATAATGAAGCTGTCGTTGAGTGTGCGGCCGCGCATAAAGGCAATGGGCGCGACCTCAATCACGGCGCGTTCCAGCAGCTTCTCCACCTTGTCGGCTTCGAGCATGTCATAAAGGGCGTCATACAACGGACGGAGATACGGGTCCACTTTCTCTTGCAGTGTTCCCGGCAGAAACCCCAGCCGCTCGCCCGCCTCGACCGCCGGACGAGTCAGGATAATTCTCGCTACCCGCTTCGCCATCAATGCCGAGACGGCCATGGCTACCGCGAGGTAGGTTTTTCCCGTTCCCGCCGGTCCCACGCCGAACACCAGATCGTTGCGCTCGATAGCTTCCATGTAGCGGCGCTGGTTTACCGTCTTAGGCGCCAGCAGTTTTTTGCCGAAGGTGCGCTGCCGTCCGCTGGATACGAGCGCCCGCAGGCTGACTTCCGAATCTTCCGTACAAACGCGCAAATAGCTGTTCAAATCGCCGTTGTTGAATACGTGACCTTCGCGTACCAGCGCCACATAATCTTCGAGAATGCTCTCCGCGCGCGATACGTTGGCCGGTTCGCCTTCGATTTCGAGCGAGCTGTCGACCAGATGAGTGCTGACCTGCAGTCCAGACTCCAGTAAGCGGATGTTTTCGTCGCGCGTGCCGAACAGGCTTTCGATTCCGCGGACGATGGGAACGCTGACTTTCATTTAGCGCGTATCGCAGGATACTTCAGGTTATGCATGGATAGCCGCGCAGTCGCGGAACGACCGGGTGATTGCGCGAAAAGACGAAGATGTGAGGACGGGGAACAACGGTACAATGAGCGGCCCGCCAGTGCGGGCGGAATTACCTGCCATCTGTAGGTATTATATCAGGGCCGCGGGAAATTGCTCAAATGCATGCCGTGCGGCCAATCACTGCCCAGGTGGAAGGCGCCGTGATCTTCGGCTGCGCACGGCTAGACGACGACTTGCGACAGTGGTGCGTGCACGTCGATGGCGCGCCGGTGTTGGTGTTCGGTCTGCGGCGCCAGGCACGCTTTGACGATCAACCGCTCGCTGCCACACTCGAAGGGCACGACCAGCCATTCTGTACGATGGATGCTGGTCGCAGTAAAATTATGGCCGAAGACCACGACCGGAATGCTCATATTGAGCATCCCAACCTCGGCTTCGAGCGAATTCTTGAAGCTACCCACGATCATGTTGGTTACTTCCCCGATCGCGTCCAACACCTCTTGATCGATCGATGCGAACTCCGACATCAGCAACTGCCCCGAGATCTTGCGGGCAAAATCTCCCGTGCAGAAGACGCTCCCGGTACCAACCCATTTCCCGGTCAGTCCGATGAGAGCAACGACGCCATTCGTCGGCTCCGGCTTGCTCGGTAGGCGGTACGGTTCGCCTGCAGCCACCTCGATACCCAACATGGTCGAGAATACTTCTTCAGTGGCCGCGCGAAGGGCCCCCGCCATCTTTGTGTCATCCAATTGTTCTGGCATATGTTCTCCTGATCGGCAGCCCCATTACTCGTCCGGCGCGGAGGCGGGCCGACGGTGGGACTGCTTCTCCGGCTGGGGAAATAGGCAAGCCTTCACTTCCAACCTTCCGCCGTCGCAAGCGAACGGCGCCACCACCCAATCCGCGCTGTGGGTGATGCCGGCCGTGAAATTGTGACCGAAAACGACCATGGGAATACTCATTCCCAGCGGACCGGTTTCTTCTTCCAGGGCATTCTTGAAATTCCCGATGATCATGTTCGTAATTTCGCCCATGGCGTCCAGAACCTCCTGGTCGACCGAAGCAAACTCCGACATGAGGAATTGCCCGGAGATCTTGCGCGCCAATTCCCCGGTACAGGCAATGCTGCCTGTTCCCGTCCATCTTCCCGTCAGCCCGACCAGCCCGATCACCCCATCCGCAGCCTCAGGCCGGCACGGCTGGCGGTACGCGTCCAGGCTCGTGAGCTCCACGCCGAGCATGGTGGAAAAGACGTCTCCCGTGGCTTGGCGGATGGCGGCGACCACCTTTCCTTGATCTAGCTCCTGTGGCATGATTTCTCCTGATGTGATGCCCGGCGCATTCTAGAGAATGCCGGCTAACTTTTCCTTGATCTGATCGGCCGTGAATGGTTTGCGGACGAATCCCTGCGCTCCCAATTGGACCGCTTCCATGACCTTGGTTTGGCTCCCCTCGGTGCTGATCATCAGCACCGGGACATGTTTCCATTGGTCGTGCGACCGGAGTTCGCTCAAAAACTGCAGGCCGTCCATGTTCGGCATGTTGATGTCGGAAAGAATCAGACCCACCGGCTGCGCTTTGACCGCGTCCATGGCCTCGCGCCCATCGGCGGCTTCATACACTTTCCCGACCCCCAGATTCGCCTGTGCTAAAACCCGTTGCAGAATCTTTCGAATAGCGGCGGAATCATCCACGATCAGTACGTCCACGGGCATCTATTCTCTCCTGTAGTCCTTCATCGGCGGGAGCGCGCCAAAGCATTAGATTGCCTGGCCCGGGGCCTCGCCAATTAGCCGTGTGCACGCCAACGCGCTAAGAAAGATTCGCCGGCGAAGTTCTCCAACTCCCGATTCCATGCGATCCGCCACTCCTCCAGTTTGCGGTGGCGCAATTTTTCGAGAAGCCGGACGCGGCGATGCGCCTCCATCACCCGCGCTTGCTGGCCGGCCAGCCGTTCCGCGGCTTCCTGGCGCTGGCGCGCGTTGGCCTCGAGATCTCTCTCCAGCCGAACGCGAAAGCCGCCCAGCGCCGCTAGATCGCCGCCGTCCACTCGGCCCCTGGCCAGCAGCTCTGTTCCCGCCCGGTCCCACGCCGCCAGAATCTCCCGCCGTGCCGCCTCCAGCCGTTTCTGCTCCGCCACGAGCAACCCCAGCCGTGCCTCCTCGGCTTCGAACTCCTTCCGGCGCCAACTCAAAATCCGTTCCAGCCGAAATCCAAAATTCTGCATGGCGGCTTCAGGCGAGTGCGGCTGCCAGCGCGTTCAGCTGCGAAACCGTCTCCTGCCGCGGCACCCGCACGTGCGCCTCCTGCCGTAGAAAATCCAGCAAGCCTTCGCGCACGCGAATGCTGGAGTCGAGGCGTGGATTGGTGCCGGCTACATATGCTCCCAGTTGGATCAGGTCCTCGGCTTGCTGATACGTAGAGAGAGCCTCGCGCACCTTGCGCGCCGCCGCCTGCTGCTCCGTGCTGGCTACCCGCGAAGTCAGCCGGCTGACTGATTGCAGGATGTCGATGGCCGGGTAGTGGCCCGCGTCGCCCAGCCGCCGCGACAGCACGATGTGCCCGTCCAGAATGCCGCGCACCGCATCACAGATCGGCTCGTTGAAATCGTCGCCCTCCACCAGCACCGTGAAAAAGCCGGTGATCGAGCCGCGCGCGAAGTTGCCCGCGCGCTCGAACACTTTGGGCAGCAGATGAAAGACGGAAGGCGTGTAGCCCTTCTGGCTGGGCGGCTCCCCCGCGGCCAAGCCGATTTCCCGTTGCGCCATCGCCAGCCGCGTGACGGAATCGAGCACCAGCAGAACGCTGGCGCCCTGGTCGCGGAAATATTCGGCCACCGCCAGGGCCACAAAGCACGCCCGCACACGCAGCGGAGCCGGCCGGTCCGAGGTGGCGGTCACGACCACCGCCCGCCGCCGCGCTTCTTCGCCCAGTTCCTGTTCGAGAAACGCACGCACCTCGCGGTTGCGCTCGCCAATCATGCCGATCACGGTCACGTCGGCCGAGTGATTGCGCGACATGGAGGCCAGCAGCGTGCTCTTGCCCACGCCGCTGCCGCCGAAAATTCCCACCCTCTGCCCCTTGCCGCACGGCAGCAGGCTGTCGATGGCGCGAATGCCGGTTTCGAGCGGCTCGGTGATATGCTCGCGCTCGAGCGGGCTGGGCGGTGTATGGTAGAGGTCGTACCAGTCCGCGGCGGCAATGGGCGCTCCGCCATCCATGGGCCGGCCAAATCCGTCCAGCACGCGGCCGAGCAAAGCATCGCCCACAGCCACACGGGCGTCTTCAGAGCGCGCCACGATGCGGTCGCCCAGTTGCATGCCGCCGGTCTCCTCGAGCGGCATCGACAGCAGGTTGCCGTCCCGAAACCCGATCACCTGCGTGCGCACCGGTCGCCCGTCCGAGGCTTGGATCTCGCAGAAGTCTCCGATGCCGGCCGCCGGGCCGCGCGATTCGACCAGCAATCCAACCAGCCCCACCACTGCTCCGGAACGCTCGAGCGGGTTCAGCGTAGGGATGCGCTTCAGATAGGGATTGAGATCGATAGCATCGTGGGTCATCGCGAGCTCCGAAACCGGTCGGTCAACCCGCGCTCGATCTCCGCCAGTTGCGTTTCCGCGGAGGCATCCAGATCGCCCCGCGCGGTCTCAAATACCGCGCTCCCCCGCGCCAGCGCACCGTCCGCGATAACCGTAATCGACCCGCGCCCGGCGTCCGCCAGAAATCCACGAACGATAGCTTCGTGCTCGGGGTGCACCCGCAAACGGGCGGTCTCTCCGGCTGCCAGTTGCTCCAGCGCCGCCTTGACCAGGCCCGTGATCGTCTGCGGATCCACGGTCAGCTCGCGCCGCACCACGCGGCGCGCAATGGCGACCGCCAGACGGATGAGATCCTCCTCGGCCTGTTCCCGGAGGCGCGGCCGCAGTGCCGCCAGTTCCTTGGCGGTGCGCGACAACTGCTCCAGCACCGGGCGTACCTCGGCCTGTGTCTGCGCCCGCCCCGCCGCTTCTCCCTCGCGGAACGCGGCTTGCCGCACCGCCGCCAGATCCGGCTCGCCCGCGTTGGGCACTTCGTGGAGCGCCTTTTCCGCCGGGCCAGGGGGGCGCATCCTCTGAGCGCCCGGCAGCGTTTCGCCCACCGCCGGCCACACGAGTGGCTCGCCTTCGGTGGATTGCCGCCGCACCAGCGCCCTAACTGACATACTGTTCTCCTGGCGCCGCGCCCTTCAAACTCAAGACGCCGTCGGCTTCGAGTTGGCGGACCACCGCGATGACCTGTTGTTGCGCGGCTTCCACGTCCCGGATCTTGATCGGACCGAGGGCGTCCATGTCCTCGCGCAGCATATCGGCGCCGCGCTGCGACATGGCCTTCAGGAAATGCTCTCTCAATTGCTCGCTGGTTCCTTTGAGCGCCACCGTCAACAGCTTGCGATCGACCTTTCCCAGCAGCTCCTTCATGGCGTTTTCGTCGATCATGAGGATGTCCTCGAAAACGAACATGAGGTGGCGAATAGTTTCCGCCAGGTTCCCGTCCTGCTGTTCGATATTTTCCAGAATTTCCTTGTTGGTCATGGAATCCAGGCGGTTGAATAACTCCGCCACCGCACGCACTCCGCCATACGACTCACGGCTAAATTCCCCGAGAGCCTTCAGCTTCTGGCCGATTACCGCGGCGATTTTATGCACGATCTCGGGCGAGATTTGATCCAGGTTGGCCATGCGCATGGCGACGTCCGCTCGCAGGTTGGGAGGCAGCGAGACCAGCAGCGCCGCAGCCTGCGGGGCGTCCAAGTGGGACAACACCAGCGCGATGGTTTGCGGATGTTCGCTGTGCACGAACTTCGCCAGCTGCTGCGGATCGGCCTTCTGTAACGCGTCCAGGCTGACCGCTTCCGCCCCTAGCGCTTTGATGAGCCGGTCCACCAGCCTCTTGGCTGCCTCCGGCCCGAAGGCATTGTTGAGCATATTACGCGCGTAGTCCAGCCCCCCTTTGAGGGCAAAGTCACGCGCCGCGCTCATCTGGTAAAACTCTTCGACGACCGATTCGACCTGATCCGCCGTGATGGTGTTGATGCGCGCCACCTCGCGGCTGACCATTTGGACCTCTTCCTCCGAGAGGCTGCGGACAAAATCCCCGCTGGATTGGTCTCCCAGCGCCACCAGCAGGATCGCGGCCTTGCGAATGCCGGTCAGGTTCTCGGTAGCCTTTTCAGCGACGGCGGCCATCTACCCCTTCTTTGGTCAGATCAGTACTCTTTCTTTTGCGGGATATCCCCGATCCAGGAGCGTAGAACGTGCGCGCCGATGCTGGCGTCTTTCTTGCCCTGCTCGCGCACCTGCTTGAGCAGCACTTCGGCCTTCTTGGTGGTGACCTTGGGCATTTTGATGGAGCTGAGCGCCTCCTGCTCCATGCGGTGTTCCAGTTCCGCCTGCTCCGCCAGCCGCGCTTGAATCTGCTGGTCGAGCGATGCGGTAAGCGCGGATGCTTCCGCGGACGCAACCGCCGGATTGGCCTCAGCCGTGACCCGCCCTTTGCGGCTGCGCATCCACAGGAACACTGCCGCCCCAATCGCCAGGAGCGCGCCGCCGATGGCGCCGGCCGCAATCTTGGGATCGCGCAACATTTCCAGCCAGCGCGCGACGGGCGGGTTTGGCGGCGCCGGTGCCGGCGGCCGGACCGATGGTTCTTCCTGCTCGCCTTCGGGATGCAGGGTCGATTCAAACGGCAGCGTCTCCACTGTGAGCTGGTCTCCGCGGTCGGGCGCGAGGCCGGAAACCCCGGCCACCAGATCGCGGATGGTTTTGAGTGTCTCGGGAGCTGGCGGGACAAGCACGCGATGGCGTTGCTTTCCGCTTCCTTCCCAACGAACAGCCTGGTCCACTAGAACCGCAAGCGACATGCGCTTGACTGCACCTTGTGGCAAGCGCGTGCGCCGCACCGTGCGCGTCGACTGGTAGGCGATGTTCTCGGTGCGCCGTGACACCCCGGCCAGCATGGTACCGGGGCGCGACGTGGGACGGGGCAGATTGGACGCGGTGCCGGGGACTCCGTTCGCGCCCGTGCCCCCGCTGACATCTTCAGTCTTTTGGGAGGTCACCATGACCGAGCGAGTGGGGTCATAGATTTCTTCGCTCTGCTCTACGCTGGAAAAATCGCAATCGACCGAGACCCCCACGCGGAATTTGTCGGCGCCCAGCAGCGGCTCGAGAGTGGCGCTGATCTTGTGGGAGAGATCGCGCTCCACGCTTTGCCGGAAGTCGAGCAAGCCTTCCGAGGGCTCCGATCCTTCGCCCGGCAGGCTGTGGCGCGGCCGGTTGAGCAGATTGCCTTGCGTATCCACGACCGAGACCGCCTCCGGCGCCAGGCCCTCGACGGCGCTCGCCACCAGATAGCTGATGGCGGTGACGTTGGCGCCCGCCAGGCGCACGCCCGGCTTGAGCCGCACCAGCACGCTGGCCTTGGCCGGCTGGCGCTCTTCGCTATAGATGGAGTCCTTGGCGAGAGTGATATGGATGCGCGCCTGCTCCACTTCACCCAGGCACATCACCGAACGCTCCAGTTCACCTTCGAGCGCGCGGTGGTAGTTGATGTGTTCCGTGAATTCGGTGGCGCCTAGATTATTTTTGTCGAACAGCTCGAACCCGATGCGTCCGCTCTTGGGCAGCCCGGCCGCGGCCAGGGCTAGGCGTGATTCCGCCGCTTTGGATGCGGACACCAACACCGCGGCTCCGTTGTCCTCGAGCCGGTACTCCACTCCGGACTGCTTGAGCTTTTCGACCACGGCCGCGGCATCTTCGGCAGCGAGCGCCGTATATAGCGGCCGGAAGTCACTTTCGCGGCGCCAGTGAGAGAAGGCCAGTACGCCCGCCACCACCGCCGCGGCGGCGAGGAGTATGGCAATGCGCTGCCGCAGGCTGAGACTTTGGATAAGTTTCTGGATTTGATCCATCGGCGGGGCGGGTCAGGTGAACTTACACCTGCATGCGCATAATCTCCTGATAGGCCGATACGGCTTTGTTTCTCACTTGCAGAAAAAGATCGAACGACAGGCTGGCACGCTGCACGGCCAGAATGGTCGAGTGCAGCTCTCCGCCTTCTCCCGAGAGGAAGTTGTCGACGGCTTGCGCGCCCGCGTTCTGGCTGGTTTCGACGCTCTGGATGGCGTTCTCCAGCGCGCCCTGAAAACCGGTTCCGCCCGCCGGGGCGGCGGGGACCAGGTCCGGTGCTACCGGGGGGACGCTCGTAATGGGTGCGAAGGAAACCGGCATCGGATTAGTGGAATAGATTGATCGAGTGCTGGATCATATCTTTGATGGCTGATACCGCGGCCACGTTGGCCTCATATCCGCGGGCCGCGCCCATCAGGTCGACCATGTCCTCGGCCGGATTCATGCGCGGAAATGCGACGTATCCCTGGGCGTCTGCGTCGGGGTGTCCCGGCAGATAACGGCGTTCGGGGTCGCGATTGTCAACCACGATGTCGGCGACACCCACGCCCTCGAGTCCCCCGGCGGCCGTGGCGCTCGACTGCGCTTCGAACACCGAGGCAAACGGCGAGACAATGTAGTCGGTGGCAAATACCGCGTCCTTGCGCCGGTAGGGCCCGCCCTCGGGCGTGCGTGTCGTCTCGGCGTTGGCCAGATTTTCGGTGAGCAGCTCGGCGCGTGTGCGTTGGGCTGACATGCCGGAAGCGCTAACCGATAGGGCGGAAAATAAACTCACGAGCTGCTCCCTTCGTGGATGGCCTCGTGCAAGGTCTGGATCTCGGAACGCATGAATTCGGTGGCGACGTTAAAGCGCAAAGCGTTCTCCGCCAGCAGACGGGACTCGCGATCCATGCTGACGTTGTTGCCGTCGTTCTTGATCTTGAGCCCGGCCACTTCGATGACGGCCGGCGGAGCCTGATCGATAGCGCTCTGGAATTCACGCTGGAAATCGATGTCCCTGGTCTTGTAGCCGGGGGTGTCGGCATTGGCGATGTTCGAAGCCACTAGCTTCTGGCGAGCGCCCACGAGATCCATGTAACGCTCAATGTGCGAGGCGAGGCCGTCCAGCATAGCACTCTGGAGAAGGCACTCAAATGGCCATGTTCTGATGCTGACAACGGACGGGATAGCCACACCGGTGACGGCAAGAAGTTGCCGCCGCCACGATCCTGCCGCTCGCGCGCCCCGCCCGCTCGTGCCGTCCCGTTCGCCCGTACGGCCCGCTCGCTCGCGGAGCGCCGCCGCCCGCCTGGTCCCGGCCCGCGGAGGCCGCAGCGCCTCAGCCTTGCTGTTGCCGGACAGCCGGCGGCATTCCGGCGGCTGCTTCGCCTGACGCGGCGATCTGTTCCACGTAGCGGAGCGCTTGGCGCGCCAGCTCAGGAGGCAGTGGATCGTGATGGCGCAATAACTTGACGAGAAGCCGGACCCAGTCCAATTCTTGCGGCTGGAGCCCGATCATGTAGCACTGGCGGGTCGGATTCACCGGCAAGGCCTCCCGTTATTTCTCTTCGGCCCGCCCGGCGGGATCTTTGAAAAAATTTATTTCCGCGCCGCCCGCAAGGCACGTGGCCGCTTTGCCGATCTATGGCGCATGCGCATGCTGAGGATAGGCTGGATCACGCTGGCGCTGCTGGGGCAGGAGCCGCCGCAAACCAAGGTCGGGGCCCTGATGGAGCCCTCGCTCGAGCGGCAGCGCGCTGCAGTGCGCAAGCAGACGTCCTCACCGGCAGGTGCGGATGCTTTCTTCGTCTCCCCGGTTTTCTTCCTGCCCCCTCCGCAGTCGCTCGGAGCGCCCACTGTGGCGGCCGCTGGTGCTGAGTGCGGCGCCCTCGCCGACACGGAGCTGCGGCCGCTGGCCACTGAAGCAGCGCAGTCCGCCGGCGTCAAACCCGAGTGGCTGCTGGCGTTGGTGGCGGAGAAGTCCCAAGGCCGCCCCTGCGCCCTATCACCAGCCGGCGCCGCGGGGCGCATGCAGTTGGCACCCGCCACCATGGATCAGTTGCATCTGGCCGACCCCTTTGATCCGCGCCAGAATCTGGCTGCCGGCGCCCGTTTGCTCGCACCATTAATTGCCCGCTATCAGGGCGATTTCGTGCACGCACGAGCTGCCTACGACGGGGTGGGCGGCCCGCAGGCACCCAAGTCCGTCTCCGAGCCCATAGCCCCTACTGCTGTCGGGCCCACCCAAAACCTGGCTTCTACGGCCGATAAGAATGAGTGAGGGCCGGGAGCCCGCAGCCTGGCTCTCCACCCCAGGCGCTGATCGCTCCGTACGGCGATGGAGGAAGCATTATGGATGTGGCACCGCTGCATAACGCTCCGCAAATCGCGGCCCCTGCGCCAACGTCGGTTTCCGCCGAACAGCAGGCCGAGAATGTGCAACTCATACAGGCCGTACACGCTATCAATGCCGCGGAATTGTACGGCGAAGAGAGCGAGCTGACCTTGGCCTTTGAACGCCGCACCCGGCGCGCCACGGTCCGGCTGGTCCACCGAAGAACCAGGCAAGTGATCCGCGAGATCCCCGCCGACCAGGTAGTGAGCATCGCTGAGTCGGTGATTTCAGGGGACTAGCGGCGCCCTCGCGAAAATGGCCGCGGGATTGGCTCAAACCCTGCGCTCCGAAGCCGATATGCGGTGTTGGAGGCAACAACATGACGAACGGCGCGCACGAGGCGTACCTGACTCAGAGGGTCCTTTCGGCCGATCCGGTCGAACTGGTGCGCATGCTCTACGCCGGTGCATCCGAGGCTGTGGAAACCGCACGCGCACGCTTAGCCGCGGGCGACATTCGGGGACGGTCGGCAGCGATTTCGAAGGCAGTGGAGATTCTTGCCGAGTTAACAGCCACGCTCGACCACACCCGTGCTCCGGAACTCAGCCGGAGCCTGGCCGCACTCTACGACTACATGCAACGCCGCCTGCTCGAGGCGAACTTCCAACAAGCGGATGCTCCGCTAGCCGAAGTAGTCGGTCTGGCGCGGTCACTCGCCGAGGCGTGGGGAGGCGTATCGGCCTCCGCGCCCGCGCCGGCTGCTCCTGCGGCCCACCGATCTGCCGTACCCGCGCCGCCCGCCCCTAAAACCGCTCGGCTCGTCTGGGATCCGGCCGCTAACTCCCGCGAGTCCGCGCTTCAGGGTTGGAGCTTCTGAGCTGTCGCCGATGTGTCCGCTCCGGCCTGAGTTTTCGCGCTGAGCCCGCGCATGATCAGGTGAGAGAGCCCCAAGCCCCCGTGACTCGCCATCGTCTGGGCCAGTTGCTCCTCCGCGAGCTCCATGGCTGGCGCGCCGGCGTCGTCGTTATCGGTGCCGGTCCACCCCCCCTGGTCCGATTCGTGCACGGATTTCAGCATCTGGCCGATAAGAAGCGCTTCGAATTGCTCGGCCGCCGCGGCAACGCGCCGCGGATCTTCCCCTGGCTTTTGGTTCGGCGCCAGGGCGGTACCGAGGAGTCCGCTCGCGCCGGTGATAGGTGTCATCAGATCACCTCCAGCGTGGCTTCGAGAGCGCCCGCGGCATGCAGGCTCTGCAAAATGGCAATGACATCCCGCGCCGAGGCGCCAATGGCGGTAAGGGCCCGGACCAGTTCCTCCACCGTCGCGCCGTGCTTCAGCACCACGTTACGTGCTTTCTCCTGTTTCACGCCTACCGCGGTATCCGGCACCACCTGTGTGGTTCCCGCCGCGAGCGGACCAGGCTGCGAAACCTCCAGCGTGGTTTTGATTTCCACCGTTAAGTTGCCTTGCAAAATAGCTACCGGGCCGATGCGCACGTCTTTGCCCAGTACGATGGTTCCGGTGCGTTCATTCACCACGACACGTGCGGCGCGGTCGAGTGTGACGGTAAGGGTTTCCATCTCGGCGACGAAATCGGTTGCGCTGGAGGCGAACGCGGCGGGCAGGGCAACCGACACCAGGCCTGCGTTTTCGGCGTGCGCGATCGGCGTTGTGCCGGCGGCAAACCGGTTGTTCACGGCCTTGGCAATGCGAGACGCGGTAATGAAATCGGCCTCACGCAATTGGAGTTTGATGGGGGTCTGGGGCGCCCGGGATGGCGCCAGCCGTTCGATGATCGCGCCGTTTGGCACCCTGCCGACGGTGGGATGATTTACCGTTTGGGTTGTCCCGCCTTTGCCCGCGACGAATCCGCCGGTTACCACCGGTCCTTGCGCCATTGCATAGATCGCACCGTCCACTCCCTGTAAGGGCGTCATCACCAACAGTCCGCCCTGCAGGTTCTGGGCGTCGCCCATCGACGAAGCGGTGACGTCAATGCGCATACCCGGCTGGGCGAAGGGCGGCAGCGTTGCTGTGACCATCACCGCCGCGGTGTTCTTCACCTGAATAGCCGTGGGATCCACCACTACGCCCATGCGTTGCAGCAGGTTAGCGAGGCTGCGATACGGAAACTGGCTCTGCTGACGGTCCCCGGTGCCTGCCAAACCCACCACCAGCCCATAGCCCAGCAACTGGTTGTCGCGTACTCCTTCGAGTGTGACCAGTTCCTTGAGACGAGTAACGGCCTCGGTTTCTTCCGCCGGCCGGAGCGGTAAGCTGACCAGCATCAGCATACTCAGCACACAGAGGGTGGTTCTCATAGAGGCAACAATCCCATCAGCAGCCGGTAGAGGATGAAGGGGCGCCGGATGGCGTCGCCGACGACCCCCTTGCCGTTGAGCCGGATCTCCATCTGCCCGAGATGGTCACTGCGCACGATATTTGCGGTGGACACGTCAACCGGCCGTACCACCCCGCGCACCGTGATCGCCTGCCGCTCGGAGTTGACGCCGATATCTTTGGACCCCTCCACCACCATGTAGCCGTTCGGCAGCACGTGTGTGACGCGCGCGGTAAGGGTGGTGGAGAAGGTGATGTCCCGGCTCGTGGTGCCCTGCCCGTTGACGGCCGTGGTTCCTGAAAGGTTGACCAGATTGGCTAACGCGCCGGTGCTTTTGGTGACGCCTCCGAGCGCATTGATGGCGCTCGATGCGGATGAGGTGCGCCCGGTTTTGGTCGCTCCCGTGGTCGCCGCCGAGGCCGACTCCGCCACCAGTATGGTGACTACATCATTGACGTGGCTCGCCCGGAGTTCGCTGGTGAGATTCAGCATCGGTGCTGCGGCCGACCACAGCGAACCGGGGGCGGTCTCGCCCGGTGCAGCGGCGCTCCGCATGGCTTCCGCGATGTAACGGTCAAGCGGACTCGGCTCCGGGGGCTTCTGGTTTTTCTTCCCCGAATTTCCGGCGTAGCAAGTCAGACCCAGACACACAGCCAGCGTCAATACCTTGTGAACCACTTATTTTTCTCCCGGCGGCGGCTGCTCCGGTCCACTGGGGACGGCCAGCGCCACTTTTCCCACGCCTTCCACGCGAGCGCGAAAGGTCCGCCCATTGGCGGGATTCCGCACCGGTATGAAATCTCCCCGGCGTCCGTCGCCACCCGCGACACCCTCGAGTCGCAGGCTGGCTCGCCCGCTGGTTACTTGGACCGTGACTGCATCACCGCTGTGAATTTCCGGCGGAACCTCTAACTGGCTGGGGAATACCGGCGATCCGGCGGAAATCGGCCGGCGCGGCAGGCGCCCCACTACCTCGTCCAGCGTGCGCGCCGGTTGCGCGCCAAAGGGTGACAAAGTGACGGAGTCCAGCCGCAGTTGGCCGGATTGTACCCGGTGGCCCACGGCCAGGTCTTCCCGTGCGCTCACTTGCGGACCTCGGACTTCGATCCGTGCCCGCACCCAGATGGAGAATCGCCCGCGCTCGCCATATTTGACGAACCCCTTCCAAAGGACCGGGGCGCCTGTCCCCTCCGGGACCACCGCCGCGCGCGGGAATTCGAGCGCGCCCCGCGGCGCCGGATAGCGGCTCCAGTCGAGAATCTGGATACTCGCTTCCGGGTCGCCCACGGCGCGCAACAGCGCAGCCCGCAAAGCATCGGGAGCGAGCGGGGCCGTGGGGCGCTCGACGCAGAGGTCAGCCGTGGAGCCGGCCTCGATCCCCTGGCGGCGGGCCAGGCGGTCCAGTTCGGCCGTGCGCAGAACGCGCCGCAGCCCGGGCGCGGGCGCATAACCGAGGTCGGTGTCCGGCGGCCATCGGGCGAAGGCCGGCTCGGCCTGGGCCACATCGCGCGCCAGAATACGGTCGCCTTCCACCGGTACGCAGGCCATTGCTGTCCACAGCCCCACCGTGAGGATCATTGTGTGAGGTTGTTGACGTCCTGATACATTTCGTCGGCGGCCTTGATGACTTTGGAGCTGGCCTCATACGACCGTTGCGCCACGATCATGTTGATGAATTCCGTGACCACGCTCACGTTGGATTGCTCGACGTAGCCTTGGAGCAGCGTGCCGAGGCCCTCCGGCCCGCCCGGATTGGCCAGGGTCGGATCGCCCGAGGCATCCGTCGGCAGGTACAGATTATGGCCCACCGCGTTCAGGCCGCCGGGATTGGGAAAAAGCGCGAGCTGGATCTGCCCGCCCAATTGCGATGCCGTCTGGCCGGGAGTCGAGAAGCTGACCGTGCCGTCGGCGGCGATGCTGATGTTCTGAGAGTTGGGCGGCAACGTGATCTGCGGCACGAGCGAGTTGCCGTCGTTGTTGACCACGTTGCCATTGCGGTCCAGGTGAAACGATCCGTCGCGCGTGTAGGCGAGCGTGCCCGAGGGCTGTAGAATCTGGAAAAAGCCGTTCCCCTGGATCGCCAGGTCGAGCGGATTCTGCGTCTGTTGCAGGCTCCCCTGAGTGAAGATGATTTCGTTCGAAGCCTGCCGCGTCCCGAGGCCAACCTGCAGGCCGCTCGGATAGACGGTTTGCTGCGCCGCGGCGGTGCCGGGCTGCGTGGTGTTCTGGTACAGCAGATCCTGGAACTGCGCCTGCCGCGTCTTGTAGCCGTTCGTGTTGGAATTGGCCAGGTTGTTGGCGATGTTGTCCAGGTTGGACTGCTGCGCCGTCATACCGCTGGCGGCGCTGTAAAGGGCCCGTATCATATGATGGAAAAACCTCCTGAAACCCGTGCTAGATCTTGGCCACTTGCTCCACAGCCTGGCGGTTCATTTCATCCCCCAGACTGGCGGCCTTCTTGAGCATCTCGAACTGCCGCATGACATTCACCAGGCGCGCGGCGCCTTCTGCGCCCGTAGCGTTGGAGATCTCCGTCATTGCTTGGCGGAGCTCGAAACCGGTGGCCGTGGCTGGTGCGACACTGGCGTCGGCCAACTGAAAATAGCTGTGTCCTTGCTTGGCAAGCGCTGCCGGGTCGGAAAAGTCCGTGATGGCTAGTTGCCCCACCTCCGTTCCGTCCTGGCTTACGGTGCCGTCGGGTGCGATCGCAAGCGGCCGCGCAGGGTCTACAGTCAGGCCGCCGCCTCCTACCTTTTGCAAGAGATACCCCTCGGCCCCCATCATCTGCCCCGAGGCGGAGACACGGAAGCTGCCGTTACGCGTATAGAGAGGCCCGCTGGGACCGGCGACAGTGAAGAAACCTTTGCCCGAGAGCGCCACATCGAGAGGGTTGCCGGTGGCGCGCAATTCGCCCTGTGAGAAGTCCGTCCACGGCCGCTCGATCACCGGCAGTGTGTCTGCTTCCGGCATGGACCCCGCGGCCTCCGGCGCCACATACAAGCTGTAGAATTCGCGATCGACCTTGTAGCCGCCGGCGGAATCGTTGGCGAGGTTATTGGCCAGCATGTCGAGCGAGTCCATACGCGCCCGCATACCGCTAGCCGCCGAAATCGTGAGTGGGTCCATGGCAACTCCCGCCTCCACGCAGTGCAACTGCCGCGCCGAACCCAGTTTCCGCGATAAGTTTCTAATAATTCATGCAGCCGGGCCGATAAGAAAACTAGAGCGAGGCGCCAAGATCCTGTCGATCCCCGGCCAGCGGCACTTTTTTGCCGCGTGCCACCCTCGGCTAACCAATTGAAAAAGGGGTAAACCCCCTTTGGCTCCTGATCTGCACCTGTCTCCCGCGTGAACGTCTCGGCGCCTAGCTCTCCTCTGGTTCTACTGGCTCCCGATTCCGCTGCACCGGCCGCGGGCCTGACTCCTCGCAGTGGGGCCCGCGCGGGCCGCGGGGCGGTGTCTCGATCCGCCGCAGCGTCTCAACAGCCATCCGCCTCAAGTGCGGGGCACGACCCCACACGCGCCGCTGGCGCCGTCGTCCCGGAGAAGGTGGATCTCCCGTTGCCGGGGACCGGCCCGGATACGTCTGCTGAACCCTCGGCGTTGGATTTTTCCGGCATGCTGAGCGACCTCCAGGCGACTGCGGCCGAGACCTCAAGCCAAGACTCACCTGTTCTTCTGCATCCGGGATCCATGAATCCAGCGGCGCGCTTCGGGCCTGCACCGGCCGGCTCTTCGTTGACGCGTGCGCGCGGCCAAACGTCGGCCAGTTCCCGGCGTGACTCTGTGCTGGCACCGGCTGGAGGGACCGCGGCCGCCATCACGATGCTCACTGCGGCGCGAACCAAGCTCGGACCCATCACCGGCGCGGTAGCGCCAGGGGAACACGAGCCAGGGCCAACTACGGCTAGCTCACCGCGGGCGGGAAGTCACTTCGACGCGGACGGGGCCAGCCATGCGATACCTGGACAGCCCGGACCTCTTACACTCCGCCATTCGGATTCGCCGCCGCCCCAACCGCTCGCCACGGAACAGCCGCAGAAGGCGAACGCCCATCCCGCGCCGGTTGTCACCGCCGTGGCGCCCGGTTCCGGTGCCCTGCGCGCCACCAACCACGCATCCTCCACTGATGCCGCCCAAGAGTCCGGCACCGCCGCGGATCCGGCGGCCGAAGGCCCGCCACCGGAATCTGATGCGACCAGCGCGAGTCCGTCTCCGGAAGAGATAGCTTTTGGGGCGCGGCTGGTCGCGCGGAGCGCGGAGCAGCCGTCTGAACCGGTCGTTACCACGGGGCCGGCGCTCCCGGCCGGGCGGATGCCCGCCGCCGGCGCCTCCTCTGAGGCCCTGCCTGAAGCGGCAACACTCCCGGCGACGGCCGGAAATGGAACCAGCAAAGCGGCTGCACCAGCGAAGAGCGAAAGAACACCAGGAGCGGATGAGCCAGTACCGCTCGGCCAGCATAGTGAGCATCCCGAGGAATCTGCGATGCCACGCGCCGAACAGCCCGTTGCTCCTCCGGCGGCGCCCGGACGTCATATAGAGGTCCAGGAAGCGGGATTCGCACTGTCGCCACCGCGTGCGCCGCAAACCGAGGGTCCGGCAACATCCGCCTCTCGGGCCGAGGCATCCCCCGACCTGCGTAGTCCCGCGGCCGCGCCACCCGACGCACCTCAAACAGGACCCGCGCGGGACATCGCGGTGCGGCTGAGCGCTGATGACAAGTCCGCAGTCGAGGTCCGCCTGAGCGAGCGTGGGGGCGAGATACGCGTCGCTGTGCACTCGGCCGATCCGGAGATGGCCGAATCCATGCGCGCGCGGCTGCCCGAGTTGGTGGATCGCTTGGGCGCGCATGGGTTTGAAACCGAGATATGGCGCCCGCAGCAGGCGGCGGCTCCAGAGCGCGGCGGCTCCGGGCCGAACCCCGATACCCAGCGGGAGCGGCCAGGGGAGCAAGAACGCGGACACGGCCAGCAAAAGCGGGACCAGCCGCGGCCCGAATGGATGGAAGAACTGGCCACCAGTTTCCAGCAGCCGAATCTAGGTAACAGGAGCACAAACGGATGAATATCACGAGCACGCTTCCGGCGAACAGCCTCACCGCGCAGAACTCCGCGCCCAGCCAGTCCGGCGCCACCACAGGGTCCAGCGCCGGCACTTCCGGCTCAGACCCAAGCGGCATTTCGAGCCTGGCCACCCAGGGAACCTTCATTACCCTGCTGGTCGCCCAACTGGCGAATCAGGATCCCATGAATCCGACCGACTCTACCACTTTCGTCACCCAGCTCGCGCAGTTCACGCAGGTCGACCAGATGGTCGGGATCGCCCAAAACGTGCAAGCGATTGCCAACGACCTGAGTAGCTCGACGGGCGCCGGCGGGACCACCACACCGCCTGCGACTTCGCCAACCACAACGCCCTAACAATTGAAACTTTGCCATAACGAGGAGACCTTTATATGCCCTTCACTTCATTTTCCGCCGCGCTCTCGGCATTGAGCGCCAATACCACGGCCATCGATGTCGTGGGCAACAACCTGGCCAACCTGAGCACCACCGGGTTCAAAGCCAGCACCGTATCATTCCAGGATCTGGTCACTGAGTCGCTCGGAGCGGGGCTGGGCGAAACACAGGTGGGTTTCGGCGTGGGCACACCCTTGACCACGCGCCAGTTCACCCAAGGAGCGTTGCAATCCACCGGAGGGGTGGACGACGCGGCGATTCAAGGCGGGGGATTCTTCATTCTCAGCGATCCCACAGGAGCGCAGTTGTTTACTCGTGCGGGGAACTTCAATGTAGATGCCAACGGCAATCTGTTGAGCGCTTCGGGAGCCTCGGTGCAAGGATGGACTTCGGTAAACGGGGTTCTCGACACGAACGGGCCCATCACGGATATCAAGGTGCCGATCGGCACCTTGCAGCCGCCCATCGCCAGTACACAGTTTTCAGCCAGCATGAACCTGAATGCGGCCGCCACCGTGGGTTCGACCAATGCTACCTTTTCCACACCCATTACGGTGTTCGACTCACTCGGCACCTCGCACGTCCTAACCGCGAGCTTTACCGAGACCGCCGGCGGCGCCTGGAACTATTCGGTCAGCATTCCGGGGCAGGACCTCACCTCCGGGACGGCCGGCACGCCGACCGTTCTCACCACCGGCACCGTCAACTTCGATCAGAACGGCAACCTGATCACACCGCCAGCCTCGGCCGGGCCCATCACCGTTGCCGCCACCGGCCTCACCGACGGCGCCGCGGACTTGAACCTCAATTGGAATCTTTATGACGCCAACCAGCAGCCGCTGATTACGCAGTTCGCACAGAATTCGGCGGTTTCCTCGGTCTCGCAGAACGGCCAGGCAGCCGCGCAACTGGTGAACGTGGGTATCGCAACTGACGGCCAGATTCTCGCCAACTATTCCAACGGGCAACAGTCTGTCGTAGGACAGCTGGCGGTAGCGTCAATCGTCAACCCCTCGTCCCTGCTCGCCGTGGGCAATAACAACTACGAAGCCAGCTCCATCACCGCGCAGCCAGCCATCGGCGTTCCCGACACCGGAGGCCGCGGCGAGGTGCTAGGTGGCCAGCTGGAATCCTCGACGGTGGATATCGCCACCGAGTTCACCAACCTGATCGTCTACCAGCGCGGCTATGAAGCTAACGCCAAGGTTGTCAATACGGCGGATCAGCTGAGCCAGGACACTATTAACCTGATCCGTTAATTCAGGCGATGACCCTACACGAAATTACGCGTTTCGCCGATGTTCCAGTTGAGGTCGAAGTTGAACTCGACCGGCGAGTGCTCTCGGTTCGCGAGCTTTTGGAACTGGAAGCGGGAAGCGTCATTGGCATGATGCGGTCGGCGGGCGAAAACATCGATCTGTACGTGGGCGGGAAGCTGGTGGGCTACGGCGAGATCATGCTCATCGAAAGCAACATCGGCGTCCGCATCACGGATTTCAAAATCGAGGACTAAGCCGTGGAAATGATGGATCCGATGCCCGCCGTGCTGGCGGTCGTAGCCGTTCTGGGGGCCGCGCTCTGGTGGCTGCGCAAGAAGGGAAGAGGCGGGTGGTTCCGGCCTGAACTGAGGCGGAAAACTCGCCGTTTGGAATCGATGGAGCGCCTGGCGCTCGCTCCTAATCATCTGCTGCATCTGGTACGGGTGGACGACCGCGTCGTTCTGATTGCGCAGTCGCCCTCCGGATTGGCCTTGATGGAAGGGACGACTGCCGCACCGCCGGCCGCGGCGATGCGCGCCGCGGCGGCGGAGCACGCATGAAGCGGCGCATCGGGAGCTGGATCGCCGTCTCCCTCAGCGTAGGCACGCGCGTGTGGGCGGCGCCCGCTCCGTTGTTGGGCATTCACCCGAGTTTCCCTAATAGCCTCGGCGCGCCCATGCAGATTTTGCTGCTGCTCACGGGGTTGACGCTGGTGCCCGCGGCGGTCATGTCGGTCACGCCGTTTCTCCGCCTGACCGTGGTGCTGCACTTCCTGCGGCAGGCGCTCGGCACGCAAACCACTCCCTCCAACCAGGTGCTCGTGGGCCTCGCGTTGTTTCTGACCGTCATGATCATGCAGCCGGTAGGGTCGGAGATCTATCACAAAGCCTGGGAGCCCTTTGAGAACGGGCAGGCAACCTATCAGCAGGCTCTGGATGCCGGTTCCCAGCCGCTGCGCACCTTCCTGCTGCGCTTTGCGCGGCAGCGGGACATCCGTTTGTTTCTGGAGGCTTCTCACCGGCCGGCGCCGCACAACCCCTCTGAGGTAGATCTCACCGTGCTGATTCCGGCCTACATTCTGTCGGAACTGCGGGCCGGTTTCCAGATCGGCGCGGTACTCTACCTGCCCTTTCTCATCATCGACCTGGTGGTGGCCTCCATCACCCTTTCGATCGGCATGGTGCAGTTGCCCCCGGTGATGATTTCAGCGCCCCTCAAGATTCTGCTGTTCGTGCTGGTGGACGGCTGGAACCTGGTGGTGGGTTCGCTGGTACAGAGCTTCTATCAATGACAAGGAATACCCAGCCATGACGCCCGATTTCGCGGTGCAGATGCTCCGCCAGATGCTCATTACGACACTGTGGATGAGCGCCCCCTTATTGCTCATCGGCCTGGCTGCCGGAATCCTGATCAGCCTGGTGCAGATTGTGACCTCCATTCAGGACGCCGCCTTCAACGCCATCCCGCGCCTGGCCGTGTTTCTCACCAGCACGCTGCTGTTAATGCCCTGGATGCTCAAGAAGCTGATGGCCTATACCGTGACTCTGTTCGCGGACCTGGGCCGCTACACACACTGATGTCTTCGTCTGTCCTCATCTCGTTTCTGGTGGTCCTCAGCCGCGTGGCGGGATTCTTCGCCTTTATCCCCCTGCCCGGCGGCAAGCCCGGTCCCGACGCCGCGCGCGTCATGCTGTCGCTCGGTTTCACCATGGCGCTCTATGGGCAGTGGCCGCGGCTGCCGGTCGACCCGTCTGCCGGTTGGTGCGTCGTCGCGGTGGCGTCAGAAGCGGCGTTGGGGATGTCCGTCGGGCTGGTGGTGGCGTGTCTCACGGAAACGTTCCTGATGATGGCGCAGGTTGCCGGGCTGCAGGCCGGTTATGGCTATGCATCCACCATTGATCCCACCACCCAGGCGGATGCCACCGTGCTCCTGGTTGTGGCGCAGCTGATCACCGGGATGTTGTTCTTCGCCATGGGGATGGACCGGGAGATCCTGCGCGTGCTGGCGCGCAGTCTGGAAAACCATCCACCTGGATGGTTCATGGTGAGCCGCGCGTCTGGCGAGTCGGTCGTCCGCCTGGCCTCGGGAATCTTCTCGGGCGGCGTGCGCCTGGCGTTGCCGGTTGTGGCCCTGCTCACGCTGGTGGATTTGGCGCTGGCCCTCATCGGCCGGCTCAACGCGCAATTGCAGCTGGTGACGCTGGCCTTTCCGGCCAAGATGCTGGTGGCGTTGTCTACGCTCGCCGCCGTGGCGGCGCTTTATCCGCGCATCTACGCGGCCGGCATGCGCGAGGCGTTGCGTGTGGCGGCTCACCTGGCGGGGAGCTGACATCCCATGGCGGACACTTCCCAGAAAACCGAGCAAGCCACTCCCCGGCGCCTGGAAAAGGCGCGGAAGGAAGGGCAATTTCCGGTCTCGCGCGAGCTGGTGAGCGCCTTCGAGTTCCTGACGTTTGCCACGCTTCTCGCCACCGGCGGCCCGGCTTTCTTTGCTCAGCTGCGGGAAGCCATGCGCTGGCTGTTTAGCCGCGCCTTCGCGCCGGTCGAGAGCGTCAGTGAGCTGGTCGGCCTCGTCAGGGGCGCGGCCATCCGTGTTTTCGTGCCCCTGGGACTGGGCGCCGGAGTGCTGCTGGCAGTGGCCCTGGGGACGCAACTGGCTGCCACCAAAATGGGAGTGAGCCTGAAAAAGCTTGCGCCCGACTGGCAGCGCCTCAATCCCGGCCGCAAACTGCGTGAGCTGCCTCGTCAGAATCTGCCTTCCGCCATGCAGGCGGTGTTGCTCATTCCCCTGGTGGGCTACGCCGTATATGTGATCGCGCGCGACGGCTTCGTGCAGTTCTTCTGGCTGCCCCTGGGCACGGCCGAATCGGGCGTGCATCTGGTGGCCCACTCGCTCCAGCAGCTTCTTTGGAAGGCGGGGATGCTGTTTCTGGTTTTCGGCCTGGTGGATCTGATACGCCAGAAGCGGCGCTACCAAAAGGATCTGCGCATGAGCCGCCAGGAAGTCCGTGAAGAGGCAAAAGAGTCAGAGGGCAATCCCCAGACCAAGCAGCGCATCCGGCGTCTGCAGCGTGACCTCTTGCGCCGCCAGATGATGAAGGAGGTTCCCAAAGCCACCGCTGTCATCATGAATCCCACGCACTACGCCGTGGCCCTCCGCTACCACTCCGATTCGATGGCTGCTCCTGTGGTAGTGGCCAAAGGCAAGAACTATCTGGCGCTGCGCATCCGCGCCAAAGCCGTGGAGCACCAGGTGCCGGTGATCGAGAATCCGCTACTGGCACAGGCCTTATACCGCTCGGCCGCGGTGGGCCAAGAGATCCCCGCGCATCTTTACCGTGCGGTGGCCGAGATCCTGGCCTATCTCTACCGGCTGATGCACGGCCGCCTGCCGGGGGTGCGATAGAAAGCGCATGGCGGAGGCGAAAGCACTAGCGATTCCTCTGGCGCCCGCGGCATCCGCGCGCGTGGGCTGGAGCGAGATGGCCGTGCCCATCGCCGTGCTGGCCATTATCCTGGCCCTGATCGCACCCCTCCCGGGTTTCATGCTGGACCTCCTGATCGTCGCCGACATCATGCTGTCGGTGGTGGTCCTGATGGTCTCGATGTACATCCTGCGCCCGGTCGAGTTCAATGTTTTCCCGACGACCCTGTTGCTGCTGACGCTGTTCCGCCTCTCGCTGAACATCTCCTCCTCGCGCCTCATCCTGCTCGACGGCAATACCGGGACCAGCGCCGCCGGCGAAGTGATTCAGGCCTTCGGCAACTTCGTAGTGGGCGGCAACTACATCGTGGGCGCCGTGATCTTCCTGGTCCTAATCGCCATCCAGTACGTGGTCATCAACCATGGCGCGGTGCGCATCTCTGAGGTGACCGCGCGCTTCACCCTGGACGCGTTGCCGGGCAAACAGATGTCTATCGATTCCGACCTGAACGCCGGGATGATCGATGAATCCGAAGCGCGCAGGCGGCGCAAGCAGCTGGCCGCCGAAGCTGAGTTCTACGGCGCCATGGACGGCGCCTCGCGCTTCACGCAGCGCGACGCGGTGGCGAGCATCCTCATCACCGGCATCAACATCATTGCCGGCCTGCTGATCGGAGTGCTCCAGAACGGCATGGATTTCCGCCGCGCGATCGAAACTTATACCGTGCTCACCATTGGCGACGGACTGGTCACTGTGATCCCGGCGCTCATGATCTCGATTTCAGGTGCCCTGATCATCACCCGCGCCAGCGCCGATGCGCGGGTGGGGGTCGAGTTCCGCCGCCAGGTATTCGGCTCGGCGCAACCCCTCATGCTGGCCGGTGGCGTGCTGATCGCCATGGCCGCTTTTCCCGGGATGCCGAAAATTCCTTTCCTTCTCCTGGGTGCGGGCCTGGGTTCGGCCGGCTGGCGGATGCGCCGGAGGAGCGCCGTGGAAGCCAAGAGCGCGGCCATCGAGCGCGAGCCGGCCCGCGAGAACCTGGAAGCGCTGCTGAAGGTGGAGCCGCTGGCGGTCGAAGTGGGGTTGGGATTGGTGAGCATGGCGGAGGGCGGTCTCAACTCGCCGCTGCTGCGTCGCATCGCGGGCATTCGCCGCCAACTGGCCACTGACCTGGGCTACATGCTGCCTCCTGTGCGCGTCACCGACAACCTCGCTTTGCGCGCACGCGAATACGTGATCCTGCTCAAGGGCGCGGAGATCGCGCGCTATGAGCTGCCGCAAGGCGCCGAACTGGCCATCGCCGCCGGGCGCACCGAGAAACCGCTCGACGGACAGGCCACGCGCGACCCGGCTTTTGGGATGCCCGCCTACTGGGTCCCGTCCGGCGCCGCCGAAAACGCGCGCGCGGCCGGCTACACCGTGGTCGACGGCGTGAGCGTACTGGGCACGCATCTGTCGGAGATTTCGCGGCGCTTCGCGCACGAGCTGTTCTCGCGCCAGGATGCCAAGAAGCTGCTGGACCGCGTGGCAGTCGAGAGCCCACGCCTGGTGGAAGACCTGGTGCCCAAACTGCTGCCCCTCGCCACCGTACAACGCGTGCTGCAGAACCTGCTGCGCGAGCGCGTCTCCATTCGCGACGCCGCCACCATTCTGGAAGCGCTGGGCGAAGCCGCGCCCACCAGCCGCAACGCCGTGCTGCTGACCGAGTATACGCGGCAGGCCATCCGCCGCTCCATCGTGAAACCTTACCTGAACGCGGCCGGCGAATTGGCGGCCTACTTCCTCGAGAGCGTGGCCGAGCAGGCCATCGAGAAAACCACCGAGCACGGCGAGCAGGCGAGCTCCTTCTCGCTCGATCCGCAAGTCATGCGGGACCTGCTGCAACGCCTGTCTCAGAAGCTGGTGCAGCCGGAAACCCCAGTGGTCGTCATCGCTAGCGCCGGGGCGCGCTATTTCCTGCGGCAGATGGTGGAAGCCTCGTTACCCAATCTGTTCGTGCTGTCGCACAACGAAGTGCCCCCGGGTGTGCGGGTGGTTTCCCTCGGGGTGCTGCCGTGACGGGGAGCGGTGGCACGAGGCGGGGCCATGGCGGGGTTAGAACAAGGAGGATGCGCCGATGTTCGTAAAATCGTTTTTCGCAGCTACCGTGGAGGACGCGCTGGCCGAGGGCGGCCGGGAACTGGGCCCGGAAGCGCTGCTGGTGCAATCGAGAAAGGCGCCCATGGAGGCGCGGCATCTGGGAGAGTACGAAGTGGTACTGGCGCTCGCCGTACCCCCGGGCGCCTCGGCCCATGCCGCGCTCCCGCCAGCAGCCGTGGATCCGCTGGCGCGGGAACTGGCCGAACTCCGCCGCCAGATAGATGGCATGCGGCGCTCCATGGCGCACTCGGCTTGGGCTGCTCCGCGCTGGCTCGCGCCGTCGACTCAGACGGCCCGCATTTACACCATGCTGGTCGAGGCCGAGGTAGCTCCACCCCTCGCCGAACAGATCGCCGAAGCCGTGGCCGAACATCTGGGCCCTGCCGCGGATTTCCGTCAGGCGGTCGCCCGCGCGCGCGTCGAGATCGAAAGCCGGCTTACCGTGGATGCCACGCTCGGCCGCGAGGGCGCGGCGGAGCGCGTTGTGGCGCTCGCCGGCCCGCCGGGATCCGGCAAGACCAGCGTCTTGGCCAAGCTGGCAGTCACCTACGGCCTGGCGGCGCGCCGGCCCATGGCTTTGATTTCGGCGGATCACTATCGCATCGCCGCCGCCGACCAGTTGCGCACGTATGCCGCCATCCTGGGAGTGTCGTTCGAGTTCGCCGAAACGCCGCGCGCGCTCGCGCAGGCCCTGGCGCTGCATCGCGGCAAGGAGCTGATCCTGATCGATACTCCGGGGCTCGCGGCCGACGACATGGATCAGGGCGCGGATCTCGCGGCGTTCCTCCAGTCGCGCCCGGACATCGACACCCACCTGGTCCTATCGGCCTCCATGAAATCCGCCGATATTACTCGTGCGGTGGAACGATTTGAAATTTTCGGGCCCGCCAAGCTGCTGTTCACCAGACTGGACGAGACCGCGACGCTGGGTCCGGTGCTGAACGAAGCGTCGCGCACGCGAAAACCGGTTTCCTTTTTGACGGCGGGACAGCAGGTACCCGAGCACCTCGAGCCCGCCACCAAGGGCCGCATCGCGGATCTGTTGCTTTCTTCTGCGGATCTGTTGCTTTCTTCTGAGGCTGCGGAGTCGCGTGCCGCCGCATGACGCCGCCCATCTTCATATGACCGGCTATCCCACCACACCCGAAACCACCCCGGAGGAGCGCGAGAGGTTAATTCTCGAGCACCTGCCGCAGGTGCGGCTGATCGCCCGGCGTATCCATGAGCGCCTGCCGGACAACGTAGCCCTGGACGATCTGATCTCGGCCGGCGTGGTGGGGTTGATCGCGGCCATCGATCATTTCGATCCCCAGCACAACGTCAAGCTCAAGACTTACGCGGAATACAAAATCCGCGGCGCCATTCTTGACAGCCTGCGCGGCCTCGACTGGGCGCCGCGGCAGAAGCGCAAGATGGCCCGGCAGGTCGAGGCCGCCATTCAAGCCGCGGGCCAGCGCCTCCACCGCGAGCCTACCGAAGAGGAGATTGCCGGCGAGCTGGAGATGGATCTCGAGCAATACCACGCCTGGCTGGCGGATCTGCAAGGCCTGTCTATCGCCGCGCTGGAATCGGCGGGTGAAGCCGGCCGGGATCTGCTTGAGTACATCGCCGATGACGCCGAGCACCTGCCTTCGCGCCTGGTGGAGCGCGCCGAACTGGAACGGGTGCTGGCGGAAGGCATCGAACAGATGCCGGCCATGGACCGCACCGTGATCAGCCTGTACTACCAGGAGGAGCTGACCTTGCGGGAGATCGCCGAAGTGGTCCATCTGCACCAGTCGCGCATCTCGCAACTGAAATCGCAGGCCATTCTGCGGTTGCGCACCTATCTGGCCCGGCGCTGGCCGACTGAGCGGGGGATATGACCATGCCCAACGGCGACTCCATGGATGAACACGCTCGCTGGCTGATGGAGCAATGGACGGCCGCTCTGGCTGCGGCCATCGACTCCATGACCGAAGAGCGGCCCGAGGCGCAGTTTGCCCCGGATCCCGCACCCGCCGGGGAAAGCTCCGCCGTCCAGGGAGAGTTGTGCTGGGAACAGGGCTTCCAGGATATTCCGCAACCGGCCATGTGGGTGACAGCCCCGGAGAAAAGCTGGCTCGCACTAGGTGAGCGGACGCTGCGCGCCGCGGGCATCGACGCCGCCGAGCCGGCCGACGCGCGCAACACGTACCTGGAAATCCTCAGCCAGTCGCTGGCCGCGACGGCTCAGAGTATGGGCGCCGTGCTAGGCAAAGAGGTTGCCTGCGAGCGCGGCGCAGAACGCCCGGTCGCCGGCCTGGCGGCGCAACGGTTCGGGGTCACGCTACGCTTTCCCGACGGCGAGCTGAGCCTGGCAGTGGGCCTGAGTGCCGGTCTGCTCGCGGCCTTAGCCAGTCCGCCCGCGTCCTCCGGCACGCCGGCACCGGATCCCGTCGCCGGCGTGATCGCGTCCGCGCTGGCGCCGGCCACGCCCGCAGCCACCAAAACCATGGATGTGCTACTGGATGTGGAGCTGCCCGTTAGTGTTTCCTTCGGCCGAACCCAGCTTCCCATCAAGGAGGTCCTCAAACTCACCACCGGGTCCATTGTCGAGTTAAACCGTTCGCTCAACGAGCCCGTCGATGTAGTAGTGAACAACTGTGTGGTGGCGCGCGGGGAGGTCGTGGTGATCGAGGGCAACTACGGGGTGCGGATTCACCAGATTGTCAGCCGTCAGGACCGGCTGCGGAGCCTGCGGTAATGGCTGCACTGGAGCGCATGAAATGCCGGCGGCCGCTATGTTGAATCTCACAATCCCGGCCGTTGTGATGGTGGCGGGGCTGGGACTGGCGCTGCTTCTGGCACTCTATCTGTTCTGCACGTTAAAAGCCGAAATTCGCGCGGCCGAGCGACGGCTGGGGCTGCCCGCGCCCGCGCACGCGGGCGAGCGGACGCCGGAAAACATCGAAGCGCGCTCCCAAGAACCCGCGCCGATCGAAACCGCACCCCCCGGCGCGCCAGTCGAGGCCTCGGCCGTTCCCGTCCGGCCCGGCATGAACCTGAGCCGGCGGAGCCAGGCGCTGCGTCTGGCGCGCCGGGGGGAGTCGCCGGAGCAGATCGCCTCCCGGCTGGGCCTGGCCACCGGCGAGGTGCGCCTGCTGCTCAAGATCCACGGGAAGTTCATGCAGCAAGCCATCGCCGGGCCGCGCCGTTCCGGGCCACTAAACCCCGGTCCCGAATCTGCCGATATCTCCAGTAGCGCGCCCCAAGCTTCCGCGCGCGCGGTGCAACCAAAATGAAGGTGCTAGATACCAATCTCACGGGAACCCCAGCCGCGGCGGCTCCTCCGGCCGGGTCCGTTACGCGGCAAGCCGGTCTGACCGGCGCAGAGCCCGGAAAACCAGCCAGTGGCGACCGCGTCGAATTCTCGGGTTTTGCCGGCAAGCTGGGTGCGACGCTCACCGCGCAGTCCGCGGACCGCGCCACACGGGTGGCGGCGCTCTCGCGCGATTATCAGGCCGGCCGCTACCAGCCCAGCTCGCTCGCCACCAGCCGCGCGCTGGTCTCGGAAACACTGGCCGGGAGCGAAAAGGGGGCGTGATGGACGGCGCTCCGCAAGAGCTGGTGAATTTGGCGCGCGAGGACTTGCATTCTACCCGGGATCGCACGGCTCGTACCGGCCTCGGAGCACTCGAAGCCTGCCACGGATCGCTGGCGCGATCGCTGGCACACATCGAGGCCGCGGTCGCCCGCTGGTCCGCTGATCCCACGTCGCGCGGGCAGGAGGCCCATCGCGCCATCGAGCGTTTCCAGGCGGAATTGCGCATCCACGCCGCGCTTCATGTGAGCGCCGGAACGTTCTGTGCGGATTGGGGACGCGCTCTCGGAGGCCCGGGGGGCCAAGCATACTCGCCTACGGGCGGAGGGGTGCCGCCGTTGGTTTCCGGGGGCCGGCGTGTTTCGGTGGAAGCCTAGAGGTCACTATGTCGCTGCTTTCGTCTATTTACACTACCGCAAGCGCTCTGAGGGCTTTCAACCAGGCGCTCACCGTCACGTCGAACAACGTCAGCAACTCCCAGACTCCGGGCTACGCCAAGCAGGTTCAGAATCTGGATGCGCAACCCTTCGATCCGGCCAGCGGGCTGGATGGTGGCGTGACGCTGGGCAGTGTGCAAAGCACGCGTAACGAGTTCGCCGAACAGGCCGTGGAACGCGCGCAGACCTCGCTCGGCATGGCCAGCCAGCAATCCTCGAGCTTGACTGACGTCCAAAGCGCCCTGAATCTTTCGGCGGCCAACGGCATTCCTGCCGCCCTGGGAAATCTGTTTTCGAGCTTCTCCGCCTGGAGCCAGGATCCCGCGAGCGAGCCCTCCCGCCAGGCGGTCATGACCAGCGCCCAACAGGTGGTCGTGAGCTTCCAGACCACGGTGACCAGCCTGCAGCAGGTGCAACAGAACACCGAAAACCAGATCGGCCAAACTGTAAATCAGATCAACGCGGACGCCCAGCAATTGCAGAACTACAACAGCCAGATCTCCGGTGGTGATCACAACGACGCCTCGCTCGACGCCAAGATCCACAACACTCTCGAGAGCCTCTCGAGCCTGGTGAATTTCACTTATACGGTCGGCCAGGACGGCGAGGTGACGGTGCTCGCCGGGGGGCAGACGCCGCTGGTCGTCAATCAGCAGCAGTACAACATCTCCGATGTGATCGCCGCACCCGCCCAGGCGCTCGGCAGCCCCGGAGTTCCGCCCACCGCGACCATCTTCGATTCCGCGGGCCGGGACGTCACCCAGCAGATCACCGGCGGCCAGCTGGGCGCGCAGATCGACACGCACAACAACGTTCTGGCGTCATTGTTGGGGGATGCGAACCAACCCGGCAGCTTGAATCAACTCGCGCAGGGCTTCGCCGATCGGGTGAACCAGTTGCTGGCTGACGGCAACGTCTCGGATGGGCCCCCTCCGGTGGCTGGTTCGGCTTTGTTTTCTTACGACACCACCAACGCCACCAATGTGGCTGCCACGCTCGCCATTGACCCCTCGGCGACTCCGGATACGCTCGCGGCCATAGATCCCGGCCCGCCCTACGTGAGTAACGGCGCCGCGCTCAATCTGGCCGCGCTCGCCAATCCGCAGCAGCCCGCCGACGAGATCAACAACATGAGTTATGTGCAGTTCTTCGGCAATCTGGCGGCGGGCGTGGGCCAGCAACTCTCGGACGCCAACGACCAGCAGAGCATCCAGCAGCAAGTTGTGGCGCAGGCGCAAAGCACGCGCCAGCAGATCTCCGGTGTCGACCTGAATGAACAGGCGGCCTTGCTGGTCCAGTACCAGAACGCCTACCAGGCGAACGCCCAACTGTTCACCATTTTGAACAGCCTGACACAAACCGCCGTGAACCTGCTCCAGCCCACGGGCTGATCGGGCGCGGTAAAGACCATGGAATAGGGGAAACCATATGATCTCAGGTATTGATCCTTCCGGAGCCATGTTCCTGGCCGATCTGGCGCAGATTCAGAACAACATGCAGCAGGCCGAAAGCCAGCTCTCGAGCGGGCTCAAGTTTCAGAATGCTTCCGATGCGCCCGACCAGGTCAGCGATATCCTGAGCCTGCGCGCCGACATCAGCCGCAACAATCAGGTGCAATCCAATTTGAGCGATGTCACCACGCAAGTGAATACCGCCCAGCAGGCCGTTTCCACCGCGGAGCAACTGGTCGAGAATGCGCGCACCCTGGCCGCGCAGGGTGTAACCGGCACCCAGACCGCGCAAACCCGGACCGAGCTGGCGCAACAGGTGGGTGCCATCCAAAGCGAGCTGATCTCGATCGCTAATACACAGGTGGGCAATCGCTATGTGTTCGGCGGCGACGCCTACACGTCGGAGCCGTACCAGGCCGATACCGTAAACCCCGACACGGGCGGCGGCGTCGTACAGTTGACCGTCACACAGGCCACCCGGCAGGTCCAGGATCCTCTGGGCAACACGTTCAGCGTCGATCTGACCGCGCAACAGATCTTCGATGACCAGAATCCCGACGGTACGCCCGCTGTCGATAATGTTTTCACGGCCGTGAACCAGTTGCGCGTGGCGCTCCAGAACAACGATGTCACCGGCATTCAGACCCAGCTGACTGCGCTGGCCACCGCGGACGACTACCTCAACCAGCAGATCGGCTTTTACGGCGCGGCCCAGAATCGCATTCAGGCGGCGAGCGACCTCTCGCAACAGATGAATCTGAGCTACCAGACGGCCCTCAGCGGCAAACAGGACGCCGACATGGCCCAGGCCTCCACCCAGCTCACCGAGAGCCAGACACAAGAGCAGGCTGCGCTCCAGGCCCGCGGCATGGTGCCGAGAACCAGCCTCTTCAATTTTCTGGGCTGAGGATGCTGAGGCCTAAAGAATCTGCCTGGGGCGTGCGATGAATAACCAGGAGGTCTGCGCCGTCCCGTGAACCGTCAACTCTCGCAACAGGAAATCGACGCGGTCTTTGAAAACCTCGAAGATCGCAAGGCGGGCCCCACGCCGGCGAAGCAAGGAATCCGCTTCGATTTCCGGCGCCTCGACCGCATTGCCAAGTCCCAACTTCGCGCCATTCACCTGCTGCACGATAATTTCGTGCGCAATCTCGGGTCCAGCCTGTCAGCCTACCTGCGCTCTTACCTGACCGTCAACCTGGTGAGCGTCGAGCAGCTTTCGTACGGAGAATTTCTGGAAGGCCTGCCCTCACCCACGTGCATCACGTCGCTGAGTCTGAAGCCGTACGAAGGCAATGCCGTACTAGAATTAAATCCCTCCATTATTTTTCCCGTCCTCGAGATGCTGTTGGGGGGCAACGGTAAGAATCCAGCCGTGGTACAGCGCGAAATCACCGAGATCGAGCAGAGCCTGCTCGACGCTCTGTTCCGGATCATCCTGCACGATCTCACCGAGGCCTGGAAGGGCGTCACCAGCATCGACTTCAAGATCGAGAGCATGGAGAAGGAGCCCCAGCTTCTGCAGGTGCTCGCGCCCAATGAAGCCGTGGTCGCCGTGGGCATCGAGGTCCGCACCGGCGATTCCACCGGCATGATGAACATGGCCATGCCCGCTATCATCATCAAGATGATGCGCCAGAAATTCGAGCAGCAATGGTCCGTGCGCAAGGCTGAATCCAGTGAAGCCGAGCAGGAGCGCATGTTGCGGTTCCTGTGCGACGCCGTGGTGGAATTCGACAGCCGGCTCGAGGGCGCCCGCTTCAGCGTGGAAGACTTTCTGGGCCTCGAAGAGGGAGATCTCGTGATGTTTGACCACCCTCTGCACCGGTCGTTGGACGGAATCGTCAACGGCAAACTGAAATTCAAGGGTCAGCTGGTGCGCGTTGGGAACAACAAAGCGCTCCGCATCGAGTAGCCCGCCCTTTCGAAAACCCGCTACATTGAAGTCTTGCCCACTCTGCTTTCATCCGGAGCCATGGGGGTCGCGCTACTTGCGACCGCGGCCGCCCTATTGGGCGCGGTCCTCGGCGTCGCCCTCGAAGGCACCGGCCGCTCCACGCGCGTGATCGTGCCCTTCGCCGGGGGTGTGCTCATGGGCATCTCGCTTTTCGGCGTGCTGCCGGAAGTGGTGGCCGCTACGGGCTGGGCAGCGGGACCGCTGTTGTTCGCCGCCGGGTACGGGATGCTGCGCGTGACCAACCGCTACCTGTTTCCCGTGTGCCCGTCCTGCGCTGGCGATCATGACCACGCAAGCTGCGCCACTGCCCTGCACGGCTTCGCCACACCCATGGTGCTGGCCGCCGCCATTCACAGCACGCTCGACGGCTGGAGCATTGTGACCGCCCAGTGGGCCTCACTGCCGGGTGTGCGCCTGGCGCTGCCCGTCGCCTTCGTACTGCACAAAATTCCCGAGGGCATCGCACTGGGCACGCTTCTGCGCGCAGCTGTCCGGTCGCGGTGGTCGGCTCTCGCGTGGTGCCTGTTGTCGGAAGGAGTGACGCTCGTGGGCGGGGCCGCGGCTCTCGGACTTGCCCCCATTCTAGGGGAGGGCTGGACCGCTTACCCGCTCGCCATTGCCGGCGGCACCTTCTTCTATCTCGGATTTCACGCTGTGCATGGCGAATGGAAACGGCGTGGCGCGATTCCGGCGTTCGTTCCTGCCCTCACCGGCGCCGCCGGCGCGGCCGCTTTGCAGTGCGGAGCCGCGATCTTTCTTCGCTGACGCCGCCTGCCGGTCACAGCCTGGTGAAGAATTTTTAGCAACTGTTCCCCAATACTTGGGCAACTTCGGCCTGCTGGGACTTCCCGCCGCCTCACTAGCATGGGATCAGCAACGCCTTCCGGCCTCTCCCATGCCTGCCCCCTTCGAAATCCAGGACCTTGACATAGATCCTCAAAACTGGACGCCCATCGTGGCGCCGTTCGGCTGCAACAATGTCGCCGTGCGCAACACCCTCGCGGTGGATATCAATATCCGCACCGATCTTTCGCGTCCCGATCAAGACATCATCTCCACTTCCGTGCAGGAGGCCATTGTCGCCCCGCTCTCCGGCGCCCCATTTTGGCGCGACGCCACTCCCAACCCCTACCGTTTCATGCCGGGCAGCACAATCGCTTACCTGCAAAGCACCTCTGGAACGGGAACCGTGAAAGTGCGTTTCGTGAGGTAACATGCGTGTGCTGATTGCAGGCGACGGCCCGACCGCCAAGGCGCTGCGCGGCCAGCTCGCGCGGCATGATTTTCATCTCACCAGCCACCATCCTCATTTGACCATCCGGATCGAGGAACCGCCTGACGCGATCAGGCCGCTGCTCGATGGCGTCGGCGGCGAACTGGAGCGGGCCCTCTTGCGGCATCTGCGCCGGCAGACCAGCACACCCATCGAAATTCATACCGCCGGTGACGTTCAGAGCAGCGAGGAAGTACGCATCGTCGTGCCGCCTATGGAAGAGGAGCGGCGCGCAGTGGAAGTTGCGGCGTTCCGGGCGCTGCTGGAACTGTCCGGGCAGAGCCAGATGGTTCGGAAGCCGTGGTGGAAGTTTCTGCTTTCGAGGAAAACAAAATGAAGAAGCGTTCGACTTGGTTCTACATGCTGGCCTCGTTGTTTCTGTTGCTGGTGGCGGCGGGGATCTTCGGGCCCGTTTATGCTCAGTTGCAACAATCCGGCGGTCCGGGCAGCGCCGTGACGGCGACCCAATCTGGCACCTGGAATATCAACAACATCGCAGGAACCGTATCTCTCCCCACTGGGGCGGCGACCGCGGCCAAGCAGCCGGCTTTAGGAACGGCCGGGACGCCATCGGCGGACGTCATCACCGTGCAGGGAGCGGCGTCCATGACCCCGCTCACCATCTCCGGGTCGATTTCGAACGCTGGATTCAACGTCACCGGCTCGCTTCCCACTGGTGCGAATGTCATCGGGCAGGTGCAAACGGTGCCCAAGACGGCGTGCGGCACGACGGCGTTCACGCCGGCCTGGCAGTCGGTGCCGACGAGCACGGCTTCTTTGACTTCGACCACGTCCTGCGTCATCGCCGTGATCGTCACGAATACGAACGGCGCCGCGCAGACGGTTACGATCACGGACGGGCAGGGAACTCCGGTCACAGTGGTCAGCGCCTTCTCGATTCCCGCGAGTTCGCAAGTGACGTTTCCTTTGTACGGCTCGCAGATGACCAGCGGGATCAAGTGGTCGGCGGGCGGCACGGGCATGACCGGCACGGTCGTGGCGTACCAGTAAGCCGTGGGAAAAAGTCTCGCGCTTACGTGCGCGCTGGCGTGCGCGCCTGTGGCGCTGGCGCAACTCAACGTATCCGGGAACGCTCCGGTAGCGACTCCGGACGCGGCTCCAGCGTCGCAAAGTATTACAGCGCTCAACGGGACGGCGCAAGTGGCGCTGACCGGGCAGCGCGGGGCTGGTGTCACCCTTTCGGGAACCTGGACTGCGACGGTCGTGCCGGAACTGTCGTTCGACGGTGGCACGACGTGGGTGGCCACCTTTTTCGAAATTCCCAACACGGCGCAATATGTGACCAGCGTGGCGGCAAACGGCCCCTACGTGATGGTGTGCGCGGCGGGAGCGTCGCACGCGCGCGTACGCGCCAGCGCATTCACCAGCGGAACAATTGCGGCACTGCTGCGCGGAAGCCAGGTGAACAGTTTGCCCACGCTGTACGCCGGTCCGGCGGGCAGCGCTGCTCCGACGGTGAGCGCGCTGGTGGGCGGATCGGACGGGGCGAACCTGCGCGCGCTGTCCACCGATACTTCGGGCCGGCCCGTGCTTGCAGGCTCCTCCGGCAGCAACATTACCTCTGCGGCGACCACGACGGTGAAAGGAACGCCAGGTATTCTGCGGCGCATCGTGGTGGGCACCGGCGTGGTGAGCGCGACGGTGAAGCTGTATAACGTAGCGGCGGCCTCGTGCAGCGGAACGCCGGGGTCCGGCGCGGCGGGCGTGATCACGCTGCCTTCCACTTTGGCGAACCCCTTCAGCCTGGAATTCAATCAGACGTTCAGCGCCGGCATTTGTGTCGTGACCTCGGGTGCGACCAATATCACGGTGATCTTCGACTAGCCATGCAGCCGACTTTTCTGGGCAAAGTCACGGTGGCTTCCGCGGGCACGCCAGTGCCACTCTCGACAGACCTAACAGTGCGCGCCTGCGCCATCCTGGTGGCCACGATTCCGGGATTGACCGGCAACGTTTTCCTTGGCGGCGCGGGCCTGAATCAGACCACGCTGCACGGTGTGATGGTCCAATTCAACGCACCTGCGGCGCAGGGTCCGGCTGACCAATTCCTGCTGGCATCGGAAGACGCCACTAACTCGCTGCGCGTAGCGGACTATTTCCTCGACGCCTCGGTGAGCGGCGAAGGCGCGCTGGTCACGTACTTCCAGACCTAGTACCCACCCTCATTACAATTCCTATTGACAGCGGCGTGAGGCCGGCCTACACTGTCCCATAGATAAACTATGGGAACACGCGACAACCGTCGAACCGAAATTCCGCCGGGTACGCTGGACATGCTGATCCTCAAATCGCTGGCGCGAGGGCCGATGCACGGCTACGGGATCGCTGAACACATCCATCAGATGTCCGAGGACGTGCTGGAGGTGGAAGAAGGCTCGCTCTATCCGGCGCTGCAACGATTGTTAATTCAGGGATGGGTGTCGGCGGAGTGGGGGCAATCGGAAAACAACCGGCGGGCGCGCTTTTATCGCATGACAGCGTCGGGCCGCAAACAACTGGAGCGCGAGCTTTCCGAGTTCCAGCGTGTGATGCGCGCGATCACGCGGGTGATCCAGACGGCGTAGGAGAGCGATATGACGCGGCTGTGGCGCAAGCTGGTGTTTCTGATTCGCCGCGAAAGATTTAACCGCGATCTGGAAGACGAGATGCGTTTTCATCTGGAGATGAAAGCGCGCGCGGGCGGCGGAACCACCGATGCGGGTTACGCGGCACAGCGGCAGTTCGGTAACGCCACGTTGTTGCGCGAACAGAGCCGCGAGATGTGGGGATGGGGCCCACTCGACCGCTTGGCGCAAGATCTGCGCTACGGCGTGCGCATGCTCGTGAACAATCCGAGTTTCACGCTGATTGCGGTGCTGACGCTGGCAGTGGGAATCGGTGTGAACACGGCGATCTTCACGGCTTTCAACGCCGTGGCGTTGCGGCCGTTGGATGTGCCGGAGCCGGAGCGGGTGGTGCAAGTAGATGTCGGCCCAGGCAATTCGCGCTTCGCCTACCCCGACTATATTTACTTGCGCGACAACAGCCGCGTGTTCTCTGGCTTGACTGCCCTGAGCTCCTTCAATTTCTCCATGCGTGGCGTGCCTACCTTCAACTTGAAGAAGCGAGGTGGAATCGCCGGCGCCGTGGGCATGAGTCTTCCGGAACCCATTTTAGGCAAGAATGCCGAGCAGGTATTCGGTTGGCTGGTGACGGGGAACTATTTTCGCGTTCTAGGTGTTGCCCCGGTCATGGGCCGGGACTTCATTCTTGGTGAGGATGACAAGCCGGGCGCTCACCCGGTCCTGCTGCTCAGTGAAAACTTCTGGGAGCGGCGGTTCGATCGTGATCCCGACATGATCGGCAGAACGCTCATCATGAACGATGTGGCGTTCACCGTGATCGGGATTACGCCCCGCGATTTCGCGGGTACCGGGCCTATTGTTCCCTCTGTCTGGGCTCCGCTCACGGTGTTAGACCGGCTGGAGCCTGCCGCAGATGTGTTGCACGACCGGCGCGGCGAGTGCTGCGCGTTGGTTGGGAGGCTGGCAGGCGGCGTGACGCAACAGCAAGCGCAAGCCCAGACCGACGGGCTCTTCCAACGGCTGAAGAAGCTGTATCCCGATGCGGACGCGCGCAGAAAACAGAGCACGGATCATATCGACCTCATGGTGGCTTCCCCATTTGGCCGAACGGATGGGCTGGGAACGCCGACGGCGTTTGTTTTGGCAGCCGTGAGCCTGGTGCTGCTGATCGCCTGTGCCAACGTGGCGAGTCTGCTGCTGGCGCGGTCAGCGGCAAGGCAGAAAGAGATTGCCATTCGGCTGGCGATCGGCGCGAGCCGCGGGCGGCTCATCCGTCAACTCATGACCGAGAGCGCACTCATCAGCATTCTGGCAGGTGGTACAGGCCTGGTGCTCGCGTGGTGGGTGCTGCATCTGCTCATGCTGCAGATTTCAGAGGCATTCTCGACGGTGTGGGTGACGATCGCTTTGCGCCTGGCGCCCGACCATCGGGTCTTTGCATACATGCTGCTGGTCTCCATGGTCGCGGCCATCGGTTTCGGTCTTGCGCCGGCGTTGCAGGCGTCGAAGCCAAACCTCACGTCGGCGCTGAAAGAAGAAGGCGGGGCGTTTGGAGGTTTGCGCAAATCCGGGTTGCGCGACCTTTTGGTAGGGGTTCAGGTGGCGGTGAGCCTGGTTCTGCTGATTGGTGCAGGGCTGCTCGCCAGAGGGTCGCAGCGCGCGTTTGGCATCGACCTGGGGTTCGATTACAGAAAACTAATTGAGTTTCACTTCGTGAATTCCCACGGGGATCCGGCGAAGGCTCGGGCGCTCCAACAGCAGGTCATCAAACGTATAGAAGGAATTGCGGGAGTGACGACGGTGAGCGTGGCTTCCCGCGCGCCGCTGATAGGTGAGGTTCGGAACGTCTCAGTTGGCCTCGACGGACGGCCCATCGACCCGCAGCACGCGCTGGAGTCGCATTACAACTTGGTTGCGCCCAATTACTTCGACACAGTGGGCGTTCCGATTCTGCGGGGCCGCAAATTCAATGAGCAGGAGGCCAGGGGCGGCGACGATTTCAACGGAGCTCCCGTGATCGTGAGCGAGAATACGACGCGGAAATTCTGGCCCGGCCAGGATCCCATCGGCAAGCGGATCAGTTTCGAGATTCCCGCTGACAGCCTGGTCCCCAATGATCTGAATCCGCGGTCCACTTCCAGCGTGGTAATCGGGGTTGCGAAGGATATCAGGAGCGTGCAACCGGAGGAGATTGATGACACCTGCCTGTATGTTCCCGTTACGCGCGACTTTCCGGGGAGGATACTGGTGCGGACGGCCGGCGACCCGCGCCCCGTGGTGGCCGCGCTCCACAGGGAGCTGCCGGCGGTAGATCCGGACCTACAGGCGTTTGTCTTTGATTTCCGGTCGGGGCTCTCGATGCAACCGTCGTTCTTTCTTTCCCGTGTAGCCGCGATTCTTGCAACGATCGTCGGCATTCTCGGACTGGTACTGGCGTCGGTTGGGATTTACGGCATGGTCAGTTTCGCCGTGAGTCAGCGCACGCATGAGGTTGGTATACGCATCGCCCTGGGCGCGCGGCGGGAGGACGTGCTGAAGCTGGTGCTCGGCCAGAGCATGCGGCCGGTGCTGATCGGAATCGGAGTGGGGCTCGTGGCTGCAGCCGGCTCGGCGCGGGTGCTGGTGTCACTGCTGTTCGGCTTGAGTACGTTTGATCCTCTGACTTTCCTCGGCGTCTCGGCGATTCTGGCGGCGGTGGCGCTGGTGGCCGGCTACATTCCGGCGCGGCGCGCGATGAAGGTCGATCCGATGGTGGCTCTGCGTTATGAGTAAACTCTGGCGCAGACTCGCATTCCTGCTGTTTCGGCGGAGATTTAACCGCGATCTGGAAGACGAGATGCGCTTCCATCTCGAGATGAAAACGCGCGCGGGCGGGGAAACCACCGAAGCGGGTTACTCCGCACGGCGGCAATTCGGCAACGTAACTCTGTTCCGCGAGGAGAGCCGCGAGCAGTGGGGATGGGTGTGGCTGGAAACGCTGCTGCAAGATCTGCGCTACGGCGTGCGCATGCTTGTGAACAATCCAAGTTTCACCCTCATCGCGGTGCTGACGCTGGCAGTCGGCATCGGCGTGAACACGGCGATCTTCACGGCTTTCAATGCGGTGGCGCTACGCCCGCTTGACGTGCCGGAGCCGGAGCGCGTGGTGCAAGTGACTCGCAGCACGAGCCCTCACCAGCACTTCTCTTATCCCGATTACGTTTACTACAGGGACAACAACCAGGTCTTCTCCGATCTGGCCACCATCAACTTCGAAGGAGTCTCTCTGACCGGAGTATCCACGCCGCCTCCAGCCAGGGGCGGAGGCATCGCCGGTGCGGCGGGCTTTCGATTTGCGCAGGTTACTGGCGGGGGTGGAGAAGTCGCGCAAAGCGCGCTGGTTTCCGGCGACTATTTCAAGATGCTCGGAGTGGATGCGGCCGTCGGGCGCACATTCGGTCCTCAGGAAGACAACCTGAGCGCACCGGCGGTTGCACTCATGAGTTACAACTTCTGGGAGCGGCGGTTCGGGAAAGATCCGGGACTTCTGGGGCACAACCTGAACCTGAATGGCATTGCTTTCACGGTCGTTGGGATTACAAGGCGCGATTTTCTGGGCACAGCACCAACCGTGCCGGATTTCTGGCTGCCGATGACATCTTTGGTTCGCCTTGATCCGGACGCTAAAGATTTGAGTGATCGGGCCGGCGTGTGCTGTCGCGTCTATGGGCGCCTGCGGCCAGGCGTTGAAGCGGGGCAGGCCGAAGCCCAGATGAATACGCTGGCATCACAGCTACGCCGGGAATTCCCCGAGTCCGAAAATCAGACTGGCGCTCCCCCAAATCGCATTGAACTGGAGCGAGGCTCGCCGTTCGGCGCGCCAAATGCCGGGTTTATGGCGATCGCTGCACTGGTGCTTGCCGCAGTCAGTTCTGTGCTGCTGATCGCATGCTCCAATGTGGCCAGCCTGCTGCTGGCCCGTTCCGCCGCACGGCAAAAGGAGATTGCCGTCCGCCTGGCCATTGGCGCGACTCGCGGACGCTTGATCCGGCAACTGCTCACGGAGTGCGCTTTGATCAGTTTGTTGGCGGGTGGCATGGGCCTGCTGTTCGCCTGGTGGTCGCTGCGCTTCCTGGTGGTTCAAGTGGTGGCCTCAATGCCTACTTACTGGGGAACCATGGCGTTTCATTTGACGCCGGATCATCGGGTTTTCGCTTACCTGCTGCTGCTTTCGGTCGTCGCTATCGTCGCATTCGGCCTGGCCCCCGCGCTCGCGGCATCCAGGGCCGATGTGACGCCGGCGCTCAAAAAGGAAGGCACTGTTCTCGGTCACCGCATGCGCGGATCACGTTTGCGTGACGTTCTCGTCATCGGTCAAGTGGGCGTGTGCTTGGCTCTGCTGGTTACCGCGGGATTATTGGCCAGGGGATCGCAGCGGGCTTTCTCGGTCGATCTTGGATTCGACTATCACAACATCGTTTCAATTGACGTGGGCGCACCGGAGGGAATGAAACTTACCCCGGCGAGCCGGGTGGCCATTCACCGGCGGCTATTGGAGCGCCTGGAAGCAATGCCCGGTGTTGAATCAGTGACCGCCGGGCGGATGCCCCTGGCTGGCGGTGTCAGGACCATCTCAGTCAGCCCGGCTGGCCATCTGGTGACGGGAAGGGATGCCCAGGACGCAGTCTATAACCGGATCGCCTCTAATTATTTCAACACGATGAAGATTCCCATTGTGCGCGGCCACGGTTTCGCCGCGCAGGAAGCGCGCGATGATCTGAACTTCGATGCGAGTCCGGTGATCGTCAGCGAAGCCACAGCGAGGCGATTCTGGCCGGGCCAGGATCCTATCGGAAAGCGCATTAGCTTTGGTTTCGGCCCGGATTCCAGCCACTGGGCTGGAGAAGAATATCCGCATTCCAGTTCGAGCACGGTCATCGGTGTCGCCGGGGATGTGCGGAGTGTGTCGCTTGAAGAGTTCGACGAGACCTGCCTCTATCTTCCAATGAGCCGTACGTCGGGAGGCTTTGTGATTCGCACGCGCGGGAACGAAAATGCGGTCAGTACCGCGGTGATTCGCGAAGTGCGGGCGATCGACAACAGCCTGAGAGTTGTGATTCAAAATTCCCAGACGGCGTTCACGAATCAATCGGCATTCGTGGTGTCGCGCGTGGGCGCTATCGGGTCGGCGATCATCGGCATCCTGGGATTGCTCATGGCGTCGGTCGGGATTTATGGCATGGTCAGTTTCGCCGTGAGCCAGCGCACGCATGAGATCGGAGTGCGCATAGCGTTGGGCGCGGGCCGGGAAGATGTGTTGAAGCTGGTGCTTGGCGAGAGCATGCGGCCGGTGCTGATCGGGATCGTCATCGGGATCTTGGCGGCAGCCGGTGCGGCACGGGTGCTGGTGTCATTGCTATTTGGCTTGAGTTCGTTTGACCCTCCGACATTCCTCGGCGTCTCGGCGATTCTGGCGGCCGTGGCACTGCTGGCCGGCTACATTCCAGCGCGGCGTGCGATGAAAGTCGATCCGATGGTGGCGTTGAGATATGAGTAAGCTCTGGCGCAGAGTCGCATTTCTGCTGTTTCGGAGGAGATTTGATCGCGATCTGGAAGACGAGATGCGCTTTCACCTGGAGATGAAGGCGCGGGCGAGCGGGGAAACCACCGAAGCGGATTATGTGGCGCGGCGGCAGTTCGGCAACACCCTGGTGCTGCGCGAACAGAGCCGCGAGCAGTGGGGATGGGTATGGCTGGAGAGGCTTCTGCAAGATCTGCGCTACGCCGTGCGCATGCTCCGGCGCAGCCCGGGCTTCGCGATGGTTGCCGTACTGACGCTGGCTCTGGGGACTGGCGCGACTACGGCGGTCTTCAGCGTCGTGAACGCCGTCCTGCTTCGGCCTCTGCCCTACCCGCAATCGGAAAGCCTGGTGCAGCTCTGGTCCACCAATGCGAACGCGAACCGCTGGGGCATGTGGACAGCGTATCCGCGGTTTGTGGACTGGCGCCGCGAGAGTAACTCGTTCGAAGAGATGGCCACGGCGCGAACCTGGGTGATCAACCTCGGCGGAGGCGATCATCCGGAGTCGCTGTTTGGTGTAGTGGCTTCATCGCGACTGTTTCAGGTGTTGCGAGTCGAGCCGACGCTAGGCCGTGCATTTCTGCCAGAAGAAGATCAGCCCGGCCACGATCACGTGATTATTCTGAGCTACGGGCTGTGGCAACGGCGCTTTGGCTCTGACCGCACAGTGGTCGGGCGCGCGGTGGATATCGACCGGCAGAGTTACACCGTGATCGGCGTGATGCCTCCAAACTTTCGATTTCCGCCGGAGCTTCCTGCATCCTACAGCATTGATGCCTGGCTGCCGCCGGCTCCCGATCCAAGCCGGGACGAGCGCGTCAGCAACAACTATTACACCTTTGCGCGCTTAAAGCCTGGGGTCACGCTTGGGCAAGCTCAATCTGAAATGGAAGCCGTCAATCATGGATTAGCAGAGAGGCATTGGGAGGATCGCAGCCTGGGCGTGAAGGTCGCGCCATGGCGCCAGCAGGTGGGGAGCGAGATTCGCCCGGCGCTGTTGTTGCTTCTTGGTGCGATCAGCCTGGTGCTGTTGATTGCTTGTGCCAATGTGGCGAATCTGCTGCTCGCTCGTGCCGCCACGCGGCAACGGGAAACCGCTTTGCGGCAGGCGTTGGGAGCGGGACGCGCGCGCTTGATCCGGCAGTTGCTCACGGAGAGCGTGCTGCTGGCCGTCTGCGGTGGCGTTGCCGGGCTGGTGCTCGCGTATCAGGGCCTGGAACTTTTGATCCGGCTGGCTCCGGATATTCCGCGACTGAACGAAACGACCATTGATGCGCACGTACTGATGTTCAGCCTGGCGCTGACGATGGGAACCGGACTGATCTTCGGCATCGGACCGGCGCTCAGTGGCTCCAAGGCGGAGTTGCACGATGCGCTCAAGGAATCTGGCAGCCGGCTGACTGCCGGTTTCACGCGCACTCGCCTGCGCAGCGTTCTGGTGGTTACGGAGATGGCGCTGGCATTGATGCTGCTGACCGGCGCCGGTTTGCTGATTCGCAGCTTCATGCGCGTGCAAGAGATCGACCCCGGGTTCAACACGAAGAATCTTCTGACAGCATTCATCAGCTTGCCGCCTGAGAAGTATCCGGAACCTCGGCGGCAGGCGGCATTTTTCCGCGAGGCCATGGACCGCATCGCATCGATTCCAGGAGTGGAATGTGTGGGCGGAGCGGACTCAGCGCCGATGCTCAGCAACGACGCCGGCAACGTTTCTATTGAAGGCCACCCGGTCCAGCCTGGCGAGATGGACATTGAAGCGGAGAGGCCAAAAATCACGCCGGATTATTTCCGGGCGATGGGAATGCGATTGCTTCGCGGCCGGGCCTTCACTTGGTCGGACAACGAAACTTCGCTGCCGGTGGCCATGATCAACGAGGCGGCTGCGCGGCAATACTGGCCGAATGAAGACGCCATGGGCAAGCGGGTCAGGCTCGACGACGGCAGCGATCCCGTCTGGAGGCAGGTGATCGGCGTTGTCGCGGATGTGCGGCAGGACGGACTGGTGGAAGCGGGGCGCCCGGAAGTTTATGCACCTCTCGCGCAGTCGCCCGTCCCGTATCTGGTGCTGGCGGTACGGACTCGAGTCGACCCCGCGGCGCTGACGGCGGACCTGCGGCACGCGGTAATGGCAGTGGACAAAGACCAGCTGCTCTTCCAGATTCGAACCATGCAGCAGGTGGTGGACGATTCAGTGGCCAGGCGGCGATTTCAGACGTCGCTCGTGGTCCTTTTTTCCGCGATTGCGTTGGGGCTGGCGGCGATCGGCATCTATGGGCTGATGTCCTATTCCGTCAACCAGCGCACGCATGAGATCGGGATTCGAATGGCTTTGGGCGCAAAGCGCGCCGAAGTCCTCGGGTTGGTGGTGCGGCAAGGAATGGCGCTGGCGACGACTGGGGTAGTTTTGGGAACGGGCGGGGCATTACTGTTGACGCGGTTTCTTTCGAGCATGCTGTACGGAGTTGGCGTGAATGATCCCCTCACATTTCTTAGCGTGGCGGCTTTGTTGAGCGGTGTAGCCGCGCTGGCCAGTTTCATTCCGGCGTGGCGCGCTGCGAGGATCGACCCGATGGAGGCTCTGCGATATGAGTAAGCTCTGGCGCAAGCTGTTGTTTCTGATTCGCGGTGAGCGGTTCGACCGCGATCTCGATGATGAGATGCGCTTTCATCTGGAGATGAAGGCGCGGGCGGTCGGTGGAACGGCCCACGCGGGTTACGTGGCGCGGCGCCGATTCGGCAACCCGCTGCTGCTGCGCGAGGAGAGCCGCGAGCAGTGGGGATGGATGTGGCTGGAGACGCTTCTGCAAGATGTGCGCTATGGCGCGCGGGTGCTGCGGAAGAATCCGGGATTCACATTCGCGGCTGTGTGCACGCTGGCTTTGGGGATCGGCGCGAGCACGGCCATCTTCAGCGTGGTGAACGCGGTGCTATTGCGCCCGTTGCCTTATCGCGACGCAAACCAACTCGTGGCCCTTTGGGAATGGAGCACCCACGAACACCACATCAACACGGTGGCCGGCGCCAACTACGCCGATTGGAAAGCGCGCAATCACGCATTTGCAGACATCGGCTACTCGTGGGACGACGTTTACACGTTCACGGGGACGGCCAATCCGGAAGCCGTGTTTGGTTACGACTTCTCGTGCAATTTCTTTCCGCTACTGGGCACGAAGCCGCTCGTGGGGCGAACGTTTCTTCCCGAGGAATGCCAAGCCGGAAAAGATCACGTAGTCGTACTGAGCCAGGCGGTCTGGCAGCGACGGTTTGGAAGCGATCGAGGGATCATCGGACGGTCGATCCAGCTCAATCATCAAGCCTACACAGTGGTGGGAGTCATGCCGGCCGAGTTTGGGCATCCCTCCAGCGCGACGGCGCTGTGGGTTCCGCTGACGCTCGGGGATCTCATTACAGATCGCAAGACGCATGTGCTGCGGCTTGTGGCGCGTCTGAAAAACGGCGTCACGCTGGAGCGGGCGCAGGCGGAGATGGATGCGTTGGCCAGGCAATTGGCCGCCGAGCATCCCGATAGCAATGCCGGCATGGGCGTCCAGTTGTGGCCTATTCGCGATTTTTATATAGGCCAAGTAAAGAAGTCTTTGTGGGTTTTGCAAGGCGCGGTGCTGGTGATGCTGCTGATCGCGTGCGCCAACGTCGCGAATCTTCTCGTAGCGCGCGCCAGCGCCCGGGGGCGCGAAATGGCGGTGCGGCTGGCGCTGGGAGCCGGGAGAGTGCGCCTCGTTCGGCAGCTCCTCACCGAGGGCATGTTGCTGGCTCTGCTCGGAGGCGCGGCAGGTGTAGGGCTTGCCTTCTGGGGCGCGGGAGCTTTAGTTACGCTTCTGCCATCGAGCGTTGCGTCCGTGCTGGACCCGGCACACGCGGCCGCCTGGATCAACATGCCCGTACTGATGGTTGCGCTTCTGCTCTCGATGGTTTCGGGTGCAGTGTTTGGCGTGGTGCCGGCGCTTTCGGCGTCTGCTTCGCCCGACACGACGCTGCGATCGTCGGGAAGAAGTCTTACCGAGAGCCGGGGAAAGATGCGCGTCGGCAGTGGACTGGTGGTTTCCCAGATCGCGTTGTCGCTCGTGCTGCTGGCGGGCGCGGGGCTGCTGATCCGCAGCTTCCTACGCCTGGAGATGCGCGATTACGGATTCCGCACCGATCACGTGCTCACTCTGCAATTGATGGGATCGAGCGGCACTGAAGATTCCGCCGGAATGGCGGCGTTCGTCAAGCCGGTAATCGAGCGGATCGAGGCGCTGCCGGGTGTGGTCGCGGCGGGGGCCATCAATGCGCCGCCGCTCACGGGAATGTCGGCGCACCGAAGCTTCACGATCCCGGGGCAGCCGCCGTTGCCTTACGGCCAGCAACCCGTCGCCGGATTTCACGTGGTGACGCCACATTATTTCGCAGCCATGGGCATCCGCCTGTTGCAGGGCCGGTATTTCGATGACCACGATCGGAAGAATTCCGCGGGTGCGGCCATCATTAACGAGACCGTAGCCCGGCGATTCTTTGCGAACCAGAATCCGATCGGCCGGACAATCAGCGTTGCCGACCTCGGTACTCCGGCGGTGCGCGAAATCGTGGGCGTTGTGGGAGACACCAGGCACGAGGAACTCGCCGACGCGCCGTATCCCGAGATCTACCGCCCGTTCAGCCAGGCCGACTGGTCATTTGCCGGCATTGCGGTGCGGACTGTGCGAGATCCGCTGGCACTGGCGCCGGCCGTACGCGCGGCGATTTGGGCGCTCAACAAGGAGCAGCCCATCGACGGGATGATGACGCTCGAGCAGAGGGCCGAGACTACGCTCGCACCGCGCCGCGCCAACCTGATGCTTCTTTCATTGTTCGCCGCTATCGCGCTCGTGCTGGCGGCCATTGGAATCTACGGCGTCAGCGCGTATGCCGTGAGCCGGCGGACGCACGAGATCGGAATTCGCATGGCGCTTGGAGCCGAGAGCCGGCAGGTGACCGGCATGGTGATGGGTAAGGCGCTGCTGCTGGCGCTAGGTGGCGTGGGGATCGGTCTGGTCGCTGCCGCCGCGCTGACGCGTTACATGGAGAGTTTGCTGACAGACATCAGTGCACTGGATGCGGTCACGTTTGTCGTGACACCGGCGGTGTTGGGCGCAGTGGCTGGTTTGGCTGCGTACTTGCCCGCCCGGCATGCCAGCAAGGTCGATCCCATGGAGGCGCTGCGATATGAGTAAGATTTGGCGTCGATTGACGTTCTTGCTATTTCGGCGGAGGTTTGACAGCCAACTCGATGAAGAGATGCGCTTCCACCTGGAGATGAAGGCGCGCGCCGGCGGCGGAACGAAAGACGCTGGTTACGCAGCCCAGCGGCAGTTCGGCAACACAACGTTGCTGCGCGAAGAGAGTCGAGACATGTGGGGATGGGTCTGGCTGGAGACGCTGATGCAGGATCTGCGGTACGGCGCGCGCATGCTGCGCAAGAATCCGGGATTCACTGTCGTTACGACGGTGACCTTAGCACTCGGCATCGCGGTCAATGCGAGCATTTTTAGCATCATCAGCGGCTGGCTGCTGAAGAAACCTCCGGTGGCTGATCCTGATCGCGTGGTCGTCGTAGTCTCCACAAACCCGGCGAGAGCACTGGAGCGTGGCTGGGCCTCAGAGGTTGATTTTCTGGCGTGGCGGAACGCAAATCACGTGTTCGCGGATCTGGCGGCGGCGGACCCGTATCACGATTTCAGCCTTACGGGCACGGGTGAGCCGGAGCGGCTGTCGGGAATGCGGGTGACCGCGAACTACTTCGGTACGCTCGGGGTGGCACCATTTCTGGGGCGGACATTTCTAGCGAGCGAAGAACAGCCAGGCAACGATCGCGTGGTGGTACTGGCTCATGACCTCTGGCAGCGGCGCTGTGCATCGGATCCGAATATCGTTGGGAAAACCGTCGCACTTGATGGAGAGAAGTACGTTGTGTTGGGCGTAATGCCTGCCGCGTTTCGCCAGCCGGAGTTTCTTCCAAGGTTGTGGGTTCCCCTGGTGGTCTCCTCCGAGCAGCCGCAGCCACAGGCCCGCGACCGGCGCAACCTCATGCTCTTCGGCCGTTTGAAACACGGCGTCAAACTTGAGCAGGCGCGTGCGGAAATGGCCACACTGGCGCATCGCGCGGAGCAGATCTATCCGGCATCCGAAAAAGGCTGGGGCGCAAACGTCATGACGCTTCAGGAGTATGCCATCGAGGAAGAACACATTCGAGCGGGCCTTACGCTGCTCATGGCTGCAGTAGCGCTGGTTCTTCTGATTGCCTGCGCGAATATCGCCAATCTTCTGCTGGCACGAGCCGCCAAGCGACAGCAGGAGATCGCAATTCGAACCGCGTTGGGCGCTGGACGGATGCGAGTGATCCGGCAGTTACTGGTGGAGAGCGTCCTGATTGCGTTGATTGGCGGGTGCGCCGGCTTGCTGGGAGCGTATTGGGCCATTCCTGTTCTGCGCGGCACGCTCGACTTCAATGAATACGTCATTGCGACAGCGGGCGACATGGTGCTCGACCAACGCGTGCTGGCCTTTACATGCTTGATTTCGATGGGCGCGGCGCTGGTGTTCGGATTGGCGCCGGCCATCCGCGTTTCGGCCACTGACCCCCAGAGGACGCTGCGGTTGGGGGGCCGGGCAGGCGATCTCCGGCGCGGTTGGGGGCGCAACCTGCTGGTCGGCAGCGAAATCGCGCTGGCCATGGTGCTGGTGACGGGTGCGGGTTTGATCATCAAAGCCACAGCGGAGGAACTCAGCCGCGATTATGGCTTTGATCCGAAGCGTGTCCTGACGGCCGGCGTCGCGCTCACGAATGCCCGCTATCGGGAACCCGCGCGCGTCCTCGCATTCGCGCAAAGCGTGGTGGAGAAGCTTGGAGCGTCGCCCGGCGTCGAGGCCGCCGCAGTGGCGGACGCCACCCCATTCAATGCCGGCAAGGATACCTTCAGCATCCAGGGTCAAGCGGTTTTGCCCGCGGCGGAACGGCCGAAGGCGCGATATTTCGGCGTCAGTCCGGGCTACTTCCGAGTGCTCAGTATCCCGCTGGTTCAAGGCCGCATATTCCGTGAATCGGATACGGCGAGCGCCTCGCGAGTGGCTGTCATCAACCGCGTGTTCGCCGAACGCTTCTTTCCCGGGCAGAACCCGCTGGGGCGCTACATCCGCATCGACCACGATGCCCCGGCTAAGCCGGCATGGAGCGAGATAGTCGGAATTGTCGGCAACATTAGAACATCATACGGACCGAAAGAAGAAGACGAGCAGATCTATGAGCCATTCCTGCAGGCTCCCTCGGTGACCAACCCGCAAATCGTGGCGCTCGCGGCCAGTGATGGGAGCTCGCTAGCGACGGAGCTGAGGAGCGCGGTCTGGTCCGTCGATCCGGATCAGCCCATCGCGAGCGTGCGCACGATCGCCGGCATCATTGATGAAAACGACGGCGGAGATTATGTGTTTGACACCTTGCTGGCGATCTTTGGCGCCATGGCGCTGCTGCTGGCGGCGGTCGGAATCTACGGCGTCATTTCTTACGCCGTCGCCCAGCGGACCAACGAGATCGGCATCCGCATGGCTTTGGGGGCGCAACGCGGTGACGTTCTGCGATCGGTGATCGGCAAGGGCATGCTGCTTGCGCTGGTAAGCGCGGCGGTGGGCCTGGCGCTTGCGGCGCCTCTGCCCACACTTTTCGCAGCCACCCTCCAGGGCTACCGCGTGCACAGTATGCCGATTTTTGTTTGTGTACCGTTACTGTTGTTGCTGGTGGTGCTGGCCGCGATCTACATTCCGGCGCGTCGCGCGTCGCGCGTCGATCCCATGGTGGCCTTGCGATATGAGTAAACTTTTGCGCAGACTCGCGTTCGTGCTGTTCCGGCGAAAATTTGACCGCGATCTCGAAGACGAGATGCGCTTCCACCTGGAGATGAAGGCGCGCGCGAGCGGAGGAACGAAAGACGCTGGGTACCGGGCACAGCGGCAGTTTGGCAACACGCTGCTGCTGCGCGAGCAGAGCCACGAGATGTGGGGGTGGAGCTCTCTCGACCGCCTGGCGCAAGACCTGCGCTATGGCGTGCGCATGCTCATGCACAACCCGAGCTTCACGCTGGTCGCGGTGCTGACGCTGGCGGTAGGGATCGGCGTGAACACCGCCATCTTCACAACATTTAATGCGGTCGCGCTGCGGCCGCTGGAAGTGCCGGATGCGGAGCAGGTGTTGCAAGTTTCTCGCGCCGGACTAGGGGACCGCTTCTCATATCCCGACTACATATATTTGCGCGACAACGATCGTGCATTTTCCGGCTTGACCGCCTTAACTTCGTCCGTTTTGTCTATGACGGGTGTGCCGGCCTCCGCGGCCAGCAAACAGGGCGGAATCGCCGGTGCGGCGGGCTTCTATTTTCCGGAAGCTCTGATGGGCAGGAATGCCGAGCCTGTATTGGGAGAGCTTGTTGCTGGGAATTATCTTCGGGTCTTGGGGGTCGGCCCGGTCATGGGCCGGGATTTCATTCAAGGTGAGGATGACAAGCCGGGTGCGCACCCCGTGCTGCTGCTCAGCGAAAACTACTGGGAGAGACGATTCGCGCGAGACCCCGGCATCCTCGGACGAACGCTCATCCTGAACGACGTGGCGTTCACCGTGATCGGCATTACGCCGCGCGATTTCACGGGGACCCAGCCAATCGTTCCATCTGTCTGGGTGCCGCTCGCCATGCGCGATCGCGTGGAGCCTGGCGCGGATCTCCTGCATGATCGCAGCGCGGTGTGTTGCTCGTTATACGGGAGGTTGGCGCCCGGCCTGGCGTCGCGGCAAGTGGAAGCCGAGACGGAAGCACTCTTCCGGCGGCTGAGGAACTTGTATCCCGATGAAACACCGACCAACAGGCAAAGCAAGGATCATATTGTCCTCACGACGGCTTCCCCGTTTGGGCACTCGGAAGAAGAACTCCGGACGCCCGTCGCGTTTGTCCTGGGAGCCGTGAGCCTGGTGTTGTTGATTGCTTGCGCCAACGTCGCGAGTCTGATGCTGGCGCGGTCAGCCGCGAGACAGAAAGAGATTGCCATTCGACTGGCGATTGGCGCGAGCCGTGGACGCCTCGTCCGGCAACTCATGACCGAGAGCGCACTCATCAGCGTCCTGGCCGGCGGCGCAGGTTTAATGCTGGCGTGGTGGGTTCTGCATCTGCTCATGCTCCAGATTTCGGATTCGATCCCGATGTTCTGGGTGACGATCGCGCTCCACCTTGCGCCCGATCAGCGTGTCTTCGCCTACATGCTGCTCGTTTCCATGGTGGCGGCCATCGGGTTCGGTCTCGTGCCCGCGTTGCAGGCATCGAAGCCGAATCTCACCTCTGCCCTGAAAGAAGAGGGCGGGGTATTCGGCGGGCTGCGCAAATCCGGGTTGCGCGACCTTTTGGTAGGCGTGCAGGTGGCCGTCAGCTTGGTTTTACTGATTGGCGCGGGCCTGCTCGCTAGAGGCTCGCATCGCGCGTTCGGCATTGATTTGGGATTCGATTACAGAAGGCTGATTGGGATCGAGTTCCACACGCGCGCGTCGAACCAGGATCCGGCGCAGTCGCAGGCCGTCCGCCGGCAGATGATCAGACGGATCGAAGGGATTCCGGGAGTGAGATCAGTCAGCGTGGCTTCGCGCGCACCGCTAACTGGCGGCGTTCGTTTCGTCTCGGTCGCAGTCCAGGGGCGGACCATCGACGCGCAGCATGGCCTCGAGTCGCTCTATACATTGGTCACTCCCGATTACTTCGACACGGTGGGGATTCCGATTCTGCGAGGCCGTAACTTCAGCGAGGAGGATCTTCGGCAGGTCGACGATTTCAATGGCGCCCCCGTGATTATCAGCCAACGTACCGCCCTGAAATTCTGGCCCGGTCAGGACCCCATTGGCAAACGGATGAGTTTCGAGGTTCCCGACGGCGGCTCTCCGTTTTCCGGTGAGTTGCATCCGCACTCATCTTCCAGTGTCGTGATCGGCGTCACTAAGGACATCCGGAGTTGGCTTCTGGAGAAGTTCGACGACACCGCCATATATCTGCCGGTGAGGCGCGACTTCGTAGGCGAGATCCTGGTACGCACGAGCGGCGATCTGCGCGCTGTAACGGCGGCCCTGCACCAGGAACTGCCGGCGGTAGATCCACATCTCGAAGCCGTGGTTTTCGATTTTCGGGCTGGGTTCTCGAATCAACCAGCTTTCGTCATGTCGCGCATGGCTGCCATCGGCTCGGCGATCATCGGCATTCTGGGACTCGCTCTTGCGTCGGTCGGGATCTACGGAATGGTGGGCTACGCTGTCAGCCAGCGCACGCACGAGGTGGGTATACGGATGGCACTAGGCGCGCGCCGGGAAGATGTGCTGAAGCTGGTGCTGGGCGAGAGCATGCGGCCCGTGCTGATCGGTATCGCAGCCGGTCTTATACTGGCGGCCGGGGTGGCGCGGGTGCTTGTCTCGCTCTTATTCGGCCTGAGTACGTTTGACCCGATCACGTTCTTCGGAGTCTCGGCAATTCTGGCGGCAGTGGCGCTGCTCGCCGGCTACATTCCCGCCCGTCGCGCCACGAAGGTCGACCCCATGGTGGCGCTGAGGTATGAATAACGCGGCTTTTGTTGCGGGCCGGTCCGTGCGCTACAGCTCCAATTTCCCCGCCGCGATCAGCGCGGCCGCATCCGCCACGTCCTGTTCCAATGCACGGTCGCGCGAGAGGAAATCCGACACCTGGCGGATGGCCGTGTGCACGCGCTGGTTGCGCACGCCCAGTTTTTCCGGAGCTCCGCGCAGGTCGACGGCTTGCGCGGCGGCCAGCAACAGCATCGCCGTCTCGTTCCGTACGCATTCGAGTGCATCCATTGCGGTGACCGCTGCATGCATCCCGAGGCTCACCACATCCTGGTTGTACCCTTCAGTCGGCAGCGAGTGAATCGAGCTCGGTCCGGCGATCTGGCGTACCGCGCACGCCAGGCTCGTGACGCTCAACTGCATCCCTTTGAATCCGGAATTCACGCCCGGCTCCGGCACCAGGCTGGAGGGAAGCCCATTGCTGAATCGGTCGTCCACCAGCACGGCCATCAGCGCGTTGCCCCAATTCGCCATGACGGCGAAATCGATCTTCCACGTGTCGAGCAGGCGCGCGATGTGGCCGCCGTAAAAATTGCCGGCTCGATATAGCATGCCGGTTTCGGGATCGACCAGAGGATTATCGTTGGCGGAATTGATTTCGCGCTCGAGGAGCGGCCGCGCATCTTCCAGCGCTTCCCAAACTGGTCCCAGCCCCTGCGGCGGGCAGCGCAGCGAGTAGCAGCTTTGCCGGGCGGAGTCGCCCGCCCCCTTGCTGCCAGCCAGATGCGAGCGAATGTACTCGGCCACCGCGATCTGGCCCGGATGACCCTTGGCGTCCTGCACCCAGGCGGCGAATGGTTCCGTGCCGGCTTCGAGCGCCTCGATGGAGAGCGAGATCGCCGCCAGCAGCGCGCGCAGCACACGGCGAGCGTCCACCCAGACGAGCGTGGCCACAGCGGTCATCACGGTGGTGCCGTTGATCAGCGCCAGGCCTTCTTTGGGAGCGAAGCGGAACGTTTCGAGATCCGCCAGCTTCAGCGCCTCGAGCGCTGCCATGGGCCGGCCCAGATACTCAACTCCGCCCATTCCAACCAGAGCGCGAGCAATGTAGGCCGAGGGCATGAGATCGCCGCTTGCACCCACCGATCCATAGCGCGGCACTACCGGCGTGATCCCGCGATTCAGCAGTTCGAGAAGCGCTTCCACCAGCTCCACGCGAACTGCCGAGGCGCCGGTCGCGAACGTCACCACCCGTAGCAGCAAGGCCGCGCGGACCATGTCCCTGGGAAGCGGCTGCCCCGTAGCACAGGAAAGGTGGCGCATGAGATTGTGTTGGAGCCGCTCGGCCTGGTCCTCCGTGAGCGCGAACTTGATGTTGCCCCCGACGCCCGTATTGACGCCGTAAACGCTCGCGCCGCGAGCGAGTTGCTCTTCGAGCGCGATTCGTCCCTTGCGAATACGTGCGCGCGCCCCATCGTCCAACTCAACGGTTGCCGTGAACCGGGCGGCGTATTCCACATCTTCAATCACAAGCGGCCGGCGGCCGACGAGCAACGACTCAGACATACCGCAGTTGTAGCATTCGGCCACAGCCGCGGCAAACCTCATCTAGACCGTCTCAGCTTTATTTACGACGTGAAATCAGCAGTTTGCGCGATCAACGCGAAATAATGCGGGACCTGGCCACACTATTTGCCATCAAGGAGGCGATCCAAGTGGCCAATCGTGTATTTCTTCACCCAAAGGCAGCCGCGGAGCTTCGTGCCGCGAAACATCCACATTTCGATTATTCCGTGAAGTCCGTTGGTTCCACGGCGAACTTCAATGTGTACTCCGCCACCTCGCTGGGCGCGCAAGGGCACCAGGTGGGCAATGCCGTGCTGCAGAAGTGCGAGGCGGACGCGCAAACACTCTCGGGCTATTTCAATGTCCCGGTGCAGCACTGCAACATCATCGTGGCGCCGCTATCCCAAAATCAGGATGGCAGCGGCGGTGCCTACCATCACAACTGTATCGATGCCGATCTGTATTGTGACGTGGAGTTCCATCCGCAGGTCAATACCGATATCACCAACGCTCTGGTGATCGCCGAGGAAGTCGAGGTGTTCGAGGCGGTGCAGAACCGCGGCTGGAACTGCGGTGCGTCCAACGGTGAAGGCCTTTCGCGCGTGCTGGCGGAAGCTCTGTATCCGGGAGTGTTGGATGCGTATTCAACCGCGGCCGCCTGGCTGGACACCAACGACCGGCCGGATTGGGTCAGCAACAACAATGCCACCGATACCGATTCGGCATCGAACGGCTGCTCCGTGCTGTTTCTCAACTGGCTGAACGGACCACTGGCTAACGGATGGGACAAGATCTGCCAGGCCGCCGGCGCGACCCTCGCCGATACTTACCTGCAACTCACCGGAAAGAACACGGCTTACCAGGATTTCCGTGCGGCCATCGACCAGATGTTCCCGGTCGGCCAGCCTTCCGGCGTGACGGTGGACAATCCGTTCACGGCGGCGCACATAGCCCGCATGAAACCGCACGCCGGGAAAAAGACGGCTGGACGCTGAGACTCAACTCGATCGTGAAATCGGCCTTGGCTTCGCAGGTCTGGTTTCCGGTGTGATCGCGCGCGGCCGGGGGAAACGGAAGGGCGATTCAGATCACGACGGAGATTATCTGAGTCAGTATTCAAGGTCGCCTATGGGTGAACCATCGGGTGGATCGGCCGGCTTTGTCACGCGAATCTCCTTTGGGTTCCGGAGGAAATAGTCGATCTGGTGTGCGGCGAAGCGAAGATGAGCCAGCTGTAATGTATCCGGGACGCTTCGGGCGCTTGCCCACCGGCGGAGATCATCGACTTTCGCGAACGCGATTGCGCGCGCCTGCTCCGATGCGGCATCATTCGACGCCAAGCTGAGGAGCCGGTAAAGAACAATATTGTCAATAGACCGGCCGACCTCGGCAGTTTCGCCGTTGGTACGGACTGATTTCCAGGTGCCGGCGATCAGGCGGTCGATGACTTCGTCCAGGCCGGGATTTTTCGCGTCGCGCGCGTGGTACTCAACCAGGCGTGTGGCACGCTCCGGGAGCAGGATGAGGCTGACGGTTAAGTCGGCGGCCGACTCAACAGCCGACAGTGGATCGAAAGTTAGTCCCGTCCGGCCGTGGAAGTTTTCCCGGCCCCGGGCGTACCCGTGCGCGGGCGGCGGAATCAACCGCAGGATCCGTTCCGGGATTTGAAGAACTTGCGGATCCAGGGTTTGAAGAAGCGCGCTAAGAGCCCGCCGCTGCTCATCCGGCGAAACGATTTCCGTCACCTTCTGGCCGTCGCCCCGAAGCGCGTAGGTGTAGTCGAGTCCACCCAGCACCTTCGAGGCGGCCTCGGTCTGGTACCGATGGTAGAGATAGACCGGTACGAAGACATCTTCAAGACTGCTCATGGGCTCACCGGGCCTGATGCGCCGCTCATCGAAGCCCTTGATCGCAGCTGCGCGCACTTCCAGAATCCGTTTCAGTTCGTCGACGGCATTTGTCCCGGAGTCCCATAGATGCGTGGCAGGATGCGCGCTACCTTGCGGCCGCGCGTCTTCGTCACTGAGGAAGATCAGACCGCGGCGAGCCGCTCCCGTGATGATGGCATCGAGCTCGGCGCGTTCGTCCGCGCCCGACGAAAACTCGCGGTAGCCGAAATTGATGGCCACGTTATCCCACTCTCCGACCCCGTTCGCGTAGGCATCACGGAGATCCGGCTCGCCGTTCGCATCGAGCGTGACATAGGGCGGCGGGTAATCCATCACGGAAGCGCGGTTATGCGTGCTGGCAATATAGTTGTGGGCGAGGCCAAGCGTGTGGCCGATTTCATGCGCCGCCAGTTGGCGTAAACGCGCAAGCGCCAGTTGGACCATGCGCGGGTCCTCCGGCTTGCCATTTTCATAATCCGCGATGAGGCCCTGCGCGATCAGGTAGTCCTGCCGGTCGCGCAGCGAGCCGAGCGTTACATGACCTTTGATGATCTCTCCAGTTCGGGGATCGATTACGCTCGAGCCGTAAGACCAGCCGCGCGTCGAACGGTGCACCCACTGAACCACGTTGTAGCGAACGTCCATCGGGTCGGCATCGGCGGGAAGCATCGCCATCTTGAAGGCATTACGGAACCCGGCTGCCTCGAAGGCCTGATTCCACCAGCTTCCGCCTTCCAGAAGAGCGGAACGGATTGGCTCTGGCGTCGCAGGATCGAGGTAATAGACGATCGGCTCCACGGGTTCGCTGACGGCAGACGAAGCATCTTTCTTTTTTAGCCGGTGCCGGGCAATGAAGCGGCGGTGGATTGACTCGTTAATGGGAGTGGAGAAATCCATATACTCGATATCGAAATAGCCGCTCCGCGAGTCAAAGGTTCGCTGGCGGAACCCATCGTCGGGAAGTTCGATGAACGACTGGTGCTCGCGCACAGTAATTGAGTCTGAGTTGGGCACGACTTGCTGAACCCACGCGCCGGGAGGATCGGTGGTACCGAATGTGAGAGTGGCTTCTACCTCAGTGTTCTTGGGAAAATTGCGGGTGCGTGGAAGATAAAGGGCACTGCGGCCTGGGTCGAGCGTGTATTTGCCTTGCTTACTGGCGGCGAGCGTCGCCGCGACGTGGTGTGCGTCGCGCAGAAAGAATGCCGTGGCATCGACTAAGGCTCGGCCATCTTCTTCCGCCTCCACGGTAAAGCCGAAAATCACCGGCTGCGCGAAAGCCTGTTCCACCGAGGATCGCTCCACTGGATTCGAAGAGGACGCACGGAAATCATAGTTTGACTCAATCAGGAGAACCTTGGACCCCCGGCGATCAAAGTGAACAATCATGGTGTCGCCGAGCTGACCGCGGTCTAGGCCGATGTCATTCGAACCGACGCCTGCGGGCAGGGAAACCTGATAAAGAAACTCCCGGTTCCACTGATCTATCTCCAGGTAGAGTTTGTCCGCAGGCGAGTCATAGTAGAGAGGGAAGAAGCCAGACATAGTCTTCCACCCGGACGCGGATACTTTCTTTGTGATCGTAGGCAGCGGCCCAGGCGTGGCAGCATCAGGGCCTGACATGACGGTTATTGGGAGAGCAACGAGCGCGGCTAGTAGACGCATGCGAGCCAGTGTAGCTTACAACTGACACAGGTGGAATGAAGACTAAGTCGTCGCGGAGCTCTACTCGATCGTGAAATCGGCCTTGGCTTCGCAGGCCTGGTTTCCGGTGTGATCGCGCGCGGTGAGCACGATGGTGTACTGGCCCGGCCGAATGTTACTCTGCAAGCTCAAGTTCATGGAGCCGGGTACGTACGCCTTCGGATAAAACGAGGAGCTCTTCTCTTCCGCGGCCTTCTCCTGCGTGAAGAGCACTTTTCCGCTCGGCGCCAGGACAGAAATCCCATAATCCGCATCGATGCTGTTGTGCGGTCCGAACTTGTAGCCGACGATGTCGAATCGCGCCCACAGCGTGTCGCCGGGTTTGTACGCGGCGATGGATAGCGGATCGCGATCCTCCTCGCCGCGATAGAAATGAAAATTGCGAATGGACAGCGTATCGCTGGGCTCGACCGCGCGGCCGCGGACTTCGAACGGAATGTCCTGCGCGGTCGCGGCGCCGTTCGCCAGATCGTCCGTCACCTGCACCGTGATCTTGTAAGTGCCCGTGGGCGCAATCGGAGGGACTAGAAACTGCTGCCGTACTATCGGCTTCCAGTTCTTGTCTTCCGGCGCGAGCTGAGTATCCACTTTGTCCGCCATGGTCTCAATCAGGCGCACGCCTTTGGGATCGAACACGTCAGTCTTGTACGACAAGTGAATCTTCTGCTCTTCGGAAGCCTTGAAGCCACCAATATGAAAGCTCAAGTAAATGAACTGTCCGGGGACGAAAGTAAAGCTCGAGGCAACGGCCGGCCCGTCCTCCATGTCGCTGATCACCGGTTTGATGATGGTGAGCGGCGCGGTGGCGGCGTAAGCCGCGGTGGCAAGCATGAATAGCGGGAGGAAACCGGCTCGCATACACAACCTCCGCAAGCCTTATTCTATCTAGCCTTGGGGTTCGTTCAACAGGCGATCGAACTTGCGCTTCTGTTCGTCGTTGAGGATCTTGTAAATGCTGCGCTTGCCGGTTGCCAGAACGTCGCGATAGTAGTGGGCGAAATCGTCGAGCAACATCTTGAGTTGCTCGGTTTGCGCGGGCGTCAAGTCCAGCTCTTTTTGCAGCCTGTGGATCGAGATCTCCTTGCCGGGGTCGGTCCAGAAAGCCGCGCGATGCAATCCTCTGTGCGCGCCGTAGTTCATGACCAGGGCGCCCGCTGCCGCGCCGCACAGGAATACAGCGAGCATCGTCAGACAGAAAGCAGTCCTCGGATGCTGCATAGTCCGTACTGCGCTGTATGTCCCCATCGGATTACGGCTCGCCCTTCGGACTACGGTTCGTACGACGCGAGCGTCGCCAGCATCACATCCGGATCTTGCGCGGGTGCATGCTGCGCCATGATGATCTCGGGATCCGGCGGTCCCGCTGAATACTCGGTCTCACGAGTAATCAGGTAACTGCCCAGGACGGCCAGAGTCATCACTGACGCAAAGGCTACGCGCTTACCGAAAGCGGGATCCAGCCAAAACAAACTGGTAAACGAACGCGGACGCTCTTGTTCGACGCGCTGGGACACACGAGCGTAAAATCCGGCCGGCGGCGCAATCTCATCCGAGCCGCGCAGAGCCAGCAAAGCGCTCGACAGTTCCTGCAACTCGCTAACTTCGGTCCGGCATTCGTGGCAGGACTCCAGATGTGCCGTGAATTCTCGCGAACTCGGAGTACCGGCGAGGTGCTCTTCGAGCCGATCTAGAATCACTTGATGCATACGTTTCTTCCCTTATTCAGCAAAACATTATGACCCAACTTCCCTGAGCGGATCTCCGTCCGCTTCAGGAATCTTGTAGCCGCCCCTCAGCTTGCGACCGGGGCACGATCCAAACGCTGCGCCGCCTTCACTAGCTTCTGGCGCGCGCGAAACAATTTTACCTTAATTGTGTTCTCGTTCATCCCGGTCATGGTGGCCAATTCTTCCACTGAGCGACCCTCAACCTCTTTTAGCAGCAGGAGCGTGCGCTCCTCCTCGGAAACCCTCGTGAGCAGCTTGACCACGTAGTCCCGCCGCGCCAGATTCTGGTCTACCGGCACCTGCCGGTCCACCGCCGGCTCCGTATTTTCCACCCTCCGGACCTCGTCCTCGCTCAAATCGCTCTCGTAAACCAGCTTCCGGACCTTCTTCTTCCGCAGATAGTCAAAGCACTCGTTCACCGTAATTTTGTAGATCCAAGTGATCAGAGAGCTCCGGAAATCAAAGTTCCGAATGGAAAAGTAGACCTTCGAAAAAACCTGCTGGGCGAGGTCCTCGATGTCGTTGCGCTGGCGGATGATGCCGTGAATGATGGAAAAGACTTTAGATTGATAGCGTTCCACGATATCCCGGAACGCAGCTTCATCGCCCGCCTGCGCCCGGCGCACCAGCGCGCCTTCCTGGCTGTTCTCGTAGTCCACTCGTTTCCTGACCGCTGCGCGGCTACCGAACGCGGGAAGGGGGAGGGCGCCCGTCGCTATGCCCATACACCGATGCGTACGCACCCCGCCCGCGTCCGGTTACATCTATCGCGCTATGCTCCCATGATGGATAACCCGCTAGGCCAACAGCAAATTCCCTTGCAACCTCAGGTCCGCTATCCCATCCAAAAGGTAGCAAACACGCTACCGCAATAACGGTTGCCTGGTTGGTAACGCGTTGCTAGTGTGGTAGCTTATAATCGTAACGAATTAAAGGGGGTTCTGCACAGATGGTGCAATTGACCGAGAACGCCGTACACAAGGTAAGAGAGATCCTGGCCAGCCAGGAACCGAAACCGGCCGGGCTGCGGATCGCTGTAGTGGGCGGCGGCTGCTCCGGCTTCAGCTACTCGATGGCTTTCGAGAACCAGCCGAACATGCTCGACAAGACCTACAGTTATGACGGTTTGAAGGTTTTCGTCGACCAGGCTAGCCTTCTCTATCTCGACGGGGCCGAAGTGGACTACGTCGAGACCCTGGAAGGCGCCGGGTTCAAATTCTCGAATCCCAACGTGAAATCGACCTGCGGCTGCGGCAGCTCGTTTAGCGCGTAAACGGCTAGCTGAGCTTTCTTAGCGACAGGCCCAGAGCTGCAAAGCCGGCCACCGCCAAGCTGAGACTCCACGGGCACGCTGCTGATCGTGAAGATCATATTCCGGGCGTTATCGATCACTTCCGTGATCGGTCCAATGGACTCGTCTGTGGGCGCTGCGCCAAATATTCCCGCGAAGTTTTGGTGAGCAACTTCGGTCGAGGCACGCGGCTATACCCTGGACCAGGCCCGTTAGCAGCGGGTATCCTCCAAGAGTGCCGGTCCAAGTTCGCGAGTTGATCAAGACACTGGAGAAAGCAGGTTGGCGGCACGTGCGAACATCCGGCGATCATCGAGTATTTTGAAGTTCTGACGGCCGCATCACGGTGGTGTCGGGCCAGTTGGGAGATGATGTTCGGCCGGGTACCTATCGAGCCATTTTGCGGCAAACTGGTATTAAGGAGTCTGAGCAATGACCAGGAAGTACTCCCTCGTGATCGACGGCGATGAGGCAGGTTATAGCGCCTTCGTGCCGGAGCTGCCAACCATTCTGGTGACGGGCAAGTCTATCGACGAACTGACTGCACGAGCAAAAGAGGCTATTCGAATCTATTGGGACAGCGTGTCGGTTGAGCGGTCGCCGACATCGATGGTTCGCGAGGTCGAGGTGGAGTTGGCGGGGTGAGGGTATAAGCCGCGCCATCCAAGCGTGAGGTGAAGCCAGCACTGGCTGCTGACGTGGCGGATCGGCTTTGGGATGTGGTGAACATGGTGCCGCATTGGAAGCCAAAGAGCGAAGGGCCGAAAGAGCGGCATAAAGGCTAAGTAGATGTCGCTTAGTACAACAGTGAAGGTCCTCATGGTAGTTGGGGCTATTTACGGCTTAATCAGCACTTCCTGTTTTCTGCGCATGATTGTTCAATTGAACAGGGCACTGCCGGCAGAAAAAAGAATCCCCCTGTGGAAGTTGCGCGAGGATTTCTTCGAAATAGGCGTCTGCATGAGGACACGTTCCCGATTAGTCGCCTTCGGGCGGCGTGGTTTGTATTTATGGTGAGCCTTCAGGTAGTATGCGGAACGGCTATTGTCTTTGGGATTGCCGGAAAGTAGCCCACTACCAGCGTTCGGCCCCACTACCCAAATCTCCACAGGCTGTGGTATTCTGTCCAAAGCCCCAATTTTAGGCTCAGTGGGAGGTTCGTGCGTTTTGCGGACCGTTCGCACCAATGAGGAAATATGGCCAGGAAACCAGGGAAACATTATCAATCTGCAGCGAAACAGGTCGAGGCGCGCGAATACACGCTAGACCAGGCGGTTCCGCTCCTGCAGAAAATCAAGTACGCCAAGTTTGACGAAACCGTGGAAGTGCACTTGCGGCTTGGCGTCGACCCCAAGCACGCCGACCAGATGGTGCGTGGCACGGTTCTGATGCCGAACGGGCTCGGCAAATCCAAAAAGGTTCTCGTGATCGCCGGCGGCGATAAGCAGAAGGAAGCCGAAGAGGCGGGCGCCGATTTCGTGGGTGGCGAGGAGATGGTCACCAAGATCCAAACCGAAAACTGGACCGATTTCGATGCCGTGGTGGCCACGCCCGATATGATGCGGTCGGTCGGCAAACTCGGCAAGGTTCTCGGGCCGCGCGGATTGATGCCGAATCCCAAGACCGGCACCGTGACCGTGGATGTGGCCAAGGCTGTAAGAGAGGTCAAGGCCGGCAAAGTTGAGTTCCGCGTGGACAAGACCGGCATCATTCATGCGCCGGTGGGCAAGACCAGTTTCGCCAGCGATAAGCTCGTGGAAAATGCGGCCAGCCTGATCTCGGCGGTGGTCAAAGCCAAACCGGCGGCGGCCAAGGGCAAGTACGTCAAGAGCGCGACCCTATGCTCGACCATGAGCCCGGGCATCTCGATTGACGTGACCGAATTCACCGTCAAGGCGGCGAGCTAGGGCGCGAGGTTCCGTATGAAAAAACGAGAAGACAAAAAGAAGGACGCCGAAACGCTGCGCAAGGAGCTGGAAGCCTCGAAGAACCTCTTCGTGACCGGCTATGAGAAGCTGCGTGTCAGCCAGGACTACGAGCTGCGCAAGACGGTTCGCGCCGCTGGCGGCAAATATCGCGTGGTGAAGAACAACGTCGCGGCGAAGGCCTCGGAAGGCACGCCAGCCGAGCAGGTCTTGAAAGAACTGAAGGGCATGACCTCGCTGGCATACACGGCGGCCGACCCGGTGGCGCTGGCGAAGGCGCTCACGGCATACGCGAAGTTGAACCCGACATTCACGTTCAAGGCTGGTTTGGTCGAGGGCCGCGTGATCGATGTGAAGTCGATCCAGGATCTCGCTTCGCTGCCGTCGAAGGAAGAGATCTTTGCCAAGCTGCTGTACATGATCAACGCTCCGGCCGAGCGGCTGGCTACGGTGATCAACACGGTGGGTCGAAACCTCGCGGTGGTGATCGATCAGGGTTGCAAGGAAAACAAGTTCAAGTAAACGAGGAGTCAGTAAATGGCGGACATCAATGCAATAGCGGATCAGATTCAGGGCCTGACCCTGCTCGAAGCTTCTCAACTGGTCAAGATGCTGGAAGAGAAGCTGGGAGTTTCAGCGGCAGCAGCGGCGCCGGTGATGGTGGCCGGTGGAGGCGGGGGGGCGGCGGCTCCGGCGGCTGAAGAGAAGACCGAGTTTTCGGTCGTCCTGCAGGCGGCTGGTGCCAATAAGATAAATGTTATCAAGGTTGTACGCGAGGTCACGAGTCTCGGCCTCAAGGAAGCCAAGGACCTGGTGGATGGCGCTCCCAAACCGGTCAAAGAAGGCGTCAGCAAGGATGAAGCTGAGGCCATCAAGAAGAAATTTGTGGATGCGGGCGCAACCGTCGAAGTGAAGTAAGAAAACAGGTGCTAGGTTTTAGGTGCTAGGTGTTAGGAAGGCGGGGACGCCGGGGCTAGCACGGGAGACCGGGCACCTTGTTTGCCATTTGACGGAAGTATAAGGTTCTGATAAAGTTAAATCTTGGGATTCAGTGTCAACCGGATTAAACCCCGGATTGGTGACCGTGCATCTGGAATTCTGGCATTTTGATTGCAGTGCGAGCGAGACTGCACAGAGGATCTTTGCGTGCCTTTTCAGATCCGCAGCCAACGTGTGGGATAAGTCCGTCTCAAGTGGTTCCTTCTCTTCCGTTGCAAACTCCGGCCGCGCAGATGCCAGTCAGCGTGGCCGATTTTTTTCGGGTACAGTTTCATCCCTTCGCGTGCTTCACGAGTTCTGGCATCTTGCGGGAAACCGGCATCCCGCAGCTTGCTAGCGGTATTGGTTTTTAACTCGATTGATGAGTCAGGCTTCTTTTCGGCCCTCAGGAGCAATGAATGAATAGTCAGCGCAATGGCGCCGCCCCCGAGCGGGTAGACTTTTCCAAAATTAAGACTTCGATCCCGATTCCGAATCTGATCGAAGTTCAGAAGCAATCATATGAGCGCTTCCTGCAAATGGACCTGCTTCCCAACGAGCGGGAAGATACAGGCCTGCAGACGGTGTTCAACTCGGTTTTCCCTATCTCCGACTTTCGCGGCGTGAGCCAGCTCGAGTTTGTGGATTATTCCATCGGCAACTGGGAGTGCAAGTGCGGCAACCTGAAAGGGCTGCACCATCTGCGTTCCACCTGCCGCAACCCGCAGTGCGGCGCGACCATACGCACTGATCCTTTCCACGCGGGCGACGTGCTTTGCGACCACTGTGGCACGTTCAACAAAAACGTCGTCACGTTCTGCAATAAGTGCGGCGACCCTGTCGGCCTGCAGTTGAAGTACGACATGGTGGAGTGCCAGGAGCGCGGCATGACGTACGCCGCGCCGCTCAAGGTGACGATCCGGCTCACGGTTTACGCCAAAGATCCGGAAACCGGCGCTAAGAGCGTCCGCGATATCAAGGAGCAGGAAGTCTTCTTCGGCGAAATTCCGCTGATGACGGAAAACGGCACGTTCATCATCAACGGCACGGAGCGCGTGATCGTATCGCAGTTGCACCGCTCCCCGGGCGTGTTCTTCGAGCGCGTTCCGGCGCAGGGTTATTTCCTGGGCAAAATCATTCCCTACCGCGGAAGCTGGGTGGAGTTCGAGTACGACAACAAGAACCTGCTCTACGTGCGCATCGACCGCAAGCGCAAGTTTTACGGCTCGGTATTTCTGCGCGCGCTGGGCGTCAAGACCGATGAGCAGATTCTACGCACGTTTTACCGCATCGACAAGATCAACATCAAGGACAAGAAGCTGTACTGGGTGGTGGATGACGGCCTGATCGGGCTCAAGCTTTCGCACGCCATCAATACCAAGGGCGGGGAGACGGTCGTGGGCCAGGGCAAGAAGATCACGTCCTCGCTGATGAAGGAAATCCAGAAGGCCAAGATCCAGCAGGTCGAGGTCGCGCCTAACGATTTGGAAGGCGCCTACATCGCCGCCGATGTGGTCGACATGTCGACCGGCGAGGTGATCATCGACGCCAACCAGGAACTCACCACCACCGCTATCGCCAAGCTGATCGAAGCGGGCATCGAAAGCTTCGAATTCTTCTTCCCCGAACGCGACGATGTGGGCACGGTGATTTCGTCGACCATCAGGAAGGACGCCGTTAAAACGCAGAACGAGGCGCTGATCGAGATCTACCGCAAGTTGCGCCCCGGCGATCCGCCGACGCTCGACACCGCTACGCAGTTGTTCCAGGGGATGTTCTTCGACGCGCGCAAGTACGACTTCTCGCGCGTGGGCCGCATGAAGTTCAACATCAAGCTGTTCGATCGCGCGGACGCCACCAAGCTCGACGATCGCACGCTGACGGCGGAAGATTTCTACGCCACCATCCGGTATCTGTTGAAGTTGCGCAAAGGCATCGGCGTGGTGGACGACATCGATCACCTGGGCAACCGCCGCGTGCGCGCGGTGGGCGAGCTGCTCGAGAACCAGTTCCGCATCGGCCTGGTGCGCATGGAGCGCGCCATTAAAGAAAAGATGTCGGTGTACCAGGAAATGTCCACGGCCATGCCGCACGATCTGGTGAACGCCAAGCCGGTGATGGCGGCGATCCGCGAGTTTTTCGGATCGAGCCAGCTTTCACAGTTCATGGATCAGACCAATCCGCTGTCGGAGATCACGCACAAGCGGCGTCTCTCGGCACTGGGACCAGGCGGACTGTCGCGTGAGCGCGCCGGATTCGAAGTGCGCGACGTGCACCCCACGCACTACGGGCGCATCTGCCCCATTGAGACACCGGAAGGCCCGAACATCGGTTTGATTTCGTCGCTTTCCTGCTTCGCTCGGATCAATGAATTCGGCTTTATCGAGAGCCCGTACCGCAAGGTCATCAAGGCCGTGGTGATCGATGAAGTGAAGATCCTGAACCCGGGCGACACCGATTACAAGGTCGGCGACATCGTGAAACGCGCCGACATCGAGAAAGCCAACCGCGATCTGAGCGCCAAAAAGCAGGCCGCCGAGTACGAGGCGCACTGCGAATACCTCTCGGCGTGGGAGGAAGACAAATACACGATCGCGCAGGCCAACGTCGCGTTGGACGAGAAGGGCCGCATCGTGCCCGACTTGTGCAATGCGCGGCAGGCCGGCAACTTCGTTTTGAAGCCGAGGGATGAGATCGAATACATCGACGTCAGCCCGAAGCAGCTTGTATCCGTCGCGGCGAGTCTGATTCCGTTCCTCGAGAACGACGACGCCAACCGCGCGCTCATGGGTTCGAACATGCAACGCCAGGCAGTGCCGCTGCTCCGTGCGGATGCCCCCTACGTGGGAACCGGCATGGAGCACGTGACGGCGCGGGATTCGGGCGCGGTAGTGCTGTGCAAACGCGCCGGCGTGGTGGATTCGGTCGATTCCGAGCGCATCATCGTGCGCGTGGAGGGTGGCGCGCATGAAGGCCAGCTCTCACGCGAAGTGGGCGCCGACATCTATCAGCTCACCAAGTTCAAGCGCTCGAACCAGAACACCTGCATCAACCAGAAGCCCATCGCTTATATAGGACAGCGCGTGGCCAAGGGGCAGGTGCTGGCCGATGGGCCTTGCACCGATAAGGGCGAGCTGGCTCTTGGCCGGAACGTGCTGGTTGCGTTCATGCCGTGGCGCGGCTGCAACTTTGAGGACGCCATCCTGGTCAGCGAAAAGCTGGTCAAGGATGACTACTACACTTCGATCCACATCGAAGAATTCGAAATCGAATCGCGCGACACCAAGCTCGGACCGGAAGAGATCACGCGCGACATTCCCAACATCGCGGATTCGTTCCTGCGCAACCTGGACGAGAGCGGTGTCATCCGTATCGGCGCCACGGTAAAGCCGGGCGACATCCTGGTGGGCAAGGTTACGCCTAAAGGCGAGACACAGCTCACTCCCGAAGAGAAACTGCTCCGCGCGATTTTCGGCGAGAAGGCCGGCGACGTAAAAGACGCGTCGCTGTACTGCCCGCCGGGGATCGAAGGCACGGTGGTGGATTGCAAGATCTTCTCCCGCAAGGGGCAAGAGAAGGACGAGCGCGCCAAAGCCATCGAAGAAGAGCAGATCAAGCGGTTGCAGCGCAACCTGGAAGACGAAAAGCGCATTCTGCATGACGAGCGCGCCAAGCGTCTGGCGGCGCTGCTGGAAGGCAAAGAACTGCTGGCCGACCTGCACGACGAGAAAACCAACAAGCGGCTGCTAACCAAAGGCACGCCGATTACGCGGGACCTCATCGAAGGGGTCAAATCCCGCGATCTGAAGCGCATGCGCCTGAAGGACAAGGACGTGCGCCTGAACGAGCAGATCGACGACATCGAGGAGATGACCTCGCGGCAGATCGCGGTGCTCGAAAAAATCACCGACGAGAAAATCGGCAAGCTGCGCAAGGGCGACGAACTGCCGCCGGGCGTGATCAAGCTGGTGAAGGTCTACATCGCCATGAAGCGCAAGCTTTCAGTGGGCGATAAGATGGCCGGCCGGCACGGAAACAAGGGCGTGATCGCGCGCATTCTTCCCGATGAAGACATGCCCTACCTGCCGGATGGAACGCCGGTGGAAATCGTGCTCAACCCGCTGGGCGTGCCTTCGCGCATGAACGTGGGCCAGATTTTGGAAACCCACCTCGGCTGGGCGGCTCACGCTTTGGGCCTGCACTACGCCACGCCGGTGTTCGACGGCGCGGCCGAGCGCGAAATCAAGAAGCAACTCACCGAAGCCAAGCTGCCGACCTCGGGCAAAACGCAGTTGTTCGACGGCATGACCGGCATGGCCTTTGAGCAGCCGGTGACGGTTGGCTACATCTACATGCTGAAGCTGTCGCACCTGGTGGACGACAAGATTCACGCTCGATCCATCGGTCCGTATTCGCTGATCACGCAGCAGCCACTTGGCGGCAAGGCGCAGTTCGGCGGACAGCGTTTCGGAGAAATGGAAGTCTGGGCGCTCGAAGCTTATGGCGCCGCGTACATTCTGCAGGAATTACTTACCGCTAAATCCGACGACGTTTATGGCCGCGCCAAGATTTACGAGGCCATCGTCAAGGGTGAGGCGGCCATCGAGCCGGGCGTACCCGAATCATTCAACGTGCTCATTCGCGAGTTGCAGTCGTTGTGCCTGGACGTGGAATTGATGAAGAAGCCGCGGGAAACGCCGGTAGATACGGCGCTCGCGGCGGACTGACGCTTACAACGCCGAGACGCCGAGACGCCGAGAAAATCCTGGTGATGTTCTCTGCGGCCTCGGCGCTCTCTGCGTCTCGGCGTTAGAGATTTTGGGGCTTTTTAAAAGATCTGGAGGTTATTTTGCGATCCTCTCCGTACGACAGAACCAATATGATTGCGGACTTTGATTCGATTCGAATCAGTCTGGCGTCTCCGGAAAAAATCCGGAGCTGGTCTCATGGAGAAGTAACCAAGCCGGAAACGATCAATTACCGCACCTTCAAGCCGGAGCGGGATGGCCTGTTCTGCGCCCGCATCTTCGGCCCGGTGACGGACTGGGAGTGCTTGTGCGGCAAGTACAAGCGCATGAAGCACCGTGGCGTGATTTGCGACAAGTGCGGCGTCGAGGTGACGCTGGCGCGTGTGCGCCGCGAGCGGCTGGGGCACATCGAACTGGCCAGCCCCTGTTCGCACGTGTGGTTCTTTAAGGGACTGCCGTCGCGCATCGGGCATTTGCTGGACATCACGCTGCGTGAGCTGGAGCGCGTCCTCTACTTCGAAGCATTCGTGGTGGTCGAACCGGGTGAAGGGACGGGCCTGAGCCAAGGCGAAGTCATCAGCGACGAGCGCAAGCGCCAGCTCGACCAGGAGTTCCCGCAAAAATTCGTCGCCATGATGGGCGCCGAAGGCATCAAGGAGCTGCTGAAGAAGGTCGACGTCGAATTTCTGAGTGAAGACATTCGCGAAAAGATGAAGACCGAGGCGTCGCAGCAGAAGAAGCTGAAATTCGCCAAGCGGCTGCGCGTGGTGGAGAGCTTCCGCAAGTCGGGTAACAAGCCGGAGTGGATGATTCTCGACGTGATCCCAGTGATTCCGCCGGAACTGCGGCCCCTCGTGCCTCTGGATGGCGGCCGCTTCGCTACGTCCGACCTGAACGATCTCTATCGCCGCGTGATCAACCGCAACAACCGTTTGAAGAAGCTGATTGAGCTGCATGCGCCGGACGTGATCGTGCGCAATGAGAAGCGCATGCTGCAGGAGGCTGTCGACGCACTGTTCGATAACGGCCGCCGTGGACGCGTGCTGCGCGGCGCCAACAATCGGCCGCTCAAATCGCTCTCCGATACGCTCAAGGGCAAACAGGGCCGTTTCCGCCAGAACCTTCTCGGCAAGCGCGTGGATTACTCGGGCCGCTCGGTCATCGTGGTTGGTCCGGAGCTGAAGCTGCACCAGTGCGGTCTGCCGAAGAAGATGGCGCTCGAGTTGTTCAAGCCGTTCATCTATCACCGGCTCGAGCAGCGCGGCCATTGCACCACCATCAAGCAGGCCAAGGAGCTCGTGGAGCAGCAGGACCCCGTGGTTTGGGACATTCTCGAAGAGGTCATCAAAGACCATCCGATTCTGCTCAACCGCGCTCCCACGCTGCACCGCCTCGGTATTCAAGCGTTCGAGCCGGTGCTCGTCGAAGGCAAGGCGATCAAGATCCATCCGCTGGTTTGCACGGCGTTCAACGCGGATTTCGACGGCGACCAGATGGCCGTCCACATTCCGCTTTCGCCCGAAGCGCAGATCGAAGCATCCACGCTGATGCTGGCGTCGAACAATATTCTGTCTCCGGCGCATGGCGGACCAATCGCCGTTCCTACACAGGACATGGTGCTGGGCTGCTACTACCTGACCAAAGCCCGCCCGGGCACCAAAGGCGAAGGCCGCACATTCGCATCGGTCGAAGACGTTCTCATCGCGCTCGAAATGGGCGAGGTGGAAACGCTCACGCCGGTGAAATTGCGCTACACCGGCAAAGTCATCGAGCTGACCAAAGCGTTCGACAACCAGAACGTGCTGCACACCGAGCCGGCCGAATACGTGAAGCAATACATGAGCACCACGGTCGGCCGCGTGATCCTCAACGACCATCTGCCCGAGGACATGCCGTTCATCAACGGACTACTCAAGAAGAAAGGCCTCGGCCAGCTCGTGCAGTACTGCTACCTGAAGTTCGGTTTGCAGATCACTGTGCAGATGCTGGACGAGATCAAGAATCTCGGCTTCCTGTATGCAACACGCGCCGGTATTTCGATCGGCGTTGACGACATGGTCGTCCCCAGCGAGAAACAGGCGCTGGTGAAGGAAGCGGAGCGGGAAGTCTTCGAGGTCGAAAACCAGTATCAGGACGGCGCCATCACCCACGGTGAGCGCTACAACAAGATCATCGAGATCTGGTCGAAGGTCACCGAGCGTGTTTCCGACGAGATGTTCTCCGCCATGGAAGAGGACGACCGCACCGGCCGCTACCTCAACCCGATTTACATCATGGCCGACTCGGGCGCGCGCGGTTCGAAACAACAGATCCGCCAGCTTTCCGGTATGCGCGGCTTGATGGCCAAGCCCTCGGGCGAGATCATTGAGCAGCCCATTACCGCGAATTTCCGCGAAGGCCTCGACGTGTTGCAGTACTTCATCTCCACGCACGGTGCGCGGAAAGGTTTGGCCGATACCGCTTTGAAGACTGCGGATTCCGGTTACCTCACACGCCGCCTGGTGGACGTTTCCCAAGATGTCATCATCGCCGAGAACGATTGCGGTACAACCGAAGGCATCTTCGTCGAGTCGATCATTGAATCGGGCGAAATCATCGAGCCCTTGCGCGACCGCATTGTGGGCCGCGTGGTGCTCGAAGACCAGCGCGATTTCGAAGGCAACCTGATCATCGGTGTGAACCACGAGGTGACCGAGGATCTGGCCGGGCTGATTCAGGCGGCCGGTATCGAGCGGGTCAAGATCCGTTCGGTGCTGACCTGCGAATCGAAGCGCGGCGTGTGCGTGGCGTGCTATGGACGCAACCTGGCAACCGGGCGCCTGGTGGAGCGCGGCGAAGCGGTCGGCGTGATCGCGGCGCAATCCATTGGAGAGCCGGGAACGCAGCTCACCATGCGTACGTTCCACATCGGTGGAACGGCGACCCGTATTTCCGAGCAATCCACTCAGGATGCCAAATCCGATGGCTTTGCGCGGTTCGTGAACTACGGTGTTACCAGCGTGCGCAACAAGGCCGGCGAGCTGATCGCCATGAACCGCAACGGCAAGATCGTGGTGGTCGACGAGAAAGGCCGCGAGAAGGAGCGCTACGACGTGGTTTACGGCGCGCGCATTCTGGTGGAAGAGGGCGCTCCGGTGCGCACCAACCAGGTCCTGCTCGAGTGGGATCCGTACACGTTCTCCATCCTGACTGAAGTAAGCGGCACGGTGCATTTCAAGGATCTGCAAGAAGGCATCAGCATGCAGGAGCAGGTGGACGAGGTCACCGGTATGTCGCAGCTCGTCGTGGTGGATTCGCCCGATGAGAAACGGCAGCCGATGGTGGTGGTACGGCCGGACTCTGGCCAGGGCCGCGTCGAAGCCAAGAAGTATCTCATGCCCACGCACGCCCACTTGATGGTGCGTGACGGCGAAGAAGCGCACGCGGGCGATGTGCTGGCAAAGATCCCGCGTGAAACCACTAAGACCAAGGACATCACCGGCGGTCTGCCGCGCGTGGTCGAGTTGTTCGAAGCGCGCAAGCCGCGCGAAACCGCGGTCATCGCGGAAATCAACGGCGCCGTGAAATACGGCGAGGTGACCAAGGGGCAGCGCAAGATCTACGTGGTGGGCGACGATGGCGAGCAGCGCGAATACTCGCTGCCGCGCGGGGTGCACATCAACGTGCAGGAAGGCGAGCGGGTGAAAGCGGGTGAGCCTCTGATGGACGGCCCGCGTAATCCCCACGACATCCTGGACGTGCTCGGCGAGAAAGAACTGCAGAAGTACCTAGTGAACGAGATCCAGGAGGTCTACCGTCTGCAGGGCGTCAACATCAATGACAAACACCTGGAAGTCATCGTCCGGCAGATGATGCGCTGGGTGAAGGTGGAAGACATCGGCGATACCGAGTTCCTGCCCGAGGAAGTGGTCGATAAGTTCAAGTTCCGGGGCGAGAATCAACGGGTGGTGGATGCCGGCGGCCGTCCCGCGCAGGGCAAAGCCATTCTGCTCGGCATCACCAAGGCGTCGTTATCCACTGATTCGTTTATCTCCGCGGCGTCATTCCAGGAGACCACGCGCGTGCTCACCGAAGCCGCCATCAACGGCAAGGTGGACTACCTGCGCGGCCTCAAGGAGAATGTCATCATGGGCCGCCTGGTTCCCGCCGGCACCGGCATGGAGTATTACCGCCAAGTCAAGATCGCGGGCGAGGACGTGGTGGAAGAGCCCGTGGTGGAGCCTTCGCCGCTCGAAGCCATTCCAGGTTACGACGAGGAAACGCGCGTGCAGTATACCGGCGGTCTCTCGGAAGACCTGGGTGCGGAGGACACGCTGGCCGAGTAAGCGATTTCAAATCTCAGCAGCATTCAGGCGCCGGGGGCTCGAAAGGGTCTCCGGCGTTTTTCCTTTTCTTAACGCTAGTTGCTACCCTTACCTCGATATGGACTCTATGAGCATCTTCGGGAAAGGCCTTCTTCGGTTCGTCAGTTTTGAATACGTGGCCCTTGGCGTGGTTGGTCTCATAGGTTTATTCCTGCCGTCAAGCAAATTGCTAACTCTATGCGGTTGGGTCATGGTTTTTTTGTTGGTAGCTCCGCTCGCTGCATGTATGGAGTATGGAATGCAAGCAATTTGTTTAGGGCAACCACGCGGACCCTGGGGATGCAATTTGGACGCAGGCGCGATGCAGCATGCGCGGGCGATGTTGATGGCCTTGTGCATTGCATCTCTCGTTGGAGGCTTGTTAGGAATCTGGGGCGTCTCCACGCGAAACAACAGAGTGGGCCATGCTGTTTGGTTTATGTTGTCTGTACTCTCGGTTGCTGTTGCGTTGTGGAATTTGAAGGGGTTTTTCGTTGATTCATATACCAGCAATCCGCTAGTCGTTGCACCGTCAATACTCTGGGCAGCCGCTTATGCGACGGCATACTTCCGTTCGGCCCGTGTCCCTCGACCACCCGATCATCTCGACAGTGGCCTCTCGGAAGACCTGGGCGGCGAGGATTCGCTGGCCGAGTAAGAAGCTACAAAAGCAGCAGCATTCGGACGCCGGAGGCTCGAAAGGGTCTCCGGCGTTTTTGTTTGCCGAGGCCTCGCCCGGCCGGACTATAATGCAGGCCATGAGACGTGTCCTGTGTACGCTTCTGTTGCTCGGCTTCGGCGCCCCGGCCCATTTGGCGCCGCAAACTGCCTCATCCCACGCCTCGGGAGATCATCCTTTTCACTGGCCAAATGGCAAGCGAGTGGCGGTGACCCTTTCCTTCGATGACGCCCGCGACAGCCAGATGGATGTCGGCTTGGCGCTGTTCGACCGCTACCATGCAAAAGTGACCTTTTATGTAAACCCGCCGAACATGAAAAGGCGCCTGGACGCGTGGAAAGACGCGGCGGCGAAAGGCTATGAAATCGGTAATCACACCATGTCTCATCCCTGCACGGGCAACTACGCGTGGGTCGGGAAGAACGATCTTGAAGACTACACGATGGCCAAGATGGAGCAGGAAATCGACGAGGCCAACGCCGAAACCCAGCGTCTGCTGGGCGTAAAGCCGTCAACGTTTGCTTATCCGTGCGGCCAGAAATTCATCGGCAGGGGCACGGGGACTCAGAGTTACGTGCCGCTCGTCGCCAGGAAGTTTCGGGTCGGACGGGGGTTTCGGGATGAGGCTGCCAACGGTCCCATGTTCTGTGATTTCGCGCAGGTGCTCTCGCCGCAATGTGACGGAATGAGCTTTGATGACATGAAAAAATGGGTACTCGTCGCTGCAGAGAACGGTGGGTGGCTGGTTTTCACCGGCCACGAGATCGGCAAGCCTGGATACCAGATCACCGACGCCTCCGTTTTGGATCAGTTTCTGCAGTATGCAGGTGATCCGGCCAATGGCGTCTGGCTGGATACCGTGGACGCTATCGCCCGATACATTCAGCAGCAGCGGGACCATGCGCCATCTCCAGGCGGATTGTAACCGGCGGGTCTAGCGCCGGAGGCTCGAAATGGTCTCAACTCCTTTTGCGCTACCATGGAGTTGCGGCGATGGAGTTCGCCATAACCGCCCGCGGGCTGATGACTCCTACCCAAAATCTGTTGGTTGGAGTCAGCCTTGCAAACTATATTCTGGATCTCACTGGGCGCAATCGTAGGAGCAAACCTCCGGTATTTCGTCGCACAGTACGTCGCCAGGCTACTGTCGCCGGAATTTCCTTACGGCACCCTGGTGATCAACATCACCGGCAGTTTCGTACTGGGATTCTTCCTGGTTTGGACCACCGAACGCGTGTTGGCCGATCCGCATTGGCGGCTTCTGATCGCTGTTGGCTTCTGCGGCGGATATACTACCTATTCGAGCTACGCGTTCGAAACCTTCGCGCTGATGGAGCAGGGCCAATGGCTTGCTTCGATCCTGAACATCGCTGCGTCGAACCTGCTTGCCTTGATGGCCGTTGTTCTGGGAGCGGTCCTGGCGCGCAGCCTGTAGGAGTTTGACGGACATGAAGACCGCGGTACAGGTCACTATTTATTTGAACGAGTCCGACAAGTGGCACAAGAAGCCGCTACATTCCGAAATTCTTCAGATGCTCCGTGCCGAGTCTGTCGCCGGCGCGAGCGCCTTTCACGCGGTAGCCGGATTCAACGGCCGGAATCACGTCCATACGTCACACTTGGTGGACGCCGGCGGCAATCTGCCGGTGGTGATTATTTTCGTTGACTTCGAGGAACACGTGAATCGCGTGCTTCCCAAGCTCTGTGAGATGGCCCCGCACCGTCTGATTGTTCGTGAAAACGTCGTGATCGAGCAGGGGAGCCTGGATTAGCCCTGGGCTTACCGCATCACCCCGAGATGTACACCGCTGTCCACGGTGATGATCTCGCCGGTAACCTTATCCGCGCCTTCCAGCAGCCAGACCACCGCATCGGCGACGTCTTCCGGCACCACGGTAGCCTTCAGCGGCGTGATGGCCTCGTAGTTCTTCTTCTTGGCCTCGTACTCGGAGCCCAGTCCGGATTTCAGCCACCGTGTCTCCACGAAGCCAGGGCAGACCGCGTTGACGCGAATCGCCGGGCCCAGAGCGCGCGCGAGCGAAAGTGTCATCGTATTTAGTGCACCTTTTGACGCGGCGTACGCAACCGAAGATCCCATGCCCATGATGCCCGCGATGGATGAGACGTTGACGATCGCGCCTCCACCTTGCTTTTGCATCGCGGGAGCCACGGCGCGGACCATTTGGAAAGCGCCGATCACGTTGACGCCGAAGATGCGCTGAAAGTCGGCCGCCTGGAGCGCGTCGAGGTCGTCATGGCGCGCAAACTTGGTGGTGCCGGCGTTGTTTACCAGCGCGTCGATGCGGCCCCATTTTTCTTTCGCGGCCCCGGCGAGCCGCCGGCAGTCCTCATCGCAAGAGACATCGGCCTGCACAATAATGGTCTGTCCGCCTTTCAGCTCGCAAGCCGCCGCCACTTCGCGCGCTTCCCGCTCGCTCTTGGTGTAGTTGATCGCCACGTGCGCGCCCTTCGAAGCCAGCTGCTCCGCGCACGCCGCCCCAATGCCGGCCGCGGAACCGGTGACAATGCAGACAGCCTGAATGAGGATCATGTCAAGAGGTACTACTTGGGCCAGATCCGTGCGATCTCGATCTCCAGGCCTGGGAATGCGCGCGCGGATATGGTTCCGTCAGAGATGATTTCGGGATCGCGATACACGCCGTCCGCTAGCCGGTAGATTTCCACGGCGCGCTTGAAGGGGTCAACAATCCAATACTCGCCTATGCCGGCCAACGCGTAGTCGTCCAGCTTCTCGGTGCGCTCAACATTGCCGCGGGGAGTAGATAGGATTTCGATGACGAGGTCCGGCGGTTCGCCGGCTTCGAAATAGCGGCGCGGCCGATGGCGGGAAACAATGAGGTCCGGCGTGCGGGTCTGGATCTCGCCGAGCGGGCTCGGTTCACGCGGAATAAACACGCTCACCGCAGGAACGACAAAGCCGTAATCCAGCTTCTCGATTTTTTCATCCAGGAGCCGGTTGAGCTTGGCACTCACTATCTGATGCGGAATTTCCGGCGGTGGCACGAGTACCGCCCTCCCTTCGACCACCTCCCAACGCCCCTCATCGGGAAGGCGCTCGAAATCCGCTCGGGTCAGCACCAGCAGGTCCTGCATCGTGGCGATCACTTTCCTATTCTAGCTCCGGGTTCGCGGGCTTTCTGCCGGCTGAAGGACTGCTCCCAGAACATCCCTGGCTTCCGCTTCGCAGTCACGCGGCACTTGGATCTCGACCCACTAGTACAGAAGCGGATCGACGCCCGCCACCAGCGTGGCGATCTCGCCCAGGACGACAAACGGAATCTCCGACTCCTCCAGCAGCCCCTTCGCCATAGCGAGCTGGATCTGATCGTTAGTTACGAAAACGATGACCGGGTCAAGAGAAGGATCGAAACGGCTGGGTGGCTCTGGCGGCGGTGGCCCAGCCAGTAACGGAACGTGGCAGTCGGAGCATTCCGTGAAACCTTCGCGGAACTCGGCCCTGCATTGTGGGCAATACACGAGAGGCCTCCGGCCCAATTGTACCGCCGCCACCGTAACCAAATCGCAATCTGTGCCACGCTACAATGACCTGACCGTGACTCCAACCACTCCCGCCGCCATTGGAGCCCGCCCGCGCAGGAGCATGGCACGGTGGCAGGCCCTCACCATCACGCTGCTGATCGCGGGCTATGCGGGCTATTATTTGTGCCGCTCGAATCTATCCGTCACGCTTCCCATGATCATTGCGGATATGGCGCGCAAGGGCGGCTCACCAGACGCGCTCCGCATCCGCTTCGGAACCATTGCGTCATTCGGCGTGCTGGCTTACGCCATCGGAAAGTTTCCTAGCGGCAGCCTGGCGGATTTCCTCGGGGGCAGGCGAAATTTCCTCGCCGGTATGGGACTCGCGGTGGTCTGCACTCTGCTGTTTGCGTCCGGCAGTTCGATGTCGATTTTCGCGCTGGCGTGGTTCTGCAACCGGCTGGTGCAGTCACTGGGCTGGGCGGGGATGGTCAAGATCACATCCAAATGGTTTTCCTACCGTCGCTACGGCACCGTGATGGGACTGGTCAGCCTGAGCTACCTTTTCGGCGACGCTCTCTCGCGGCGTTTCCTCGCGGCTTTGATCGCCTGGCACCTTGGCTGGCGCGCCGTTTTCGTGGTCTCGGCGGCGGTGCTGGGCGGGATCTTCGTCATCTGCGCGTTGCTCCTGCGCGAATCGCCCGCGCAAATCGGAGCGGCGGAGCCGCAGACGAATCCGGCAAACCTTTTCGGTAAAGAAGGCGAACGCCCGGCCCCGGAAAGCCTGAAGAAACTGCTGCGCCCGCTCCTGCGCAGTCAGATTTTTTGGATTGTGTGCGTGCTGTCGCTCGGTACCACGCTCGTGCGCGAAACCTTCGGCCTGTGGACCCCGACCTATTTCACGCAAGCGGCGGGACTCAGCACCGCCGAGGCCGCCGAGAAAAGCGCTCTGTTTCCGCTGCTGGGCGGCGTCTCGGTGCTCTTGTGCGGCTGGCTGAGTGACCGGCTGGGCGCGCGCGGCCGGGCTTCAGTGACCTTTTTTGGTCTGGCGATGAGTGGCGCCGTGCTCTTGTGGCTGGGGCTGGGATCGTTCGCGGGATCGCGCACCTGGCCTGTGATCCTGGTGAGCCTGGTTGCTTTCCTGATCATTGGGCCCTACTCGTTTCTGGCGGGGGCCATCGCCCTCGACTTCGGCGGTAAGCAGGGGGCCTCCACCGCTTCCGGCGTCATTGACGGCGTTGGGTATCTCGGTGGGGTGCTGTCGGGCGATGCGGTGGCACGCGTTTCGGTTCGGTTTGGCTGGGGTGGAGTTTTCGTAGCGCTGGCGGTGGTGGCGTTTCTCACCGCCGGCGCCGCTGCCGTCTTTTGGATTCGTGAGGCGCGGCCCGAGTCCTAGCCTACTTCTGCAGCGACTCGATATATTTCGACAGGTTCGAGATACGCAGCTTCACGATGGAATCGTTGCCCGGCGAGAGCGAGTGGAAAACGGGTCCCCAAAGCGGCATTTCGGAACTGCCGTGTGCGTGAATTTCATCGGCGCCTTCAAGGACGTGTACAACTCGGCCCGTCGGAAACTTGCCACCGCTCTTCTGTGTCAGCGTGGTTAGATCAGCGGGCGGTGTCTTCAGCGCTTCCGCCGCCGGACCGGCGCCCTTGCCGTCCATCCCGTGGCAGGCGGCGCAGTAAGCTTTGAACATTTCCGCACCAGAATCCGCGCGGGTCGAGCTAACGGGGACTTTCTTGACTTCCTTTGTCGATTGCCCGACGGCGAAGAGTGCGCATCCCGTGGTCACCAGGAACAAAACAACTGGCGTCTTCATTCTGATCTCCTTTTGGCTGCGATTCGAGAAACCACGGTGCAAAGCGCGTACCGTAAAGATAAGCATTTTATATTCAACAACTTAGGATGGATAGCCAGGCTCGCACAGCGCGATGTGACGCACCGAGCCTGATGAGGATCTGGGTATATTCCCTCAGTAGCCTTACGTCGTGGAACATCTTTTGCTCAGAAAATTTGCGTAGAATCTTATCGGAGGACGTTGCGATGTTGCTCGTACCGCGCTCTTCTTCCATCGACAGGTGGTTACTCCAGAGAATTCTCAGCGCCACGGGAAACCCGCCCATACGACTCGCAATAAAAGGCGGGGCATCCATTTCACCAACTAACGCGCAGCCGGTAGGAACGCTTCTCTTCCAAGATCGGGTCGCGCTCCTAAGAACGATTCTTCAGCCTGAAATCGGATTCGGTGACGAATACGCCGATGGCAAGATGGCAGTGGAGGGCGATCTCGTCACACTGCTCGAAGCAGCGTACAATTCGTGGCCCGGCCCGGCAGCCTGGGGCTGGCTCACAAGGTTTAAGTCGAGCTGGGTCGAACGATTCAAGGCTAACAGCCCGCGGCGTTCCCGCACGAACGTGCACCATCACTACGATCTGACGACAGATTTCTACAAACGATGGCTGGACCGGCAGTTGCTGTACACATGCGCGTATTTTCCAACTCCGACGGCCACGCTTGAAGAAGCGCAAACGGCCAAGATGGATCATGTGTGCCGCAAATTGCAACTCCAGCCTGGCGAAACGGTGGCCGAAGCCGGTTGCGGGTGGGGCGCGCTGGCGCTGCACATGGCGAAGCACTACGGAGTGCGCGTGAAAGCCTTCAATCTGTCGCACGAGCAGATCGTCCACGCGCGCCAGCAAGCCCGGCAACAGGGACTGGACGACAAGGTGGAATTCATTGAGGATGACTATCGCAACATGTCCGGGCGGTTCGACGTTTTCGCGTCGATTGGCATGCTGGAACACGTGGGAATCCGGAAATACACGGAACTGGGCAGAGTCATCCACCGCACTCTGGGCAAGTCCGGGCGAGGCATTCTGCATTTCATCGGCCGCAATTTTTCCGCGCCGCTGAGTCCCTGGATCACGAAGCGAATCTTTCCGGGCGCGTACGCTCCCACTTTGCGGGAAGCCATGACGGTCCTCGAGCCGTGGGATTTCTCGGTTTGCGATGTCGAGAACCTGCGCCTGCACTATGCCAAGACGCTGGGGCACTGGCTGGAACGATTCGACCGGTCCGCACCCCAAATCTCGTCGATGTTCGATGGCAGCTTTGTGCGTGCCTGGCGGCTGTACCTCGCGGGGTCGCTGGTAGCCTTTCGAGTCGGCACACTGCAATTGTTCCAGATTGTTTTTGTGGGGCCGGAATCGACGCACATTCCCTGGACGCGCGCGCATCTATACGAAGTTCAGCAGCAACAAGGACCGACATGGATGCATGCGATGTCCTGATTGTGGGAGGTGGCCCGGCCGGCGCTTCCTGCGCCTGGAACCTCCAAGATTCCGGGTTGCGAGTCGCAATCCTGGATAAGGCGGCTTTCCCTCGCGATAAAGTCTGCGGCGGCTGGATCACGCTACCGGTGCTGGACGAACTTAAAATCCAGCCTGACGAGTATGCTCGAGGACGCGTTTTGCAACCCATCACAGGATTCCGCGTTGGTTCGATGGGCGGCCGCGAATTGGAAACACATTACCGTGCCCCGGTCAGTTACGGGATCCGCCGGTGCGAGTTTGACGACTACCTGCTCAGGCGCTCGGGCGCACGGCTACTGTTGGGGCGGACTTTCACGCGTTTGGAACGTTCGCGCGGAGAGTGGATTGTCAATGGTGAAATTCGGACACCGATGCTCGTGGGGGCGGGTGGCACGTTCTGCCCGGTAGCGCGGTTTTTGGGAGCCAAGGTCAATCGGGAAACCGTGGTGGCGGCGCGGGAGGTCGAGTTCGCCATGGATTCGCGCCAGGCCGCGGCGTGCGCTGTGCGCGCGGAGATTCCGGAGCTTTACTTCTGCCCCGATATGAAAGGGTACGGCTGGTGTTTTCGCAAAGAGAACGTGCTCAACATCGGGCTGGGCAGAATGGATGCGCACGGGCTGGCGGGGCATGTCGAGGGCTTCCTGAAGTATTTGCGGGAGCGCGAGAGACTTCGCATCGAGCCGATCCCGCCCATGCACGGCCATGCCTATCTGCTGTATGGCAGGACGCCGCGCAACCTGGTTGACGAAGGGGTGGTGCTGATCGGAGACGCCGCGGGGCTGGCATACGCGCAGAGCGGGGAAGGGATTCGCCCCGCGATTGAATCAGGCCTAATGGCGGCGCGAGCGATCGGCGCGGCGCAAGGGATCTTCAGCCCGGAACGGTTGGAACTTTACCGCGATCTGTTGTTGAAGCGATTCGGAAAGACAGAGTCACACTGGGCTACGCGCATCGGCAGTCACTTGCCCACAGCAGCGATCACATTTCTGGCGCGGCGATTGCTAACCGCGGAGTGGTTCACGCGCGGGGTGGTGCTTGACCGGTGGTTCTTGCATCGGGAGGAAGCGGCGCTGGGAGTGTGAGAGCGAGGAAGAATGGCCTTACTGACGCCACTCCTGCGGCCTCTCGCGCCTTGTTGATTTGATTCGCGAGGGCGTCCTCGTGTCCGAGCTCTTTCAGCGAGCTGAGTTGCGCCTCAACCCAGTCCCTCAGTTGGTGCTTGGCGACCGTCAGTTCGGGACGTGCCCCGGAGGTCTCGATGGTTGCCTCAGCGGCGTGCGCGTGCAGAGTTACCAACGTCGCATCTAGCGCATGCAATTGCGGGTCTTGAGCGAACGCGGCGCCTACCATCCACAGCGGCACAAGCAATGAGGTGAACCGCATGGACTCGATTTTACCGCGCGGGCGATTCCCATGAGACTTTCGAACTCAGAGTACAAGGTCCCAGGGGCTCGGAAAGCCGCGAAATATTCCATGGTGGTCAACGGCGTTGGCGAATTCAGAGAAGGCCATATTGCCGATTGATAGATTATTCTCGATGCTCTGAATCGCAGATGGGACGGCACGGAAACTGCGGCCCCGATCTGCACTCAAGTCGATGACGAGAAGCGGGAAATCCGGATGGGTCATTCCGGTACTGTCCGCGACAATAAGGAACGAGTGATTGTAGTCGCCGGGCACACGTGCCAGGAGATCTTCCTGACTACAATTCCGAAAAGCAGCGTCCTCAAGTCGCTCCACCAACGCGTGGAGCGTATCACCGGGCACAGGAACGGGCGTGCGTATCAGCCTCCAGATGGTCTTCCAGACTTGCTGATTCTCAAAATCAGTGCGGATCACGAGAGGATGCGCAGTTTTTGGAAGTAGCTCCACGTTCGCAGATGGCATCGCGGGAGACCTACCGCAGCGTCACAGTCTTTCCCGTTTGTGCCGATTCGCGGGCGGCGTCGAGGATCTCGGTCACGATCATGTTGTTTTCGAGCGAAGAGAGGCCGTAGGGCTTGAATTGGCCGCGGGTCACGCCAACCAAATACGAAATGGAATCGCGCTCCTCGGGCTTACGCTGAGCGGGCTTGCGCGTTTCCTCGGTGTCCTCTCCAGGCAGGCGGACGTGCAGGCCGTCACCGCCGGTGGCGATGGCGTATCCGTGTTCGCCATAAACTTCAAAATCCTTGCGGTTGAAGGGCCAGTTCCAGGACGCTTGAATGATGCCCTGCGCCTTTGGGTATTCCACCAGAACAGTGGCTTCGTCGTCGACGTGCGCGTAGATCGCAGGCTTGTCGGTCTGCACGATAGCGGTCACCTTGAGGGGACGCTGGTTGTCCATCATCCATGTCATCAGATTGGCGCCGTAGCATCCGAAATCGAAGAGCGCACCGGCACCGTTCTTGACCGGGTCGCTCAACCATGCGAAAAACTCGGGCTGGACGTGAATCTCCTTCGGCCCCTCGTGTCCATCCATGGCCACCATTTTGCGGATGTCGCCGGCGGCTTTGAGTTCGTGAATCAGATTCCAGATTTCGCCGTGGCTGGGGTACCAAGTCGTCTCGTAATTGACGATCACCGCAATCTGATACCGCTTGGCGGCCGCTTCGATGGCGTGCGCCTGCTTCATATCGACCGCCAGCGGCTTTTCCATCATGACGGGAATGTGGTGCGGGGCGATAGCTTCGACAATGGCGGCGTGCGAGTAGGTATCGCTGAAAATAGCAACCGCTTCGGGCTTGACCGCATCCAGCATCTTGGGCAAGTCAGTGAATAGTGCGCTATCCGGGAATTGGTTCGCCTTGCCGTATTTGGCGAGCAGCGCGGAGTCGGGATCGTAAACGCCGACGATCTGGATGTCGCTCGTGCGCTTGGCCGCGTTGCTCAGGAATCCGGAAACATGACCATGATTCAAGCCCGCGATAGCCAGGCGCACGGGAGCTTGGGCGTGCACCAAGACAGCCGTCGCAACGGCTCCTAGGAACAAAATTCGCATGATGGATCAAATGATAGCAGAGCAGGAGTGGCTGGCCCGGGCGTTGCGCTAGTTCTGGGTTGATCGATGGCGCGGAACGTCGATGGAGGGATGTAGCGCAGGGACACGCGCCGTTTGCGGGTACCTGCGGCTGTGAGGTAGGCACCTGAGAAAAGCCGCGGGTATCCCGCCAACAACGCGTTAGCCCCGCGCTACAGGAATGGGTGGTTCATTCGAAACAATTTCGCCAGTGAAAAGACCGCCGCCAAGATCAACGTACTTTTAGCGCACTACCGGCCCGGGCGTTGCGTATTGGTGGCGCGGTTCGGGTCGTCACGTTTAGAAAAAGCCGCGGGTATCCCGCCAACCCCGCGGTATCCCCGCGCTACAGCTTATACGGCGCGCGATATTCGTATTGCAGGAACTCGTTGGCCTGGGGGTTGTTGGTGAAGCGCTCGACTTCCCCGTCCCAGGTCAGGTAACTGCCGGTTTTGTGGGCGATGTTGCCGATGAGCGACGGCACAGTAGATAAGTGGCCGATCAGCACGTCAGCATTGCACTTTGCGCGGCTCTTGATGCAATCCAGAAAATTGCGGGCGTGGCCCGTGGTGTCGTAGGTGACGGGTACTTGGACGCTCTTCGGTTCGATGACGGTTTTCAGGGATTTGGACACGCGCTCGCCGCCGGCACGATTGGTTGGATTGCCGTAGCCTTTAGCCTGATCGTAACCCTCGTAGGCATCGCCGATTTTCTCGGGCACCACTTCCCAACTCTCGTAGCGGATGTACAAAGTTCCCTTGGTGCCACGCAGTTCGATCTCCGAGTTTTTCGCATTGGATGGCGCGGCGTTGGCGTTGTACTGCTCGAAGACAACTAGCGTCGGCCCGCCGAACTCCCACAGCACTTCGAGAGTGTCGGGGATCTCACGATTGTCGTGAATACCCGCGTATTTTCCGCCGATGGCCGTCACGCTGCGCGGTGAATCCTGCCCCAGGCACCAGCGAATCACGTCTACATAGTGGACGCCGAAATTCGTGAGCTGGCCGCCAGAGTAATTGTAGAACCAGCGGAAATTGTAGTAGGCGCGATTCGAGTTGTAGGGCACCTTGGGCGCGGGACCCAGCCAGTGATCCCACTCCCACTCGCTTGGCGCGGGGCCATCCGAAGCCGGACCGAGACCGTTCGGCCATTCGTTGTGAATATGGAAACAGCGGGCAACGGTGACGTGGCCGATGCCGCCGGAGCGAACGAATTCGGCGGCCTGTTGATAAGTTCTCCAGGAGCGGCGATTGGTCCCGACTTGCGTGACGCGCTTGGTGCGCTCCACCGTTTGCACCATTTTGCGGCCTTCCACCACCGTCAAGCTGAGCGGCTTCTCGACATACACGTCCTTACCGGCGTTGCAGGCATCGATGAACATCAGGGCGTGCCAGTGATCGGGCGTAGCGATGACCACGGCATCGACGTCTTTGTTTTCGAGGAGCTGCTTGTACTCTTTGTACCGCGTGGGTGTGGCGCGGGACTTTTTCACGGCGAGATCCAGATAGTCGTCGCGGAGATCGCAGACGGCTGCGGTGTGGCAGTCGCCGTGTTCGAGGAACGCATCGTGGACCTGATCGCCGCGGTTGCCCAGGCCAATGTAGCCCACACGCACGCGGTCGTTCGCGCCGAGAATTCGGGAATAGCTGAGCGCCGTGGCGAGGCTGGCGCCTCGGGCAAAATCGCGGCGGGTCAGATGGTTCATGGGGCCTCCTGTTCACTAGAAGACTATCAAACTGGGGTCGCAGGAGGATCAGGCACGTAATTCCGTCATCCTGCACATCGTCAGCGCCGAATCCGTTGAAGATGACGTGCAGCCTGCGCTGGCCGCTCGAACCAGGCTATCGCGCAGAGGCAAAACATTCGGCACAATCCGGCGAAGAGTGGGTATTCTAGAGTGATGCCTGTCGAGCAGCAGAAGACTCCCTCTAAGCAGGACGCGGTTCTCAGGCCGGCGACGCTCAGGCGGGAATTGCTGCTCCTGTTTCTAATGGTCCTTTCGGTTTTCGTGATGACCTCAGCAGGGTTCGATACCTCGGAAGCCAGATACCACTACATGGTTGCGCGGCAGATCGTGACACACGGCTCGCTTAGCTTCAGCGACCCGCCGAAGGGGATTTTTACGGTAGGTCCTAACGGTCGTACCTACGCTTCTCATGAAATCGGGAATACAATCTTTCTCATTCCGGTCGCGGTTTTCAACCTCGGGCTGGAAAAGGCACTCGCGCCTAGATTGGACAGCCGAAGGCTTGACTATGTTACTGGATTCTTTGTGGCCTTGGTACCGGCGGTTTACTGCGCAATAACAACGGTGCTGCTGTATGCGCTGCTTCGTGTAGTATTTGACAAATCGCTGACGACGGCTTTGGCCGCCTCTCTTGCCTTCACATTCTGTACTTTTGTTTGGACCTACTCACGAAACCTGTTCGACGGCGTCTTATGCATGGCTCTGCTGACAGGGGCGATGCTGGCCATGATGCAGTTTCGAAGGACGGCCAGTACCCGCCTCTTTCTGCTCGCCCTCACATTGCTTGGCTGTGGCGTGATCACCCGGCTATCCATGGTGCTAGCGCTAGTTGCCTTTTGGGTGTATGTCACGATTCTCTTCTGGCGGGATCGTACGCGGATGATCCGCCTTGTACTCCTGGGAGGGGCGGTGCTTCTCCCGTTCGCGGCTTGGCAGGCTTATTACAACCTTCTTCGGACCGGCAACTGGCTTCTATCGCCGGTACAGACGGCTCAGTATCCGGCTAATGCGTTGACGGGTAATCTCGCGCTGGGGCTGGCATATATGTTATTCAGCCCGGGTAAAAGTGTCTTCGTGTACTTTCCGCTTGCGGTGTTGTCGGTGCTTTGCTTCCGCCGATTCCGAACTGCCTACCGGCCGGAAGCGGTCTTCGTGGCCGTGCTCTCGGGATTGTGGCTGCTCCTCCACGCCAAGCTTGCCGCGTTCACGTTGGCTTGGGGGCCAAAATATCTCATAACAATTGCGCCAGTCCTTGCTTTGCCTGCGTGCGTCGTTTGGGAATCGATGACTGAAAATTTTATCCGCCGCAGTATTCTCTCATTTGCACTCGCCTGGGGCTTTGTACTTTCGGCATCGTCGATTATTGGAAACTGGTTCTTTCGCGTGCAACTTGCCTCTGTGCAGGGAAGAGATCGAGACATGGTGTGGTCGCTGAGCGGCGGGCAAGCGCTGGATATGATTACGGGCGCCGCATCGAACTTTCGGAACATTATCCTGCACCAACCGGGCCCCACCATTCCAGATCTTTCCCCGGCGAACCGATACGCTTCGAACACGGTCAACGTATGGTTCAATTCGGCCGCCTACAATGGGGCTCCGCGGGTGCTACTTGCTGGCATAGCACTAGTGCTGGTGATGGTTGCGGCATATTGTCTGGTTACTTTCCGTCAACTGATCGTCCGAAACCGTCGCACGGAACAGCACGAAGTTGCGTAGATTATAAGCGCAATCATCAGACCTGTATTACTACCGGACTTCCGTCTGTCGAAGCCGGGAAATGCTTCGTGGAGCAGGCCGCGACAAAGAATCTCCGGGGAATCTGCTATCAAACTCGGTCACAGCAGGATCAATCCGCGGCGCATCCCGGTGGCGACGGCTTCGGCGCGGCTGGAGACGTTGAGTTTGGTAAAGATCGAAGTGATATGAAATTTCACGGTGTGCTCGGAGATGCCGAGCTTCCACGCAATGTTTTTGTTTGCGAGTCCCTCGGCGAGCATGCGCAGGACCTCTATTTCGCGCGGAGTGAGGAAAGCGTCCGCGGTCGCCGGCGTTTGCGGCGCCGGCCCGGCGATGGACATTGAAGCCAGCAGATCGGGATGCAGGACGATGAGTCCTTCCACCACGGCGGCGATAGCGGCCAGGATTTCCGCAGCGGCTGCGTCGAGCGGTAGCACCGCGCGAGGTCCGGAGTGAGGGGACGCGAGGATCGTGGCGGCGTCCTCGCGGCCGGTCAGCAGGACGAAGATGGGTCCGGAGGCGAGGAGCGGCTCGATCGCGTCCTCCATTGCGCCGCGATTCTCCAATAACACGACGTCGGGTTGCAGTTCGCGGATGCGCTCCGCAAGAGCAGCCGGATCCGCGCTGCCGGCGAGCGAGAATGCCGGAGATTGCGCGATGACAGCCTCCAGACCAGCTCGTGCGACAGCCGTCTCGGCGGCGACCAGGATGCGCACTACCCCACGTCCGCTCCCGCCGGTTGCGGTTCGAAATCCACTTCGCACGTCGCGGGCCGGCCACCGCGCAAAACATCGAGAACCAAGCTTTCGTCCGCGGCATCGAGTGCCAACGCCAGATCGAACGGCGCTTCAAATGGCCGGCCGCCGGCTCCGGTCAGGACGTCGCCGATCCGTAATCCGGCGTGCTGTGCAGGGCCGTCCGCATCGATCTCTAGAATCAGTAGACCGAATTGCGGAACAGTGACCGGTTGCACAGTGACACCCAAGCGGCGAGCCGCTTTGCCACGCCGCGCCACAAAACGCGCGACGATGTTGCTCGGAATGGCGAGCGCCAGTCGGCTCACGACCATGGTGTTGATGCCGATCACACGGCCCTGCGCATCGGCCAGCGGACCGCCGGAGTTGCCGGGCGCAAGCCGCACGTCAGACTGAATCCATCGCCGCGTTTCGCCCGCGTGGACAATGCCCACGGTCACGGTTCCTGGCTGCCCGTAAGGGCTTCCCACCGCCAGCACCAGTTCGCCCACGCGCAGCGAATCGGAATCGGCGGTGGTTGCCGCGGGGAGATCTTTGGCGCCGGTATCGAGCAGGGCCAGGTCGAGTTGAGGATCGTGTGCCGCAATCGTGGCACTGAGCCGGTGCCCGCCGGCAAGTGTGATCTTGGCGCCGGATCGCCGCACGACGTGCGCATTCGTGACAATAACGCCATCCGCGCTCCAAATTACGCCGGAACCGCCGCCGCGTCCGACGCCTTCCACCTGCACCGTGAACTGCCGCACGCGCTCGGCAGTTTGCGATAAGCCTTCCGCAAGCAATGCCGGCATGTCACCTCTCTCCTTTCGGGCGCTCGCCCACGGTGATTTCGATTTCCTTGTTTTCGCCGCCACGAACAATGGATGCCTTCAATTTATTGTCGACGCTCGCCGGGCCCAGGTTGGCATGTACGTCGTCGGTGTCGGTCACCGGTGCGCCGTTCAATTGCAGCAGCACATCTCCGATGAGCAGGCCCGCGCGGCCTGCGGGACCGTCGGTCTGCACGTCGATCACTATAACGCCACTGCGCCCGTCGGGAAGCCGCACAGGATGCATGCCGAGGCCCAAATACCCACGCGCGACTCGCCCTTTTTCCAACAGATCCTGAACAACGCGATTCACGGTGGAAATGGGAATCGCCACCGGCATCACGCGGGAAAGGCCGGAGGTATTGATGCCGAGCACGCGGCCTTCGACGTCCACCAGCGGCCCGCCGGAAAAGCCGGGATAGAGGGCGACGTCGAGACGCACGAGCTGGTCCACATGGCCGGAGCGCCAGGTTCTCCAGGCGCCGCTCAGCCCGCTGATCACGCCGAGGCTGGCGTTCACGCCGCGCTCGCTCGAGCGCCCAAGGGCGATGACGACGTGGCCGGGTTTCAGACTGGCGCCGTCGCCTAGTTCAGCCGCGCCCGCATCGCCTGCTTCCAGCTTCAGAACAGCGAGATCGGTGCCGGCATCTTTTCCCGCGAGGGTTGCAGCCACGTTGCGGCCGTCGGGCAAGGTGACGGTGATTTCCTCTTCCCGCTTGAGCGCGTGTTCCGCGGTGACCACTACATTCGCCCGCCACAACACACCGCTCGAGGGCATGTGCTGGCGGCCATGGACGGCGACCACGGCGCGCCCGCCGCGCTCCACTGCCGCGGCAAGATCATTCGATAAAGCAGATAGCGTACTCATGCCTTTAGCGTGCCCCAAAACCGGCCTTGCAGGGAACTCCACAAACGGGCAGGAGCCGGCCTGGAAGATCGGCCAGGTGAGGGCTGCGCGCTTTCCGTCGGTGCTTGTATTCAACGTTAATGCTGGCTTACTATCGCTTATAGTGGATTAGATTACCCGCGGCGGTTCCACCCATCTGGCGATCTACCGCTGCCCGCAACCCCCCAGTGGCCCGGTGTCCCCAGCCGGAGCGCTGTGACGATTACAGTTTTGGAGCAAACCCGTGTCCTCTGAACTTCGAAGCCCAACCGGTCAGGATATTCGTGAATTCTACGATTCGCAGACCCGTCGAAAGTTGCGCGACTTCATTGACGGCAATGACCGCGTGGAGGCGGCGTGGCTGATGCTGACGGAATGGTTGCCCACTCCGTGCAATTCGGTTCTCGAAGTCGGATGCGGCATCGGTTTTGTCAGTTGGCGAATCGCGAGCATCATTCCTCACGCGAAGGTCCTCGGCCTTGACGTGAGTCCCAAGAGTGTTGAGATCGCCACGCGGCTGTTCAAACGGCCGAATCTAACCTTCAAGGAGCAGTTGCTGCTGCCTGGATCGCTTGGCGAACGCTTTGATTGCGTCTTGCTGATGGATGTGTACGAACACATCGAGCCCGCCGCTCGCGGCAATCTGCATGCCGCCGTCGGCGAGGTATTGTCCGACACGGGCCGCGTCGTTCTTAGTTTCCCCTCGCCATGGATGCTGGCCTGGCAACGTCTCCATCAACCTGAGGAAATTCAGCCGATCGATGAACAGATCACATGGAGGGAAATCGGCCGATTCGCCGCTGATATCGGGCGCGAGGTGCTGTGCTTGAAGAGTGTGAATGTCTGGCACGTGGGCGACTACTGCCACGCCGTACTGGGCAGGATTGAATTCCCAACCCCCTTGCCAAGAGCACGCTCCTCTTCGAGATCACTGAAAGCTCGCGTTTACAACCGCGTGCTGTCGAAGGTGACGCGAGATTCCGATCGTTCGCGGTCATCCCGCCGAGAACGACTTGCCATGGTGCGCCAAGCCTTCGGCGCGAAATATGACCCCAGTGATCCATCCCCTTTGGAATTGCCTGCGCGTCGAGACAGCTCCAATCCTGGCCAAAAATAGAGGTGTCCGGCAATAGCGTGCGAGCGCTGGCGCAGTTTCCGCTCCTGGTATAATGAACGGATTGCTGCCTACCAACGCCCCCGTGAGCACCGGTCTTACGACGGGGGCATTAGCTTGCGACTGAGCGTCCTTACCTCTGATATTCCAGAGAGCCGGCTCGACTAGATCAAATGGAAACCCCTAAGGCGGGCTTGACAGCCAAGATAGGTTCCGGAGCGTTCTGGTCAGCGCTATCCAGAGTCAGCGTCCAAGGTTTGTCCTTCATCAACACGGCTATTGTGGCTCGCAAGCTGGGCCCTGCCGCCTATGGCTTGATGAACCTAGCTCAGATCGCCATGGGCCTGATCACCCTTTTTCGGGAGATCGGCATCAGCAGCGCTGTTGTGCAGCGCCGGGATATTAACCATCAGTTCTTGAGCAGCCTGTTCTGGATGAATATGGGATTGGGTGGTGCGGCAAGTTTGGCTTGTTTTGGGTCTGCTCCTCTGTTTGCCATGTTCTTCAAGCAGCCGCAACTCATCGCCCTTCTTCAGGTTCTCTCGATTGGTTTTCTGTTGACCAACGTGACGGCGATACATGCGGGCCTGCTCACGCGAAGCATGTCTTTTCGCAAGCTGGCGATCATAGAGATCACATCGGCTGCATTGAGCCTCGGCGTGGCGATTGCGTTCGCCTACTCCGGCTTTGGAGTCTGGAGCCTGGTGGCCTCGTCGCTGGCCAACGCGGCAGTCAGTACCGTAGGTATATTCCTGATTGCGCAGTGGTGGCCGGGAATGTCCTTTGCCTGGAAGCACATTCGAAGCATCCTGTCGTTCGGCGCCGGACTTTCCGGATACAACTTAGTCAATTACTTTGCGCGAAATGCCGATAACATACTCATCGGTAAGTATCTGGGCACAACACCACTTGGCTTTTACCAGTTCGCCTACACCATCATGGTGTACCCGATTCAGAATGTCGCGCAACTTTTGGGGCGAGTACTGTTCCCAGCGTTGGCGGAGATGCAGAGTGATCACCCAAGGTTTTGCCAGGCCTATCTGCGGGCGTCCTGCGCGATTGCGTTTGTCAGCTTTCCGATGATGGCAGGAATTGCGGCCGTCGCGCAGCCGTTCGTAAGAGTCTGGCTCGGCCCGAAGTGGCTGCCCGTCGTTCTGCTCATTCAAATCCTCGCGCCGGTCGGCATGCTGCAGTCACTTGGCACTACGACCGGCCAAATTTTTATGGCTAAGGGGAGAACAGACATGATGTTCGCCTGGGGCTTGGCCGTCAGTCCTTTGATCGTGGGTGGCTTCTATATTGGGTTGCGCTGGGGGATCAACGGCGTTGCTATCTCGTACGTCCTCGTCATGGCACTGCTTGCCTATCCCTTGTTCCGCTTGCCGTTCGGATTGATCGGCCTGCCCGTGAGGACGTTCGCTAGGGCGCTGCTTCCCTATCTATTCACAACTGGAGTCATGTTTATTGTTGTTTACTTAGTGAGCCGAACCATGGAAAGCCATGCATTTCGGTCGCTCTCGATTCTCTCGGTGACGGTGCCAATCGGTATGGTGAGTTACTTGGGCGTAGCCGTCGCCCTCCGGTTATCGATTTTTGCGGAACTGGCCCCGATGCTTGGCCCACGCTTCAAAAGGTTTGCTAACATGGCTGATCGTCGCGCCTAATGGCCTGGCGTAGTGAGTTCGTTCGCATGAAGCAACCGCTCCCTTTGGTCACGGCTCAGTGTTTGACGCGCTTTGCTGAGCCGCGACCACAGGGAGCGGTACTAACGTTCTTGCCCCGACAGACCACTAGTGATCATGGCAACTCAGACGCTATCCTGTGCGGCGGACGCCGGAGCGCCAACTCTGGTTGTCAGGACTTAGTCGAAGCGTTTCTTAGTATCGTGTGCAGCCGGGAAATACTGTGCTCCATGGAGAAGTTATTTGCGATGTACGTTCTTCCGCATTCGCCGAGCTTTTGCGCGAGCGAAGGCTGACTGAACACCCGATGCAGGCAGTCAGCCATCGCTTCGACATCGAGCTCGCCGACCAGCAAGCCAGTTTCACCATCCAGCACGACGTCCTTGATACCCGCGTGCGCCGTTGCGACCACCGGTAATCCCGACGCGGATGCCTCGAGCACGGCGACAGGCGTTCCCTCGCTGTCCCCATCCAGAGCCCGTACGCTGTGTTGCACGAAAACGCGCGCAGTGCGCATGAGTGGCCCGATCTGTTCGTGCGATTGTCTCCCTACGAAACTGACGGCGTGCTGGGCGCCCATCGCCAAGGTCAGTTGTTTGCACATATTCAGCAGAGGACCCTCGCCCGCCATGACAAGCCGCGCATCAGGGATCTGACGTAGAACCTTTGCGAAGGCCAATATCGTCGCCCAGGGGGCCTTTTTCTCAATAAACCGGCCGACCGAGACGGCAATTGGCGGGTTCGCGCCCGGATCCGCCGCCGTGAAAACGGACGTGTCGACTCCGCACGGATTATAGTGAATCCGGTTGCTGGGCGCCCCCAGACGGGCCACCTGTTCGCGCATGTCTTCGGAAACCACCACGAACCCGGCGGCGAGACGGAACAACTGTTGATACGCGGCACGGTTCGCTTCCAAAATCTGATCGTGATACACGTCAAACCCATGGCAGTGGACGACGATCGGCACGCCTGCGGCGAGTGCACTCGATGCCACCATCACGCCCGTAGTCGCGTACTCCGCCAGTATGACGTCGACTTGGCACCGCTTCCACACGGCGGTTAGCCGTGCGTCAATCGTCCGATCAGCCCACCTGACCAATACTTCGGGTATTTGTGAAACACGGCGCGATGAGAGAAACGAAACCACCTTCGGGCCAATACGGCGGCCGTTGACCTCGATTCCGCCATGCACGCCGAAAACGGGTATGACGCGGCAAGGAAGACGGTTGATGTGGTCGCGAATGAACGTTTCGGAATACACTCCTTCCTGTGGAGCCACAACCGCGCATGTCAAGGTGGAACCTGAGAGATCAGACACGCGGACGGTTAGCCATCCGCCTGTATAGTCAAGTGATGGCGAAGCGTCGGCGGCCAGAAGCAGTGAGCGTACAACCGGAAAGCGCTCCGCAAAATGGGAATGCCGTGTAGCCGAAACAGAACCTTGCCCTCATGATATTGACGGCGTGAAATCAGCCCGAGTTCCAGGGCGCGCCCCCACCACCGGCTCGCGGTTGAGCGTTCCCCGTACTGAACCAATTGCTCGGCCGTCAGCAGAAACAATCGCGCCAATAGCTGTTCCCGTTTGTATGTTAACAAACCACTGTTCCGCAGCAGACCGCAAGCCTTGGCCGTCATATTCAGCCGGGCATGAACGGAGGCGGAGGACCTCAACGCCCAATTGCTCACACACTCCCGGTGGTTGCCTGTTATGCGGTGAAAGAAACGTGGTTGCGGAACGGCTGTGTGAGGCAGCTGTAGCACCAGCGCTCGCACGTGAAAATCCCAATCCTGTCCACAGGGCAGACTCTCGTCCCACGGGCCAACGGCTTTCAAGGCAGAACGGCGCCAGGTCGGTCCCGCCGTTTGCCAGGGAGGTGACCCCATCAGAAAGCGGTCGAGATGCTGGTCCTCACTAGGCACCACCCAAGGATCATCCATGTCGCCGGGTTGTACGTTGAAATGTTCGTGCGGAAAAACGATAAAAGCCAGGTCCGGCCTTTTTGCCATCTCAGCCGCCCTCGCTGCCAGGCAGCCAGGAGACAGCATGTCGTCGGAATCCAGAAAGACGATCAGGTCTGCTCGCGCATGGTCAACCCCTAGGTTCCTGCAGTGATTCGCTCCCGCAGGTGGGCTATCCCGCAGAATCAAACGCACCCGCTGATCATCGGCGATACCGGCTCGAATGCATTCCAACTCCGCGGGGGTGGAGCCGTCGTCAACGATGATTGCTTCCCAATCGGGAAGTGATTGACCCTGTAACGACTCGATCGCTGCCCGGCACAACTCCGCACGCCCCTTGTTGGGGATAACAACCGCTATAGGTGGCCGTGTCGGATCGGCTAATTTTGACGTGCTCACGACTCTTTCAGCCATGCTAACCCTAATTGTTTCAACACGACACTGGCGCGTTTGCCGTCAGCGCCGGAGGAATACAGTCCGACCCTGGAGTTCCTTCCGGTCTTAGCGAGTATACTACGCTTTTCCTTGTTCCTGCGCGACCGTGGCGGACGAAGATCTATGCAGCCTAGAACGACGCCTTTTCCATTCCACGACGTCCCAGTTTTTGGGGTTGCGCGGTAAAGTACTAGGCGTACTGGGTTTAGTGCTCAGCCGCCACGGCGGTCATGTCCATGCTAAACTTCCCATATCCTTGGAGGCGGACTAGTGGAGAGCGAGACATCGATAGACCTTGAGAATCGGATTGTCGACGTGGTACAGGCGCTGTTTCAGCTGCCACCTTCGCTTGCGACTTCGGAATTGCGATTGGGGGGCGTACGTGGCTGGGATTCGTTGGGGCACATGCTCCTGGTCAACAAACTAGAAACGGAATTTGGGATTACATTTCCGACGTACATGCTACCCGAGCTGATTGATATCAAAGGCATTGCCCTGGCTATCGACAGTGTAGGGGGGCCGCTAAAGTGATGGCGGAAAGCGCCCCGCTCCCCGTACAGATTCCGCCGGAGCTGCGCGAGGAGTTCCTGAAGAAACTCGCGTACGTTTCAGAGTCGGCGTCTTCGTACGAGCTGGATCACGAGCGGAACCAGGTTCGGTTCCGTCTCGCGACAGGACGGGAGAGTGAGGCGGCGCTGGTATCGGAGCGTATTGCCACGGTCGCCCAGAAACTATGCTCGCAGCCGACGGGAACCAGCAAGCTACTACTCAGCCGAAAAAGCGAGGTGGAGCCACGATTTACACAGGATCCACATCCACCCCTTTTGGAATCCGGAGAGCTGATTTCTTACGGGCAGGGCCGATGGGGTTTGGGTCCCCGCATGGTGACTCTGCTCGAATACTTCGACCGTAAGCTGACCGAGGCTTTGCGGCCTTTCGGGCCGGCACCGTACAGGTTTCCTTCCCTTGTTGGAGCGGGTGTAATGGATCGCTGCCGCTATATTCGCTCGTTCGCCGCGACCCTGACGCTGACCTCACACGTGCGGGAGGACCTGGATGCGATCCAGCGATTTAGCAGAGGTGCTCAGTGGGATGGAGAGCGTCTTTCCTACCCGGCGGACAGTGTGTCAGGCGTCGAATGCCTGCTTTCGTCCGCGGTATGTTTCCACTACTATGCGGCGCTGGCGGATGCCAAGTTGGCCGAGCCGCGCACCATCACAGCGGTCGGCAAGTGTTTCCGTTATGAGTCAAAAAACCTGACCGGGTTGGAGCGACTCTGGGACTTCACCATGCGAGAGGTGGTTTTTGTGGGGGCCGGGGAGTGGGTTCTGGCGCAACGTCAACACGCGGTCCCTCTGGTAACGGCGCTGCTGGACAATTGGAAACTCTCCTATGAAATCCGCACGGCAACCGACCCGTTCTTCATCGAAGATTATGCTTCGATGGCGGCTTTTCAACTTGGATTTGATCTGAAGTATGAGATTCTGGCAACCCTGCCGTATTCGGGGAAAGATCTCGCAATCGGCTCTTTTAATTACCACCAGGACTTCTTCGGCCGATCCTTCGAGATTTCCCACAACGGGGCCGCTGCACATACGGGATGCGTGGCCTTCGGACTGGAACGCGTGGTGCTGGCGTTTCTAGCGCAACACGGTCCGGATCCAAAAGCGTGGCCCGCGCTCGTCCGGGAAGAAACCGGGATCTGCTAAGGCAGAGGATCTGAGGGCACATCAAGCCGTCCGTTGACCGCGGCCTGTAGACCGGTTCGAGCGATTTCCTGAGTGTTCAGAACCACACGCCTGGAGTGAAAAACCGGCTTATGATTGCGCCAGGAGGGCGAGTTTGCTCGCCATGAAATCGGTCGAACAAACAAACACATACGTCAGTGTCGCGGAGACGATGCGAGATACTCGCTGAGGTATGCCCAGCCGCTCGCTGACTCCAGTAAGGTGTGGGTTGCTGCGCCACCAAAGATACACGGCGAAACCGAGACCATTGAGAAGTCCCCAACTGAGGTAGTGGAGATCTGATTTGTGCCAGAGGCCGATGAGCACAAAAACTACAACAACATTGAAATAGGGGTTCATTTTTTTCATGCCCCATCGATTGTAGAAGACCATGTCACGGACCAAAGCAGTAACGGTCATGTTGAAGTGCGCCCAGAACTCCGAGATATTGACTCGGCCGTATGCTTTGTTGTAACCCTCGGGCAGTTCGACTTGCCACAGGCGGCCAGTGGTCCGCAGTAAGTTGGCGGCGCCTGCGTTGAGACCGTAAAACAACCAAGGGCCTATCAGGAATGCCTTGTATAGGCTTTCCGTCAGCGACACGTGCGGTTTTGGCGCAAAGAAATCGGTTTCGTTCTGCAGCAACACAGCCCCACCGATCTGAAAACAAGCCAGCAGGCCCAAAGACCGCCACGCACTCGACAGCTTAGGGCGTTCTGCAGAAGACATAACTGGATACTGCTTCTGAAAGTCGCTGAAGCGCCACACAAGCGACTCCAGGGTACACGGGAAAAATACCCATTGGAAATAGGCCAGCCCAGGGACAGAGCTTACGCGTCCGATGCCGAACTCCCAGAGGAGGCTAGTCAGCCGGAGGAACAGGATCATCTGATGGCCATAGATGATCCAGGTAATGCCGAATAGCCGACCGCTCAGCCGCGAAGGAAAAAACAAATCCATTAGGAAGAACCAGGCCGAGATGGTGATCAATAAAGCGGACGAGTATTTCCATCGCAACGCCCGAGCCCGCGGAGCTTTGGCCGGAATTCGACCGATCAGTTGAATTGCCACCCAAATAATTACCGTCAAAAGCACCGCTGCGGGAAACTCTCTACGGAAGAAAGCCGCGGAGCTGATGAGCCCTAACGTGAGAGCTGGAAGGGGCTTCCGCAACATTGGGAAGACGGCAACTAGAGCGGAACTCACCAGTGCCGGAACTAGTCCTAGCAGAAACAGGTATGAATATGGCAACTATTGTCCTGAGTGGTGGATCGAGGTAAATCCCTCGAAGTATAACATGACTGCCGCGGCTCTAGCGAACAACGCAAGTACCAGTGCCAGGCCCGGTACGGAAAACGAGAATCGATTTAGCGGAACGTGGAAAGAATCTTTACTTATCGTAGAATGCGAGAGATGAAGCGCAGAGCTTGTTTGCAAAGCATGCTGGCTGGAGCGTTCGCTGGAGCCACTCACGCCGATGACAAAGGCCGTCCCATCCAATTGCACGTCGACTTGGCGGTGGACCCCGCGAAGGAACAGGAGATGCTGCACAACTTCCACACCATCTTCCGCCCGGCGGCGAGCAAGCAGCCAGGATTCCTCGATGTGAAGATGCTCAAGCTGCGGTCGGCCCTGGCGGGCGAAGCCCCCGCGGGCGCGAACTATCGTTTTGAGCTGACGTTCGCCAGCGAGGAACAGCGCCAAGCCTGGGTCGCGACGCCTACGCACCAGCGCGTCTGGCCCACGATCGAGAATACGCTGGTGTCCAAGACCTACACCATCCTGCTGTACGACGAAGCGTGAAGCGCGCTCCTGTTTTACTCCACTTCGAAGTCCGCGGAGCGAGTGCCGGTCTTGAGGCCAGCCGAGTCTGCCGCCTGCAACTCGACGCGGTAGGACCCCGCGGTTAGAGCGTTTACAGGCAGCTTCAGGCCGACCGGGATCATCGGGTTAGCGAGTTTCTCCGTGGGTACTTTCATCAGCCCGGTGTCCTGCTTTTTCTCACCCGTCTTGCGGTCCACCACGGTTAACTGAAGGCCGACATCCGGCGGAGTGGTCCCCAGAAGAGCCGGTTCGTAGACCTCAATGTAAAGCGCGCCGACATCAGTCGTCTTGAACCGGTACGAACCACTCGGAGTAATCTGCATGCCCTGCGCCACGAGCGGCGTGCGGCCTTCCAACAATTCGGCGTCGAGCCCGGTGTCCATTTGATTCACGCGGTGCAATTCTTTGCTGAGCGCCACCGCACTCAGAGTGAGCTGCTTGCCATCATAGGGATCGACAGTGACCGGCGCCTCCAACTTGCCGAAACTCGCCCCGCCGGAGCTGAATACGACTTTCAGTGTGTACTGGCCGGATGCAACCTCAAATTGGTCCTCATAATGCAGGAGCGGCTTCTCTTTGAACGCCTCGAGCTCCTTCTTGTTTTCCAGATCCACCTTCACGGCATCGCTAAACCTGGCACCCACAGTTCCGTCGGGCCGGTAGGCGATGCCCAAAACATTGACGGTGCCGTGGAATTTCCCCTTCACTTTGTCGAAATTGACTGCGCTTGTGGGAATCTCAATCGCGACATTCAACCGCGCCGTGTTGGGCGAGGTGTAGAAGTACGGGACCTGCATGGAGGCCGTGACATTCCCCGGCGCGGTGCCGTTCACGCGATTCTCCAGATCCTTCTCGCTGGGATTTCCCGCCAGCAGGTCGACTGGCTTGACATCGCAATAGCCGCTGCGCGACCGGATGACCGTATTCCCGCGCTCCACCTTCACGCGGATCGTGTGGCAACTTCCTTCGGGCGCGTCAGCGGGGGTGTATCCGAGAATGTAGTATTCGTTTTGCTCCTTGCCGATCTTCTCCAACCCGCCGAGCAAGTCGTTGGTATTGATGATGACGAAGCCGCCCGTGCCCGACGCCAGTGCGTACATGATTTCCTGATTGGTTGTGGCGCTCGGCGGAAATGTCATCGGGACAATCTGCCGCGATTGCGTGTATGGGTTGTTGATGTATGAGTTGGCAGTCGACGAGCCACCGCCAGAGCCGCCCTTTCCGCCGCCGGTACCGCCGCCAGTCCCCCCGCCTTTTCCTCCACCGCCGCCGCCGGTACCGCCGCCAGTTCCCCCGCCTTTTCCTCCACCGGTGCCACCACCCGTGCCGCCGCCAGTTCCGCCTCCGCCGTGACCCCCGCCGCCTCCAGCTCCACCTCCGCCGCCAGCCCCACCACCACCGCCAGCCCCACCTCCGCCGTGTTGCGGCATAAAGGACGCGCCAAAGGAGCTAAAACTGGCTGGCAGCAAGCGCAGCGAAGGGAAGTGTGCAGAGACCGTTTGATCTGGCGCCGCGGGTGTGGAGTAGGCAATTGGCGGCCCGCCTGTGACCAGCCCACGTACGTCAATCGGATAAATCGCCACGTTCCATCGGTTGCACGCGTCAATAGTCGCGGTCAGTTCCGATCTGACTTCCTCCGTCAGCGGAAAGCCGGCCGTCAGCAGTATCAGAATCTTGCGCCCCGGAACCGTGCCGAGATTCTTGGCCATGCTGCGCAAGGCGAGCATCACGCTGCGTGCGCCAAAATCAGCTTCTGCGTTGCCCAACGGCGGCATTCCGACCGAAGCCACCTGAACCGGTGCTGCATTGGGATTTACCGACGACATTTTCACTCCGCTCACTACCTGCTTCAGCCGCGCGGCGTCGGAAGTAAAGTTCTGCGCAATATGCACGCTGCCGCCGAAATTGACGATCGCAATCAGCTTGTTCGGCCCGGTGTTCGAGTCAATGAATTTCGCCGCCGCTTGCCGCGCTTGTATTTGGTCTCCGGGCGCCATCGTCGAGTTGTCGAAGAACAGCACGAGGTAATGTTTCTGGTTGCTGTTCGGGGAGCTGGGATCGGCTTCGAACGAGAAACTCTTGATCGGCTGTTCTTTGCCGTCCTCCCAAACCTTGAAGTCTTTTTGAGTGAGGTCGCGGACGTACTCGCCTTTCTTATCGGTGACTACCGTATCCACCAGAACCAGCCGGGTCTCCGTTCGGATCACGGCGCCGGAATCAGCCGGGGCCTGGGCGTTTGCCCGCGGAACATGTGTCGCGAGACCCGCCCAGCAAACTATTGCGGCAAACAACAGCAAGCGGCGAAATGTCATACATTCTCTCCCTCTACTGAATCTCGACAGCCCCATTTTGTGCGGACATCATCTGTCCTTCGGCATCCCGTACGACCAGCCGAACCAGATAAGTGCCAGGTTTTACGTCGAAGCTGGTCCTCAGCGTAAGGCCGGATCCGAGCTTCTTTTCGAGCGTTTCATCGCGAAGGCGCATTGCTAAGTGTTTTTCATTCCCCGTGACGTAGGTTCCGTTGCGATCGAACAGCGCGGAGACAACGGTTAGGTCATTCCGATTTCGCCCATCCACTTTTCGATAGTGAATGTGTCTCACGTCCACACGAATGATAACGGCCACGCGAGCGCTGTCCTCGCTGGATTTGAAAAACTGCGTGTGCAGCTCAACCGGAATGTCGTGCATTTCTTGCCGCGAGAACAGGGCTTCCTGGATTTCCTCTTTTGCCGTTTCCGCGGGGTCATCGAGGCGCTTGGGGGCGTAATAGCCGCGGCGCGCCTGCAAGGTGACCTTGTTGCCATCATTCAGCGTGACTTTCAGCTTGTGATAGGTTCCGTCCAATTTCAGGTTCTCGGGCGAGAAGCCGAGCACATAGGAGTATTCCGGGACCGCGGCCGCGCGTTTGAATCCGCCATCCAGATCATTGCTGTTGTGAAAGAAGGTACCGCCGGTGCCATCGGCCAATTCCGCCAGCACGTCCGCTTCCTGGGTCGCGCTGTCGAGGTCGTACTGCGCTTTGTATTGCACGGTTGCAGGATTCGCTACTCGTTGGCTGGCGTCGCCGCCGGGAATCACCGTGTAGAGGCCTCGAGCGTCCAAAGCGCTGATGATCACGCTGGCGCGTATGGCACGCTCCATGACGTCCGCCGTGTCTGGTATGAGATCGAACGAAGTGATGAATCCAGGCGACACCAGAACAATGGCCCGCTGCCCGGGCATGGCAGACATTCTGCGGATGACCTCCTTCAAGACCAATAGCGCAAGGCGGGTTTCGTGGTCGCCGTCCGTAACCGCGCGCTGCGCCGCTGAGCGAGCCGCCGACTGCGCTGCCGAGATCATCTGCGGAGGCAAACTCATGCAGACCATCGCGTCCTGTGTGGCGACCTGGAATGCCTGCGGATCGTTCTTATTAAAGATCAGGTCCGCCTGATAGTAACTGACATCCGGGCACTCTATGCCTCTGGGCGACCTGGACACGGGCCGCGGGCGGAGGCTGAGCAGCGTCTCATGCAGTTTCGCGCGATCATCGGTAAAATCGAGCGTGCTCTGGCCAGAGGTCGTGTAAATAGCGGCGCGGGCCATCGAGTCGAGTGCAGCCATGTGACGGTCCGCCGCATCCCGCACGCGTGCCAGGTCGCCAAATGCCAGATGGACGTCATCAAAGAGATAGGCCGTGTAACGCTCCGGCAAAACCGGCGGAGCCTGCTCTCCCGGAACGTTCTCCGCGGACTTGGTGCTTTCCGCGTCTTTGGCGGCCTGCCCGCCCGACTTCTCCATCGAGAATTTGGTAATTACCTGCGGCTTACCCTTATCGAAGAGCAGGAAATCCGCCTTCTGAAGATTTCCGATGGCGTGGCCCTGGCCATCGCGTACCACCACCGGCACCAGCACCAGATTGACTTTCGCCTTGAATGTTGCCGGTACATCGTGCGAGGTCATCTCAGACGCGTTCTTGTCGGCGGTCTCCGCCTGGGTCTGCCCATTTGCCAACGCTGGAAAACAAGCGCAAAAAACCGCCAGGTAAAACGGCGGAAAGGCGCGACTGCGGGGACACTTATGGGGCTCGCGCGTCTTGGGTGTGCGGATCACCAGGTTCTCCCGCTCAAAGAAGCTGTTCGCTCGCTCCGGAAATGATCCGATGAGCACGATGCTCGCTTACACTGTACCTGTGCCGTCTGATACGAAATCACGTCAATTCTACTCCTTTTTGCGGCCGTCGCGTGGCTATGTACAATTATTGGGATGTTAAAAAAGCGAGAGGCATGAAACTAGGCACTGAGCGGTGAACGTCCTGGATCAATTCAAGCTGGATGGCAAGATCGCCCTGGTGACGGGCTGCCGGCGCGGTATTGGCCAAGCCATGGCGGTGGCGCTGGCGGAGGCGGGAGCCGATATCGTCGGCGTCAGCCGCTCTCTGGAGCCACACGGCAGCGATGTTGAGAAGCAAGTACTCGCACTCGGCCGCAACTTCCTCGGGTACGCCGCAGACTTCGCGAACCGGCAGGCGGTCCACGCTTTCGCTCAACAAGTGACGGCCGACCTCCCGGCAATCGACATCCTGGTGAATAATGCGGGCACCATTCACCGGAAGCCCGCCGCGGAGCATCCGGACGATTACTGGGACGAGGTATTGGAAACGAACCTGTCCGCGCAATTCATCCTGAGCCGCGAAATCGGAAAGCGCATGGTGGAACGCGGCTCCGGCAAGATCATCTTCACTGCTTCGGTACTCACCTTCCAGGGCGGCGTCACGGTTCCAGGCTACGCCGCAAGCAAAGGAGCCATCGGCCAGCTTACCAAGGCGCTCGCTAACGAATGGGCGCCACGGGGAGTGCAGGTAAACGCGATCGCGCCCGGCTACGTCGCCACCGATAACACCACTGCGCTGCGCGCCGACCCGGTTCGCAATCCGGCTATCCTCTCACGGATTCCGGCCGGACGCTGGGGCGTGCCCGATGATTTCAAAGGCGCGGCGGTTTTCCTGGCCTCGTCAGCCTCCGATTACGTGAACGGCTCCATCCTCGTCGTTGACGGCGGCTGGCTGGCCCGATAGCCGGTCACTGGCTGGGAAACACATACACCGCGACTTCACCGGGGTTCAAGGTGACCTGATCGCTTGTCACGGAGCCCAGGTTCTGGGTGGCAAGTGACGAGGCGACTAAGCGGTAGCGGGTGACCGCGAAGCCGGTGACGTATGGCGTTAAGTCCGCAGCAATGGTCTGCGGATTATCCAGAGTGTTAATTGCGATTAGCAGATTCCCAGCCGCACCGCTATGGGCTCCGGTTTCAACGAATGGCCCTAAGTCGGGGGCATTTGTCATGGGAGACAACACATAGGGCTCTAGGCTCTTCACCAGATTGAAAGCAGCTGACATCGCTGCCCAACGAGGAATGCCCAGGTGCGGGCTGGTCCCAACCTGCACAAACTGAGTACCGGCAGGCCAAACTATGGCTGCGTCAGCCCAGTGTTCAAGTTGATATAGACGCACTCCGGCGGCGCCCTTGGCTATGTCCAGGAATATCTGATCCGAAACCTGCGTTGGAGTCCACGCCGGATGCAGAAGCGTATCGACAGCCGGGTCGAAGCCGGTACCGGTGACGTTTTTGTTCCATGAGGGACCGGAGAAGCCGACCAAAACCAATAGTGGCTTGTCCCGCTGAATCAACGGCAAGGACGCAACATACTTGTTTTCAAAAGAACTGGTCACTTCGTAGTTGGAATCTCCGTCCGGATACGGATCAGTCCCCCACAATCGATCCCAGTACAAGCTTGTGTAGTCGGCGAAGTTAGGATTGCCTTGCCAATTTTGCAGACAAACTGGTCCGCCAATACCGAGGGTGGGCCATGCTATGTTCGGCCTAGGCACGCCGTTCAGGATCGATTCCAAGCCGATGAACGGGCTGGTAACAAACGATGGGCTCCACTTATTCCAGTAGCCTGCTGCGGAGGCGAGCGGATCACAACCCCAATCTCCGTCTGCCTCGTCTATCATTTCGATCCCAAGTGCCTTGCCGGAATTCTTCCAATAATTCAGCAGGTATTGAATTTTTTGTGTGGAGTAAGGGTCAAAAATACTGTCGATCATTTCATTCGTTGAGCGCGCGATATCGTCGCCAGTCAACAAGATGCTCCAGTCATTTGCTGTAAGATCGCTCATGCTCTGCGCGTCCGTAGCATCCCACTGCTGTTTGAAGTTAGCGAACGTGTTCTGATTAGAATAGTTACTTGGATTCCATCCAGACTGGTCGGCTGGGTTAGAATAGATACCTACCGTCAGCACATTGATCGCGGCTGCGTTCGTCTCTGCGATCATATTCGGATCACCGGTTTTCTTGGGGTCAAGATCATAATTCGGAAGAGGTCCACCGAAGAGGGTTCTGACGAACAAAGAGTTATTCGGGTCATAGACAGTTAAAATGTCACCACTTTTTGAAAAGTGAGGCAATATGTTGGCATTGCTTACGATTACCTGGGTGGTCGTGGTTTTCCCATTGGCAGTGACGTTGACGTTTGCCACGCCGTCAGCTACGGCCGTAACAGTGCCGCTGGCAGTTACCGTCGCAACTGAAGAATTATCGATGTAAAAAGCCGGCAACACGGGCGTCCTATCGCCATTAGTGTAAACTAACTGCGCGGTGAGATTCTGGGCCTGGCCAGGGGTCATGTAAAGTATTCTGTAGTTGGCCTGTAGCTGCATCGGCGTTCTGCCATTGTCAACGTAAAAGAAGGTCGAAGACATGGCAACGGGGGTCTGATATCCATTCCCGTTGTTTACGTTGATTGATTGGGGCGGAGCGATGACACAGTGAAAGTCATGCGAGCCGTTGGGTAGCTGCGTGGTATCGTACATAAAAGGCGCGCCACCAGGGTTCGCTTGGACACCATCGACGAAACACTTAATCAGCGTGCCCGGAGGCGCATTCGTACTAACATTCCACGTGACAGCCCCCGTGATCGTCTGCCCTGGGGCGGGAGTCACCTGAGCGAGTGTGTAGGAGCCATTGGCTATCTGGATTGGCACTGGCGCGCTGGTGGACAGGACGTTGCCGGAGGAATCAAGAGCTTGAGCAGTGAGCTGCGACCAGCTATCCCAGACATTATTTGTAATCCACGAATAGCTATATGGGCTCGCGATGGGCCCCACCGGGTCCCCTGCATTGAAAATCTCTCTTTGGTTGAGGAAATACTTGACGCTGGCTACGCCGGAGAGGCCGGTAATATCGACGGTTAGGTTGATGGTCCCCGAGACGACGCTGTTGGCCGCGGGCGAAGTGATGATGACGTTAGTAGACGGTGGTAGGGGAGGCTGGTTGACTACTACAGTGGCAATCGCAGTAGTGGAAGCGCCGGCATTTGTGGCGGTCAAGGTGTAGGTCGTGGTGGCGGTTGGTGAAACAGAAACAGTGCCGCTCGTAACGGAACTCTGAGCACCTAGTCCATTGTCGATGGAGACGGCGGTCGCGCCGCTGACGGCCCATGTCAAGGTTGCTGGCTGGCCCGCATTGATTGGAGAAGGGCTGGCAGCGAAGGAGGCGATGTTCGGTGGAACGGTCTGTGTAGCCCCGACGTACGAGCCATTGGACCCCATAATCGTCTGAACCTCCGCACTAGACAACACGCGATTATACAGACGGACATCATCGATGAAGCCGCCTAAACCTACGATCAGCGGTGCGGTTGTCGCCGTAATGGTAGCCGGCACCGAAAAGGGCGTGTCGGCGACGCCATTGATGTAGATGGTCAATGTCGGCCCGGATTTGGTTACGGCGATGTGCGCCCACTGGCCGGCTGGAACGAGTTCATTGCCCAGGCAAATGGCGCTGTCCAAATACGCGATGACCTGGCTTCCGTTCCCATTGAGCCCGATTCCGTACCCTTGAAATCCTACGGTGTTGGCCTTCCAGATGAAGTTCTGCACGCCGGAAGATGCTTTGATCCAGAGCGCAACGCTAAAATCACCCGTAAAGTTGATTTGACTGTTATTCGGGATTGTAATTGGATTGGTGCCGGAATACTTATGAAAGGCGCCATTTATTTTGCCTCCAGTGGGATCCCAGGACCAGTCACCGGTGGCGTTGACCGTTGTTCCGTCGTATCCGTAACCGGAAGAGTCATGTACGACGGTCCCTGAGGATTCGTCCATTTTCCAGTAGCCCACCAAGCCGGCAGTGACTTCCTGGCCCGAGGTATTACAGGGTTGCCCCAGGGCTGCGTTGATGACACGCTGGACAGCGCCGATGTCGCAACTGCCGTCGATGTTGACAGCAGTGCAAGGGGAAAGCCCGAGGGCTTGATTTACAATCAACTGCACGTCGACAATATTGACGACCCCATCCTGATTCACATCGCAAGCCGAGTATGATGCTGCCCGCACACAGAGGCTCGGAATAACGAATATCAGCACGCCCAGTCTCCCCATGGCCGTTTTCCCTCCAGAGGTAGTTCGCGATGGTCTTGCCTTCAGCCCTTTGGCCGCACCGCGATGCTAAATTCATTTGTAAAGTTTAGGAGATAAACCTCTCTTTTTCCAGATTCTATATGGAGAACTGCCGCATACTGTTAACTAGTAGTTTGTAACTAGGTGGGGCTCGTCCTGAGAAGCCAAGGAAAGCCAGGCCGGTCCATAACAGTTCTGTGACACAACTGTAGTAGGCTGTTGGTTTGCTTCGATGACCACCCCGCTAACAGAGAAGCTGCGCGCGATGATCTCCCAGCAACATTGGGAGCAGGCTCTGGGGGTGTTGCGGCCGCTCGACCCCGCGGATGCCGCGCGCCTGCTGATGGACATCCCTTTTGAAGAGCAGCAAGAGCTGTTCCGCAGGCTCCCGTTTGATTTCGCGGCCAGGCTCGCGGCTGTCTTGCCCTATTACCACACCTACGTTCTCCTGCATTCGCGCCCTGGGCCGGAAATGAATGCGATCGTCGAACAGATGAATCCGGGCGAGCGCCTGCAGTTCTTCGACGAACTGCCCGAGGAGGCCTGGCAGCGCCTGATGGACGAGCTTTCCGGGCAGCAGCCGGCGGAGAGCGTGGCCGAGGTGATAGAGCACGCGGCTCCACCGGCTGAGCCGATCATCCAGGCACGGCAAGTGGAAAAGCGTTTCGAGCGACCCGATGGCGGCGAAGTGCAAGTCATCGCGCCGACCGATCTGTCGGTAGAACCCGGCGCCATCATCGCGTTGCTCGGCCCTTCCGGTTCGGGAAAGTCCACGCTCTTACGCATGCTAACCGGACTTGCTGCGCCCTCGAGCGGCGAGGTTCTGTGGCACGGCAAGCCACTGAGCGAATCCAGCCCCAACGTTGCCATTGTCTTCCAAAGTTTCGCTTTGTTTCCGTGGCTCACCGTCCTCAATAACGTGGAAGTCCCGCTGCTCGCGCGCGGCGTTGGCCGTGAGGAACGGCGCGAGCGCGCCATCCGGACGCTGGCAGCGGTGGGCCTTGAAGGTTTTGAAACCGCCTATCCCAAAGACCTTTCCGGCGGCATGAAGCAGCGCGTGGGATTCGCGCGCGCTCTGGCCGTCGAACCCGAGATTCTCTTCATGGATGAGCCCTTCTCGGCTCTCGATGTGTTGACCGCCGAGAACCTGCGCAGCGAGCTGATGGAGCTTTGGCTGGGCAAGAAAATCCCTACCAAGAGCATTTTTATCGTCACGCACAATATCGAGGAAGCCGTCCTGCTCGCCGATCGTGTGATCGTCCTGGGCCGCAATCCGGCGCGGATCCGCGCGGATTTTCACGTTCCGTTGAAACAATACCGGGACCGGCACTCCGCCGAATTCCTTCTGTACGTCGACTACATCTACAAACTCATGACGCAGCCGGATCTCGCGGCCGCACCGCTCGCTGTCGGCCCCGCCAAGCCGGCGTATCAGATGCTTCCACACGCGCGCCTGGGCGGCATTGCCGGATTCCTCGAGCTGCTTCACGATCACGGCGGCAGCGAGGACCTTTACCGCATCGCCGAAGAGCTGCGCATGGAAGTGGACGACCTGCTGCCGATCCTGGAAGCGACGACGCTGCTCGGTTTTGCCAAGTCGGATAAAGGCGAGGCCGAAATCACGCCGGAAGGCGAGGCCTTCGCCGAAGCCGATATGGCCACGCAGCGCCAGTTGTTCCGCGCAGCCGTGTTGGCCCATATCCCGCTGCTCCAGCAGATTCATCATGCACTGGTGAACAAGTCCGATCACAGCATGCCGCTCGAATTCTTCCGCGACATTCTGGACGAGCACTTCGCCGGCGAAGAGGTGGAGCGCCAGATGGAGACGGTCTTGAATTGGGGCCGCTCCAGCGACATCTTCACCTACGATTCCGGAACCGGCCGTCTGACGCTCGACCAGCCCGCAGCTCCTGTCGCAGCAGGAGAGGGCGGATCCGAAAGTTGATGGCGGCGCAGCCTGCAAGAGCGGCGTGGGGCGCGCTGCCCTGGGGCACCCTCCCAACCAGGTTCACGTCGTTCGTGCGCGATTTGCCCATTCTCGCCGCAATCCTGGGCCTCTTTTACGGCCTTCTGTCGCTGGCGCACTACTGGTCGGGTCCGGTGGGCACGCATGCTGATATTCAGCTCGACCCGGCCGTGTTGCCGAAATATGCTCTGTTCTCAGTTGCCCGCATCGCCATCGCCTACTGCTTCAGCTTGGCCTTCACATTGGTCTACGCATCCATTGCCGCGCACAATGCGAAAGCGGAGCGGGTGCTGATCCCTCTTCTCGATATCTTGCAGTCCATCCCCGTCTTAAGCTTCCTTCCGCCGGTGATGATGGCGATGGTGGCGCTGTTTCCCACGAAGCAGTTGGGAATCGAGCTCGGTTCCATTCTGTTGATCTTGACAGGACAGGTTTGGAACATGACCTTCAGCGTTTACTCGTCGCTCAAGAGCATCCCGCGCGAGATGCTGGAGGCCGCACGCATCTACCGCCTGAGCTGGTGGCAACGCTTCATTCAACTCGAGCTGCCGTATTCCGCCATCGGGTTGGTCTGGAATTCCATGATGTCAGTGGCGGGCGCATGGTACTTTCTGACGGCTTGCGAGATGTTCGTTCTGGGGAAACGCGACCTCCGCCTTCCCGGTCTCGGTTCCTATTTGCAGGCCGCTTCCGATTCCGATGACAAACGCGCGACTCTCTGCGGTCTTGCCGTCATGATCACAGTGATCGTGCTGATCGACCAACTCGTCTGGCGGCCGGTTATCGCCTGGAGTGAAAAGTTCAAATTCGAACAGGTGGAAGCCGCCCAGACGCCGCGCTCGCCGATTCTCGATCTACTCCGGCGGTCGCAAGTGGTGTCGCATGTGACTCGTGCCACCTGGATGCCTGTGCGCGAAGCTTTGACGCTGCATTTTGCCAGGGCGCGAGCTTCCGGCAGGCACACAAGCCAGACAAGCGAATTGAGAAGGGGACTCGCCTTTGCGGCTTCGGCTGCCGCTTTGTTGGGTATCCTCTTTGCCGTTACGCGAATGATCGTCACGCTGGTCGCTCTGTCTCATCAAGAAATACGCAACATTCTCTGGGGTACGGGAGCAACGTTCCTTCGCGTGGAGTTTACACTGCTGGTCGCCGGACTTTGGACCGTCCCCGCCGGCGTTTTCATCGGCCTGCGCCCAAGGCTCGCGGCCTTCGTGCAGCCGGTGGCCCAAATCGCTGCGTCGGTTCCCGCCATAGCGTTGTTCCCCATCTTAGTGCTGGTGTTAATTCGTGCTGGTGGAGGGCTAGGTGTCGCCTCTATCCTGCTCCTGCTGTTGGGCACGCAATGGTACATCCTGTTCAATGTCATAGCCGGTGCCAGCGCCATACCCACCGATCTCAAGGAAGTCTGTGACATCTACCACCTAGGCTTAGTCGAGCGGTGGCGCCGGTTGATTCTACCCGGAATCTTTCCCTACCTGATCACCGGTTTCGTCACCGCCTCGGGCGGAGCCTGGAATGCAAGTGTGGTGGCGGAGTATGTGCACTTTAAAAACCAGACGCTTTCGACCACAGGATTAGGCGCGCTGATCAGCCAGGCCACCGACAGCGGTAACATGGGCCTGTTGCTCGGAGCTACCGTGGTCATGTCGTTTGTGGTCGTCACGGTCAATCGACTGCTCTGGCGGCCGCTGTACGGGCTGGCGTCTACCAAGTACAAGCTGGAGAGCTAAGTCGCCGGATCGGTGTGTTCGCTCCGGCCCGCATAGTTACTTTCGTAGTAGTTCCGATACTCTTCTGATTTGACGCGCGCCACCCACGCCGAATTCCGCCGGTACCAATCGATGGTGTGTGCCAGCCCCTCCTCGAAGACCATTTGCGGCGACCAGCCTGTCTCCTTCGTGATTTTGGCACTGGAAAGCGCATAGCGGCGGTCGTGGCCAGGCCGGTCCTCAACATACTGGATCAACGATTCGGAAGCGCCCGTGGCTGCCAGAATTTTGCGCACGACCTCGATATTCGGCAAAGAGCGATTGCCGCCGATGTTATAGATTTCGCCTTCTCGTCCTTTCCGGAGAACGGCATGAACGCCGCGGCAATGGTCATCCACATAAAGCCAGTCGCGTACCTGCTGTCCATCGCCGTATACCGGCAAAGGTTTCCCTTCAAAAGCATTCGAGATCATCAAAGGCAGCAGCTTTTCTGGAAACTGATAAGGTCCATAATTATTGGATGCGCGCGTGATAATGACTGGCACCCTATAAGTGGTGAAATAAGATCGTGCCAGCAAATCTGACCCGGCCTTCGAAGCCGAGTAAGGGCTGCTCGGATTCAGCGGGAAGTTTTCATCAGCTTCAAGGGGTGAGTGCAGGCTGCCGTAAACCTCATCCGTCGACACATGTACGAATCGCGGTACCCGAAGCTGGCGTGCCGCTTCTAACAAAGTGAACGTTCCCCGCAGATTGGTGTCGAAAACCGGATCGGGCGCTAAGATACTGCGATCTACGTGTGACTCGGCGGCAAAGTGGACAATGGCATCGGGCCGCTCTTCCGCGATGAGAGAGTGCACCAGCGGCCCATCACAGATATCGCCGCGCACGAAGCGGTAGCGGCTGTGTCCCGCGACAGATCCGAGGTTTTCCAGGTTGCCGGCGTAGGTCAGCTTGTCGAGGTTCACGATCCGCGGCGCGTCCTCGCGGTCCAGCATCAGCCGGACAAATGCTGACCCGATAAATCCTGCTCCGCCGGTGACAAGAAGTTTCACGCGCGAACCAGGTTCAGCACGGATTTACTTGTGCTGCATCTCCCAATCGTAGTGAATATGGGAATCGTTGTAGGGAATGCGGCCTTCGTCTTTGGCATCGTAGAACCGGTCGGTGAGATATACCAACATCGCTTGGTCTGGTCCGATCACCTTATAGCCGTGAGCCACTCCGGGTGGGATGAGAATCCGCCACGGCCTGAGAACGCCAACGTAAAGGGTATTGCGCGCGCCATAAGTCGGTGAACCCATGCGGAGGTCCACTAGTGCTACTTGGAGCGAGCCCGTGATGGGTGCCCAACAGTCGGTCTGGTGCATGTGGTAATGAAACGCTTTGATGGTGCCGGGGTAACTGAGAGCCGCTGAAATCTGCGTGGACTCTGGCGGAAAGCGAGCCGCCAGTCCGCGTCCCATGCGCTGGACTTCCAGGAAGTACCCACGATCATCCGGCCACAAAGTGACCGGCTCTACCCGCACTGCGTCAATTAATTGAGGCGAATCGGCTTTCAAAATCACCGATCCGATCCCTTTTTCACACTCCGGCAGCACCAGGTCCAATCCGGCCGTTCGCGCGACCTTACGATCCTCCGGGATAGTTACGGTTTCGGTCGCCATATTACTCGCCCACCTTCGGCGTGATCGTCCAAACTGCCTAAAGAGTCACTTCGCATGCTGTGGCCCTAGTGCAGGAACCTTTCGAAAGCTGGATTCCACACTGCAAAACAGATTGTATCTGATAATGTACCAGAAGGCCGCAATCCCGTCCCACGGCCCGATCTTCTTACCTTCTTCATACGTTCTACCGTAGTAGCTGATCGGAGCCTCATAAATGGAACATTTCAATTTTGCGACTTTAGCCGTGACTTCGATCTCAAAACCGAACCGTTCCGACGTTATGATCATGTTTCTGATGATGTCGCCTCGCAATGCCTTATAGCCGGTCTCGACATCAGTCAAATTGATGTTGGTGAACAGGTTCGAAACAAAGGTCAGCGTCCGGTTCGCGAGGTAGTGATAGAAATACAACACACGCGACGTCTTCCGAACCAAAAATCGCGAACCGTAAACGACGTCCGCATGGCCGTCAATGATCGGTTGAATCAATGCAGGAATTTCCGTCGGATCGTATTCGAGGTCGGCGTCCTGCACGATCACAATTTCGCCGGTGGTGTGCTGGAATCCTGTTTTGAGGGCTTCGGTTTTCCCCGAGTTCACCGCATGCCGGACAACTTTGACTTGTTGATACTCGGCGGACAACTGGCGCGCGATTTCCGGCGTCTGGTCTTTCGAGCAGTCGTCTACGATGACCACTTCGAGGAGTTCCGGCAGCTGAATTAGCTTCCGGACTACGGTCGCCAGAGTGTTTTCCTCATTGTAGGCCGGAACAACGACGGAAAGATAAGGCGCTGGTTCGATGACACTCATAGGTCGCACCCCTAAAAGTTGGCTTGCACCGAATTCGAAGTCCCGGTCGAATTGGCGATCGTTGCGGTTACACCGGCGAGACTGCCAATCAGAGTCTGGCCCGTAGCCACGGTCCCGTTTAAGGTAAAGGGAACTGTCACTTGAAACTGTCCGCCAAAAGCGACCGACGCGGTGCTGACAAACCAGGCCGTGGCGACATGGCTGAGGTCGATGTTCACTGGCGTCGCCGATATCTTGAAGCCGGCCGCGGCCGTGAACTGCACTGCTATCGTGGTCAGCGAACGTGTCGTCGTGAAGCCCACCAACGTGAGCACAAAGCTGTTGCTGGTAGTGCTGCCCACCTGCACGGAAATGAGAGTCGGCGCCGCTCCAGCCACCGAGAATTGCAGCGTGGCCGGTGAGGCGGGCGTCAGGTTGATGCCGCCGGCTTGGGTCGCGAAAGTGGGCGTCAGCGTGATCGTACTCTCTACGGTCCCCGTTTGCAGTTGAATTTGTGGCCCTTGACCGGCGAAGATGGCCTCCGTCGTGTTGGCTGGTATGACAAATGTTATGGTGCGCCCGCCGGTGGAAAACTGCACGGCGGGATCGACCGTTAGATCACTCGAAATCGTAATCGTAAGCGTTCCCGAGACTGCGGCCGGGTACGGTTTGGAGAGCTTCAACCCGACGCTTGGTTGAGACATGGCTGCAACATCGCCCGTGGGACCGCTGAAGGTGTAAGCCGGCAGCGCCGGAGGCGCCGTGCCTGAGCCGATCAGCCCGATGGTCGTGTTCCCCACCTGGAGAGTGCCGGTCGTAAAGCCTACCGTCGTGGGGGCGAATGTGATCGTGAAGCTGGCCTGCGCGTTGGGCGCAATGTTCACCGGCAAAGGAGGCAGTCCGGACACTGAAAAAGGACTGCTCGCCTGAACAATTCCTATGTTGAATATGTTGGCGGCAACCGTGCCCGTGTTGCTGATGGTGAACTGAGCGCTCTCTGACTGCGTCACCATCGCCGGTGTAAAGACGACCGAATCGCCCGTCCCCAGTGTCGCCGTGGTCCCCGCCATCGTGTATGCGAACGCCAGGTTGGCCCCCAGGCCGCGCCCGGTCAAAGTAAATGAATCGCTGCCAATCGCCAGACTGGCCTGCACGACAGCGGCCTGCGTGGGTGTGAACGTGATCTTGAAAGTAAAGCTCGCGTTCGGCCCAAGAGTATCTGGAAGCACCGGGGTGCCGCTGAGCGCAAAATTTTGCCCGTTCAGGATGATCGAGCCAATCGTGGTGCTCGAATTTCCGGTATTCTCAACCGTCAAGTTTGCGCTGCTCGACTGGCCGACATTAGTGTCGGGGAGAGTGATGGCGCTGCCCGGAGTCACGGTAGCTGTCTGGCCATTTTCAGTGAGTTGATAGACCAGCTTTGCGGCGCTCAGTGTGCCCTGCAGACCGAATGTTATCTGCGCGCCCTGCTGGCCGAGACTGACTTGAATCTGGCCCGTGTCCGTGCTGGCTCCGCTGGGTTGATAGCGGATCAACACTTGAAGCGTTTGCTGCGTGTTGACCAGGAACGGAAAAGCCGGCAGGCCTTGCAGCGAGAAAGCGCTGCCACTACTGATCGAAACGTTCTGGACTTCCGCCGGGCCGCCGGTGTTTGTGATGTTCAGCGCGGCCTGCGACACCGAGTTCAGCGGCGTGGCCGGAAATGCGATGATCCCCCCCGGCTGCACAGGCACCGTGTTCTGGTTCACGGCCAGCACATAACTGAATGTGAAGTTACTCTGCTGTGCGAAAGACGGTACGGCCAGCGCCGCAAGCAAAACCGCGCCTCGACCGATCCGGCGGCGTATCCAACTCCATGACGGACGCATGTTCTACGGAGGGCCCCCCACGCTAGGAGAGCCTGGAGACACGGTGATGGTGGGCGTGCTGGTGCTTCCGCCGCCGCCCCGAGTGGCCAGGACAATGCCCGCGGCCAGCCCGGCCCCGCCGGCAATGAGCCCAATCTTGAACCACTTGGAAGACCACAGGGTCTTTCGCTTCCCGGTCCTGTTCAGCACCGCGTCAGGCACCCGCTCCGCGTTGGACATGGAAATGGTGGTCTCACCCATTTGATTGCCATAGGTTGCGGTCACGTGCACCTGGAAGCTTCCCACTTCGTTGTTGGCCGTCCACCCCGTCGCGGCGGCTTCGCCCTGCCCGTTCGTCCGCACCGTCTTCGCGCTCTTTTGGTCGGCAAATACCGCGCTCGGGCCTCGCAAGGGAAAACGAAACACCACCTCCGCACCTTCGATGGGCCTGTCTTGCAGATCGACAACCTCAACCACCAGCGGAGCCATCACTCTCCGCTCGAGATCGTTCATCTCTCCGTTTCCGGCGAGCGCAACCACCTTGAGGTTTTGCACCATCGGCAATGGTGTAACCGGCTTGGTCTCAGCGGGTGCCGGGACCGCGGGCTGCTGCGCCGTGATACTCGAAGGCGCAGCCAGCAGAACTGCGATCAGCGGCGACAAGCACTGCTTGACTCGCAGCCTCGTACTAGGGGCTCTCATGTTGAAGAGACAGTATAGCGTAACAGCCCGACCCAGTCTTCATTTTCCCTGTATTGCCAGATAGATGAACGGATTGAGCACGGAAAGCCCGATGGGTACCAATCCGGTCAGAATGGTCCTGGTATTTGACCGGGGAACGTACAGAAGGTCATTGGGTAACAATGGAAAGTCGTTCACCCTCCCCTCGTAGATACCATTCAAATTTATGGAGATCTCCGCGCGCCGGTTGGTGTCTAAGATGGGACGCAGAACGCGCACATCCGCTCGCTTGGCATCGCGGGTAAAGCCCCCGGACATCGTCAACGCCTGAGTCACGGTGAGATAGTCGCGCTCTCCCAGATCGAGGACTCCAGGGCGAAGCACCTCGCCGGCGACATATACCGGTTCTGCGCGGTCCACCGTGACGACATCGTAGGGTTGAAGGACGATGTCCTCTGCGGGATTTACGTTCTCCCGCAGGCTGGCGAAACTGATTTCGACCGTGCTGGTTTTCCTGTCGGGGTCTTCAACCGCGTTGGGGAGCGGAATAGGGCCGGATTCCAAATGCCGCCTGATCTTGATCCGCCGGCTGGCGTTTGGTTGCAGGCCGCCCACAACCGCCAGCATTTCCAACAAGGTACGGCGGCCCCGCAGAGTCAGGATGCCCGGACGCAAAAACATGCCTTGAAAGAATACCGGCGGCTGCTGAAATTGGGTGACGGAGATGAACACCTGGGGATTGACGAAAAACTCGTGAAGGCGATTCGTGATTTCCGTTTCGAGTCCATGCACGGTCAGCCCGGCTGCCCGGATGCGGCCGACTACCGGCAGGCTTAGGAACCCCTCCGCATCGATCCGGAACGGCCGCTCGTTGATCTCGTCGACCCCAGGCGCCCGGATGAGAATCTGGTCATTGGCCCCTAGTGTGTAAGTGGGGCTGATATCGGCGGGCAGTTCCCCCGCCGGCTGCGCTTGGCCTGCACTCACAGCCCCTCCAGTTTGCGGGGTAGTTTGACCCGCACCCGTGCCCGGCTGCTGTGCTGATACGGAAAAACTGAGGGCCACAAAAAGCAGAGAAACGCCAGATCGGCTGCGGTTCACCATAGCAAGCATGTTAGCTGTTCTCGCGCTCCCGTTCAAACTGGACACGGACGATCAATAAGCACCGGTTTCGATCGGGAAGGTTTTATGGGCCGCACCCAGGTGCGGTCGACCTCCGCCGATACCGACCTGTGCAACAGGGAGATCGACACGACCAGGCGAAACTTGCCTTTGACGTCTTGCAGTATCCCCTCTACTCCCGACAAGGGGCCTCGCTCAATCAGTACCCTCTGGCCGACCTCCAGGAACGGCCACGGCTTCATGAGTAGACCCGAACGGACCATCGTGCGAATGCTCTCGATCTCCTGATCGGGTATCGGTGTTGGTGACTTGCCGAAACCAACCAATCCAACAACCCCTGGAGCCGTGAGAACCAGCAACCGGTTATGGGGGTTTAGGCGCGTGAATACGTATCCGGGAAACAGGAATTGCTCAATCGTCTTGGTCCGGTCTGACCATTGCCGCTGAACTTGATAAGACGGGGAGAATTCCTCGTAGCCTCGCTCCCGCAGGTGGGCGGCAGCCACCCGCTCATGGTTGGACCGGACGCGAACCGCGTACCAAAGATGCGTCCTCTCGCCCTGATTGCGCTCTTCTTGTTGTTCCATCGTCTTGATAATCTGCGCGTTGCGCCGGAAACACGACCAGGCGAAACCGGTTCTTTCTAATTTCTTCGCCAATTGTACAAAACTTTGGCATTGAATGATACACCTATGACGGCTGGTACCAGTACTAACAAAGCCGGGCCTTTGAGGCAAGAAGTTGCCCTCTAAGTAAAATTATTTCAATGTGATGCGGTCAATGGGCTGTAAAAGAGGGCCTAACGCCCTTGGAGCGGTTGGCCGGTCACAGTCGCCGGCGCCCGGCTGAAAATCACCAGGTCCCCAAACGTGCGAGCTATGGGGAAACGCGGTAGATATTCCTCCGACTTTTCCTGGTGGCCGCGGCAACTCGGACAAATAACCAGGCAGGGTTGGAGAAAATCGGAACGATCAGCGTATTTGGAAGAAAGGTTATGTACATCCAGATATCGAAACTTGGATTCGAGCCCCGGACTCCTACCAAGTTCCATAAGAGGATATTCGTGCGAATAGGGCACTATTGAAGTGTCGATTCCGATATCGTCACATCTTTCGTTCCTTATCGCTTGCGCCGCCGGTATGTATATATCTTTCAGCTCTGCCTGCTGGGTGAAGTAGAGTTCGGCACGGCTTCGAAAAAAGATGCTGGTCCTGCTTTTCCAGTTGTGGAGTCCTCCAGAGTACAGAAGAGGACGCAAACCGTTGCAAAAGGCCGGTGGGAGTGCCAATACAAACGCCGCCACCGCGACTGGGAGCACAAGCTTGGGAAAGCGCGAGTGAATAACCAGGGCGACCACGGCGGATGCGGTCACAAAAAGAGGGAGATGCAAGCGTGCGCACCAGATCTCCCATTTAAAAAGGCTGCAATACAGGAGAAATGCACCGGCGATGCCCAAGGCAAGGACGGCCGGTGCGACCGGGGCGCGTCGCCATGAGATGAGCAAAGCGGCGAACGCGAAAACTACCAGCGCCAAATGTAAGGGATTACCTGCATAAAACTCATCGCGGTGGAAATATTGATGCGGGATCTGGAATTTAGTGTAGTTTGTGAATGCGCGGTCGTCGGGATCGACTCCCAGAATTGTGATCACCGCACGTACGGCCCTGGTCTCACGGTCGTTCAGGCCATCAATCGGTGTTTGCAGGTGCATGGCCAACTCGCGAAGTACATTGGAAACAATGCCAGGTAGGCTGAACCGATCCACAGTGTACTTTTCTTTGCCGGCGACATCAGGTGCAGACAGGCCGATGATCGACCCTCCCAGGCTATAGTTTCTCGCCCACTGCATTCCATTCATCAGAACGATCACAGCCACAACCAGAGGCGATTGCTTGAGAAGAATCCGCCACTTAGTACGCAAGACACCGACTGAGATGGCAGCTATAATCGGAGGCAAGAAGACATAAACTGTCCCTTTCGCGAGAAGAGCCGCCCCTACCGAGATGCCGACATTACAACTGCTCAGCCAATCCGGTTCACGATGCCAACGAAAAAGAAAGAAAACCACCGCGGTAAGCCAAAAGGACAAAACCCAGTCATTTTTGGCGCTGGATGCCGCTAGTATTCCTTGTGGCAGTGTTATGCAGAGGAAAGCTGCCAGGATCTGGCCCCGGACCTTGGCCCCGAGTTCCTTTGCGATCAAGCTGACCCCAATTCCGCTACCCACAAACGCGAGCCACTGGACCAAGTTGACGAAGCGATCGCTTCCGGCCAACACGTAGGAGTGCAACATCGTCCATTCCGCGAGCGGCGGAGCAAACAGCTGCACATAGTAGTGCGTCGGAAAAAAGGCAACGGAATGACGGCTGGCCCACTCGACGACACGTGGAAGATGATACTGAAGTTGATCGGAGCCGTTTGGCGGGGACACGATCGCTGTGATTCCCACTAAACCGCCGATCAGCAACATTGCGGCGATCATAAGGCGGTCCAAGCGCGTCGACGCGGACAACGATGGAACGACACCTTCCCGGCCTGTACCGGCAGGATTTTGCAGTGGCCTTCTTCTCGTGACAACGAGCAGGACCGTCAAAAGGAGCGTTGTGCATAACCACGCAACAGCCAACGGGACCTGCGCGAGCGCGCTAGCAAAGGAAAGTGTCTCCGTCAGCACAACCAGTTGCAATGTCCACCAGGCGGCGGCCGTTAGTGCCGCTTCCCTTCGGCTGACGTAGAGGCGTTCAAATATGAGAAGCCATGTCGCGTAGGCAGCTAGTGGAAGGACAAGCAACATTGAACTTCTGCTCCTATTGCCTGTATGCAGAGTTGGATTGCTCTTGCGATCGTGGCCCAGTTTTCTCTGTCAGGTTAAGGAATGGCATATTCCGATCCGTGGTCGGCGCCGATCGGCGGTGATTGCCGGCGTAAAACCGCCCCCGGGAAGTCACGGAGTGTTGCTTCCACGGAAACACTGCTGTCGTTGAGCAGTTCCCGGCGTAAAAACGCGAGCGTAATCCGATTGGTTATTTCGTGAGCCCTTCTAATGTCGATCTTGCCGGCCCCGGACCACGGTTTCCATTGAGAATATAGCGGATAGTCGGTGTAGTTCATATGTTCGAGGCCGGGGGCCTGGAAGAAATAGCCGCCGTATCGGCTCATGCTCCGATCGATGTCATCGAAGTCTCCGAGCAGTTCGCGCGCCTCTCTGCGAGCCCTGCTGTCTGGAGATTCCAACTCTGCCTTCGTTGGGCGCGCTGACGCGTCGAACATGAAGAAGAACGGCTTCGGCACACCGTTGATCTTGGATGTTCCAAACATCGATCCATCCATATTCACTCCAGCCCGCACTCGGGGGTCGATTCGGCAAACCTCCGCCGTAACGGCGCCCCCGAAACTGTGTCCCAACATGCCAATATGGTTCAGGTCGATGCGTCCGAAAAATCGGCTGGTCCGGTCAGATCCGTTCCATCGTTCCAGTTGATCTAACACGAAGCGGGTGTCGGCGACGCGCACCGCGAGGCGGCGTTCCACCTTCGGCCGCGAAATTGCCAGTGCCTCGTCGGACGCAAAATCGAGAAGACAAGCTTCCTTGCTCGCTGTGACTCGCCGTCCATCCGGAAAGACGACCAGATCCGAATCGTAGGGATGATCGATCGCTACGACGATGAAACCATGACTGGCCATTTCTTCCGTTTCAAAAGTGTTCTGGAAACGATTAGAGGGACCGGTGAAGAGGAGCAGGGGGTAAGTGGGCTTCGCGTTAGCAATCGGGGCGTCCACGAAGGAGCGAGTCTCAACAAGCGCCAGGGACGAATCTTGATAGTCGCTTCGTGTCCCATCCCGATACCGCTCCCGGCGGAACCCGCCGGTTGTCTCAGCCGGATACCACACCTGGATCATCACCTCCCGGTCAGCCATTTTGTCCGGTGAGTAGGGATCCCGACGACTGTGGTCTATGAAATGCGCGCTGGTTGATCCCACTGGATAGGGTCCCGTAAGAGGTACGAATTCAAAAACCGGCCACAGGACCCCGCCCGCCACAGTCGCCGATCCTAACAGAAGAAGTACGGCGGCCCATCCCATAACCATGAATGTGAGTCGTATCCGAAAGTTGTGAGAATGACACCATGGATAAGATATCAATACGAGGATAACGAGCAGATACACAGGACCCATTTGCCATCGAGCTCTCTCCACGAACAGATGGATAATGACAAGACCGGCTGCCACAAATGGCAGCCAACGGAACATGCTTGTAGGCAACCCATTTCCGAATGACAGCCACAACAAATACGGCAAGATGGCACAGATGACTAGCAGCTCGACAACACGCATGGCTGATGGGTCATTATGGCATTCAAAGAAAGTGCGGGCAACGGTTTGGCATCAAACGCCAAAACATCGCGGGATACAGGCTCGCCGTTTCTGCCGGACGATCAAGCCGATGCAGGGGCCGCGGGGGCCGAGCATGTGCCCGCCCGATCTGCCCCAACGGACCGCATGAAATCGATTTATTTACACCTTCCTGGTGTGCGGTTAACGCGCAGCTCCGGCGGGTGCGCCTGCTTCGGCGATGGCGGCTGCAAGATCCTTGCTTGTGACGAGACCGATGAGCAGCCGGCCACTCACTTCCACCACGGGTACGGAGCGGATTCCTTTGCTGGCCAGCAGGTCAGGGCGCAACGTTACATCGATTTTGTGCAGTTCGAAATCGAGGCCCTTTTGCAGATCATGGAGACGCTGCTCCATCAGGGGGCAGAACGGACAGCCGAGTGCGGTGTAGAGCGTTACTTTTGCGGGAGCACGTCCGGTCAGCAGGCTGGGCTCATCGGTGATGCGGCCGTAGCCCATAAAGGGTGAGAGCGCCGGGAATTTCACGATGTATAACCACAATGCGAGCGGCGCGGCCACCAGCCAGGCGAGGGCGAACCCCCACTGCGCGCGCCACGCCAGATTGGCCAGCCCGCCGGCGTAGATGCCCCAGGAGAGATAGATCATCAACATCAAGCAGCGTTTTTGCATGGCGTTCCTTTCATGGGTGGCTGAATTCGTTCGCGCGCGGCACCAGTTCCATGTAGACACGATCCGGCAGGTTGGTCTGCCAGTGTCCGGTCCACGAGGCCCATCCGTATAGTCCGAAGAACATCACTGCAATTCCACCGGCTATCGCCCACGCGGGGATGGCGCGGTTTGTTGGAGCGGCGAGTATGAGCGCTTGGTCGACCGGACACGAGGCCACGCATTCGAGACAGCCGGTGCATTCCGCCGACTTGATCGAGAGGAGTTTGTCGACCGGCAGGCGCGAGGGACATCGGCGCGCGCACTTACCGCAATCGATGCACAGGGCTGCATTGCGGCGGATGCGCAGTGGGCTGGCCATGGAGAACAGGCCGAGCAGCGCGCCGTAGGGGCACAGATAGCGGCACCAGAGATTCTGCACAAAGACCGAGAGCGCTACGAGCACCAGCAGCGTGATGGCTCCGCCGATGCCGAGATAGCGGAAGAAATTGAGCAGCTTCACCTCGGCGATCAAGCCGTAGGGGCCTTCGAGAAAGGCGCGGATCGCGGAAACCGGCATTCCGGCGATGGCGTAGACGAACAGGCCGAGCAAAACGTATTTGAGCGCGCGCAGAGGGATGTCCAGGACGCGCGGGATGCGCCAATTTTTCTTGAACGTGTCGCGCCCGATGCGCCAGAGGTACTCGGAAAGCGTGCCCACAGGACAGAGCCAGCTACAAAATGATTTGCGGAACAGCCAGGAGATCAAGAGGAAAGCGATGAGCAGGATCACTCCAGCCGGGTGCACGCGCGGAAGGCGGCCAGTCTCGACCAGTACCTTCAGATTCATGAGCGATGCGATGGGCAGCCAGCCTTCGACGCCAGCGGGCCTTGCTGCCCATGCCGTACTTCCTCCCGTTTCGTAATGATGGACGAAGCGCACGAACTGGACGCCGATCCAGACATTGAGCGCGAAAAACGAAAGCTGGAATGCACGGCGCAGGCGCTGTGAGTAGTCGCGAGGCGCGCGGAGGAAGCCTGTGTTTTTGGGCGGTGCGGCTCGGCGCTCAGCGAGTTGCACGGGCATGTGGCTTTTCCCCCGACGGAGACTGTCTGCATGCATCCCAAGGGCCAGCGCTGGGTAGAGGCAACGCAACGGGTTAGAGACCGCCCTATGGCGGGTGGGGGAAATGACCCAGGGCCAAAAGTTAACAGAATTGTAGATCTTTTTATACTGGTAAGGTGTACAATCATCCGCAAAGGGGGGCGCATATGATGCCAAGTGTCAGTGCAACCTGGAAACAAGATCACGTGAGCGCACGGCAGCTCCTGGAAACCGTACTGGCGTGGGCGGCAGTGTTGGCGGTAGCCGGCGTGGTGTTTGCGGGTCTCTACTTGGGGATTGCGTCGCTGGAATAAAGACGTAAGATGCGAGAGGGACGGAGGCGTCTGTCCCTCTTTGCCCACTGAAGTACGATTTAGCCGCTAACCTTCCGTCGCGGACTACGACGACGCCTTTCAGGTGTGATTTCCCAACAGAGAGCGAGAAATCCTCTGCTTGACGACGCTCTCGGTGGCGTGTTTCACTGCAAGTTTGGCCTTATATGGCTGAGCGCAAGGCGAGTCGCCCGGTGTTTCCTTGGCTGTTGGCGGGCCTTTGGATGATATTTGTTCCGGGATTGGCCTCCGTCCAACCTGCTGCTGCGCAGGCGCGGGGCACGCCGAGCCCTCAGGCGTCGGGAACCATCCGTGGCACGGTGAAAGATCCCTCGGGATTGGTAGTCGTGAGCGCGGTTGTCACGTTGGAACCTGCGGCATCCACAAGCCCGCGAACAACGATCACAGACGAAGCCGGATCTTTCCGCTTTTCCGGTGTGGCGCCGGAAAATTACACGATCACGATCGCCGCCCTTGGATTCTCGGAATGGAAGTCGGGGAACGTGGTGGTCGGTTCGGGCGAGAATCAACCGGTTTCTGCTGTCCTTCAGGTGGCCCCCGCATCCACCAAGATGGATGTTGGTCTTACGCAACATGAATTAGCGACCGAGCAACTGAAAGCCGAGGAGAAGCAGCGTCTGCTCGGCGTGTTTCCGAACTACTTCATCAGTTATGAACCGAATGCGGCTCCACTGACTGCCGCGCAGAAATTTCAGCTTGGCTGGAAGACCATGTTTGATCCGGTGACTATCGCATCCAGCGCGATCACCGCGGGAATCCAGCAAGCGCGGAACAGTTACCACGAGTTCGGGCAGGGGATGGAAGGCTACGGGAAGCGTTTTGGGGCCGACTACGTGGATGCGGTAAACGGCATCATCATTGGCGGCGTGCTCATGCAAGCGGTTTTTCATCAGGACCCACGGTACTTTTACAAGGGCACGGGCAGCGTCCGCAGGCGATTCCTCTATGCGATCGCGACCGCGTTCGTTTGCAAGGGTGATAACGGGCATTGGCAGCCGGACTATTCCGATGTTCTGGGTGGTCTGGCGGCCGGTGAGATCTCAACCCTGTACTATCCGGCCAGCTCGCGAACCGGACTGCGGCTATTTCATAACGTGCTACTCGGGTTTGGCGGCAGGGCGGCAGGCAATCTGGCGCAGGAGTTCGTCTTTCGCAAATTGACGACACACGTGCCGAAAACGGCGGCGAGGTTGATGCAACCGATGCTGCGTGAGGGAACGCCCGTATCGCTGATTTCGGTGGAAGACTTGAGTGCGAAGACGGCGGGGCCGATTGATTTTGTGCTGGCCCATGATATTGAGGTAAGCGGTGCGGTTGTGGCCACGGCCGGATCAAAAGCGTCGGGCGAGGTCAGCTACAATGGCGTGCAAATCGGCGATGGCGGGGCGATGCAGGTGGGACTCAAGGGTGTGCACCTCAAGGTTGGCAACACGGAGGTTCCGCTCAGAAGTAGTCAGAAACGAGGGAGCGACGGGGCGTTGGAGTACCATCGGCTGGAAGACTCGGGCAGGATCGCGATTGAGTTGTATGTGGGGGAAAACGTGGCGTTGAAGGCCGGGCAGTGAGTTCGGTAGGTTCTGTGCCCCGGAGAGAAGAATGTACCTGTACTTCGCCTTGTGAGAACTCAATCAATGCGGTTCTGTCGTTTTCTCTGTTCGTTCCGTTCACCGAGTAAAATGAAGATCCCGTTCGCCAGACACCCAAGGATTATGAAGAAGAACGAGAGGCGAACCGAGACGCCGGTGATGAAGTGGAGTGCGACAGCCAAGGCAGTCACGAGCACGAACGCGAATGTGTATAAACGGCGACGCACCCGCGTTTTTGAAGAGTCATTCACAGCAGCTTAGGTCCTGCATTCATTCTCCCTCAGCCGGCTGCTGCTGGCTCAAACAATGCAGCGTGCCGAAGCCTAAGACCAGATCGACGGCGTGGATGCCGACCACTTGGCGGTCCTTGAACAACTCGGCGAGGATGCCGAGGGCGATGCGGTCGTTGGGATCGTTGAAGGTGGGGACGAGGACTGCCGAGTTCGCGATGTAGAAATTCGCGTAGCTGGCGGGGAGACGGTAGCCGTCGAAGAAGAGGGGCTGCGGCATGGGAAGGGCGACGATCTCCGGTCTTGAGCCGTCTTCGAGGCGGAGGTCCCGGATTCTTTCCCAATTCTCTTTCAGTGGCCGGTAATTCGCATCCTTGGGATTGTCCTCTTTAATCAGCACCACTGTTTTCGCGTTGACGAAGCGGCACAGGTCATCGATGTGGCCATGGGTATCGTCGCCGGCGATGCCTTTGCCGAGCCAGAAGATGTTGGTCACGCCCAGATATTCGCGCAGGGCGGTTTCAAATTGGTTACGGCCGAGGCCAGGGTTACGAATCTGTTTCGTTCGCGACAGGTAGCATTCCTCGGTGGTGATGAGGGTACCGCGGCCGTTGACTTCGATGCCGCCGCCTTCGAGGATGAACGGGCGTCTGTTCACTTGCGCGTCGAATAACGGCTTGCGGAGCACGCGGGCTGCGGTTTCGGGCACGCGGCGATCCTTTTGCCAGTCGGGATACTTGGCCCAGGCGTTGAAGTGGAAGTGCACAATGGCGGTTTCGAGCTTGCTGCCGATCGAGCGGCGGACGAAGAGCGGGCCGCTATCGCGGGTCCATGAGCGGTTGGTGGGATGGACGATGAATTGGACGCGGCTGAGGTCGACACCGGGACGGCTCAGGTAGCGGCGGGCCTTCCTCTCCTCGAGCGCGGAATTGACCATCAGGCGCACGATTTCACCCGCTGTGATCTTGCGGATGATCTCGGTGTAGACCCAGCGAATGGTGTCGAGCTTGTCGGGCCAGTCGGTGGGGTGGTTGGGGCGCGCGAGCCAGGTGGCTTCGTGGGTTTCCCATTCGGCGGGCATGGAGTAACCGAGCGATGCGGGAGTCTCGACGGGTGCGGTGCGTGGAAGCGCCATACGTCGAGCATAATTGTGATCGCGAAATCTGTCTATTTCGGCCGGCGTGTTTTACAGTAGTAGAGAAACTTTTCGACAGAAATCATGGCCAAGACTACCAACCATCACCGCCGCTATCGCGAAGACATGTCCGAGATGCCGGACTGGATGAAGAAGAAAAAGTGCCCGAATCGCGACAAGTACCTCGCGGGCAAACGCATCCTACCCAAGAACCTGACGGGCAAGGAAAAGCTCGCCGACATCATCGACAACGCGTTTCTGGCCTACAATGGCGCGCGCCTGAGAGAGAGCTGCCAGCTCTTCACCGGGAAGATGCTGGAGCCGGATGTGACGATCGGGATGAGCCTTTCGGGCGCTTTGACGCCGGCGGGGCTGGGGTGCTCGTCGATTGTGCCGCTGATCAAGGCGGGCTTTGTCGACTGGATTGTCTCGACCGGCGCGATTCTCTACCACGACATGCATTTCGCGCTGAACTACCCGGTGCACTCCGGCAGTTTCAAGATGGACGACACAGCGCTGCGCGATAACGACATCGTGCGCGTCTACGACGTGTTGATGGGCTATAGCGATTGCCTCATGGCGACCGACGAGATCCTGCGCAACATGCTCGTCCAGCCGGAATTTCAGAAAGAGATGGGGACGGCGGAGCTGCATCATCTGCTGGGGAAATACGCGGCAGAATGGGAGCGCAAGGCGGGGCTGAAGGACGTTTCGGTGTTGGCCGCGGCTTATCGCGCGGGCGTGCCGTGCTACACGTCTTCGCCGGGCGATTCGACGATCGGGATGAACGTGGCGGGTGTGGAGCTGCGCGGGAACAAGTTGCGGCTCAATCCGGCGATCGATGTCAACGAGACCACGGCGTACGTGCTGGCGGCCAAGCGCTCGGGTGGCAGGAGCGGCGTGGTGCTGTGGGGCGGCGGGAGTCCGAAGAATTTCATGCTGCAAACCGAGCCGCAGATTCAGGAAGTGCTGCGGATCAAGGAATTCGGCCAGGACTTTTTCCTGCAAGTGACCGACGCGCGGCCGGACACAGGCGGGTTGAGCGGCGCGACGCCGAGCGAAGCGGTGAGCTGGGGCAAGGTGGATCCGGACCGTCTGCCCGACGCTGTGGTGTGCTATACCGACACCACGATTGCCATGCCGCTGCTGACGAGCTACGCGCTTGCCCGCCACAAACCGCGCACGCTGCGGCGGCTGTACGATCAGCGCGAGAAGATGATGCAGGCGCTGACCAAGGAGTATTTCGCGCACAACAAGGTCACGATGCTCGACGGGTCGCGGCCGGCCGTCTGACCGATGACCAAGAAGAAACTGCTGGCCGCGGCGAAGCGGCATGGCACGCCGATCGTCGTGATCGATCACGAGGTCATCCGCCGCAACTACGCGAGCTTCCGGCGCCACCTGCCAAAGGTGCAGGCGTACTATGCGGTGAAGGCCAATCCGGCGCCGGAGATTGTGCGCACGCTTTACAAGGCAGGCGCGAGTTTTGATGTGGCGTCGCTGCCGGAGTTTCTGCTGGTGCACGAGAACATCGAACGGCTGCGTGCAAAAGCGCGGCAGGACTTCATCTGGGACAAAATCATTTACGCGAACCCCATCAAGCCGAAAGAGACGCTGGAGGCACTCGATCAATACAAACCGCTGCTGACTTATGACAATCGCGAGGAGCTGGCGAAAATCAAACGTTACGCGCCGCACGCGGGGCTGGTGCTACGGCTGCGCGTTCCCAACACGGGCTCGATGGTCGAGCTGTCATCCAAATTCGGCTGCGACACGGGCGAAGCGGTGGATCTGATCCTGGAGGCGTTCCGCATCGGGCTGGTGGTGGAGGGATTGAGTTTTCACGTGGGCAGCCAGTGCACGAATTTCGAGAATTTCGTGCAGGCGCTCAACATGGCGGCGGCGGTGATGCAAGAGGCGCGGTCACGCGGGCACGAGATCAAGATCCTCGACATCGGCGGCGGCTTTCCGGTTCATTATGACGAGCACGTCAAGCCGTTTGCCAGGCTCGCCGGGAAGATCAACACGGAGATCGACCGGCTATTCAGCAAAGACGTTGAGATTTTGGCGGAGCCCGGCCGGTTTCTGGTCGCCACGGCGGCGACGGCGATTGCGCGAGTCATCGGCAAAGCCGTGCGCGACGGCAAGACTTGTTACTACATCAACGACAGCGTGTATCACACTTTCTCCGGCATCATCTTCGATCACTGCCAGTATCATGTCAAAGCATTTCGCAAAGGCGAGACCGAGATCGTCACGGTTTTTGGGCAGACATGTGATGGCATGGATACGATTTCGCAATCCGAGGAACTGCCGAGGCTGGAGATAGACGACCTGGTCTACTCAGAAGACATCGGCGCTTACAGCAATGCGTCGGCTACGTGGTTCAACGGCTTTGCGCCGGCGCAAGTGGTACATGTAAACCAAGACTAAGTAAGTTCTAAAATTTTACAACTCAAAGACCCTAACGGCCATCAGTAAAAATGGCCTTGGGTAGCATAGCGTGCACGCCCTTCACGTGATCCACAACCTGAGTGACGTGCAAGTCAACGGCGGCACTCGTGAGCATGTAGGCCTCGTCGCGGGACAGACCGCGTTCCGTCACGAGATAGTCGATCATCTCCTTGGTGGCCCGGTGCGCAGCCTCGTTGAGATCTTCATGCAGACCGATGGTGATGTAGTGTGTGGGAGTTTCGGCGCGCGGCCAGCGGAGCTTCATGTCTTTGCGCACGGTAAGGCGGAAGACGCCGGTGAGGTTGGTTTCAATTGCTGTGATGCAGACTTCGCCGTCGCCTTGCGCGGCGTGGCCATCTCCCGCGGCAAACAGGGCTCCCGGCACTTGAACCGGCAGGTAGATCTTCGTGCCGGCTACAAGCCACTTGTTATCCATGTTGCCGCCATTGTAGGCCGGTGGTCCGCTGCTCAAGCGGCCCTCGGGTGGCGCAACGCCGAGAACACCGAAGAAAGGCCGCACGGGGATGCGGATGCCGGGAGCGAACTCGGCAACCTTGTTCTGGTCGTCCAGCCGCACCAGTTTCGAGCGCAAGTAGGGAAACTCCTCGGGCAGGGAACCGGCATCCGGCTCGATCATCATCCAGCCATACGGTGAGCGTAGGCGGATTTCGACAATCTCGATCTCGAGCACATCGCCAGGCATGGCGCCTTCAACGGCAACGGGTCCTGTGAGAACGTGCGGTCCCGGGCCCTTGTCCTTGACCTTCGCTTCCACCTCTTTCAGTTCGCGCATGGGATCGTCGGGCGCGGCGCCGAGCTGCTCCAGTTCGTCGATGGCGCAGATCGTATCCATGGTCACCACGCCGCCGGACTTTACAGTGAGGACGGGCTTGGCGTCCGCGGCGAAGTAACCCCATTGCACATTTGCCGGCGTGACGTGCAGCGTCTCCTGCGCCAGGGAGGCGGGAATCAATTGCACTGCGATCGAAAGAAATAGAATGGTTCGCATAGTTTGGCAATGTTACAACGCTTTTGCACCTCCGTGTAATACACTGTTACGGACCCAGGAGGGATTGTGCGACTGAGCATTGTTACGTTTCTGTTTATGGCTGCGGCATTTGCAGCGGATGGTTATCATCGGATACAAAAAATCACTATTGGCGGTGAAGGCGGGTGGGACTATCTGATCGCTGATGGAGCCAGCGGCCGGGTATATGTTTCCCACGGCACCGAGGTGGATGTTGTGGATACGAAGTCGAGTCAGGTGGTGGGAAAGATCACCGATCTCAAGGGCGTGCACGGGATCGCGCTGGCTCCGGAATTTGGGCGAGGCTTCATCAGTAACGGCCAGGCCGGCACGGTCACGATCTTCGATTTGAAAACGTTCAACAAGATCGGCCAGGACGTGCCGGCGGGCAAGAATCCCGATGCCATCATCTATGATCCGGGCTCGAAGCGAGTGTTCGCATTTAATGGGCGCAGCTCCGACGCGACGGCGATCGACGCCGAAAAGGGAACCGTGGCGGGTACTGTGGCCCTCGAAGGTAAGCCGGAATTCGCCGCGGCGGATGGCGCGGGTCACGTTTACGTCAATATCGAAGATACGAACAAAGTTTTCGACATTGATTCGCGAAAGCTCACGGTGGCGCATCGCTGGCCGCTGGCGCCCTGTGAATCGCCATCGGGCATGGCGATGGATCGAGCGCACCGGCGCATCTTCGCGGGCTGCCACAACAAAATGATGGCGGTGATGGACGCGGATACAGGCAAAGTAGTGGCGACGCCGCCGATCGGAAATGGAATCGACGCCACCGCATTCGATCCGGGCGCGGAACTTGTATTCAACTCATGCGGAGACGGCACGTTGAGCGTCATCCACGAAGACTCGCCGGATAATTACACGGTAGTGGAAAACGCCACCACGCAAGCTGGAGCGAGGACCATGGCGCTCGATACCGAGACGCATCACGTGTATCTGGCGATCGCGGAATTCGAGCCTGCTCCTGAGCCGGCGCCAGGCGAGAGGCCACGGCGCAAGATGGTGGCGGGGACATTCGGACTTCTGGAGTTCGCAAAATAGCCGAGCCGGACGCTGCGTGTTTTGACGAAATCGCGCAAATTGGCGCAGTAGTACGGTTGGCGAAAGACCATTCATTTATTGAAGTGGTTTGACTTGTCAGTTCTTGCGCTGCTGGATAGCGGCGTGCCCTGTTTCAAGTTGGTGAAGGAGGTTGAAACATGGCACTGCTTGAAGGGAAAGCCGGCCGCGTTCCTCCGGCGACCGCACCTTTCCATCACGCCTACTACTTTGCGACAGAGCTGAGTGTGTGGGCCCCGCTTCTCACGTTGCTCGCGCTTACCGTGATTGCCGGCTGTATTTTGTGGTCGAAAGTTGGCGGCTACTGAGCCAGCTCACTGGGTCAAGGCTCCGAGCAGAATATCGCGGTCCCAAGGGCCGTCGTGCCGCACGCCATTAAGGAACAGTCCGGGAGTTTTGTAGACGCCATTTTGGACGCCGCGGCGAAAATCTTCGCGGACGCGATCCTCGTATACCCTTTTCTTTAATTCGCGGCTGAACCGGTCGGTATCCAACCCTAAGTTCCCCGCGTAGGCCAGCAGGTTCTTGCGCTTGAGCGCGTTTTGATTCTGGAACAAGAGATCGTGCATCTCCCAAAAGCGGCCTTGCGTGCCGGCGGCCTCGGCAGCTTCCGCGGCTTCCTGCGCCTCGGGGTGAATCCCGCCCAAAGGATAGTGCCGGTAGACGATGCGCAGCCGCTCCCCGAGCGTCGTCTGCAATTCGTGAATTATGGAGAACAACCGGCCGCAGTCCGGGCACTCGTAGTCGCCGTACTCGACCAGCGTGAAAGGCGCGGATTCCGTGCCGTAGACGTGATCTTCAGCGTGGATGGGCAACAGTAATCGTGTGGTATCCAACGGTTCCGCGGTCATTGCCTATGCCAGTCCCCTCCCAAAGCCTTTGATGCATGATTCATGATTCCGGGTTCGATTCGAGCGGCCTTCCTCCAAACTTTTTCGACGCTGCTGAAGGCAATATGATGGAGTTCCTGTTAGGTGAGTGCGGCTCGAACCGTGGACTTTCTGCTTATAACGCGACGCAACCGAGGGCAGGGATTATCCCACCCAAAATGAGCGTTTTAGCACGCCTAATGCTCGATGATAGCGGCGAAGCATGCCTGGAGCTATCTGGACAAAAGCCGTCTGTCCCTCTCCCAGAACCTTAAGTTGGTCTTGTACCGCGCTCTGTTCGTTATGGACCATTTGCTGATCCAGATTGGGTCCGCTTAGCGTACCCGCTTGAATCTGACCCGATTCTGTTTGGTTCAGTTTCTCCAGCTTCTGTCCCATACCTTCCAAGAAGGAAGCGGTCTGGCCCGACACAAGTAAACCGCTTAACGGAGTAGCGACATCCGCGAGCCCCTGCGAAACTGCATTTGCCGCAGCAAAAAACCGTGTTTGAGATTGAACGGCTGAAATCGCGTCGATTTTGCCGTATTCACTTGCTCGCGCGCAGAAACCACTATCAGAGTTCATGTACAACGCTGTGCAGGCTTGGCCGTCCGTATCCACATTGCTGAGTGGATTATTCCGCACGTACACATACATGTTCCACTGTTGCGGATCGACCAATCGTTCCTTGGCGATTGGATAGAGTCCGGGCTAGTGAACCTCCCTTGCGCACTGGACATATACCGAGCCCCGAAGAAATCGAGGCCCTGCATAGCCGAGCTGGCGGTTTCCGTATCGCGTTCTTTGCCGGTGAACCTCTCAGTCAGGGCGTCGGCCGCCGTGAAGCACGCTGCCGTTCGCCCTCCCATGCCGCCCGGGATCTCTTCGCCGAACGGTAAATAGTCATGACACGCTACCGCCTGGCCACTCGCTCCGTCTGTCTCCTCTCGCGTGCTCCCCAAGTGGTCTGCTGTCAGGGAACAGGGCTGGCACAGCGTATCCTGTGGATTTCCCGAATAGTATTCGGCCGCGAGCTGGCCCTGCGCATCGTACACGTACACCCGCGTTGCGCCCCCGCTCACCTTCGTCACTCGCCGGCCGTCCGCGTCGTAACTGTACGTGCCCGCCGTGCTGCTCCCAATCTTAACGCTGGTTTGCCGGTTCTCGCCGTCATACTTGAAACTATACGCGCCGACCACCTGCTGGTTCCCAGATCCGTCGTAAGTGCTCGACTGGATCATCAGCTGGTTCGCGGAGTTGAAATTGCTCTGCGCCGCCGGCGTGAAGCGTGGATTGAAACTTCGATACGGTGGGCTTGCATATCTCCCACACGTCGTCGCTGCCCGCGTGGGCAGCGTGGATTGAAACCGTCCAGTGGACACGAGTGCGCTGTCGACGGAGCGGCGCTGCTTCGCCATAACCTCGCACTAAATTGTTCGGAACTGTTCGGAAGTTCCATATCAGTGGACCTATAAAGTACAGATTTCGTGGTGGGCGGTCGCGGGCTCGAACCGCGGACCTTCTGCTTGTAAGGCAGACGCTCTAACCAACTGAGCTAACCGCCCGGAGGAGCCGGTCTATTGATTATAGCCGCTTCCCAAAACCTTCAGGCTCAAATCTGCCTGACGGCGGCATCTCCCGAGCGGTGGACGCGGCCCTTACCCTCTTGAGGGACTGCATCCTGCTGATTCGTCCGTGCATCGAAGTTGTATTCCGTTTGTGGGCTTCCCAAGAATGGACTACTGTAGCAGGGGAGATGCCAGTGAGACACATTCATCTACGCCCGCGGACCCGGCGCCTTTACGCGTCGCTTGGCCTCGGACTTCTGTTCGCCGCTGCAATGAGCGGCCAGCAGAGCAGCCAATTTCAGGGCAGCGTCCCTGCGGGCAGTGCGTCGGCGACCCCTCTGGCATTGAAGCTTGATGACGCCATCCGGCGGGGCTTGCAGACGAACCTGGGGCTGCTGACACGCGACACCAGCAGCCAGACTGCGCGGGCGGAGCGGACACGCGCGCTTGCGGCCTTGCTGCCGCAGGTCGCGGGTTCGCTGGGCGAGACGGAACAGCAATTGAATTTGAAGACAATTGGGTTCAACGTCACATTTCCGCCTATCCCTGGTTTTCACGGGATACCAACGATCGTGGGGCCGTTCCACTACACAGCCGCGCAGGCCAATGTGTCCGCCAAGGTGTTCGATTGGAATGCTCGGAAGAATCTCAGCTCGGCGCGTGCGAGTGAGGAAGCAGCCAGGCTTTCGGTCGAGGACGCGCGCGATCTGGTGGTGCAGGCGGTAGCGAGCGCCTATTTGCAAATCATCGCCGACGCTTCCCGTGTGGCATCCGTCCAGGCGCAGGTGAACACGGCCGAAGCCATCTATAACCGCGCTGTGGATCAAAAGAAGGCGGGGACCTCGCCGGGAATTGACGTGTTGCGGGCGCAGGTGGAGCTGAAGACGCAGCAGCAGCGCCTGCTGGCCCAGCAGAATCAATTTGAGAAGGACAAACTTGCGCTGGGGCGGGTGATCGGACTGGCGGCCGGTCAAACGTTCGACATCGCCGACACCGTGCCATTCGCGCCTCTCGGGGGTCTGACGCAGGATGAGGCGCTGCGGACGGCACTCGCACAACGGCCCGATTACCAAGGCGCGATGAAGCTCGTGCAGGGCGCGCAAGAGTCGTTGAAAGCGGCGCGAGCTGAGTGGTACCCCACAGTCAATCTGGACGGCTACTACGGGGACGCGGGTCCGTCGCTCAACAACTCACATGGCGTTTTCCTCCTGACCGGCGCCCTCAATTTCAACATCTTCAATGGCGGGCGAATTCGCGGAGACATGGAGCAAGCCAAGGCAGCGTTGAAACAACGATCCGACGAGCTCGCCGATCTCGGCGGCCAGATCGACTATCAGGTGCGAGCTGCTTTCCTGGACATCCGGACGGCGGCGGACCAGGTCGCGGTGGCGCAAAGCAACCTGGAACTGGCCAGCCAGACGCTCGAGCAGTCCCGGGACCGCTTCGCCGCCGGAGTGGCCGATACCGTTGAGGTCGTGCAGGCGCAAGAGTCCGTGGCAGCGGCCAACGACAGCACGATTGCGGCCCGCTTTGCCCACAACCTGGCCAAGGTGGAGCTGGCGCGGGCGCTTGGCCTCGCCGAACAGGGGATCAAGAAATTCATCGAGGTGAAGTGAGATGGCTGAGACGACGGTCCAGGAGGAGAAAACTGATTTCCCTTCACGACGTTTGACGAGACGACCCAGGCGCAGTCCGGCGCGCATCATTGTGCCCATTGTGCTGGTGGTGTTCGCTGTGGGCGGCTATTTCCTGTGGCGCTACTTCGGCTCCTACGAATCCACCGATGACGCGCAGATCGATGGCCACCTCAATGCCATCAGCGCGCGCATTAGTGGCCAAGTGAACGAGGTGCTGGTGGAAGACGAGCAGCTCGTGAAGAAGGGCGATGTCCTGGCAAAGGTTGACCCTCGCGACTATGAGGTGGCGGTGGCAAAGGCCGAAGCCGACCTCGCCGACGCGGAAGCGGCTCTGGAAGGGTCCCGGACTGACATCCCGGTGACTTCGACCAACACCGAAAGCACCCTCAAATCGGCGCGTTCTCTTCATGCGGACGCGGGCGCCGGGCTGACAGGAGCCGAACGCCAGCTCAATGCCGCGCGGGCACGTCTGGAGACTGCCCGTGCTCAGGTGAATGAGGCGGAAGCGAATTACAAGAAAGCTGCGGATGACGTGGAACGTTACAAGCTGCTCGTCGCCAAGGATGAGATTTCGGCGCAACAGTACGACCAGGCAGTTCAAACGGCTGCCGCGGCGAAGGCGACGCTGGCTGCCCGGACGGCCTCCGTGGCCGAAGCGCAGCAGAATATCACGGTGGCGGAAGCGGCCATTCAGCAGGCCCAGGCGAAGATCGGCCAGGCGGACGCCACCATTCAAGCGGCCCTGACGGCGCCACAACAGATTGCCATCAGCCAGTCCAAGGCGAGATCCGCGGCGGCAAAACTCGCGCAGCAGAAGGCGCTGCTCGACCAGGCAAGGCTCAACCTCAGCTATTGCACGATCGTCGCGCCCGTTAGCGGGATCGCGGGCAAGAAGAGCGTGGAGGTTGGCCAGAACGTTTCGCCGGGACAGCAGCTTCTTGTGGTGGTTCCACTCGACGACATCTGGGTGACCGCGAACTTCAAGGAGACGCAGCTAAGAAAGATGAAGGCGGGCCAGAAGGTCAAGTTCAGTGTGGATGCGTACGATCACGAATACACGGGCCACGTGACTGGCATTGCGGGCGCCGCCGGCTCGCGTCTTAGCCTGCTTCCTCCGGAGAATGCCACCGGCAACTACGTGAAGGTGGTACAGCGCATTCCAGTCCGCATCGACATCGATGCAGGCCAAAACAGCGATCATCGACTGCGGCCCGGCATGTCGGTCGATCCCAAAGTTTACCTCGAGTAACGGAACATGGCCGAGCTGACCGAGACGACAATCGCTGCGCCGGCGAGCCCGGTTCCCTGGAAGCCGAAGTTCAATCCGTGGCTCATCGCGGTCGTCGTCGCCATGGCCGCTTTCATGGAGGTGCTGGACACCAGCATCGCCAACGTCGCCTTGCCGCACATGGCGGGCAACTTGGGAGCCAGTAACGATGAAAGTACGTGGGTGCTCACGTCGTATCTGGTCTCGAACGCGATCGTTCTTCCCATCAGCGGATGGCTGGCGGGTCTGTTCGGGCGAAAGCGTTTTTTCATTCTCTGCATTTTCCTGTTTACCGTGAGTTCCATGTTGTGCGGTGCGGCGCCGACCCTCGGGATGCTGATTCTGTTCCGCATCCTGCAGGGAGTGGGCGGCGGCGGACTTCAGCCTATGGCACAGGCCATTCTGGCCGATACCTTCCCGCCGCATCAGCGCGGCCTGGCCTTTGCGGTTTATGGAATCACGGCTGTCATGGCGCCGACCATCGGCCCCACGCTCGGCGGCTGGATCACGGACAACTATACCTGGCGCTGGATCTTCTACATCAATCTTCCCGTCGGGCTCCTGGCCATGTTTCTGGCATACCGAATGGTGGAGGATCCGCCCTACCTGAAGCGTGTGCAGGGCGCCGCCGTGCGAGTGGACTACATCGGTATCTCGCTTCTTTCGCTGGGCATTGGTGCTCTGCAGATCCTGCTCGACAAAGGCCAGGAGGATGACTGGTTCGGCTCGCACTTTATCGTCACTCTCGCGTTGGTCGCAGTGGTGTGCCTGGTCTCGCTGGTGGTCTGGGAGTGGCGGCAGAAAGACCCGGTCATCGATGTCCGCCTGTTTAAGTACTTCAGTTTTGCCAGCGCCAATCTCATGATGTTCATTCTGGGCGTCATACTTTTTAGCAGTCTTGTGATGATGCCTCAGTTTTTGCAGACGCTGTTGGGTTACACAGCGCAGTCTGCCGGCCTGGTTCTTTCCGCCAGCGGGGTGCTGCTGTTGTTCGAAATGCCCGTGGTCGGGCAACTCACTACCAAAATCGCTGCGAAGTACATCGTGGCCTTCGGCTGGTTGTTGCTAGCCATCGCTATGTACTACTCCACCGTGCGCATGGACCTGTTGATTAGCTTCCGGTCGGCCATGTGGCTGCGAGTCGCGCAATCATCCGGCCTGGGTTTCTTGTTCGTGCCCATCTCGCTCATCGCCTACTCCGACATACCGCCGGAGAAAGGCAACAGCGTTTCGGGCATGGTGAATTTTATGCGCAATATTGGTAGCAGTGTTGGAACTTCGATGGTCACCACAGTGCTGGCGCGCCGCGCCCAGTTCCATCAGTCCATGCTGTCGTCCCATACAACAGGATTCGATCCGGCGTTTCAGAACCAGGTGGCCGGTCTCAGCCGGCAGCTCGTTCACTCCGGAATCAGCTCAGCCGATGCGCAGACGCACGCGTACGGACTGATTTACCAGGGAATGCAGGCGCAGGCACAGACTCTGGCCTACATCGATACATACTTGTTGCTGGCCATTGGCGCGAGCATCATGTTTCTGCTCTCGTTCATCGTGCGCAAGAACGATCCCCGGGGCGGACCGGTCGTGATGGAGTAAAACCGATGAGGAATGCATGATCCGAGTAATTACAATTGACCGCGAATATGGCAGCGGTGGCCCCGATATCGCCAAGAAACTGGCCGATCGGCTGGGCTGGAAGTTGTGGGACCAATTACTGACTGAAGAAATTGCCCGCCTGATGGACTGCGAGACTCGAGTGGTGGAGGAGCGCGAGGAGCGGAAAGATCCCCTGCGCTACCGCCTGTTCAAGTCATTCATGCGCGGCAGCCTGGAAGGCAGCTTGAACGCTCCGCGGCTCAAGATGGTGGATGCCGAGTGCATCCGGGAATACACACAGCGAACGGTCACGAACGCTGCCAAAACCGGCAATTCCGTCATCGTGGGACGCGGCTCGGCGTACTACCTCCACGAGCGTCCCGAGGTCTTTCACGTTTTTATCTACGCTCCCATCGAGGAAAAAATACAGCGACTACAGAAAACAGGCAAGAGCGAGGCGGAAGCCATCGAGTTGGTCGAGACCGTGGACCGTGACCGCGCCGCTTACATCAAGCAATACTTCGACCTCGAGTGGCCGGCCCGGCACCTCTTCCACCTCATGATCAACTCCACGCTCGGCGACGACCGGGTGGTGCAGACGATTGTCGATTCGGTCGCATTGTTGGAAAAACGGTCCGCGTGACGGCGGTTAAAGAGACTTGAGCCAGCGGTGCGTGGCTTCTTTGTCGTCTGCTTGGAAAATCAAAGACCCCGGAACGATTGCGTCGGCTCCGGCCTCCCTCAGCCGGGGAACCGAATCACCGCGAATTCCGCCGTCGGCATACAGCTTTATCTCGGGTCCTGCCTCGAAAAGACCGCGAATCGCTCGCATGCGATCGCAGGCTTCCGGCGCAATATCTGCTCCCTTAACTCCGAGGTGTGTGCCCATGGAGATTACGTGATCCACCTTGCCAACGTGTTCTCGCAGCGCCTCAACAGGCGTGTCGAGCCGTATTGCCAAGCCTGAACGCCGCCCCGCCGAACTGATCTCGCCGATCGCTCCAGCTACGCCATCGCTCTCAACGTGAATACTGATCAGGTCAGCGCCAGCGTCGATGAAACGGCCAACCATGCTGACGGGATGGCTCACCATGAGGTGTAAATGCAATGGCTTCAGCGTGGACTTACGGATCGCCGATACCAGGTCCGGAAAGAACAACAGGTTGGGTGCAAAGTGGCCGTCGGCTACGTCGATGTGGAAAGAGTCGGCGTAACTAGAAATACGTTGTATCTCCGAAGCAAGGTTGACCAGGTCTGCCGACCATAGCGACAGGTCGAGAATCAGCGGAGGCATTTTTCGCTTCACCCGATTCCGGCCTCATCAGCGGCCATATCCCCACTATCGATGGCTTGCGCAGGGAGCACATTGGGCGCCCCTGAGCCGGCCGGGCATAAACCTCGAAAGTATGGGCAGCGTGTGCAGTGGTCGCCCTCGCGGAGCGGAAAACTGACATTGGACTGCGCCTCGCGAAAATCGCGAACCAACGCCTCGGGATCGTCGATCAGGGAACGCTCCAGCGAAACTGGCACGGCAACGCCGGGCCGCAGGAAATACACATAGGCTCGTGCCGGTGTTCGCCCCACCATGCGCTCCAGAGCCAGCGCGTACAGGCGCAATTGCGGCGCGTAGATCTGTGCGCGGGCTGTCGTTTCACGCGCTTTGACCTCGTCCGTCTTGTAATCCACCAGCACAAATTCGCCGGCCTCTGCAAACCAAAGATCGATCTGCCCGCGCAGTACGACATCCTCGACCGCCATCAGAAAATCGAATTCCCGCTCGCTGCGGGTGGCCCGTGCGGCACGGCGGCCGAGTTCGCTTGAATGGAAGGTCTCGACGAGCTTTCGCGCTTCTGGCGTTGCCTCTGCGACCGTCTGGCCGGCGAGCAGCGCATGGACGTCCAGACCGAACTGGCTCGCGCTGATCTCCTGGTCCGCATCGTCTTCGTCGATGTTCGGCAGAGCGCGCGGAGCATTCCCCGGCCAGCCAACGTAGCGCTCGAGGTAATAGCGGCGCGGGCATTCGGCGAACCGGGCAATCGAGGTCACGCTAGCGGCAAAATCGTGTTGGCCAATCACTGCGGGGCGGTCTAAGAGCGGAACGGGTACCTTTGTGGATTCGGCTTCCCGGCGCGCGAGGGCCTGCGGCGGCTGATCGGTTGTGAAGATCCGCAGCGCGAAGCGCTCGCCATCGGGTGCTTCAATCTGCGCGACTCTCTGCTGCGGTGTTCGCAGATCCAGGCCCAACGCATTCTCAAGCGCTGCGGCCCATTTTTGCGGCTTGCCGAAACTCGAATACGTGAACACCAGGTGTTCCTCGGCACGCGTCATCGCGACGTAGAGCAGGCGGTCACTCTCATCGGCCTCGCGCTGGTCCACCTCGTCGGCAATAGCTTTCAGGAAACTATCGCGCTTGGTTTCGCTTGTGCCCGGGTACATCCAATTTGCTCCCAGGCCCAGGTTCGGCGAGAAAGCCAGTGCACCGCATCCCGCTGCAACTCCCTTGTGAAGTGCCGCCAGAAACAAAATGGGAAACTCGAGACCCTTCGCGGCGTGAACGGTCATGATGCGCACCGCGTTGACGGCGTCCTCGGGCGGTGCGTCAGGCTCGCGCGCGTCGGCTTCGCGCATCAGCTCGAGTTCGTCAACGAACTCCCGAAACGTGAGCCGCGATGAGGCCTCACGTGCCAGAGCCAAAAACTTCTCGATATTCGCCGCGGCCCGCGTGCCCGGAGCGACGGTGTAACCCGTTTCGTCCATGGCCCGCATCAAGAGCCGGTCGAAACCCGCGACGTCACGTGTCTCCCGCCAATGCAGCATTTGCTCACGGAAGTGGCGCAGCTTGACGAGATCCTCCGCGTCAAACGCAGCACCCGTGTGCTCGAGCCGCCGTAGCGCGCTGCCCAGGTTGCCCCCTGTTTTCAGCCGCAGCAGAGCTTCGTCAGAGACGCCCGCGAATGGCGAGCGCAGCACCACGGCCAGGCTGATTTCGTCGCGCGGATTGTCGATCGCGCGCAGCAGTCTTGTCAGATCGACTACCTCGCGCGTCTCGAAAAATCCCTTGCCCTGATTCAGCAGGTACGGGATGCCGGCTTGATCGAACGCGCGCGTGAAAGCTGGAACCACTTCAGAATTCCGCAACAGCACAGCGAAATCCCCGAATTGCGCGGGGCCTCGCGTGAGCTGTAGCGATCTTTCGAGATCGCGAATGCGGTGCGCGATCCACAGGGCTTCCAGTTCCAGCGCAGCATCTTGCGTACCGGCAATCGCGGCCAGGACTTCGACTGAGGGTTCGAACTTGAGCGGAAACTGTCTCTTCGCGATGAGGGGCAGGGGATCGATGCCTTGCGCTCCATGTGAGATTTTTTCCGCGGCGCTCAAAATCTCTGGTCGGCTGCGCCAGTTCTCATCGAGTTCGACCACTCGCTCGCCGCGTGCCCGCACCTCCTCGCGATACGTGCGAAAGACTTCAGGCTCCGCATGACGAAAACCGTAGATGGACTGGTTGATATCGCCCACGGCGTAGAACCGGCCCGCACTGCGAACCAGGCTCACGAGTTTGGCCTCCAGCCGGTTCGTGTCCTGAAATTCATCCATCAGCACGTACTCGAATTGGTCTCGCAGGCGCTCGCGGATCACGGCATCCTGTTCCAGCAACCGCACGGCGAACGCCTGAAGATCCGCGAAATCCAGCACTCCGATTTGTCGCTTGCGCGCGCTGTAGAGCCGGTCAAAACATTCGATCACTTCGATCAGCGTGTCGCGCTCACCGGAGTAGTACTCCGTAACCAGCGTGCGGCGAGCCTCGTCGAGTAAGGTGTCTTTTATGAACATCAGCCGCGTGTGGCTCTCGCTGCCTTGTTTGATGCCTTTGAGGTTGGTGGGGAAATCGCCGATAACGCGGAAATGCTCGTCCGTGACCGGTGAATCCGGCAGCTCGGCCACACACCGCGCCGCTTCCAGCGTTTCACGCAACCTGGTCACCTGAGCCGGCTTCCAGCCGAATGTCTTTTCTTTATCAATTTCGGCAACAGCGCGCCTCACCTCCGCGAGTGGAGCCCCGTTCCTCCGAAAGCCGCGCAGCCGCGACGGCTCGACATCGGCTGCGCGCATCGCGTCGTAAATATCGGGAATTTCTTTTGCGAGATCCGGCGAGGCGAGGCCGCGGATCAGCCGCCGCATCGCGTCCGCTTTCTCGGCGAACATCCGGTCCAGGGCATCCCTTGCCGCTTGCCGTTGCAGGATGGTTGCTCGGCGCGCATCCAGAACCTGGAACTCGGGGTCGAGGCTCGCGGCGATAGAATTCTCACGCAGCAAGCGCGTGCAGAAACCGTGGATCGTGGAAACGTGAGCCTGCTCCAGCTGCCGGCGAAGCTCTGGCGTTTCGCGGAATGATTCGGCCAGCTTGTCCTTCATGTGGCGCGCGGCTTTTTCCGTGAAGGTGATGGCCAGGATGCGCTGCGGCGGCACGCCTTTTTCAACCACCAGGCGCCTGTAATACTCCACCAGGACGGTGGTCTTTCCGGAGCCCGGCACCGCGACAACGCACGTGTCGCCACGATCCTCGACGTTCACCGCATCGAGTTGCCGCGGGGTGAAATTCACTCGGCGCACTCCGCGATCGCGGCCTCTGCTCCCGCGTACCGGCAGGCGTCCCGAAAATCGCAGTACCTGCATTTCCCCAGATCGCTTGGCTCCGGTGCGACGCGGCCTTGTGCGATGGCGCGCGCCGCCAACATGCTGCGCTCAACCGCCGTGGCCAGCCAGTCCGGCGTGAATGGCTCAACCTTCGCCTTGAGCCAATCTGGCTTTTCGCCCCAGCCCGCGTAACGGATGCCATCGCGCAGGCTGCAGTAGTAAACGCCGGCCACGCTGAGTTGAAAGCCGCGCTCCGCCGCCAGCCAATAAAGCGGCCCTTGTAGGCGGTCTTCGTTCGCGGCGTACTCGCGCAAATTGGAGCTGTACTTGTAGTCAATGACGAATGCGCGGCCCTCGGAATCCTGCAGCAGCCGGTCCACGCGGCAGCGAATCATCAGACCGTCTTCGAGCTCGAACCGGCAGGACGCCTCCGCCTGGCTATGACAGTCCGCGGGCCATCGCTCGGCTGTCGCGAAGCAGCGCAAATCATCCAACATTTGCGCCCGCACGAACTCGGTCTCGTAGCCCGAGACGACAAATTCCTTTTGCGCAAATTCTACAAAAACGCGTTCAAAAATTGGTTCGATCGGCCCGCGCGCCTCCAGCCACTCTTTGATCACCTGGTGCACGATGGTGCCCCGGAGACGGAAATCCAAACGCTTCTCGGGACGCACTGGTGCGCCATCGAGCTTCAGCGTGTGCCGTCCGAAAAACTGGAACGGGCATTGAAAATAGGTTTCGAGAGCGGTGGGCCGCATCTCGTTGTGCTTCTGTTGCAGGATCTGCAAAAGGTCAGGCGAGCGAATGGGCGCTGCCGTAGTCGCCGCCGAAGGCTGCGCGATCCGCACGCGCACGGTGCGGCTTTCGGTTGGCACTTGCGCCGCATCGAGAAACAGAGAGGGCAGGTTCAGTTCGGCGCGCGCGTCGTTTTTCGGATAGCTCATCACGACCGATGCCGTCGCGCGATGGAGCGCGGAGTCGAACAGGAACCGCTCTTCGTTTTCGATGTCTTCCGTCGTCCGAATACGCAGTCCGCGCTCTTTGAGCCGGCGACGCATGTGCTGTGGTAGAAAAGGATCAGGCGCCTGATAACGCGGAAACTGGCCCTCCACCAGGCCGCACACGAACACCACCGGCAACTCCCACTGCCGTGCTTCATATGCGCTGAGCACGTGCACCACGTTGCGTCGTTGGTCTATTAGACGCAGCGGCGTCAGACGGAGCAATGCCTTGACGGCGGGCCAAAACTCATCCAGCGAGAGCGGAATCGATGCATCGAATGCCTGGCCCGCATCGATCACTGCCTTCTCCAATACGTCAAGTGCCTGAGCTTGCGATCGCCACTCAAGCACTGTTTCGTGACCCACTCCGTCGCGTAGGCGTGACGGCCGGTAGAGCGCGCGTAAGCCCGCGAGCTGCGCGCCCCATTCCGCGGGCTTCCACCGCAGTGTCCGCCATTTGTCCACCTCACTGAAACTGTCCAGCAGGCGTCCGAGGCGCCGATCCGCACTTTCGATGGCCGCCGCCAGTTCGCGCAGAGCCCCGAGGCCGGCGCCGGGCATCCGCTTGCGTACGTCGAAATCGAAACGATCCATCGGGAGGGAGAAGCCCGCTCCGGGCGCCAGCTTCATCACCGTCAACGTCTCGTCCAATTGCCAGCCGCCCAGCATGGCATCGATCACTCCCGTCAGGTAGCGAACGGCGGGCTGCTCCGTCAGCACCAGGTCGAAGTAGAATTTAGCCGGGATGCCGAAGCGCTCAAGAGTAGCGCGCAACAAGCGAGCGTAAATGTCCGGTGCGCGCACAATGATGCTCATCTCACGAAACAGCCGGCCGCTCTCCACCTGTTCCAGGATTCTCCGCGCGATTTCGTCCACTTCGCGCTCTGTTCCAGGCGCGACCACCAGTTCCCGCGCCGGCGGCACGCGCTGGCGCGTGAGCCTCCGCTCCTTGAAACCGATGGACAGCAGCCGCGCACGTGTAGCTGCGGAAATACCGTCCGTGGGCAGCGTTACAGTGACATCCGCGTGTTTTGCCATCGCTTGAACGAGGGCGATTTCGGGGTCTGTCAGCGAAAAGAAACCATCGAGCCAGATCGTTTTCGCCGCTCCCAGACCAGTCTCTTCCACGCGCGCAGCTGCCAGGCTCAGGCGCGTAGACCGCAATGCCAGACGCCGCTCTTTCAGCGCACCGCTGATTTCGTCGAAGACGCGCGCTACCGCGCGGCCTAGCCCGTCAGTCAAGTGCTCCCGGAGCAATCGAGCATCGCACGCAGCCGACGCGCATTCGTCGATCACCGCCGCCAGTCGTGCGTGCAATCCCGCACAGTGCGCGACCTTCTGAAATTCCGGAAGATTTAGGCGGTGAACGGTTCTCTCCACCAGAACCGTAAACAGTGCACTTGAGACTTCAGGAACATCCGCCACCCAGCTCTCTATGAACCGCGAGATCGTCTGAATACTTCGGGGTGAAAAGACCAGGCCCTCGCGCGCCAGTTCATCGCGCAAGTGCTGGGCCATCGTGGCTGTGGGGACGAGCAGACGCACGCTCGTTTCCCCGCGATGCAGTGCCTCCCGGAGCGTCTCCAGTGCGCTGAAGGTTTTGCCCGACCCGGCGGGGCCGGTCAGAAGTTGCATGTAAGATCCAGCTTAGCGCCGCTTGCCGCACTCGGCGCTTCGAAGCCGTCTCTTCATCCGCGCAGCGATTCCAGAAGCTTCACGGCCATGGCAATGTCGCTCAACCGTTGCGCCGCGTCTGGCACCTCGCGCTCGATATTGAGTGGTCCTTTGAACCCGACGGCCTTCAGTTTTTGAATGAATCGCGGCATCCCGACCGCGCCCTGGCCCAGCGGCTTCTCTTCGCCCAACGCGCCCGGCACGCCCTTGGGCGGCCAGTCGCCGTCTTTGCAGTGAACTGACAGCACATGCTGGGCGAGCGTGCCTAGCGCTTCCACTGGATCGCCGGTGCCGTAGAGGATCATGTTGGCGGGGTCGAAATTGATGCCCAGGTTCGGCCGATTCACGTCGATCAAAAATCGCAGAAGCGTGTCCGCCGATTCCTGCCCGGTTTCCAAAGCGAAGGTCTGATGGTTTTTCGCGGCATGATCGCAAACCCGCCGCACCATCCCCCGCACCGCCATGTAATCGGGATCGGTGTCGTCCTCGGGCACAAATCCGATATGCGTCGCGATGCTGGGAATGCCCACTTCGCGAGCGAAGTCGCTGACTTCGTAAGTGCGCTGTTCACGCTCGGCGCGCGTCTCGCGCGGAATGAAGCCCACCGTTCGCTGCACTGTGGGAATGTCGGCGTAGCTTTCGCCGTTGTATGCGCAGAATGCCGTGACCACGGGGAAATCTTCCGCTGCGAGCGCCGCCTTCCATTTCGCCGCGGTGCCCGCTAGTGGTGCGTCTCCGGCCACCCCGATCTGGCCGCAGCGCGCGCCCAGAGCCTTCAACTCGCGCACGGTCTCGCCAGGCTCGCGTCCTGCCCAGAACATCACGCCAATTTCTCTGTCTCTCAAAACTTGCATGCCATTCTCTCTCCGTTGTTGTTTCTCGATTCCACCATGAGCCGCGTGAGCTTCACCGCTAGCGCCGATTCCTCCGGCGGGCACAGATCGGGCTTCTTGCCATGTATCACGCAATCCGTGAAGTAACGCAACTCCTCGGTAAACAAATCCGCTTCGCCGGCATCCACAGCCTGCTTTTCGCCGTCCGCGCCGTAAAACGCCAACGGCCGTCCTTCCGAGCTGTAATCGAGCGTGCCATCTTCGCCCACGATCGTAAATTCCATGGAGAATGGATAGGACTTCGGATGATGCCAGCCACCCGTGATGACTACGCTGCCGATCGACGGATAGTGGAATTCGGCCGCGATGACATCGATGCCGCGTGCCAGTTTCTCGTATCCTGTCGCGGACACCGCCGCCGGCTTGCCGAGCAGGTGGACGCAATAGTCTACATCGTGAATTAGCAAGTCGAAAACGCCGCCGCCGCTTTTTGTGGGATCTCCCAACCACTTGCTCCACGCCGGGGCCGCGCATCGCCTGCGGAATAGCGCCGATCGCACCGACCCCAGCGCACCCGACTTCACTCGCTCAGCCGTCTTCCTGTATGCGCCGATGAAGCGCAGCACTTGCCCGGTCATCAGCACGCGCCCGCTCTTGAGCGCCTCCGCCAGCAGTTCGTCGGCGGTCGCTCCGTCCAGCGCCATGGGCTTCTCGACGAGCACATGCTTACCCGCTCGTAAGGCGGCGAGAGCCACCGGTGCGTGCTGGTCCGTGGGCAGGCAGATATCCACCGCGTCGATTTCCGTGTCTGCCAGCGCCTCATCGGCCCGGTGATACTTCTTCACGCGCGAGAAATCCATTTTCTCGCCCGGCCCCCCAATGTTCCCCTGGATGCCGCTTAAGTCTCCAGCCAGCTTCTTCTCATCTTGTGAGACCACGGCACAGAGTTGCGCTTCCGGAATGTTTTTCCAGGCCTTCAAATGGGTGCTACCCATGAAGCCCAGGCCGATCACGGCGATCCGCATCAGAGGGCAATATACCATCCCAGGCCCGCCTCTCATGAATTTCGTACAATAGACAGCGGTGTCGATCAAGTCAGATGCCGAACTGGAGAAGATGCGCGTCATTGGCGGCATCGTCGCGCGAGCGCTTCGTGTCATGGCGGAGAGCTTGCGCGCGGGCATGACCACCCGGGAATTGAACGCAATCGGAGCGCGCGTGTTGCAACAGAATGGCGCGCGTTCCGCCCCGCCGCTGGTTTACAACTACCCTGCGGAGGTTTGCATCAGCGTCAACGATGAGGCCATGCACGGCATTCCCGGCGATCGCGTCCTCCACCCCGGCGATCTGGTTAAGCTCGATTTGGTGGCGGAAAAGGACGGTTTCTTCGCTGACGCCGCCGTTTCTATTCAGGTTCAGCCCGTCTCCGCTCCCGCCCGCGAATTGACGAACTGCGCCGAGCGCGTGTTCCGCCGTGCACTCACGGTGGCTCGCGCCGGCAATCGCGTTCGCGAAATCGGCCGCGTGGTGGAGCGTGAGGTGCGCAGGTCTGGATTCTCCGTGATCCGCGAGCTGTGTGGCCACGGTGTCGGTCGCACTATTCATGAAGCCCCCGCAGTCCCGAATTTTGCCGATCGTAACGCTCGCACCAGATTGACCGAAGGCCGGGTGATCACCATAGAGCCGGTCATTACTGCCGGCAACGGTCGCACGCGATTAGATAAGGATGGTTGGACGTTTCGTACCGAAGACGGCAGCCTGGCCGCGCACTACGAACATACAGTTGTGATTACGCGCGGCCAGCCCGTGCTTCTGACAGCAGCTTGAAAAAGAGAACGATTTCATCCATGGGAAAAATGACGGTCCGGCGTCCGCGGCCGTTTGCCGATGCGGTGCGCGTGGCCTCCCCCAAAAACCAGGGCCGGAAGCGAGACCCGCTGGCAGCCGGTGACGCTGAGTGGAGGCGCATCCAGAAGTCCCTGCACGAAAGCAACGAGCGCTTTGAGTCTCTGTTCAAAGCCGTGCGCGTTGGATTGTTGCTCTGCGGACCCTCAGCGGAGATCCGGATGTGTAACCAGGCGGCTCTCGACCTCCTCGGGGTCGGCGAGTTGGTGGGCCGGTCGGCATTCGATCCGGAGTGGCAGACCGTCCATGAAGACGGGTCGCCTTGTGAAGGAAAGGATCGACCCGTTTCGCGCGCCATTGCCACACGCCAATTGGTGCACAATGCGGTAGTGGGCGTCTTTCGCTCGCGAACTCAGGACCACGTGTGGCTGCTCGCGGATGCGCAACCGCGCTTGGCTGCGGATGGCAGCGTCACCGAGGTGATTTGCTCGTTCTCCGACATTACGCAACAGAAGCGTGCCCTCGGCAGCGTGATGGCTTGGAAGAACCGCTACGATGCCGCCGTACGCGCCAGTGGCCAGATCCTCTACGATTGGGACGCCGCCACAAACGACGTTGTCTATGGAGGCGATTACCAGAGAATCCTCGGGTACTCCGAGGAAGATCTGAGCGGCGGATTGGCACGGTTTATGGAGCTCGTCCATCCTGACGACCAGAAAGATGTTTGGGCGGAGATTCGCCGTGTTCTCGACACCAAGGAGCCCTATCGTCAGGAGTACCGCATACGGACCAAGGACGGCCGCTACCTGCTGGTCAAAGACCAGGGATACTTTTACACCGACGATGCCGGCAGTCTCATCCGCATGGTCGGTTTCATTTCCGACATTTCGGATCAGAGACACGCCGAAGGAGAACTGCGTGCGAGTGAACAGCGCTTCCGCAATTCTTTTGCGCACTCCGCTACGGGTCTGCTCCTCGTTGACCTCAAAGGACGCTTTGTCGAAGCCAATCGTGCTTACTGCGAAATTACCGGCTACCCGCAAGAGGAGTTGGAGTCCCTCACCTTCCTCGATATCACTCACCCCGAAGACGTTGACCGGTGTGCCCAGCCATTCCGGCAAATGTTGAATGGTGAAATCGCGAGCTATGTGATCGAAAAACGGTACGTGCGCAAGGATGGTGGTCTGGTTTGGGCGCGTATCAGCTCCACGCTTCTTCGCGACAGCGGCAACAATCCGTACCACGCTGTGGTGGTCGTCGAAGATATCACCGAGCGAAAACGCGCCGAGGAACAGCTCGACACACTTTCCTGCCGCCTGCTGCATGTACAAGATGAAGAGCGGAGGAGGCTGGCGCGCGAGCTGCACGACAGCACGGCGCAGAGCATCGCCGCCATGTGCATGAATCTGGGTGTGCTGAGCGAATCCGCAAATCTCCTCGATCAGCCGGCGCGCAAAGCGCTCACTGAATGTCTCGAGATCGGCGAACAGTGCATTCGCGAGCTGCGCACTTTCTCCTATCTCCTCCATCCGCCCGTGCTCGACGATATGGGCCTGTCTTCCGCTCTCAAGTGGTACGTCGAAGGATTTGTGCACCGGAGCAGGATCGAAGTCGGGCTGGACATTGCGCCGGATCTTGGCCGGCTTTCACGCGAATTGGAGTTGACTCTTTTTCGGGTCGTACAGGAAAGTCTCACCAACATCCATCGCCACTCCGGCAGCCGCTCCGCCATGATTCGCATTGTGCGGCATCCCAACGAAGTGCTCCTGCGAGTTCGGGATTATGGCTGTGGAATCCCCGGCGCTTCCGGCAATGGAAACGGAACCACGCCGAACGCCGGTGTTGGCATTGCCGGAATGCGCGAGAGAGCCCGCCAGGTTGGAGGACGCTTGCAGATCCATTCAGGGCCCGGCGGCACTGACGTCGAAGTGCGGGCGCCCATCAGCCCGCAAACAGCGTGAGGCTCTTCCTCAAGCCGCCTCGCTGATTCCCTTGCCTTCCACGCACTCGTACCGTTTTCCCGCGCGAATGTTCTTGTATTCCTCCGTGCGGCCGCTGGGCCACTGAATCACCACGCGTTCCGCCTTGTCGCGCGTGCCCATACCAAACGTAAGCGGAATTTCCGATTGAGACAGATAGCTCGATCCGCTTTTCACCATCCGCCAACTGGATTGGCTGCCTCGGTACATCCGCACGGTCGCACCGATGCCGTCGCGGTTCGATTTGGTTCCCACCAGCCGGATGCGAATGCTGCGGTTCCCGGCAAGCTGGTCGTTACGGTAAAGATGCGCCGGGCCTTGATTCGTCGTTATCAGCACATCCAGATCGCCGTCGTTGTCAATATCGCCGAACGCCGCTCCGCGCCCTACCTTGGGACGCGCGAACTCCGCTCCCGCCTCCGTCGCCACATCGATAAACCCTTCGCTTCCGCGATTCAGGAACAAGTGCGGCGGCTGCTCGTAGTTGGTATCGGCCCGGACGTTCCGAACGGTGTCGTCGATGTGCCCGTTCACCACCAGCAGGTCCAGCAGCCCGTCCAGGTCCGCGTCGAAGAAGAAGCACCCAAAACCCAGGCTGCGCTGCGAGAGCTTTCCGATATTCGAGCGCGGCGCCACGTCAATGTACGAGCCGCCCTTGGTTCCGCGGTAGAAACCCAGCATCTCGTTATCGAAATTGGTGACGACCAGGCCGGGAATGCCCGAATTGTCATAGTCGGCCACGTCCACTCCCATGCCCGCCCGCGCCTTGCCGTCCTCGCTGAACGCCACGCCGGCTTTGAGCGCCACATCCTCGAATGTCCCGTCGCGCTTGTTCTGGTAGAGCTTGTTGGGCTGCGTATCGTTGGCCACAAACAGGTCGATCCAGCCATCTTGGTCGTGATCCAGCATGGCCGCCCCCAGCGACTTCGAGCTGCTGTCGAAGATGCCGCTGGTTGCCGTGACATCTTCAAATGTTCCGTTGCCTCGGTTGTGAAACAGCCAGGAAGTCGCGCCCCGATACGCCTCCGGCGTGCAGTACGATTTGTGTTTGGCGTCGAGGCTACAGAAAACATCCTGTGCCGGTGACCACTTCACGTAATTGCATACGAACAGATCCAGATGCCCGTCGCGATCGTAGTCGAACCACAAGGCCGACGTGCTGAAGCCCTGCCGGTTCCCGATGCCACTGCGCTCGGTCACGTCCACGAACGTCCCTTTGCCCGTGTTCTGGAACAGCCGGCTCTGTCCCACCGAGGATATGAAGAGGTCCGGGAAGCCGTCATTGTTGAAGTCGCCCACCGCCACACCCAACCCGTACATCTCCATATCCAGGCCCGCGCGCTTGGTGACGTCGGTGAATGTGCCGTTCCGGTTGTTGTGATAGAGCCGCATGGTCGTGCGCCGCTGTTTGTGGCCCGGCCAATCCATGCCGTTGATGAGCAGGATGTCCTGCCAGCCGTCGCTGTCGTAGTCGAGAAATGCGCAGCCCGGGCCCAGCGTCTCCGGCAGGTACTTGCCGCCGAACGCGCCGCTGTTGTGCACGAAATCGATGCCCGCGGGTTGCGTGACTTCGATCAGGCGAAACGCCAGCCCAGGGCGATCCGCCGCCCGCATCCGGCCCGTACCAAATAAAAATGGACTTCCGAGGATGAGATCCCGCCGCGTCACGGAATCCGGACCAACCCCTTGCGCACCGCGTAGAGCACCAGCTCCGCCGTTCGATGAATGCCCAGGGCTTCCATCAGATTGGCCCGATGCACCGAAACCGTGTTGACGCTTAGCTCTAATAGCGCTGCGATTTCTTTATTCGACTTCCCCTCGGCGATCAACTGCAGGATCTGCTTCTCGCGATTCGTCAGTTTGTCCAGGTCGGCGTCGTGCTCGGGCGTAGAGGAAAGCAGTCCCGGAGCCAGTACCTTCTCGCCCGCGGCCACTTGCTTGATCGACGCCGCCAGATCGATGTCCATGGCGTCCTTGAGAATGTAGCCCTTCGCCCCCGCCTCCAGCGCATTGCGCACGTAGTTCTCTTCCGAGTACATGCTGAGCATCAGGATCGCTGTCTCCGGGAGAATCTTCAGGATTTCGATGCTGGCTTGCATGCCGTTCAGGCCGGGCATGGCCATGTCCATTACGATGACGCGCGGCTTGAGTTCCCCCGCCAGCTTCACCGCCTCGCTCCCGTCCGCGGCCTCGCCCACTACGCGAATCTCCGCGTCGTCTTCCAGCATCCGCCGGAAACCCTTTCGCACCAGGCTGTGATCGTCAACCAGCAGAACCGTAATTTCACTCATGCGGATATTCCGGCCGGAAGCTCCAGCCACTGCCTTTCCAACTCGTCATTCGCCTGAACCCGCTGGCGCCAGCGGCACATCCAGCCGCACTAGCGTACCACCTTCGGACGGCCTCAGAAACTCGATGTTACCGCGAAGCAGCTCCGCCCGCTCACGCATCGCCACCATTCCGATGCCTCGCCGGATGCCTCCGCGTTTATCCTCCGGCAGGCCCACCCCGTGATCCTCTACCTCCAGGTGCAACTGATGCTGGGACAAATCCAGCCGCACCCACGCCTGCTGCGATCTCGCATGCTTCGCCATGTTGTTCAGCGCCTCTTGCACCACGCGATACACGTGGATCGCCACGCCATCGGCCACCATCGTGCTCGCGCCGGTCTTCGTGTAATGCACCACGATCCCCGTCTGCTTCTGGAAAACCGGAATGTACCAGGTCAGCGCCTGCTCCAGTCCGCCGTCATCCAGAATCGCCGGGTGCAGCGACTGATATAGGCTACGCGTCTTCAGCAGCGTGGCTTGCGTGATCTCTCGTACTTCCTGCAAACTTTCGCGGAAAGCCGGCGGCGCCTCCTGTTTGGCTGCCCGCGCCAGCATCGCTCCAATAGCCGTCAGAATCTGCCCGAATTCGTCGTGCAGCTCCCGCGAGATGGACCGCAGCACCTCCTCCTGCATGCTGATGAGCTTGCGCGCCAGGTCGCTCCGTTGCGCCGAGAGCCGCGCCAGCCGCTCAAACAAGTGCCGGTTCGACCGGATCAGATACAAGCTCGTCAGCGCGATGACGATCAGCGCCGCCGCAAGAAAGTAATACACGTTGCGCTCGACGCCCGCATAGATCTGCTGAACCCGAACCGCGGCGCGCTCTTCCGCCTCGTTGTTCTGCACCAGCAGGCGTGCCACGTTATTGGCGATGGCTCCCTGCTGCGGCTCGAGCGACGTGTGCACCAGGTCGCGCGCCTTCTTATTCTCGCCTTTTGCCGCCATGGCGAACATCTGGTCTACTGAGTTCCAGAACAGCACCAGAGACCTCGCGAAGTACGCCTGACGGTCTGGACTGCGCTCGCCCGGAGCTACTTCCCTTTCCTTCCGCAATGCGTCCTCCAGGTCCGCACGCAGGCGATTGAATGGGACTCGATAAGCCAGCGGTCCATACGGCTCATCGCCGTTGACCAATTCCTGCATCGCCAGAGCTAAAGAATGCAAATCGTCTTCGATGCGCAGCAGTTGTAGCGAATCCCGGCGATTGCGCTCAACCAGCTGCGTCTGCAAATCCCTCAGTCCCGCGATCCGATGCAGCGCATACCAGGAAAACGCCCCCACTCCCGCCAGCGTGATCACCAGCCCGGCCAGCAGCCGCGCTGTCGGATTGGAGAATCGCTGCTGCATTAAACCCGCGTGCCCAAACTGTTTTCTCTGCGCTCTCGGTGCGCAAGCGTGGATTGGATTTCTTTTTGTTTCTCTCGGCGTCTCTGCGTCTCGGCGGTGAAGTCTTTTTGCCGGTTAGGTTTTTCTTCTCGCCACCAGCAGGGTCAGATCGTCCGGCAATGGCGTCCCCGCCGACCAGTCCGCGATAGCCTGGTTTACGCCTTCCAGGATTGCCGCCGATGACTCCGCTCGATGCTTCCTCACCGCTTCCGCCAGCCGTTCCTCGGCGAATTCTTCACCCTGCGGATTCAGAGCGTCCGTTACGCCGTCGCTGAACACCACCAGCACATCGTCCGCTCCCAGGCAGTTTCGCGACTCGTCATATTTCATCATCGGCATCACGCCCAGCACGCATCCACTGGCCTCGAGCCACTCCGCCTCGCCGCCAGCCCGCATCACCAGCGGCGGGTTATGCCCCGCGTTCGCAAACACCAGCTCTCCCGTCGCGCCGTCCAGCAGGCACATGAAAAACGTGATGAAACGGTTGCTCGGGCAATTGATCGCTGTCAGCCGATTGAGCCGCGTCAGCACCGCCCCCAGGTTCTCTGGCTCCTCGATCAGCACCTGTACACGTGCCTGTAAGCTCATCATCAGCAGCGATGCCGGCATCCCCTTGCCTGAAACGTCGCCCAGCACCATCGCCACGCGGCCGTTTTCATACGGAAAGAAATCGTAGTAGTCGCCTCCCACCGTACGGCAAGGCGCGTTGTGTCCCGCCAGATCCAATCCCGCCACGGCCGGCGCTTTTGCGGGAAGAAACCGCTGCTGAATCTCCGCGGCCTGTTCCAGTTCGTGCGCCATCATCCGCTCTTGATGCTCAATCTCCGCCAGGCGCTCATGTTCAATGCGGATCGCCGCCGTGTTGGCCATGAAGGTCAGCAGGTTGAGGTCGTCTTCTTTGAAGACGCGCGTCAGCGATGGGGAATCCACGTAAATGAGGCCGATGGTGCGGTCCTTGGTTTGCAGCGGCGCCGCCATCAGCGTCCGCACACTCTGCCCAATGATGCTCTGCCGCTCGCGAAATGCTTCGTCGAGCATCGTGTCCCGCACCAGCACCGAGAGCCGTGTCTTCACCACGCGGTCGCGCACCGTCGTGCTGATCCGAAATGTGCTGCCCTTTGCCGCTCGCACCACCAGCTCGTCGTTATTCTCCAGCGTCATCAGAATGCCACGCTCCGCGCCCACCGCCTCGATGGAGAGATCCAAAATGAGCTGAAACAGCTCGGTTAGCGACTTTTTTTCCTTCTGCAGGCTCAGCTCCTCGCCGGCCTTGATCAGCGCTCGCATTTGCACCGCGGTGGTGTCTACTGTCTTGCCGCCCAGCAGCTTCTTCAGGTCCACCACCACCGTGGAAGAGGTTGGGCTTTCACCTTCCGCTCCGGGGACAAAGGTGACCGGGGCAGACACTGCCTTGTTGTCCGGATCGTCGTAAACCATCACCAGGTGTCCGGCCGCCACCCGATCGCCTGGGCGCAATCGCATCGCGCCGTTGAGCCGCACACTGTTCAGTAGCGTGCCGTTTTTGCTCGCCAGGTCGTGGATGTTCCACTCGTCGCCTTCGCGCTCAAACGCCAGATGCTGCCGCGACAACCCGGCATCGTCCGCGAAGCACAGCTCCGTCGTGCTGGATCGCCCGACAGTAATGCGATCCCCCTGTAGTTGAATGGTTTTGGTCAGTCCGTCAGGGGTGTGAATCCGCAGTTCCCGAGCGTACGCAGGAGCCATTACGCGCTAGTTTACAACAGGACACGCTGTCCGTAGGACGGACATTCCCGCCCGCCCACAGTGCCCTATCGGCCCCGGCCCGCGCCCCTCGTCTATCGCTTGATGGGATATTTATCGTCCAGCGCCAGGTTGAGTTTCAGTACATTCACGCGCGGTTCGCCCAGGAAACCGAGTTGGCGCGATTGCGTGGAGCGCTCCACCAGCTCCTGAACCTGCGCGGCCCCAACGCCGCGAGCCTTCGCCACGCGCGCCACCTGGGCCGCCGCGGATGCGGGACTTAGATCGGGATCCAGGCCGCTCGCCGATGCCGTCAGCAGGTCCGCCGGAATCGGTCCCGTGAAATCCGGATTCTCCTTGCGAAACTTCTCCGTGTCCGCCTTGATGCGATCCACGAGCTTCTGGTTTGTCGGTCCCAGGTTCGATGCGCCGGAATTTGCCGCATCATACCCATCTCCTGCGGCGGATGGTCGGCCCTGGAAATACTCCGGCTTGGTGAATTTCTGCCCGATCAGCTCGGAACCAATCACCTTTCCGTTCACTTCGACGAGACTGCCATTGGCCTGATGTGGAAAAATCACCTTGGCGATTCCCGTGACCAGCCCCGGATAGAGCAGTCCGGTCAGTACCGTGAGCACCAGAGTCATTCGCACCGCGGGTAACAATTGTTTCAACATTTTTTCTTCCTTAAGCCAGATGCAGCCATCCCAGAATCACGTCGATGATCCAAATCCCCGGGAATGGCGCGATGATGCCGCCCACTCCATACACCAGAATGTTCCGGCGCAGCAGAGCCGCCGCGCTCATGGGCTTGTACGAAACGCCGCGCAGCGCCAGCGGAATCAGCGCGATGATGATGAGCGCGTTGAAAATCACGGCCGCCAGCACGGCGCTTTCGGTGCTGTGCAACCGCATCACATTCAGCGCACCAATGGCCGGATACGTGACCGAAAACATCGCCGGCAAAATCGCGAAATACTTGGCGACGTCGTTGGCGATGGAAAACGTGGTGAGCGCGCCGCGTGTCATCAGCAACTGCTTGCCGATCGCCACTACCTCGATGAGCTTGGTCGGATTGCTGTCCAGGTCAACCATGTTGCCGGCTTCTTTGGCGGCCATGGTGCCTGTATTCATGGCCAGGCCGACATCGGCCTGAGCCAGCGCCGGGGCATCGTTGGTGCCGTCACCGGTCATGGCCACCAGCCGTCCGCCCGCCTGCTCCTTCTTGATGAGATCCATCTTCTGCTTAGGGGTGGCCTGCGCCAGGAAATCATCCACTCCAGCTTCGGCGGCGATGGCGGCGGCGGTCAGCGGATTGTCGCCGGTGATCATGACGGTTCGAATGCCGATGGCGCGAAGCTGATCGAAACGCTCGCGCATGCCGCCCTTGACCACGTCTTTCAGGTGAATCACGCCGAGGACTCTCGGCCCGTCGGCGACAACAAGCGGCGTTCCGCCCGACCGTGCGATATGGTCCGTCACTTCGGTAAGCCGCGCCGGGATGGTTCCGCCATGCTCCTTCACGAACTCGATCACGGCGTCCGTGGCGCCCTTGCGGATGCTGCGGTGGTCCAGATCGACGCCGCTCATCCGCGTCTGTGCTGAAAATTCGATGAACTTGGCTTCGTGCTCCGAGACCTCGCGGCCACGAAGCTGATACTTCTCTTTCGCCAGCACGACGATAGAACGGCCCTCCGGCGTCTCGTCGGCGAGACTCGAAAGCTGCGCCGCATCCGCCAGATCAGCGGGCGCAACGCCATCCACCGGAATGAACTCCACGGCCTGCCGGTTGCCCAGCGTGATGGTGCCGGTCTTGTCGAGCAGCAGGGTATTGACGTCGCCTGCCGCTTCCACCGCCTTGCCGCTCATGGCCAGCACGTTGTGCTGCATCACACGATCCATGCCGGCGATGCCGATAGCGGAAAGCAGCCCGCCGATGGTCGTCGGGATCAGGCACACGAGCAGTGAAATCAGCACGGCGATGCTGGGCACCTTGCCCGAGTGTGTTGCCGATACGCTGTATTGCGCAAAGGGCGGAAGTGTCACCACCGCCAGCAGGAAAACCAGCGTCAGCCCCGCGATTACGATATTGAGCGCGATCTCGTTCGGCGTCTTCTGCCGCTGCGCGCCCTCCACCAGGGCGATCATGCGATCCAGAAACGTTTCGCCCGGATTCGAAGTGATCTTGATCTTGATTCCATCCGAGAGCACCTTGGTGCCGCCAGTGACGGCGCTGCGATCGCCGCCGGATTCGCGAATTACGGGCGCACTCTCGCCAGTGATCGCTGATTCGTCTACACTGGCGATGCCTTCAATCACTTCACCATCGCCCGGAATGATATCGCCGGGGTTACATAGCACGATGTCGCCTTGCCGGAGTTGGCTCGCGGCGACGTCTTCGGATTTACCGCCATTCCTCAGGCAGTGCCCCACGGTCTCGGTCTTGGTCTTGCGCAGAGTATCGGCTTGCGCCTTGCCGCGGCCTTCCGCCATGGCTTCCGCGAAATTGGCGAATAGCACAGTGAACCAGAGCCACAGCGTGATCTGAAAGGTGAAACCGAGATCGGAAGCCCCCGCCCGCCAGTCGCGCAAGACCAGCGCCGTGGTCAACGCCGCGCCCACCTCCACCACGAACATCACCGGGTTCTTCATCATGGTCCTCGGGTTCAGCTTGACCACCGAGTCCCACAAAGCCCGCTTGACAATGGGCGGATCAAACAACGGCCGCGCTCGCCGGCGCTTCGTCGGCAGAATGTTGACCGTTGGGTTTTGACTCTCCACGAGCATACTTTAACTCCAGACCGGCAAGATCAGCGAGGAAAACAGCTGGTGCCGCATCATTAGAAAATGTTCCACTATCGGGCCGAGCGTGAGCGCGGGAAAGAAGGTCAGCGCGCCGACAATCACAACCACACCAACCAGCAGTCCGACAAACAGCGGCCCACTCGTTGGTAACGTGCCCGCCGATGCAGGCACAAGCTTCTTGCCGGCCAAGCTTCCGGCGATTGCCAGCAGCGGAATAATCATCAGGAACCGGCCGATCAGCATGGCCATCCCGATTGTGATGTTGAACCAGGGCGTGTTGGCGCTGAGGCCCATGAAGGCGCTGCCGTTGTTCCCGGTGCCACTGGTGTATGCGTAGAGGATCTCTGTAAGTCCGTGAGGACCGTTGTTACTCAGGTTAGCCGTGGCCGGTCCCAGCGGATTGATCCAGCTATCCTTGGCGAATTGAATAACCGCTCCCGTGCCGGAGAACAAGAGAATACTGCCGGCCAACACCAGCACAGCCAGCATCACCATCTTCACTTCCTTCTGCTCGATCTTCTTGCCCAGATACTCCGGCGTTCGCCCCACCATCAATCCGGCGATGAACACCGAGAGGATGGCAAACATGAGCATGCCGTAGATGCCCGCGCCAACCCCTCCGAACACCACTTCACCCAGTTCGATATTCACTAGCGGCACCAGGCCGCCGAGCGGCGTGAAACTATCGTGCATGCTGTTCACGGCGCCGCAGCTCGCGTCGGTTGTGACCGTTGCGAACAGCGCCGAGTTGGCGATGCCGAAGCGCACTTCCTTCCCTTCCATGTTTCCGCCGGGCTGCGTGGCAGTCGCTCGGTTCTCAATCCCGAGCGAAGCGAGAATCGGATTCCCCGCTTGTTCGGAAGGGTAGGCCACGAACACGCCCGCCAGGAACAGGATGCTCATGGCCGAGAAAATCGCCCAGCCTTGCCTGGTATCCTTCACCATTTTTCCGAACGTGTACGTCAGGCCCGCCGGAATGACGAAAATAGAAAGTAACTGGATCAGATTGGAAAGCGGAGTCGGATTTTCAAACGGATGCGCCGAGTTGGCATTGAAGAACCCCCCCCCGTTGGTGCCCAGCATCTTGATGGCTTCCTGCGAGGCTACCGGTCCCTGGGCGATGGTTTGCGCGGCGCCCTCCACCGTGGACACTTTGGTGTAAGGGCTAAAATTCTGGATCACGCCTTGCGATACAAACAGCAGCGCAATCACCACCGACAGCGGCAGCAGAACGTAAACTGTCGCGCGCGTCATATCCACCCAGAAGTTGCCGATTCTTTCGCTTGAATGCCGGGCGAAGCCGCGGACCAGGGCAATCGCAATCGCCATTCCGGCTGCGGCCGAAAAGAAATTGTGGGTGGCCAGGCCGGCCATGTTGGTGAAATAGCTCATGGTGGTCTCCGGCGTGTAGGCCTGCCAGTTGGTGTTGGTGGTGAAGCTGGCGGCGGTGTTGAATGCCAAGTCGGGCGTCATCGCCGTCGCGCCCTGCGCGGCGTGCGCGGTGCCGAATCCTTGCGGATTGAACGGCAGCCACCCTTGTATGCGCTGAATCAAATAAGTGAGCAGCAGGCTCACCAGGCTGAACATTAGCAGAGAAGCGGCGTATCCGGTCCAGCGTTGTTCCTCATCTTCCTTGATGCCGCAGAGCTTATAGATAGAGCCTTCGAGCGGCCGCAGCCCCGGATACAGCCAGGTGCGCTCCCCGGCGAAGACCCGCGCCATGAACGCACCCATCGGCTTGGTCAGCGCGAGGATCGCTAAGAAGAACACGAGGATTTGCAATAGTCCGTTAGCAGTCACAACGATCTCCCGTCAAAACTTCTCTGGGCGCAACAGCGCGTACACCAGGTACACCGCCAGCGCCAACGAAATCACACCAGCAATCAGATAATCCATGAGGCGCCTCCTATAGACGGTCACATCCGCGAACGTACGCCCAGCTTACGACGAAGAACAGAACGGCAATGGCGATGAACAACAAATCCAGCAACATGATTTGATTCCTTAGACTCCAAGTAATGCCACACTATGGCCAGCTCGCGCCAGTGCCCGCGCCAGCTTCACTTCCGCCGTTGGCCACCAGCGCTTCTTCGTGGCTAGTACGACGAGCGAGTGGGGCGGCAGAATCTGCTCGCGGCCGGCGTCCGGGTCCCGGGTGTACACGATGCGAATATCGGCCTGCGTGCCGGCATCCCCAGCCACCGCGGCCAGTTTTTGCTCCAGAAAAGCCGCCGGGACATCCGGCTTATCCAGCGCCAAGGGATAGGGCACGACGTGCACAGCGAACAGCGTGATATGCGCAGTGAGGTTCCGCGTGAGTGCGGCAGCCTGAGCCAGCGCAGCCATGGTCAGCTCCGGGCACGTATACGGCACAAACACCTGAAGGTCGCCGTCAGCCCGATGCCCCTTGGCCAGCCCGCGTAGACTGCGCTCGTCCAGACGCAAAACAAGCTGTTCCGGCCAGGCTTGGTTATAGGGCATAGCGGTTCCAACTATCAGCCTAGGCCGGAGGGCATTAAGAAGTCGTTAACAAAACGTTGAAAATTCCTAGTACGAGCAGTTTGCGGAGATCGCGCGGCGTTGCACGCTAACAGTGTTACTGCCCGTACTAGAGCTATAGTGCTCAAAGCAAGCCTTGCCACGACAATCGCTGGACGGGGGCGGCGCAGAGTCAGTGCCGTTTCGCGCGCGCGAAGGCGGCGGACCCAAACGAGGTGCTCTTGCCTCAACGTGAAAGCAATCGCATTGTCCTTCGAGCTACCGCTCTATTGCATTGACATGGTCGAGATCTTCTCGGGAAGGCTACGGTCACATTTCGCACAGCGCCGCCACTAGCGTGCCTTTCGCGGCTGAATGCAGCGGATCTTGCGCCGTGCGGATTTCCGATAGGGCAACGGGGAATTCACTTGCGTGCAGAGCCTTCTCGAAGCGTTCCTGGAAACCTGCCGGCATGGCGGTCCCGCCGCTCAACACCAGCGGCACGGGATTCTTGAGTTTGGGGAGGTGTGCCGCATTCGAGAAGGCGTCCCGCATCGCCTTCACCAGCGTCTGGATCAGGTCGTCGTAGTAGACGCTCAATGCGTGGTAGACCTTGTTCTCGAAGAACCCGTTGAACCGGAAGCCGCGTTCCTTTTCGACGCGCACGCTGGTGCCGAGATCGCGGATGGCCGCCGCGGCACTGGCATCGATGTAGTCGCCCCCTTTGGGGACGCTGAAGCTGATCACCGGCACCGAGAGATACGCCAGGCAGACGTTGCACATCCCGCCGCCGCAACTGACACCGATGCCGGAAAAATTGGAATCGCTCAGTTCGCCATACACCACCGCCAGGCCTTCCGTGATGCTCTTGGGCTCATAGCCCAGCTCGCGCAGCGATTCCCGGAGCGTGGTCTCGTGAAATGTGAAGTTATCGTCGGTCACTCCGAACGCCGGGGCCGGCACGCTAAAATACAGCGTCTGGCCCGGCTTGCGGGCACGGCCCAGCAAACGCGTCGTGATCTGCCGGATCACCAGCATGCCGTCGGCTTCGCCCGCGTTGAGCAGGCCGCGCATCATGGGTCGCCGCGCTTCCACATGGAACAGTTCCGCAAACTGCTCGGCGTCATTGCCGAAAATCAGGATCTCCTCGCCCTGTACGGCGTGCGGAATGCGCTCTTTGTTCAGTAGCCCCTGCGCCATCTTCGTGTAGGGAATGGTCACAAAGGCGTTGAGTTGCCGTTCGTACTGAAAATTCTGGTCGAAGCTTTTCCCCGCCACGATGTGGCTAGTGCCAATGTCCAGACCTAGCACGGGCGATTGTTCAGTTGCACTCATGTTTGCTCTTTTCGGTCGGCCCACGTCGGCTACCGCCTATCGGCTGAGGTAGTCGAACGGGAACGTCTCTTCACACCGCGCTTTGTGCGCGTATACCGCCAGGCCGAGCTTATCGATCCGGCCGATGCGCCGCGACGCGTTGCGGTTACTGATGTACACCATGAACACGGCGGCTACTCCAATTGCAAGTACCATAACGTTTTATCCGCGGTTGACGAACGCGGGATCGACGGCATTGGCCAACTCACGAAACGCGGACATGGAATCCGCCGCTACCTTGGGGCCCGCCTGCGTCACGCAAAGCGCCACCGCTTCGGAAATGCGCTGCGCTTCGTTCTGCTTCTTCAACTGCCACTTCCGGAAGTTATCTTTTTCCCGGGTGGTTTCTTCCAGGCTGTTGCTGATGCGTGCCGCATACTCGGCCGCCACCCGATCCATTTCCGCCTGAATCGCGCAGTTTTCCTGGGTTTTGCGCGCTTCGTATTCCTCCAGGTGTTTTCGCTGGATGGCTTCATAGGAATTGATGGCGCGCTGGCGCAGCGTCGCATCCTGCAACACCTCATCCACCTGCACGCCGGCGGCATCCAGCGCCATCAGTAGTGAGGCGCGTTTGGTTTCCGTGGTGAGGTTGCGGATGTGCTCGTTTTGCAGCATCTCGATCACTTTTCCGATGCTGTAACCCAACCGTGGGCCCTTAATGCCGGCGGCACGGTAGATTTCGTCAAATGCCTGCAATTCGCTCGTGGAACCGGCGAAGCCATTGCTTCCCACTCCCGCCGCTGCTCTGGTTTCGCGGACTTCCTCTTCCGGTCGGCTAGTGAGTGGCTCGGGTGTGCCGTTGACAGGGCCGTTGGGACCCTCGTCGCCGCGCCAGGATGAAAACCATTTATTCTGCATGTGACCCTCTGCTCGCATTCTCAAGAATTCTGCTTCGGGCGGCTACGAAACCCGGAGAAACGGCTTCCTCGACGCAGTCACCGTACAGCCTGTTTGCCCGAATACACCCAATAAGTAAGAGGGCTATATCTTTTCTCTCACCAATTTTGGTAAGCAGCCGCGCCGACTGGCCGGGCGGGCGGGTGTTACATTAGCTTCCATGCGCCTGGTCACTAGCTGCTTTCTCCTCCTGGGGTTGGCCTCCGCCGGCTGCGCCGCGGGCCCGGTGGTTCTGAAGGCCAACCGCATGTTCGACGGCAAATCCGACCGCCTGACCACCCCAGGAGTAGTTGTGGTGGTAGCCGGTCAGATTCAGGCCGTGGGAGCCGGTGCGGCTATTCCCGACGGGGCGCAGATCATCGACCTCGGCGATGCCACACTTCTGCCAGGTTTCATGGACGCCCATACGCACCTGTCACAGCAGGCTTCTGACGACTGGAAGCAGGATCAGATCAACTCCCTGCGAAAGACGGTCCCCGAGCTGGCCTTGGATTCGACCGAGTACGCGCGCAATACCCTGATGGCCGGTTTCACCACGGTCCGGGACGTGGGGTCCTCCGACTACATCGATGTCGGCCTGCGCAACGCCATCCGCGACGGGAAGATTCCAGGCCCTCGGATGCTGGTTTCGATCCATGCCATTGGCGCGACCGGTGGCCACTGCGATGACAGCGCCGGTTTTCGGCACGGGCTGTTCGGCAAAGAGACAGGGCCGGAGGACGGTGTCGCCAACGGTCCGGACGCAGCCCGCACAGCGGTTCGGCTGAATGTGAAATACGGCGCGGACGTCATCAAAACTTGCGCGACCGGCGGCGTGCTTTCCCTGACCGATGACGTCGACACGCCGCAGTTGACGCAGGCGGAGCTTGATGCCCTGGTAGACGAAGCGCACGCTCTGCGCCGCAAGACTGCCGCTCATGCCCACGGAGCCACCGGCGCCAAGCGCGCCATCCGCGCCGGCATCGACTCCATCGAGCACGGCACCTTCATGGACGAGGAAGCTCTGGACATGATGAAGGCGCGTGGCACCGTTTGGAACCCTACTCTCGCCGCCACTTGGTGGCTCAGCCAGGAGCTGGAGCGCGGCCATTACATGCCGCCCGAGATCGCCGCCAAGGCGCGAACCGCCATCGACGCGATCCGCGCGACTTTCCGGAAGGGCCTGGAGAAGGGCGTCAAGATCGGTTTCGGAACCGACGCCGGTGTCTTTCCACACGGCTTGAACGCCGTCGAGTTCGGGCTGATGGTGAACCTCGGGATGAAGCCCATCGATGCGCTAAGAACGGCGACTTCGGTGGATGCGGACCTGCTTGGGCTCGCCAACAAGCTAGGCACGCTCGAGGCGGGCAAGATCGCCGATGTGATCGCGGTTCCCGGCGACCCGACAGTAGATATTCATCAAACCGAGAAGGTTCTCTTCGTGATGAAAGAGGGCGTGATTTACCGCAACGATCGCGCCCCCGGCGGGCCTGTACGAGGCGGGCCTCCCTCGGACTGATGGCGCTATTTCTGGGAGTGGACGGGGGCAAGTCGTCGACCAAGGCGCTCATCGGCGACGAGAGCGGGCGAGTCTTGGGAGCCGGCGTTGGGGGCCCCTGCAATCACGTGGGCGAAGCCGAAGGACGCGCCAGGCTGGCTCGCGCCGTGATGGAAAGCGTGGCGCTGGCGTGTGGGCAAGCAGGAATCGATGCCTCGCGTGTGCAATTCGAAGCCGCCTGCTTCGGCATGAGCGGAGGCCCTGCCGACAAGCATCCGATCCTGGCGGAGATTCTGCGCGCGCAAAAGCTAATCGTCACACACGATATGCTCATCGCGCTTTCGGGCGCCACCGGCGGCGATCCGGGCGTCGCTGTCAACGCGGGAACGGGCTCGTTCGCTTTCGGGCGAAACGCTTCCGGGGAGACGGCGCGGGCCGGCGGCTGGGGTTTTGTGTTTGGCGATGAAGGCAGCGGATTCGACATCGCCCGCCAGGCGCTACGAGCAATTTTGCGCTATGAGGAGGGGTGGGGACCGCAGACCGCGCTGCGTGCTGCGCTGCTCGAAGCCACAGGCGCCGCTGACGCCAACGAGCTGCTGCACAGCCTCTACACCCCGGACTGGCCTCGGCCGCGAGTGGCCGCGCTGGCGAAGCTGGTGGACAGGATAGCTGTCGCGGGAGATCCGGTAGCGCGCGACATCCTCGTCAATGCCGCGCAGCAGCTCGCGACGCTCGCAACCTCGGTGGGCCGCAGGCTGTTCCGGGCGGGCGGGGGGATGCTTGTGTGCCACATCGGCGGCGTCTTCCGCAGCCGAGTGCTGCTGGAGCGCTACCGGCAGATCGTCGAGCTGGAGGATGGCGCCCGCTGCGAGCCGCCCCGCTATAGCCCCGCCGCCGGTGCGCTGCTCGAAGCCTATCGCGCAACAGGCATCCATCCCGTGTTAAGCGGAGTTCCGGAGTAAAAATATGAAATTGCGATATGTGACGAAATCTGGCCGGCCACGTCCGGCCCCTACACGAGCCTATCGAGGGAACCGTAGCGGCGGGGCACGCCCGGCCCTTGTGCTGGCAACATTATTTCTGATCGCCGCCGTCCTGCCCGCGGCCGAACCGGATTGGGACCAGGTGGGCCAGACTGCCCTCGATCTACTGCAACAATACGTGCGCATCCAGTCCATCGACCCCCCGGCGAATACCGCCGAAGCTGCCGAATTTGTGAAGCACGTCCTCACCGCAGGCGGCATTTCCGCGCAACTTTACGCGAGCGGTCCCGGCGGCCAAACGAATCTTGTGGCGCGCGTCGCCGGGCGCGACCGCTCCAAAAAGCCGTTGCTCCTTCTGAACCATCTCGATGTCGTGCCGGTAGACCGAAAGGCCTGGAAGTTCGACCCATTTGCCGCGGTTATCCAGAACGGTGAGATCTGGGGACGCGGCACCATGGACATGAAGGGCATCGGCATCGAACAGATGATGGCACTGGTTGCACTGAAGAAGTCCGGCATCCTGCCGCCACGCGATGTTGTCATGCTGTCAACCGCCGACGAGGAAAACAACGGAACCTACGGCATCCGGTGGATGATCGCGAATCATTTCTCGGATATTGATGCGGAATACGTGCTGGATGAAGGCGGTTTCGGAACACGCTCCATTCTGGCGCCGGGAAAGTTGGTGTTCGGCATCGAGGTGGGGGAAAAACAAACACTCTGGCTGCGTGTGCGGGCGCATGGCACCGCGGCACACGGCTCGCAGCCCATTCCGGACAACGCCAACGTGACACTGCTCGCGGCGCTCCAGAAAGCTATGGCCCTGCCGCCCGCGAAGCCGCATCCCGTGGTCGCTGAGATGATCCGCACCATCGGCGAGCCCCTTGCCGCCAACCGATACACCGCCGCCATTCAGGCGAACACGGTTTCGCTGACCACGCTGACCTCGGGGGTGGGTTCGCCCGTCAAGGTGAACGTGATCCCGTCCTCCGCTGAAGCCACGTTGGATTGCCGCCTGCTGCCGGGAGTGAACGCGCCTGAATTCATCTCGGACATGAAGGCGCGCATCAACGATCCGCGCGTGACGGTTGAAGTGATCAACGAACCCGAAGATCCCGGCGCTTCCAACAGCCGCACGCCGCTATTTGAGGCCATTGGGCGCGCCATCCGGAAAGTCCACCCGGACGCTATCGTCACCCCCATGCTCGTTCCGCACGGAACAGATTCGAACAAACTGCGCGTGAAAGGGGTAGTTGCCTATGGCCTCACCCCCATGGTGCTGGATCTTTCCACAGCCGGCTCCATGCACAGCGACCAGGAGCATATTCCCATCTCCGAGTTTCAAAAAGGAATCCGAATCTTCTATGAGGTACTCAAAGAAGAATGGTAGCCCTACTAGAGGAGGAAACGATGAAAGCGTGGATTGTTTCAATTGCGTTACTATTGGCCGCTGCGCCGGCGTTCACGCAAAGTCTCACCAAAGAAGAGCGCGAGCGCGCGATCACCGATCTGCAAGCGACGCGCAAGCTGTTTCTCGAATCGGTGGCGGGCTTGTCTGAAGCCCAGTGGAATTTCAAGCCGGCGCCGGAAGTGTGGTCGGTTGCTGAAACGGCAGAACACATTGCCGTTTCCGAGGACACGCTTTTGGGCTTGGTGACGGAACGGCTCATGAAGTCTCCCGCGCAGCCCGAGAAGCGGGCGGAAGTGAAAGGTAAGGATGAGGTTATCTGGGAAAGAGTAGTGGATCGCAGTCACAAGGCCCAAGCTCCGGAGATCCTGCGTCCCACGCACCGCTGGGCCACGGAGCAGGCGTTATTGGATCACTTTAAGGAGAGCCGCGACCGCACCATCGGCTACGTCGAGCACACCGACGACGCGCTACGGGATCACTTCTTCGAGCACCCGGCGTTTGGACTGCTGGACGGCTATCAGTGGATCGTACTGATCACGACACATACGCACCGTCACACGCTGCAAATCCTGGAAGTGAAGGCGAACGCGAATTTCCCGAAGCAATAGCCGATGGGCCTGGCGATTGATTCGCGTGCATTCGTGGCCTGAACTAGTACATCGTCCCGAAAGTTCCTCAGAGTAAGGCTATGCCTGCTGATGTGGCGCACGTTTTAACGTGCCGCGCCGGGCTTTAGCCTGGCGTGATTGGCTTGAGCTAACTTGAGCGGAAGGCCGAGATGAATCTCGACTCGGCACGCTAAAGCGCGCGCCACAAGGGCAGACATAGTTGAAGGTACTTTCGGGACGACGTACTAGTTCCCGCTCCGCACTACCGTAACGGCGCGCCAGGCGGAATTGCCGGCGGCGTCGAACGCACGGATGGTGACCGTATTGCTTCCCACCAGTAGCGGGATGTTGGGAGCCGTCCACGTCAGGGTGCCTATGGCTGTTCCCGAGGCGCCCGCGTTCGTGGACCAAGTGACCGATGTGACCCCCACGTTGTCCGAAGCCAGGCCTTGGAATGTAATGCTGCTGGCGGTGGCGGAAACGATCGTCGATGCCGGATTGGTGATGCGCAGCGACGGCGGCGTCGTGTTGCCAGGCGTGCCGGGCCCGGATGGCGAGTTCGGCGCCTGCTGCGCTTGCCGGGTCACGGAAATCGTTTGCGTCGCGGTGTGACTCGCCGCGTCGAATGCGGTGATGGTGATATTGTTCGCGCCCATGGTGAGCGGTATGGAAGTGATGCTCCAGTTGGTGGAACCCAGGGCGTTGCCGATCTGGCCGCTGGCACTGCTCCAGGCGACCTCGACCGGTGCTACACCGCCGCCCGTAACTCCCGAGACCGAAATCGTGGCTGCGGTAGTTGTGGAGCTAGCGGCCGGACTCTGCACCGTCAGGGTGAGCGGCGCTGGCGTGGGCTGCGTCGGCTGTGAAGGTGTAGAACCGGTGGCGGCGCCGTAGTAGGACTGAACCACGGATACGTCGCCCGTCCCCAGCGTTGTGTGCATGCGGTAGTAGGGATACATCACCTGGTTGGGATCGTCCACGTGTACCAGCCCCAACGCGTGGCCCGCTTCGTGTAAAGCGACACTATACAGATCCGTGTCAGCTCCAACCTGCCAGCGCTCGTCATCATTCAGGTGCATGTCGCCGGCGATCGGCTCCGGATTCACCGACGCGGGATAGAACGTGTGAGCCAGCACGGTCGGGCTGTCAAACGGATACGAATCGCCATGAGCGCCCGTGGCGAAAAGAATGTTCACGGTTTGCGGCGCCTGGGCATTTGGAGCGCTGGTGAAACTGACGTTCGCACTTTTCGCCCATTCATTAAACGCCCGCAGGATTTCCGATTGCGATGAATTAGCCGGAAGCTTCTCGGTCAACTGCGAAAAGAAGTACCCGAGCGTCAGGCCGTTGGTCCCGGTGACATTCCACGGATAGCCCGTACCCGAGTACTGCGCCACTGCCGTACCTTCGGCCGCCGCGGCTCCTCCGCACGCGTACACATGTCTGCCAGTTAGCAATTCGGGCGACGGCGGAAAGATGTATGCGACCTCGTCCCAGGCGGCCAGGCGGGAGAGCGCGCTGAAGTCGCCGGTTACCAGCAGGTGATGCGAGGCGAGATATCGATTTTCGATCAGATGCAAATTGTGTTCCCGCACCATGGAGCGGGCTTCCTGCATGTTCACGTCGGCGTGGAATTCCACGACATAAGCACCGGGCGCGTGTCCCGATGCCAACTGCTCATTGATGCGCGGGCTGATCTTGTCCTGATGTTCCAGGCGGCCAATCCAGCGGACCGGAAAGCCCGCAAGCGAGAAATCGTCCGGCGCGGCCACCATCAAGGTCGATTTGCCCACATAACCGGTTACGACAATTCCGCGCGTATGCAATCGCTGGATCGTTTGCGCGCTCACCGGCGCTTGAAACTGAACCAGGTAATGAGAAATCCCGGTCGTACGGCGCTGGACAGGCCGGGAGAGATACTCACTTCGATCCGCAGGCGGCTCGAAATCCCTCGTTTTCAGATGGATGGTTTCGGCGGCAAGACTGGCCAGACCGAACACTGTAAGGATGAGGAAACGGAAGACGATCACATATAGCTCATCGGACTAACCGAGATTTTCTTTAGGGTGGGTTCACTTCAGTAGTAAGACATGAGGCTGATTGCCTTCGGGCTGATTCTTGCCGCCCAGTTGTGTGCGGGCACAACGGGTTCGGTTCCCTCTTACACCATCGATACGGTTGCGGGCAGCAGTGCGGTGGGGGATGGAGATCCTGCGATCGCGGCGTCATTGAGTGACGCCGAGGGCATAGCGGTCGATTCCACCGGCAACGTCTTCATCGCCGACGCGAACGATCACCGCGTCCGCAAGATTGCCACCGATGGGACGATCTCCACAGTAGCGGGCGACGGATTCCCGGGGTTCTACGGCGATGGCGGGCCGGCCTCTGCCGCGCGGATCAACACACCCTACGGAATCGCGGTGGACAGGGCGGGTAACCTGTACATCGCCGACTTGGGCAACAATCGCGTGCGCAAGATCGGGCCCGACGGTACCATAACTACGGTTAACGGTACGGAGAAATTTCTCGCCCCGCGCAACGTAGCGCTGGATGCCGCAGGCAATTTATACGTTTCCGAATTCGGCGGGCATCGCGTGCGCCGCGTTGCGTCGGATGGGACGATCAGCACCATCGCGGGCACCGGCACCGCAGGTTTCTCGGGCGATGGTGGCTCAGCCACGGCCGCGCAGCTTAACTATCCCGCTGGTCTGGCTTTCGATAGCGCCGGCAACCTCTACATCGCCGACAGCAGCAACAATCGTGTGCGGGAAGTTCTTGCGTCCGGCATGATCACGACCGTGCTGGGCACCACCGCTCCCGGCGCGACGCTTCCCAATCAGCTCAATGTTCCCACCGGCCTCGCCATCGACAGCACTGGAAATCTGGACGTAGCCGACAGCGGGAATCAGCGTATTCAGCAACTCGCGCCCTCGGGTGGGATCCAAACATTGCCCGGCGCCGGCCGCGATGTTGCGGCGGACGGCAAGGGCGATCTGTTCATCGCCGCCGGATCACAGGTGTTAGAACTGACGCCGTCGCTCAAGCTCTCCACCATCGCGGGCGGCGGCTTGTACCTGTATGGCGGGGATGGCGGGCCGGCGACAGCAGCGCGCCTGAACGGACCCGTGGCCCTCGCGCTCGACGCGGCGGGCGCACTGTACGTCGCCGACCAAAGAAACGCGCGAATTCGCAAGGTCGATACCAGCGGGATCATCACCACGATTGCGGGGGACGGAACTTTCGGCTCGGGCCCTGGTGAACTGAGCGCGCCAGGCGGCGTGGCGGTGAACAGCTCCGGTATGGTTTACATCGCGGATCAGAACAATGACCGTATCCAGGCGATCGTTTCGTCGGGCAATATCGTGACGGTGGCCGGAATCGCGGTCCCGGGGTTCAACGGCGATGGGCTGCCAGCGACTTCGACGCAGATTTTTTCACCGGGCGCCATGGCCATCGGTGTTGACGGCGCCATTTACTTCGTTGACAAGGGCAATCAGCGGCTGCGCGAGATCCGGAGCGACCAAACAATTTCTACGCTGGCGCAGATGGCGGCCAACGGCGTGGCTGTCGATACTTCAGGCGTCCTTTACATAACGGATGCCGATCTGCACGAGGTTTTCAGAATCGACAGGGCGGGGCACCAGGATGTGATCGCCGGTACAGGCGCGGCCGGCTTCGGCGGCGATGGCGGCGCGGCGCTCGCCGCGCAGCTCAATTCGCCCGGCGGAGTCGCAGTGGACCGGCAGGGAAGTATCTACATCGCCGATACGGGCAACCACCGCATTCGCGTCGTCACCCCCGATGGCACGATCCGCAGCATCGCCGGTAACGGGGCGGCCGGCTTCGGCGGCGATGCGGGACCTGCGCTCTCCGCGGTGCTGAATGCACCGACCGCGCTGGCGGTAGACGCTACCGGCAACATTTGGATTGCGGATACGGGGAACAATCGCGTGCGGAGGCTGGCTCCAGCGGGGACTACGACGGAAGTGGGACAACAGAGCACGCCACCCGCCGTGGTGAGCGCCGCCAGCATGCTCGCGGGCCCTGTGGCGCCAGGCGAAATTGTCTCCATCTTTGGACTGGGCATCGGCCCTGTAACTCCCGCTAACGGCGCATTGGGTTCATCGGGCGCCCTCCCCACCGAGCTGGTGCAAACACAGGTACTATTTGGCGGCCAGGCGGCGGCGCTGTTCTATGCGCAGGATAGCGAGATCAACGCGCAGGCGCCTTACGAGATTGCGGGAGCAAGTACGGTGGATGTCGAAGTGATCTACCAGGGGCAATCGCGCGGCAAGGTGACGGTGCCTGTGGCTGCGTCGGCGCCCGCCATTTTCACGGTGAGCGCAGGCACCGGACTGGCTGAAGCGGTGAACCAGGATGGGACGTTGAACTCGACGGTCGATTCCGCCCCGCGTAGTTCGGTGATTAGTCTTTATGCCACTGGCGAAGGTCTCACGCAGCCGGCGGGCGTTGACGGCCAGCCTGCTGTGGCGTCGTCTTTGCAGCCGGTGCTGCCGGTTACCGTGACCATCGGCGGCGTGCTCGCCAATGTTCTGTACACCGGTGAGGCTCCGGGGTTCGTGGGACTCTTTCTCGTGAACGCGCGCGTCCCGGCAAGCCTGAAGACGACCGGACTTGTGCCCGTGGTGCTGCGCGTCGGCACAGCCGCCAGCCAGGATGGGGTGACGATCGCGGTACGATAATCGTAGCCCTAATCCATGCCTGCCGTCGCTCTCACCATCGCCGGTTCCGATCCTTCAGGCGGCGCCGGCATTCAGGCCGACCTCAAAACTTTCCATCAACTGGGCGCGTACGGCGAAGCAGTGATCACGCTCATCACCGTGCAGAACACGGTGTCGCTGGAATGGGTGGAGTGCCTGCCTGCGGTTCTGGTGCTGCATCAGCTTCGCGCCGTGCTCGACGATATCCCGCCGGCCGCGGCCAAAACGGGAGCCCTGGGAAATCGTGCCATCGTGCAAGCCGTCGCGCGAGCCGCAGCTGACTTCCGCTTCCCACTGGTGGTCGATCCGGTCCTGGTGAGCCAGCATGGGCGTGCTCTGGCAGACGACGATGCCCTCCCGGCAATGCGCGACGAACTGGTTCCGAGAGCATCGCTCGTGACCCCGAACCTCGCCGAAGCCGAGGCGCTGACCGGTCTAGAAGTCCGCGATCTGGCCGGAATGCACAAGGCGGCACGGCGGCTTCATGACATGGGTGCGAAGGCAGTGTTGTTAAAAGGCGGGCATCTGGAGGGTGACGCCGTGGACGTCCTCTTCACTACGGGGTTGACGCGCGAGTTCCGTGCCACCCGCATCGCGACGCGTCACACGCACGGTACCGGCTGCACCTACTCGGCGGCTATCACTGCGGAACTGGCCATGGGAGCCTTGCTTGAACCGGCAATCTTACGGGCCAAAGCTTTCGTAACGGAGGCCATTCGGACGGCACCGGGGCTCGGCAGGGGTTCGGGGCCGTTGAACCACTACGCCACCATTCAACTAGCTCGCGGAAGCACCGGTGCATGAAGTTTCCTGAACTATTACTTGAAGCCATTGGCCGCTCCGAGATCCCTTTGCGCTTTGAGCCAGGCGCCGAGGAAGCCGTAGCCGCGCCGGTCACTGAGCTGCTTCGCGCATGGATTCAATCTCATGCCGCAGCCGATGGTAGCCGCAAAGCGCTCATTCAAGAATTACTTGACGAATTAGACGGTACGCGCGAGGTTCCACGCTAGTCACATGACCAAAGTGCAGATCCGATTCCGCTTGGAGCGACCCCTGGACGAAGAGTGGATGCCGCGCATTGCGTCAGCGCATTCGATCTACGGGATCATGCGCGTGCGGGTCGAGCCGGCTACCGAGGAAATCGTGGTTGACTACGACGCTTCGCGATTACGAACTGAGGATGTCGGGGCTGCCTTGAAGCGCGGCGGCATTCCAGTAGAGCTGGAAAAATAAAAAACCGGCGGTGCGCACTTTGTGCTTCTCAGCATCCTGTGCGAGGCCCGCCGGTTCGCGCCACTTCAACTGGTCTGGCTAGTGCAAGGCAACTACCAATAGCTAACTCTCTGAAAATTCAAAGGTATGCGAGTTAACTACGTAATTTTTGGCCAGGCATACACCTTACAAAATTACATGGCACGGAAATAATACGCGATCTCAACCGGCGGCCTGCGGCTCCCGCCGCTCCCAGCCAGGTTTGAACAAAGGCAGATAGTTTTCTTGCCGATACGGATGTTTGTGGATTTCCTCCACATTGAGATCAACGCCCAGCCCGGGGCGCTCCGGAACCTCTATGTAGCCGTTCACGACTTCCACCTGATGGGTGACGATTTCCTTCTCCCAGGGCTCGTTGAACTCGTCGAAGATCTCGTGAATGAAGAAGTTAGGGATAGAGGCATTGAGCTGAACGCAGGCCGAGGAACACACCGGGCCTTGCGCGCTATGCGGCGCGATCACCGCGAAGTGAGCGTCGGCCATTCCGGCCACGATGCGAGCCGTGAACAAACCGCCTAGATTCAACGGCTCCGGCTGGAGGATACTGACGACATCGTGTTTCAGCAACTCGGCGAACTGCTGCTTGTTGGAGAGACTCTCGCCGGTGGCGATCGGCACAGGGCTGCGCCGCGCCACCTCGACCATGGCGTTGATGTTGGTGTGCGGCACTGGCTCCTCGAACCAGGCGGGCCGGAACTGGTGGATGGCCTCGGCGAATTCTACGGCAGTGGGTACGTTGAACCGGCAATGGCCTTCGATCAACAGGTCGACCGTGGGACCGACGGCGTCGCGCACGGCGCGGATGATGTCCACGGAAAGATCGAAGTCGTAGCGCGAAAGCGTGCGCCAGGCTGAGCCAAAGGGATCGAACTTCAGCGCAGTGTAGCCACGACTGGCAACTTTCTTGGCTTTTTCGGCGAAGCTCGCGGGAGTACGTGGACCCCGATACCATCCGTTAGCATATGCGCGCAGCTTTTCGTGACACCGGCCGCCCCACAAGTTGTAGATGGGCTGGTTGGTGGCCTTGCCGATGATGTCCCACAGCGCGATTTCGATCGCCGCCACAGCGCACATGTGGATCTGCGCGCCTTCGGAATAAACGTCGCGAATGAGGCGCTGGGAAATGATCTCCACCTGGAACGGGTCCATGCCGATAACCAGCGGCCTCAATTCATGGATGGCGGTTTCGATGGTCTTGGCGAAGTAGTTGAGCGTGCCTTCGCCGACGCCGTGAATGCCCTCGTCGGTGGAGACTTTCGCAAAGAGCCAGTTCTTCCAGGGATTGCCGGCGATGTAAGTGTCGATCGCGGTGATGCGCATAAGAGGGAATTGTAGCGCGAGCGAGGAAGCGGTGGATCAGCGGGCGGTGGGGTGAAACACTTTGAGATCCAGTCCTGCAATGCTTCGGAAATGCCGTACATTGGCGGTCGCGAGTGGCGATCCAGTCTCGCGCGCGGTGGCCGCGATCAACGCGTCGGCGACCTGCAAGCCACCGCTTAGAGCGTGCTCCTCCATCAGGGTTGCGGCCACGTGGCTGATTGGCTCATTCAGTGGAATCACGTGGAAGCCGTGTTCCTGAAGAAAGCGGCGGATGATCCGGAGTTCCGCGCGATCGCGTGCCCCCTGGAACAATTCCATCAGGGACACAATCGACATTTCCGGGCTGTTCTGGGTAGCGATCAAGTCCGCGGCCCGCCGGTTGCCCCGAAAGAACCAGATGAGGACGTCAGTATCAAAGATCACGCGGCTGTCTCAGCTTGCGCACGTAGGCGCTGACATCCCCGAGATCCTTGCGGCCTTTCCACAGGCCAAACGCCTCGGACTTCCGCAGTTTCGCCGCACTAGATTTGGCGGCTGGAGCCACGATGCGCGCCTTCTCCTTGCCGCGCTGCAACACAGTGACGGATTCGCCGCGCTCGACGGCGCGGAGGATGTCTTTGGTTCGATATCGGAGATCAACCGTCGAAACGTTCATCGAGCCCCTTTTTCCATCTGTCTCGTTATTAGTATACATTACGATACCTGAGTGGACTTGTTATACTGAAATTTCCCATGCTCAGAGTGCGGTTTGCGCCGTCTCCCACGGGATTTTTGCATATCGGGAGCGCGCGCACATTTATCTTTAACTGGCTATACGCGCGCCGTCACGGCGGCACCATGATTTTGCGCATCGACGATACCGATATCGAGCGCAATACGCAGGCGTCGCTCGACTCGATTTTCGAAGGGCTGCAGTGGCTGGACTTGGGGTGGGATGAACAGTACCGGCAGTCGGAGCGGCTGAGGCTGCATAGAGACATGACCGAGGCGATCTTCCAAAAAGGTATGGCGTATCGTGATTTCACTCCGGCCGAAAGCGAGGAAGGGGAGAAGTCGCGCGCGGGCGCGGCCTGGCTGTGCAACGCCGGGATGCGCGAACTCACAAGCGAAGAAAGCGACCGGCGGGCGGCGGCGGGCGAGCCGTTTGTGCTGCGCTACAGAGTGCCACGCGATCCGGCGCGCGAGATTCAGTTCCGCGACGGCGTTTATGGCGAACAGGCGAAATCAACGGCCGATATCGAGGATTTCGCGTTGCTGCGGAGCGATGGGACGCCGACCTATCATCTGGCTTCCTGCGCGGATGACGCGGATCTGCGCATCAGCCATATCATTCGCGGGCAGGACCATCTGACGAACACTTTCAAGCACGTTTTGATTTTTGAAGCGCTCGGGGTTGAGCCGCCCACGTTTGCGCACCTGCCGCTGCTGATTGCGCCGGATGGAACCAAGCTTTCGAAACGGCGTCACGGGCCGGTGGTGAGCGTCACGACTTATCGCGATGCCGGATTTCTGCCCGAGGCGTTCATCAACTTCTTGTGCCTGCTGGGGTGGTCACCGAAGGACGACAGGGAGAAGATGTCGCGCGAGGATCTGATCGCGGCGTTTTCGTTCGAGGGGATCAACAAGTCGAATGCAGTAGTGAATTTTACGGAAGAGGATCCGTTCGATCCGAAGGCGGTTTGGCTGAACTCGCAGTACATTTACGCCATGCCCGTGGACGAGCTGGCAGCCAAGTTGCAGACATTTGTGCCCGCGGAGCCTCAAAAGGTGCGCGCCGCGACGCCGCTGATTCAGGAACGCATCAAGCTGCTGTGCGATGTGGCAACCGTCGCCGACTTCTTCTTCGTGGACGAGCTGCCGCCCTACGACCCAGCCGAACTGATCCCGCAAAAGGGCGACGCGGCCATGGCGTTGCGAGTGTTGGAGCAGGCGCGGGAGATTTTGCCAACGGTCGAGTTCACTCACGATGCGCTGGAAGCTGCGTTGCGCGCGGCCGCGGGCGGGCTTGGCGTAAAGGCTGGCCAAATGTTTCAGCCTATTCGCGTAGCCGTTTGCGGGCGCAAGAATGCTCCGCCATTGTTTGAGACCATGGCAGTGCTGGGCAAGGAAACCTGCCTCAAACGGATCGAGCAGGCGATCCAGAAGCTTCAAAATACCGTGGCCGCGAATTAACGCGAATCCACGCGAATAGAATTTAACTATGAGCATCGATCACAAGACCGAGCCGGAGGCCGTTGCCGCAACCGGGCCCTCGAATTTCATCCGCGAGATCATTCTCGACGATTTGAAGACCAACAAATGGGGCGGCCGGGTGCACACGCGGTTTCCGCCGGAGCCGAATGGCTATCTGCACATCGGGCACGCCAAGTCGATCAACATCAACTTCGGCCTGGCCGCGGAGTTCGGCGGCAAGTGCAACCTGCGGTTCGACGATACCAATCCGAGCAAGGAAGAGACCGAGTACGTCGATTCCATCATCGAAGATGTGCGCTGGCTGGGCGGCGATTTTGAAGATCGCCTCTTCTACGCCTCCGACTATTTCCAGCAGCTCTACGAATGGGCCGTGCAGTTGATCAAGGCCGGCAAAGCTTACGTCTGCGATCTCACCGCCGACCAGGTGCGTGAGTATCGCGGCACGCTCACCGAGCCGGGGCGCGAAAGCCCGTGGCGTAAACGGTCGATTCCAGAGAACCTCGAACTGTTCGAACGCATGAAAGCAGGCGAATTTCCCGATGGCGCGCGCACGCTGCGGGCAAAGATCGACATGGCGGCTCACAACTTGAACATGCGCGATCCTGTGATGTACCGCATACTGCACGCGGAACATCATCGCACGGGGGACACATGGTGCATCTACCCGATGTACGACTTCACGCACGGTGAATCGGACTCGATCGAGCGCATCACGCATTCGATCTGCACCCTGGAGTTTGAAGATCATAGGCCGCTGTACGATTGGTATCTCGAACAGTTGGGTATCTATCATCCGCAGCAGATCGAGTTCGACCGGCTCAACCTTACTTACACGCTGCTGAGCAAGCGGAAACTGCTGACGCTGGTGCAGGAAAAATACGTGAACGGGTGGGACGATCCGCGGATGCCGACCATCACGGGCATTCGCCGGCGCGGCTATACGCCGGAAGCTATTCGCAATTTCTGCCGTGCCATTGGGGTTTCGAAGACGAACGGGACTATCGAGCTCGGCCTGCTCGAACACCATGTTCGCGAAGACCTGAACAAGCGCGCGCTCCGAGTGATGGGCGTGCTGCGGCCGCTGCGTGTGGTGATCGACAACTATCCTGAGGGTCAGACGGAGGAGATGGAGGCGACCAACAATCCGGAAGACGCGAGCGCGGGCACGCGGAAGGTGCCGTTTTCGCGCGTGCTGTACATCGAGCAGGATGATTTTCGCGAAGATCCGCCGAAGCAGTATTTCCGGCTGTCCCCGGGCAAGGAAGTGCGGCTGCGCTATGGCTACTTTATTACGGCCAAAAGCGTAGTGAAGGACGCCACGGGACAGGTGGTGGAGATACATTGCACCTACGATCCTGCAACGCATGGCGGCAATGCGCCGGACGGCCGCAAAGTGAAATCGACCATTCACTGGGTCTCGGCGGCGCACGCCATCGAAGCCGAAGTCCGGCTGTACGATAACCTGTTTGCGGTGGAGAATCCGAATGCCGTGCCGGAAGGCCAGGAGTTCACCGTGAATCTGAATCCAAAATCCTTGGAGCTGGTGCCAGACGCGAAATTGGAGCCTGGGCTCCGCGGCGCCGCCGTGGGCACGCGCTATCAATTCGAGCGCCTGGGCTACTTCTGCGTCGATAAGGACTCAACCCCTGACAAGCTCGTCTTCAACCGCACGGTAGGGCTGCGCGACACCTGGGCCAAGATCGAGAAAGCGCAGCAGGGGAAGAAATGATCCTGCTGGGAATCGGTGGAATTCTGAGCGACGCCGCCAGCGCTATTCTGCGGGACGGCCACCTGGTAGCGGCTGTGGAGGAGTCGAAACTGGCGCGGCGGGTGCGTGCACCGCGCGGCGAGCTGCCCGAGGAATCCATCGAAATGTGCCTCGCGCTCGCCAAAGTGCGCGCCGAGGATGTGGATTGCGTGGCCGTAGCGCGTCCCATTCCGGCGGCGACGGAAAGCGGACTGCACCTGAAGCTGCGCTCGCGTTTCCCCAAAAGCCGGATGGCGCTGATCGACCATCACCGCGCGCACGCAGCCTCGGCGTTTTATGCGTCTCCCTTCGAGGACGCAACCGTTCTGGTGCTCGACCGGCATGGCGATTTTCGCTGCGGCTCGCGCTGGCATGCCGAGGGCGGCCAGTTGCTGCGCTTGGATAAGGAGCTGTACGCGCCCGACTCCCTGGGAGAACTCTATGGCCGCGTGACGGAGCTGCTCGGCTTCAACGCGAATGCGGATGAGCACAAGGTGCAGTGGCTCTCGGCGACGGGCGAAAACGGCCACCGCGAGCTGTTTTTGGAAATCCTCCAGTGTTCCGCCAGCATTTGGCCCAGTCTCGACCGCTCGTATTTCGATGCCGAGCGGATGACCCACGGCGGCTTCAGCGCCAAGTTCTTCGAGCGCATCGGGCTTCAGGATCGTGCGACGATTCCGGAACCCGAGCGCCCCCGGCTGGCCGCGGGCTTGCAGCACGCCATCGAAAGCGCGGTGCTGAGTATGGCCGGCGATGGCGGCAATCTGTGTCTGGCGGGCGGCCTCGCCATGAACGCGCTCCTGGTGCGCGCGCTCGAAGCCTCTGGAAAGTTCGATGGTGTGTTTGCGCAGCCGGCGGGAGGAAACTCCGGCACGGCGCTGGGCGCGGTGTTCGAGGCCTGGCA